>Ga0180438_10009427_pt1 | contig 12162 bp, 9 predicted proteins | sample SS_ome_12_FD_132455 | JGI IMG/M metagenome (GOLD analysis project Ga0180438, IMG submission 132455) | Hypersaline lake sediment archaeal communities from the Salton Sea, California, USA - SS_3_D_2 metaG | ecosystem: Environmental > Aquatic > Non-marine Saline and Alkaline > Hypersaline >...
CAGCAGGCCGTCGTCGTCAAGCCGGGCCATATAGTCGGTGAACGCCTCGACGGTGTAACCATAGTCCTCGGCCAGGCTGTAGGCGCCGGAGGTGACCGGGCGCTGGGGCGCGGTCAGCGAGACGACGACCACGTCGTAGGACTGCGACGAGCGCTGCGCAAAGGCCCGGCCCTCTTCCACGACCACGGTCACACGAGGGTCGTCATACAGGTTGCCGGCCCAGGCGCCCTGATCCCGCACGGCTTGGACGATCAGTGGGTTGGCCTCCACGGCGGTCACGCGTTGCGCGCCCTCAGCCAGAGCGACCAGCACGTCGAATCCGCCCCGTGGCTCGAGGACGAGCGCGCGGGCGCCGGGGCGCAGGCGGTACGGCAGGGCGTTGAGCAGGCAGCCGGTAAAGGCCGCATCGTCCAAGCCCGGCGCGACGTGGCTGATAGGGCTCAGGTCGTCGCCGTCCACGGTGAGGCCGAGTTGGGGCGGCGGCTGGCTGGTGCAGCGGAACCCGCGCCCGGGCAGGCTGCGGATGCTGCTGGATCTCACGACGTCCACCCGCGAAAAGCCATTCCAGCGCTGGGATACCAACTCCACGTCGGGGTAGAGGAGGGCATAGCTGAGACTCTTGTAGGGGGAGAGCCGGATCTTGAGGCAAGAGGGCGTCCAGAGCGCGCCGAGGAACAGGATCAGGGCGACTGCCACCTGGGCGACGCGTGAAGCGTACGACGCGAAACGTGAACCGGGACGCCGGATGCTGGCTGCTGGCTGCCGGTCGCTGGGGGGCGCGTGCTGGAAAATGAGGGCAGCCAGGACGCCCAGGGCGGCGGAGAGGAGAACGACGCCTTCGCCGCCCACCAGCGAGGTGACGAGGACAGCGAGCAGGCAGCCGGCGGCTGAGCCGGTCAAGTTGGCCGCGTAGGTGCGGTACACGCTATCGGGCTGCGCTGCCAGCAGCAGGCCGACGGTGGCGCCACTGCAGAAGAAGGGAAGCGCCAGCGCGACGTAGTGGAGCACCAGCACGGCCCCCTGCCGCCATTCGTGCGCGATGCGGAAGGAGTCGAAGGGGACATAGAGGGTAAGCGCGTACGAGCCGATGGTCGCGACCGCGAATCCCCAGCTCAACACGGGCAATGCGCGGGCAGGATCGCGGGCTCTCAGGCGAGAGAGGATCGTCAGAAACGTGCCGCTTGCGCCAAAGCCCAGGAGCGCCAGGCTGACGATCATGAAGGCAAAGTGGTAGAACTGCGCGACGGAGAAGAAACGCGTCAGGTTGATCTCAAAGGCGAGCGTGGCCGCCGAAAGGAGAAACAGTCCCGCGTAGGTCATCATTCACCGCATTCGGCTCTATTCTACCCGAGAGCGACCATGTATGCCAGCGGCCGCCATCTCTTAACAAACCCCTGGGCAGTGTGTCGGTGACAGCACCAAGGGCTCATCGGTGACCCCGTTGAACACCACCCAGCGGTACGCCTGCCCGCCGGTCACCCACAACACGCCGATATCGGCGACCGGGCGAATCTGAATGACGAGTTGGCTATCGCCTACGATGATCACAGGCTGCGCTATCTGGCCGGGCTCCAGCCCCACAAGAAAGCTCACCGAGAGCTGCTGGTGGCATATCCCGATCAGCAGTTCCACGCTCTGCCGCTGAATGATGAGCGGGGGCGCAAGGGCTATTGGGGCCGACCTTGCCGGGTCACTTTCGAACACGACGGCAGGCAAGTCACCCACAAAGGCCTCGTCGTTCTCAGCGGCCCTATGCGCAGCGCTTTGCAAAGGCCGGGCGACCAAGTTGAGAGCCTTGCGCCAGGAACTGAAGGAAGTGCAAGCCAAGATCGGTCAGCCCTATCACCGCACTGTGGAGGCCGTTCAGAAACGAGCCAACACCCGGATCAAAAAAACACCGGTCGGCAAGTTCATGTGCAGCGCCAGGCGCGCCAGAACGGATGGCAGATGACAGCTCGACGGATCATCGAAACACTCAACAGCTTGGACGTCATCGAGACCTTGTGCAGGGATGGCAGCTTGCTGTACCGCATCGTCCCCGTGGACGAAGAACAAGCGGCGCTCCTGGAGATTCTGGCCCAAGTGCTGACCGATCTGCGTCATCCTCGCTGGCCGCACTCGCTGCTCCCATCTGGAAACCTTCTCCCGCTGGCCTTGCCACCACGGCTGCGCGATCGAAGCGCTGGAACCCATCGAGCCGCTCACCCTGGCGTCGCGGTGAGGTAGGGCGTGGGCTTGGGAGTGGGAGTCTGGCACAGGCGTGCCTCCCTCAGAAGGGCGTCGTATTCCCAGGCTGGCGCTCCGATGTCTATGGCGTACGCCAGCATCGTCTCGGCGTCCACGCAACGCCCAGCCCCCAGGTAGGCCCGCCCGAGCGCGTCGAAGAGATCGACGACGGGCTGGTCGGTGTGAAGTGCTAGGCTGGCGTCGCCAGCCTGGACCAACACGCGGGTAGCCTCGAGAGCGGTGACCGCGTTCTGCCAGTCGCCGGCTGCCGCGTAGGCCTGACCCAGCGCGAACCAGAGCAAGGCCGATGGCTCAGGAGTGCTCCCGATCCCATCGACCAGGATTTTGACGGCGGCGCTGCCACTGCCCAGTTCGACAAAGGCCCAACCGCGATAGTAATAGCGCAGGGGGTCATCGGGACGGATGTCGGCATATTCGCTGCTCAGCTTCAGCAGGCGGACGGCGTCGTGCTCGTTGCGAGCGGCGAGCCAGCGCGAGCGAAACGTCTCGGCCTCCAGGTCAGGATCTAGACCCACCGCCTGTTCGAACGCTTCCAGCGCAAGCCGGGTCATTCCCAGCGCGCGCAACGCCTCGCCCCGCAGCGCGTAGGCCGCAGCGTTGGTGGGATCGGTCTCCAATGCCGCGTCGGCGTCAGCCACGGCCTGAGGGAGCTGTCCCTGCGCCAGGTAGACGGTGCCGCGGGCGACGTAGGCGGGGGCGAAATCGGGCGCCCGTTGAATGGCCCAGGTGAAGGATTGAAGCGCCCCTTCCAGATCGTCCGCTTCCTGGCGGGTCCTTCCCTCCTCGTAGTAGGTCTGCGCGGCGATAGAGAACGGCGTGGGAGTGACCGTCGGAATCGGGGTGGGAGTGCGCGGGATGCGGGTGGGCAGCCGCAGCGAGGAGGCAGCAGGATCAGGGGCTGTACATCCCACCAGCACTACCGATATTGCCAGCAAGAGGACCAGCCATCCCCCAGAGCGGAGGAGTTGCAGGCGTGCTCCGTGCAACTCGCGCCCTGTCCTGACCGATGGCCTCACCCCTGCTGTCCTTCCACGTGCGCCAGCAGGCCAGCGACTCGCTCTATCACGATCTCGGCCACGGCGACCTTGCTCATCAGCGGCAGTGACTCCACGCCACCATCACGCCCGATCAGCATCACCCGGTTGGTTTCTGCGGCAAAGCCCGCGTCGCCAGCGCTGATGTCGTTGGCGATGATCAGATCGAGGTTTTTGGCCTCCAATTTGGCGCGGGCGTTTTTCACCAGGTCCTCACTCTCGGCAGCAAAACCGACCGCGACGCGGGGGAAGCGAGCCTCGGCCCGGCGGACCGCCACAGCGGCGAGGATGTCCGGCGTGCGGGCCAGGCGCAGGGCAAGCTCTCCCTCTCCCTTCTTGAGCTTGTGCCGAGCCACATCGGCCGGACGGTAATCGGCTACGGCGGCAGCCATCAGCAATACGTCGGCCCGTTCCACGGCGGAGAGCACGACGTCGTGCATCTCCTGGGCGGAGGTGACGTCCACACGCTCCGCGCCGACAGGGGTAGAGAGAGACGTGGGACCGGTGACCAGGGTGACTGATGCCCCCTGGTCGAGCGCTGCCTGGACCAGGGCAAAGCCCTGGCGCCCGGAGGAACGGTTGCTGATGAAGCGAACCGGGTCGAGGGGCTCACAGGTGGGGCCAGCAGTGACAACGACCCGTCGTCCGGCCAGGACGCCACCCTGCCCCAGCGCCAGACGGACGTGGCCCAGGATCTCCCCCGGCTCTATCATACGCCCCTCGCCCTCCAGCCCGGATGCCATCCGCCCACGGGCCGGGCCGGCGAAACGGACGCCCCGCTCCCGCAGCGTGGCGGCGTTGGCCTGGGTAGCCGGGTGACTCCACATGCCGACGTCCATGGCGGGCACGGCCAGCACCGGACACGAGGCAGCCAGCGCCAGGGTGGTCAGAAGATTGTCAGCCACGCCCGTCGCCAGCTTTGCCAAGGTGTTGGCCGTAGCCGGGGCGATGACCAGCAACTCGGCGGCGTGGGCCAGCCCAACGTGAGAGATATGGACGGGCAGGCCCTCCCCTTCGGCCCCGCTCGCAGAATGGTCCGACGTGCGCCACATATCCGTGTATGCAGATCGTCCGGTCAGCGCCTCGAAGGTCAGCGGCGCGACAAAACGGGTTGCCGATTCTGTCATCACCACGTCCACCCAGGCGCCGGCCTGGGTCAGGTGGCTGGCCAGGGTGCAGACCTTGTAGGCGGCAATGCCCCCGGTGACGCCGAGGAGGATGCGTCTATCGCGCAGCAGAGAGATCGATTCCATAGCTCACCGCCCGCCGTCGCCTACCGGTTCAGCTCGTAGATGATCCGCAGCCCATGCAATGTCAGCCACGGGTCCACCACCTCTATGACGTCGGTCTCGCGGGCGATGATCTCCGCAAGACCCCCTGTGCCGATGACGCGCGTCTCCGGTCCCAATTCGGCCTTGAAGCGGGCCACCATTCCCTCCACCAAGCCGACGTAGCCGAAGAGCAAGCCCGACTGCATGCTGTGGACGGTGTTGCGCCCGATGGCCGACGGCGGGCGGGTCAGCTCCACCCGAGGTAGTTTGGCGGTCCGTTCAAAGAGAGCCTGGGCAGAGATGCCGATGCCAGGGGCAATGGCTCCGCCCAGGTAATCCCCCTCGGCTGAAACGGCATCGAAGGTCGTGGCGGTGCCAAAGTCCACCACGCAGGCAGGCACGCTGTACAGCGCTCGCACGGCAGCCGCGTCCACGACCCGGTCAGCCCCCACCTCGTGCGGGTTGTCGTAGCGGATACGCACGCCGGTCTCCACAGTCGCATCCACCACCAGCGACTCTTGCCCCAGGTAGTACCGGCAAGCCTGCTCAAAGACCGGGGTCAACGGTGGCACGACACTGGCGATAGCAACGCCGGTCACCTGTTCGGGCCGGTAGCCCTGATGGCGAAACAATTGATCCATCAGGATGCCGTACTCGTCAGGCATTTTGTCGTGAATCGTACGGATGCGCCAGCGCGAGCCCAACACATCCCCTTCATACAGGCCGAAGGTGATGTTGGTGTTACCGATGTCGATAGCGAATAACATTTGTCCCTCCTGTGCCAGTACAACCTATCGGCAGATCAACATTGGCCGTCGGCTCGTGCGCAACACCTCGTCCACGGCGCTGCCGAGCACGACCTCCAAAACCGGGTTGAACCCATAGCCGCCCATGATGATCAATTCACAGCCGTGCTCCTCGGCCGTGACCATGATTTCCGTGGAGACTGCCCCATGTCCTTCCACAAGCGTGGGCCGTACCCCATGCGCTTCCAGGTACTCCTGGGCGCGCCCCAGCGTCTGCGACGTGGTGCGACCATTCCCCATCACTGTCACGACGACCAAAGGTATGTTCCACCGGCCCGATATGTAGGTAGCGACGAAGAGCGCTTCCTCCGCCTTGCTGCTGCCATCGTAGGCCAGCAGCGCGCTTTCCAGGTGGGGTGTGGTCCAAGCCTCCGGTACCAGCAGCACCGGCCTGGGACAGCGCCGTATCAGGGTGCTCAGTCCAGAGCCCAGCTTGCCAACCGGCTGAGGCGGGGGAGGATGGCTCAGGCTGGCAACGATCAGGTCGGTCCACCGCGCCCGGTCGCATATCCGGACTGGCACATCTCCGACCTCGATGACCATGTCCCCTCGAACACCGGCCATGTCGCAGCGGCGTTCGAATTCAGCTTGCAAAGCCTGGACCTCCTCGCTTTCCTTTTGGGCTTTCGAAGGCACGACGTGGAGGCCGTGCACCCGCCCTTCCTCATGCTGAGCTGCGAACAACGCGTGTCCCAGCGCGTTCCAACCGGCCTGCTCTCCGTTTATCGCCACCAGAATATCGGCGAACAGGTGATCGGTCTGGCGGGCCGTCAGCCATTCCTGTCGCCACTGGCCCGGTGGCGGGCCGGATCCAAGCTCAGCGGGCACCACGGCATCCAGGATCCTCTCACCCACCCGCGTGACCGCACGCTGCGGGCTCAGGTTGCACTGGTCAGCCAAATCGACAGCCGCTGCCTCCACCCCGACCTCCCAGCCCAGTTCCTCCTCCAGTGCGGCGCGGTGCTCCGCAATCCAGAGGTAGAGATCGGTCTCCGTCCGATCCGGACACTCCCGCAACAGCCCCCTTTCTCGTATGACCCGTACCACCGGCAGGTAGACCGCGTCGTACCAATGGGTGACCGCCTCTTCGTAAGGGATCTCCCGCTGTTGCTCCAGGCCCATGAAATAGCGATGAACCGCGATGTGTTCCTCGAGCACCCTGTACTGCCCCGGCGCTGTCACGCTCAGGTCAGCGCCAGGGCGGAGGTCATCCAGGCGAGTCTGCTCCAGAAAGTCAGCGGACTCGGCCTTTATGATCAGATCATCGGGCTGAACGTCGGGAGAAAGATCCACCCTCGTGTGAACCTCCGTCACGTATGCCTGGATGTAAGCCAGGCCAAGTTGCCGAGCAGCCGATACACGGTGGTTACCATCCAGCACGAAATAGGCCTGGCCGATCCTATAGACCTCAATCGGGGGCACTCCCGTCAGATCGTTCATCTTTGCCATAACCCTGGCCCATCGCTTTTCGTCACTGTCCAGACGGGGCAGGAAGCTGCGAGTAAAGTCTTTGTACCGCCCGACACTGCCGACGATGGCATCCAGTGGAATCTCCTCCAGTTTCCGCGTCCCGCTTTGCCTCGCCCTCAGTTTCCGGCGCACCTCTTCATACGAGAGGAGATCGGTGGACTTGCCGGTCAGGTAGGCCATAACCTCCTCAAAGGCGGCCTGCCGTCGTGCACGGTGAAAGTCCGCTATCGCTGACTGAAGGCTTCCAAGCATGACCCTGTACCCTCGTTTCTCGATGCCTCTGAACCCGGTGGATGGTGACAGTGGTGGGCTGATGGCAGGTGTATTGTACTTGGGCCAAGTGAAGTGTCAAGGGGACCTGCCTGCCTGCAAGGCGCCAGCCCCACGAGGGTCAGGCACGTGGACGTCCAAAGTCAGCGATAAAGTAGTAGCCCCAACTGGTCTGGGCCACGCCCACGCCGATTTCCGTCAACCAGGTGGTGAGCAGCGTGCGCCGATGTGGGTCGTTGGGAGGCACCTCGTCCATCCAGATGTCCACCGCCCCCTGGGGTGTACGTCTCTGGGCCCAACATTCCGCCCAACTGGCAGGGTCATAACCCACGCGCAGAATGCGCGTCTTGATATCCGAGCCATTGGAACCGGTGTGACTGCACCAGCCGCGCTGGGCACAGTCGTTCGCGTGGGCCTGAGCCGCCAGCGCAAGCGTCTCGTTGTACACCAGAGGAGGTAAGCCATGCTGAGCACGAACCTGGTTGATCAGCCGTACCGTCTCCCGAGGCCAGGCCGCTGTGTCGGCGGGTGGAGGGGCAGTGGGTACGGGTGCGGACGTGGGTGCAGGGAGTGGGGATGAGGGTACAGGAGTGGAGCCCGGTATGGCAGGCGGAGTAGGGGTATCCGTGGGGGGCGGCGCTTGTGCTACGGCTGGCGCGTCGAGTGGTACCACCAGTTCCTGGCCGACAACGATCAAGTCAGCATCAACCAGCCCATTGACGGCCTTCAGTTCCGCCGCTTCCAGACCATAGGTCCCGGCGACGCCGACCAGCGTCTCGCCCGCTTCCACCACGTGCACGACCCAAAAGCGAGAGGCTCCCTCCCAGCCAGCCCGCGGGGGAATGGAGAGCACCTGACCCACTTGCACGACGGTGGAATCGCCTATGCCGTTTTGGAGTTGGATGGCGGCCATCGGCACGTCGTACTCAGTGGCTATGCCAAGCAGGGTGTCACCAGGCCGGACAGCATGCTCGATGAAAGCAGGCTCAGCGGCCAGGGGCGGGGTGGGTGTTGGGGCGGCATCAGGAAACGGGTGGGGTGTAGGGGTGTGGGGGGGCGCATGTGTGGCGGTATGGGCATGAGGGCGTGGGGATGCGATGGTCGCAGCGACGGAAGACGGGGGGGTGGCTGGCACGTCCACAACCCCACCCCTGCAAGAAACCAGCAGGAAGAGCGAGAGGCCTAGGGAGATCAGGGCAACGGCAAAAAACTGTCTGCTCATAGCTTGTGGCGCAATCTCCTGCAATCAGAGGGCCAGGCGTGTTGGGTTGGCGCAGGGCCCTCATCTATGTGGATTCGCAGCCAGGGGTATTCTACTCGTCCCGGCTGACGCGTCAAGAGATGGCCGACAGTGATCCTCGCGCGGCTTTGCCGGTGCCGGTCAACTGGGCTCGAGCTGCCATCCAGCGCAGGGGACGCTTGTTGACTTCTTTGCAGATTCGCCTATACTGGATAGAGATCGGAGCCAATCGGGAGAATCGCAAGTGCTCGAGGCCTGCTGCCTAGGAGGGCGATAATCCCGTGTGACCCGGCCCGACCTCGATGCCGGGGGACCTGGAGCCCTAGCCAGCATCTGATGAAGCATGCGAGGGAGAACGTCAGATACGTGAAACAAGCAGGCAGCCTAAGGCGCAACAGAAGGAGGGCGGGATGCTGAACATCCGAAGACTCGTAATCGGGCGTTTTGCGGACGGACTGCTGGACACCTACCAGCAGAACTATGGTGTCACGGATCCACCGTACGGCGCGATTGCGGCGTGGGCAAGTCGCCTGGCCCTGGAGAACATCGCCAATTCCGACATGCTCTACCACAACGTCGAACATACGATCATGGTCACGTCGGTGGGTCAAGCGATCTTGCAGGGAAAGCATCTGCTTGAGGGAGGCGTCGCTCCCAGGGATTGGTTCCACTTCACAGTCGCCCTCCTGTGTCACGACATCGGCTACGTAAGGGGCATATGCAGGGACGACAAGGCCGACGTAGTCGCCACCGGGGTCGACGGTAAGACGGTCAAGATCCCACTCGGGGGGACGGATGCGGCTCTCACTCCCTACCACCTGGACCGGAGCAAGGCCTTTGTCTATGAGCGTTTCGGCCGACAGTCACTCAGGGATATCGACGCTAATTTGATCGCTTCCTTCATCGAACTGACCCGCTTCCCCCCACCAGGTGACGCGTGCTACCAGGATACCAGCAGTTATCCGGGCCTGGCCAGGGCAGCAGACTTTATCGGACAGCTCGGAGATCCCGACTATTTGAGAAAAATCCCGGCTCTGTTCTACGAATTCGAGGAGATAGGCGCCAACTCCGAGCTCGGCTACAGAACGCCAGGAGACATGCGCAGGAGCTTTGCCAAGTTCTACTGGGACGTAATCAGTCCCTATATTCAGGACGCCTTGCGCTACCTCCGCGTTACGCAGGAAGGCAAGCAGTGGATAGCCAACCTGCACTCCCACGTCTTTGCCGTTGAGCACGACGCGATCTAGGGCGATAACCACCCACCCTCCCATAGGTTCGAGGATCACTTCGAGCATCAGCCGCGCGGCGTGCCAAAATCAGCAAAGAAGTAGTACCCCCAATCCGGCTTGCCCACGCCCACGCCGATCTCTGTCAGCCACGTACTGAGTATCGTGCGCCGGTGCGGGTCGTCGGGAGGCACCTCGTCCATCCAGAGATCCATCGCACTCTGGGGAGACAGGGTATGAGCCCAGCACTCGGACCAGCGGACGGGATCATAGCCCGCACGCTGCATGCGCGTCTTGACGTTCGAGCCGTCGGAGCCGATATGGCTGCCCCAGCCACGCTGGAGGCAGTCATTTGCGTGGGCCTGGGCCACCCCTGCCAGCGTCTCATTATAGGCGAGCGGCGGGAGGCTATGCTGGGCACGGACTTTGTTGATCAGGCGCGCGATTTCGTAGGCCCAGGCGGCCACGTCGGCGGGCGGAGGCGCAGCCGACGCAGCAGTGGGAGCCGGCGAGAGCGCGGTCGTCCTGGGATACAGAGCAGTTGACGTCAAGGTTGCAGTCGGTGTAAACGTGGGAACCGGAGTGTCGGTGCGGGCAGGGGTGTGAGTGGGAGCGGGAGTGGGCACAGGCGTCGTGGCCGGCGCGTCCAACGGGATCACCAGTTCCTGGCCAATCACGATCAGGTCGGCGTCGGCAATGCCGTTGGCGGCCTTGATCTCCGCCGCCTTCAGGCCATAGGCCCCGGCGATGCCGACGAGCGTGTCGCCCGCCTTGACGACGTGGACGACCCAGAAACGGGATGCCTCCTCCCAGCCATCCAGCGAGGGGATAGTAAGCACCTGCCCCACCTGCACGACGACGGAATCGCCCATGCCGTTCTGGAGCTGGATCGCGGCCATCGGCACGCCATATTCCGTGGCTATACCAAGCAGCGTATCGCCGGGCTGGACGGTGTGCTCGCCAAGGCCGTGTTCGACGGGCGGCGGCTCCGTGGGCGTTTGGGCAGCACCTGGGGGAGCGGTGGGGGTAGGCGTGATCGGGCGCGGCGGCAGGGAGCCGACGGTCGGAGTCGCCGGAAGCGTCGGCGTGACCGGACTATCCACAACCTCTGCCCGACAGGAGACCAGCAGGGCGAGCAGAAGGCAGCGGGCAAACAGGGCGATAGAAGAGGCAGCGCTTCTATTCATATCACGACCTGGGTGGGACCTCGCCCGACCAGCGCCGTCGTCGATCAGGGGGTTGAGCTGTAGGCTAGTCGGCTGGCCAGTACAAGGCTCACGACTTGGTGAGGCCCCAGCAAGTTTATTCTACCCTGGCTAAGCAGGGTGTCAAGGGGTGCAAGAGGGGAGAACCGTGGGGCGAGGCATTCCAGAATGCTCCCCGCAATGCGGGAACCGTTATGGAATCCAAAACCCGGTCCTTGCCAAGAGAGATGGCGGGAATGCCTCGCCCCTGCGATACCACCCCCAATACCGCGTGAGAATGCCAGTACACACACCCGCCCTACAGCTCAACCCCGTAGGTCACGTTCACCGCCTGTATCCTACCAGGGCAGTACAGGGGGCAGCGTGACGATTCCTGACTGCGGGATAGGACATTTGTCCCGAAATCGAGCGTAGGGCAATTGCATTTGGAAGAGGAGGGTATCTTCGCCGTGTCCGTTGGGCCGTTCTGCTCGCTTCGGCCAGATCCGAAGGTTGGGCCTGCCAGACGTCTGGATCTGGCGATCCAGACCGAGCGGATGAGCCAAATGCGATTGCCCTGAAACCGGGCGTTTAGGGGGTTGACAAGTGGCATGTAAATGTGGTATATTATCACTTATAGCAGCATCTGGCCTAGCCAGGGCTTTGCTGTGGATCGAAAATCATACTGCTGTCGCAGAACGGGAGCAGAATGCCCGTCTTGGAGTCATCGGGCGTTGTGCTCCCGAAAAATCGCTGGGTAGGAGATGGATCTGTACGAAGAAGCCAAACTAATAATAGAAAATGAAGAGGTAAGTGGTGAGGAATACCTGCTGACCAAGGCGTCAGAACAGGGCTTTGTCACGTATGCCGATATCCTGACCGCCTTCCCCCAGGCAGAAGAGAATCTGGAGGAGCTTGAGGACATTTTGGCGACCCTAATGGAATCCGGCATCGAAGTAGGCGCAGCGGAAGAGAGCGGGAAAGCGAAAAGCGAGGAGACAGAGGAATCGGGGCCGCCCGACTTGGCGGTGGACGAACAGGCATACTTTGACACAATCACAATAGACGATACGATCGGTCTTTATTTGAAGGAGATCGGGCGGGTGCCGCTGCTCACGGCCGAGGAGGAAGTCATACTGGCCAAGCGGATGGAGGCCGGGAAGATTGCGCTGGAAGAGCTAGGAGGAAATGGGCTTGACCCCGAGACACAGACCGAGCACCGGTTATCGGTCATAGACGGCATGGCGGCCCGTGAGCACTTGATCCGTGCCAACTCCCGCCTAGTCATCAGCGTGGCCAAAAAGTACATCGGCCGGGGCGTGCCCTTCCTTGACCTGATCCAAGAGGGCAACATCGGGCTCATACGGGCTGCCAACAAGTTCAACTACCGGCTTGGGCACAAGTTTTCGACCTA
>Ga0180438_10009428_pt1 | contig 12162 bp, 5 predicted proteins | sample SS_ome_12_FD_132455 | JGI IMG/M metagenome (GOLD analysis project Ga0180438, IMG submission 132455) | Hypersaline lake sediment archaeal communities from the Salton Sea, California, USA - SS_3_D_2 metaG | ecosystem: Environmental > Aquatic > Non-marine Saline and Alkaline > Hypersaline >...
AATAATGCTCGAAAAAGTGCAATCAGGTATTGATTTAATTCTTGAGGCAATCAGTACCTGCGTACGCCAATCAGGTGCAGGGTATGCGGTTGCAGGGTCTTGAGTGAAAGCGCGGCGTTATGGAATTCAAAGGTTGCCGGGCGCGCTGCACCATCGGCCGTCCACAAGTCACGAACACCGATGAACTCCTGCCACGGGAGCTGCGGGATCAGGTTGAGCGAGTCGAGGTCGACCTTGAGCGTCACATCCTTCGCTTGCTCGCCGTTGTAGTTGTACACACCCAGCATGACGCGGTCGGGCAATTGCCACAGGGACACGAGGATTTGCTCGTCCTCTGAGGTGACATACGGATTGCGCCAGTAGGGATGGTAGACAGTCTCAGGACTGTTGATGCCCCAGTCAAGTACGCTTTGCGGCATCACCGGAAGCTGGGAGATAAGGCTGACACTAATTGCTTGTTTAGCTTGCTTTATCTGAAATATAAAAAGACCAACCAACAAGCAGTCCGATTGGTCGTGACATTCGGTACCCACTGACACGAAAAATCTCCGTTTTTAACGCAATAGCCACCTCCTCTCTTCAGAGATTTATCGAATAGACTTGACGAAATTGACGAACTTTTGACGAACTATGGCCAAACATAGACTCATTGTAGACAAGACCTACGGATTCCCAATCCGTAGGTCATGGGGTGAGTCGTGAAGGGCATGATTCGCAAGTGTTTGGCCACCAAGTATTGGTGCTTGGTGGCCTTTATTGATGTCAAGTTCAGGAGGGCATTTGTGCCACATTTGTGCCAAGTTGATGCACACGCGCTCCCATCTCTATCGCCGCTTACTGCGGCACACTGTCACGCCCTCTTTTTCGCGGAGTTCATTGAAAACTATTCGAATAAGAAATTCCAATAAAACATAAGCTATTCGGCAAAAAATGGATGTGGGTCTCTGCTGGAAGTGGGTACAATTAGAGTCTGTCGAGTCAAAATGGTGACACACGATGTCAAAAAAGCACAACGTCCTGTAAGGCGAGAAATCGCGGCCACACAGGTGGTGACATATCACTCTCTCACAGCTTCTGTCTGCGTCAGTTGTGTTCGCCACTCTTGAGCTTTTTCCGGTCTGTTCCAGGCTTGGCAGAGGTTCATGCGGTTCTTGAGGCTTTTCTCCTCAATTGTCAGCGAGTGACTGGCGTGGACGGCTCCGACATGTTATAATCAGGACTCTGAACGTCGGTTGAGGCATGATGCCTAAGTCTCTGCTCGCTGGTGCACATTAGTCGACGTCGAGAAGGCCATTTGATGCATCAGGGAGCGGATGGAATGGTGGGGCATTGCTGCGATTCAGAGTGTATCTGGAGTGTGCCAATGAAGACTAAGGATTCAAAAAGGATAGGCTTATTCGTTCTGGCGATAGCCCTGAGCTTTGTCATGAGTGTCCAAGGCAAAATACGTGCATCCGAAAAAGCGGCGACATCCGCGGGTGATTCCGGCAAGCCGACCAAGATGATACCGCCTGATGTGTGGAACGAACCTGTCAATCCCGAGCGTTTGAACGGCAGGATTCACCACACGTTCGTCAGCCGGACGCTCGGCGAGGACGTTGGCTATCTCATCTATCTTCCGCCCAGCTACGAACGCGACGCGAGAAGACGTTTTCCGGTTATCTATTGGCTGCACGGGGTCCGGGGAGGATTGCTCAAGGGCAGCATTTTCTACAGAAGGTATCTGGAAGCGATGACCAACGGCGAAGCGCCGGAGGTGATTCTCGTATTTCCCAAGGGACGCCATTACAGTTCGTATTGCGATTCGGTCGACGGAACCAGGCCCGTCGAGACCGTTATAATCAAGGAGCTCATCCCGCATATCGATCGAACTTACCGGACTGTTGCAGGGCGGACCGGCCGCGCAATCGAAGGATCTTCGATGGGCGGTTTCGGAACGTTTCATCTGGCATTCAAGTATCCTGAGCTATTTTGTGCCGCTACGTCGTTGATAGGAGCTCTGAATGATGCCGAGAACATCAGAGATCGCTCCTTCGAGACGCTTGACTTGATGTTCGGCGGCAGTCTGGAGCGATTCAGTAAGGAGTCTCCCGCATTCTTGGTTCGGAAGAACGCCGACAGAATTCGTGGCAAGATGGCAATCCGAATGTACGACGGCGACAAGGATTTCTTCTATGAGCACAATGAGAAATTTCATGAGCTTCTGAACGATCTCGAAATCCCCCACACATATAAGGTCTTGTCGGACGTCGGCCATAATCAGAGCGCAATCTACCAAAGAATGGGTATGGAGATGTTTGCGTTCTATGGAGAAGTGTTTTCCAAAGCAGACGCCACGGAGGAAACTCCGGCCCGGAGAGTCGATACACACGGACTCTCACTAAGCGGCACGGATGAATGGGTGGACAAGAACACACAGGAACCGGCGGGAACTAAATATAAGACATTCCACAGCAAGACAATCGGCGAAGATGTGTTCTATCTGATTTATCTTCCTGCTAGCTATGACACAAATCCGGCCAGACGCTATCCAGTTGTGTATTGGCTGCACGGCCGGGGACGCAGTCCCCGAGTTGGATTCTACTTTGTAGAACGTTTGATGACTGCGGCCGCAAACGGGATAGCGCCGGAAATGATTGTAGTGCTCGTGAATGGCCGCTCGAATAGCATGTACTGTAATTCCTTCGACGGAAAGATACCGGTCGAGACCGTCATCATAAAAGATCTCATCCCGCATGTCGACCGGACGTATCGAACGATTGCCACAAGGCAGGGACGTGCCGTAGAAGGCTCGTCAATGGGTGGCTTTGGGGCGTTGCACCTCGGGTTCAAATATCCCAACTTATTCGGAGTGGTAACTTCGCTCTCGGCGGCAATTTCCCCACCGGAGGAATTCAAGACGAGAGAAAAGGAAAGATCGTCTCTACAGGCACAACGGGCACAAAGAGGGAAGACAAAGAAGTCGAGGCCAAATCTGTTCGAGGTAACGTTCGGCGGCAATTTGGACTACGCTCGTGCGAACAGTCCATGGACTCTTTTGGAGCAACAAACCGATACAATTCGCAGCCGCACTGCTCTGAGAACAATCGTGGGAAAGGAAGACCTGCTGCTCGACGTAAATCGTCGGTTTCATGCACATCTGAGGCAACTCGAAGTGCCTCATGAATACATCGAAGTAGAAAGAGGGCGCCATGCGTATTATGAGGTGATAGACAGATTGACCGACAAGGAAATCTTCAATTTCTATCATAAGGTGTTTACTCCAAAGCCCTAAGTCCATAGCAGCAACTGCACATCAAGGTTGAGGTACTCAGCAAAGAAGGGACGAACAAATGAAGACCGCACCCAGAGACGCAATCCTAATTACAGCACTTATGATTATTCCGTGGCTCGCAGGCATTGCTGCCGCTCAAGAGACAGCGAAAGACAAGAGGATCATTCATGATTACGTTTCTGCGCCGGAAAAGACGATTCCCATCAACTTCTATCTCGACAAGCCCGGATATGTAACACTGGTAATCGAAGACAAGGATGGAAAGCGAGTTTGGAATGTTATCGGGGATACATGGTTTGACAAAGGCGAGCACACTTTGTACTGGGACGGCTATGACGTGGGAACGCCGTTATCTGTGCTGCGAGACACAGTCGTCGATATGAAGAGGAACCTTGTCAAGGCCAGAGAATATCGGCTTCGCGGACTGGTCCATGACGGCATCGCGATAAAGTTCGAGATGCCGATCCAGAGTCCCGGCAGTCCTCCCTGGCACACGTCGGACGGTTCCGGTGCATGGCTCAGCGATCACTCCCCGCCTGCTGATATAGTGTTTCTCCCCAAAGGAACGCCGCATGGCGAGGGACCTCAATTGTTTGTCGCGGCCACAATTGCCGAAACCGGGCACGCCTTCATGTGGTTGAACGAACAGGGAAAGAAACTATTTGGCAAACGCTGTGCCGGCTTCATGGGCAGTGACGTTGTAGCTGTGGACGTCGGCCCCAGACCTTCTTCTCAGATTCATTCTTACTCGGCTTCTTACAGAAAGGGACGGCTTCAACTGCTCGGGCATATTGAGAAAGGCGAACACGTTGTCCTACAGGCGATTTCACTCGACTCGTTTTCTTCGAACAGCACCGGTAAGAAGACCATGACCGGCAAGAAAGAGAAAGCACTCCTAACACAGGAAGTTATGCCGAAGTGGAAGCAAAAACAAATAGAGATTGCCAATCGCTCGGACGACTGGAAGGGAATGACAGTCTACAACGAGACTGCAATCGCCAGCCTGGCGGCTGAAAACACCATCGTGTTTATGGATGCCGGCCAGAGACAGAGAAGAAAAGGGGCGTTCGCTACAGTCAATGTTCACAATCCGAAAGGACTGGCTGTAGATGCTGACGGACGCCTGTATGTAGTCTCAGGCAAACAGATAGTCCGCTGCGAAGTGGATTGGAACAAGGGTACTGTGACCGACAAGAAGACGCTGGTCTCGTCGGGGCTTGAAATGCCCCAGATGATTACTCTCGATGCAAGAGGCAATCTGTTCGTATCGGACTGGGGCAGCAGTCACCAGGTCAAAGTATTCTCGCCGGAGGGCAAATTGCTTCGAATCATCGGAAAACCCGGCGGACTGAGAGTCGGACCGTACGATGAAGAAAGAATGTCCAATCCTCTCGGGCTTGCCATCGACAGCCGGCAGAGGCTCTGGGCGGCCGAACGTTCCTATGCGCCCAAGAGAATCAGCGTCTGGTCAAGGCGGGGAGAGTTTATCAAAGCCTATTACGGTTCGACCAAGTACGGCGGCGGCGGAGTGCTCGATTACAGGGACAAGACGAGGTTCTACTTCGCCGGGGCATCCGTTTACTCGTCTCTCGGGATTGAATTCGCTCTGGATTGGGAAAAAGGCAAGGCAAAGCCCAGGAATATCTATTCTCATATGGGATACATGCCTGATAACGAGGTAGAGATGCCCAGCCGCGCGCCGGAGCAGACGATCTATTTCGCCGGACATCAGTATATGGTGAACTGCTTTAACGGAGCGTCTTTCGGCGCTCGTGGCATCGTTGGCATTCGTCTGATGGGAGACGACGGCGTTGTCCACCCGGCTGCCATAGCGGGTTTCGTCGGGCCCAACGAGAATCCACAAAAGAGCTGGCTTCCCTTGTTGTACCAGGAGGACCTGCGAGCACTCTTGCCCGAGAATCTCCGCGCAATGAAACAGCGCACCTTCTACATCTGGTCAGATCTAAATGGAGACCGAAAGGCACAGCCCGGTGAGATCCAGTTCAAGCCCGTCCCCGGCAAGTTCGGCGGCATGATGTACGTACTGAAGGATCTTAGCATTGTGAACAGTTCGGGCTTTGTCGTTGCCCCGAAGAGCATAAAGGACCACGGCGCTCCGGTGTACGATATTGAGTCGCTGGAATTCATAGCCGATAGTGCCGGGATATCCACTCCGCGTCCTGTTGTCGGCACTAATGGATGGCTCATCATGGCCGGAGGGCCCATCGTGGGCTACAAAAACGGCAAAGAAGTCTGGAAGTACACGAACCACTTTCCATCCCGCGGAACGCCGCCGCTGCCGAAGCATCGCGGGGACATCGCCTCCACGGCGCGCCTGATGAACTATCCCATGACACCGACCGAGGGCCAGGCCGGTGAGATTTGGGGCATCACGAGCGACAAGGGTTCGGTTTATCTGATGACGATGGACGGATTGTTTGTCGCCGATCTTGGCGGTGACGAGCGAGTGCTGCCTCTGCTGAGAACGAAAGAGTTTCATCGGGGCATGACCCTGGACGACTTCAGCTTCAAAGGCGAACACTTCTGGCCCACCATGACACAGACCGAGGACGGTAAGATATATCTCGTGGGCGGAAAGGAATTCTCAGCTATTTTTGAGGTAGTAGGATTGGAAACAGTACGACGCAAGAATTTCGGCACGGTCACGGTGACCGAGAAGATGCTCGCCGGGAAGAAGAAACAATATGTAAGTTACGCTCGCATGAAAGTGCACAAGGAACTTACAGTTCCTATGTCGGCCAAAGCCCCCAAAGTCGATGGCAATCTCGACGAAGGGGCAAATTGCCAATGGGTGTCGATTGACACATTCCGCAATATTTCAGGATCGGTGCGAGTTTGTGGTGACACTCTCTATGCAGCTTTCAGGACGCCTTCGGCGGACCTGCTCGTCAACAGCGGATCGGACGGTTGGCAGTATATCTTCGCGACGGGCGGGGGGCTCGATTTCTTCCTGCGTGCGGATCCCACGGCGAGACCGTTGAGGGAAAAGACCACGATTCGCAGCGATATGGAGTCGCTCCGCACGACTGCTGGAGATATACGTCTTTTCATTACAAGGGAAGGCGATCCGCTTACCGGCCGTGTCCGTGCTGTAAAATTCCGTCCACACGGCGGTGTTGGTCCGGCGGTCGTATATGAGTCTCCGGTCAGAACGGTTAAACTGCATACCGTGCTGGACGTGAGCGATGAAATCAGATTCGGTCAACAGAAAGGCAAATATGAGGTCGCAATACCATTTTCGGTTCTTGGGATCAATCCCAGGAAAGGATTTGCCACTCAGGCTGATTTCGGGGTCCTGATTGGTGCCAGCGGAGAAACACAGGCACGATTGTACTGGAGCGCAGGAGGCGCATTTATGGTTTCAGATGTTCCGTCTGAAGCTCAGTTTAACCCCGGTCACTGGGGGATATGGCGATTTGAATGAAGATTTAACAAGCCAGCGGTTTCTTCTTGACCGAACCAAGCATGATTTGGTATAAATGATAGTGTAATATAATCTCCTGCATAGGCTTCTTGGGTAATGCCTGTTCCTCCGGCATCATAGAGTCTGTTGGATCAATGAGGTTATTCAATAAGAGGAGGAGTTGTTAGAATGTGTAACAATTCGCTGTTTCGTGTTTGTTGTGTTTTAATGCTGGGCTTGTTTGCTGTTGATGCAGATGCCCGTCTAAGTGAGTCATTGATAGCTTATTATCCACTTGATGGCGATACCAGGGATGCTACCGGTAACGGCCACGACGGCGAGATCGTGGGCGATCCGCAGACCGTACCCGGCATGTTCGGCGATGCTCTTGAGTTCGATGGCATGGACGATTACGTACTGGTCGCCGGTTATGTGCCAGTAAGCGGAGCCGATGACAGAGCCGTCACTGTGTGGGTGAAAATGGTGACTACCGACGTTCAGGGGATTATCTCATGGGGACAAAATGCAGGTCAGAGCAAATGGGTTGTCAGGCTCTCACCCAAGGGGCAAATAAGGCTCGAAATTGAAGGTGCTGCGATCAAAGGTAATTCCCGATTAGCCGATGGGGAATGGCACCACATAGCAGCGTCATTCACCAATGACGGAACTCCGGCGTTGGGGGACGTGGACCTTTACGCCGACGGCAATCTTCAGAATCATGCAAATCAGGGTTTGCAGATCAATACGAGTGAGACAGGTAACCTGGAGATCGGTCGCAACCTCAAAAACGACGGATTCTTCGAGGGCGCTATCGATGAAGTGAAAATCTACGACCGCGCCTTAACCGCAGATGAAATAATCGAGGATATGGAAGGTCCGCCGAGTTATTCGTTCACTACCAATCCCTACCCGGCCGACGGAGACGGCGATGTGTCAAGAAGTGTGGTCCTTAGCTGGACCCCATCCAATCCGGCAAACAAACAAAACGTATATTTCGGCGCAGATATTTACACAGTTAGCCAAGCCGATACGGACAATTCGCTCGGTGTGCTGGCAAGCCGGGACCAAGACCCCAACAGTTTCACGCCGCTCGAGTTTCTCGAATTTGACAAGACTTACTACTGGCGCGTGGATGAGATAAATTCTTTTGACCTTGCCGTGTTTCGCGGCGATGTGTGGCAGTTCACGGTTGAGCCCTTCGCATATCCCGTCGAGAACATCTTGGCCACTGCCTCCAGCAGTATCACGGACCGAGGACCGGAAAACACAGCGAACGGATCGGGATTGGATCAGAACGGATTGCTGCATGACAAAATCGCAGATGGCACGATGTGGCTGAGCGACCTCACGTTGGATCAGCCGACGTGGATCGATTTCGAATTCGACAAGATCCACAAGCTTCATGAGATGTGGATATGGAACTACAACGATACGACGGAACCGACGATTGGTTCGGGATTCAAAGACGTAACGATTGAATACTCAGTTGACGGCATCGATTACACGACGCTGGGCGAGACTCATGAATTCGCCAGAGCGCCGGGTATGCCCGACTACGCTCACAATACTACAATCGCCTTCGACGGGACTCCGGCCAGGTATGTCAGGCTTACACCGAAGAGCAACTGGGGAGACATACTGACGCAGTACGGCTTGAGTGAGGTTCGTTTCCTCTCCATTCCCGTTCAGGCAAGAAAGCCCTACCCGGCCCCAGGCGTAGTGGACATGGATACCAACACGATTCTTAGCTGGACAGCCGGAAGGGAAGCGGTCACGCACGATGTTTATTTGAGTGCCGACCCACAGGCCGTCGCGGAGGGGACGGCTCTGGTTTCCACCGGCGATCAGACCAGCTACAGCTTCGCGTCGCTCGATCTGGGCACGACCTACTATTGGCGGATCGACGAAGTAAATGACACCCAAACGCCAGCGGTCTGGCGGGGCGATGTCTGGGAATTCAGGACCCACGAGTTCATCGCCATAGACGACTTCGAGAGTTACACCGATGATGACACGGCCGGCCAGACAATATGGCAAACCTGGATCGACGGCTTCGAGGTTCCCGAAAACGGCGCTCAAGTCGGCTACTTGCTGCCCCCTTATGCCGAGCAGAAAATCGTTCACGACGGCTCACAGTCGATGCCATTGATCTACGACAACAGCACCGCAAGCTATTCGCAGGCGACCGCAAGTACGGACAGCCTGAAAGGCCGACGGGACTGGACCATCAACGGCATAGAGAATTTGTCGCTGTGGTTCAGAGGGTATCCCGCCTCATCGGGCAGCTTCACCGAAGCCCCGGCAGGCACGTTCATTGTCACCGCTTCCGGTGCGGATATTGGTGGATCGGCCGACGAGTTCCATTTTGCCTACAGGGTGCTCACCGGCCCCGGTTCGATTGTATCGCGGGTCGACAGCGTACAGCCCACACACAACATGGCCAGAGCCGGAGTGATGATTCGCGAGACGCTGGATCCTGGTTCGAGATACGCCCTTGCGTGCGTGACGGCAAATAGCGGAGTGGTCTTTCAGGGCCGTGTTGAAACGGACGGCAACACTTTCAGCACGAACCAGGCCGGACCTTCGACGCCGTACTGGGTGAAGCTGGAGCGCGATGCCGGAGGTAACTTGAGTGCTTCGCATTCTGCGGACGGCATTACCTGGAAGCCCGTTGAAAACACCGTTGCGACGAATATTCCTATGACTGTCGCGGTGTATGTTGGACTGGCGGTGACAAGCCGCAACGCAGCTCAAACATGTGAGGCTGTCTTCTCCAATGTTGCCGCCACCGGCACGGTCGCAGGCCAGTGGACAAGCCAGGACATCGGCATACTCAGCAACGATCCTCAGCCTCTTTATGTCGCAATCTCGAATGCCGCCGGAGAACCTGTGGCCGTTTATCACGAGAATCCCGTCGCCGCCACGATAGACACCTGGACACAATGGATTATCCCCCTACAGGAATTTGCGGCTCAAGGCCTAGACCTGACCGATGTTGACGAAATCGCAATAGGCCTCGGCGCCGAGGACGATCCGACAGCGCCCGACACCGGTGGTTCCGGCGTAATATATCTTGACGATATCAGACTGTATCGTGAAGTTCCTGATGGCTCGATGTAGCGGCATTGCACCCTATCTTTCGCCCAGCGGACGGGCGGGCGGAAGCAGCCTTCTGTAAGTTAAGCTTAAGAGTTGACGGGCGGCGTAAGGACTACCAGTTCCTTGCCGATTTGACGCCGTTCACAATCCGATAACGACATTTCGGAACCCAAACAAAGTGATATTGACAGTACCATATCGCATGTGATAGTTTTCTAAATCGGCTCATGGGATTTTCCTTATCTTATGCTACGGCTATAGCATGAGTATAAGGGCTTCCCGTGGGCTGTCTGACGGCAAAGCCTTCAGGCTCCGACCACGGTCACAGACCGTGGAACTCTATGCTGCATTAGACCTGTTAATTAGGATAGCCCTATGTCACATTATTGTCTTGTATTATTGAGTTTGACCATTTCCTCAGCTTATTCAGCAGTGCTTGACCTTCCCTATGCCGAGGGCGGGCCTGATGCGGAGGACCCGGGTGTTTCGCTTGTACCCCAGTTGCGACGCTACATAGATGTGCAGGACGGAGACGATGGCAACAACGGCACCTCACCTGCCACTGCCTGGAAGACCCTTGAAATGCTGATCCGCGAGAAGGCGAATCTTATCCCTGGGACCCATGTGCTTTTTAAGCGGGACCTGACGTGGACAGGAAAGCTTGATTTTGAGAACGTGCACGGCGAAGTCGGCAAACGCCTGGTATTAGGAACCTACGGACGGCCTCTCGAAGCCAGAGCCAAGATCCTGGGCACACTGAGTGTCAGCAAGAGTTCTCATGTGATGGTCCGGGGATTCGACTGCATCAAGCTTGATGCCTCCGCCGGGGCGTATCATGTTGTGATCTACGACAATGTGGTGCACGGCAGCCCGGAGATCAACGAGTATCCCAGCAATGGGATCCGGATCTTTGCCGAATCCCATCATATTGCCGTGGTGAGTAATCTCGTATACGATCTGGGCGCCAATGACTGCATCGTGGTCCATCCCAGTGCCACCACCAACGCCGCCGACCACCATTGGATACTGGATAACATCACCATTGGAAACTCGGGTATGGAGGACGGCATTGACTTGGCCATGTCCGAACCCGAAAAGGACCCGGACGGCCCCGTCGGCAGGGACATCAAGGTCGTGGGAAACCGGATCATGATGCAGGCCCTGCCCGGTCTATCCGTCAAAACCGGGCGTGGCAGCAAGTGCTTCAGCGCGGGGCACGAGGGAAAATACATCTGGGTGGTAGGCAACACCATGGGCGGGGCTGCACATATCGGCTTCAAGACGGGCGAACTGAAAGAGTACTTCCAGATAAGCGGCAATGTGATGTTCAACTGCGGAGAGCGGGCAGGAAAGTTGATGGCCGAGTTGAGGCCGCGTGAACTACTGACTGAGCACAATACCTTTATCCACACCTCATCCAAACGCGCCGTGCTCTTGTTACAGGGCCGCAACCACCGTTTCCACCACAATCTGGTCATTCGGTCTCAGCCGGACAATCAGTGGGCCACGTCAGTAGACACAGAGAACCTGGCGGAAATGGACCATAACTGGTACGGTCATTCCTCGGATGTAATCATCAATTCTATGGATTGGAACACCTGGGTCAAATCCAGCGGGCTCGACCAACGCTCCGGACGAGGCAAGGTACCAGGGGTGACGGCCCCGTCCGAAAGCGGCAGTGACGCTGACCCAAAAACCTGGAACAGTCCCGGTTTTATCCGTCATTTCATTCCCCAGCCCCATTTCGGAGGCTGCGACGGAGAAGCAACGCCTGGCGCCTTCGATTGTCAAGGCACGCGCCTGGGCCTCGAGATCAAACCCATGCAAGGTCTGGAAAACAACGGATATGGCTGGGAGGGGCCACTGCTCGTGCAGGCGAAGCTAAAGAAAATCGGTGTGACTTTCAAGGTCCCGCATAAAAACTAATCCATGAACCTTTGGTGAAAACAATCGGAGAAAGCCATGAAAACTTGGGCAATTCTTGTTGTCTTGCTGTTTGTAAGTGCCGTTGTTTCAGGCGCAAATGAGGGACAGTCGACTTTTGACGTTTCGACCTTTGGCGCCACAGGTGATGGCATTCACGATGACGGGCCTGCTATACGTAAGGCCATTGCCGCGGCCATCCAGGCCGGACCGGGCAGTTGCGTGCGATTAGAGTCCAGACGGTATCGGCTCAAAGAGAGCCCGCGTAGTAACTATCAGTTTGAATTGGCAAACGTCAAAGGGATCACCATCGAGGGCAACGGCGCACGCCTGATCAACACGCCTACGAATAACCTCATCCAGTTGCGTGCGTGTCAGGATGTGACTGTGCGCGGCCTGGTGATCGATTACGATCCCCTGCCCTTTACCCAGGGCACGATTG
>Ga0180438_10009429_pt1 | contig 12162 bp, 9 predicted proteins | sample SS_ome_12_FD_132455 | JGI IMG/M metagenome (GOLD analysis project Ga0180438, IMG submission 132455) | Hypersaline lake sediment archaeal communities from the Salton Sea, California, USA - SS_3_D_2 metaG | ecosystem: Environmental > Aquatic > Non-marine Saline and Alkaline > Hypersaline >...
CGTACAGTCGCGGAGCATCGGGGCCCGGAGCAACTGTGAAGATAATCTCTCGACCGCTCTCCGCCTGCGCGTGTTCGCCCAGGTGCACCATTGCTCCCAGCAGTAGCCGGTAGGTGTGGCCTGGGATCAGCTCGGGCTGATCTGCCCTTCCATCGCAGTTGTAGACGATGGAGCTCTGCTCCCGGAATACCTCCCAGGTCCCCGGTCCGCCGAATGCCCACACGCTCTCCCAGTCGTCGCCTTTCTGCTCATGAAGCGAGAGCCATGCTAGATGCGCGGGTTCCGGCACTGGCTCCCAGGAGAAGGTCGGCACTGTCTCCTCAACCACGCCCCGGTTGCGAGGGTGCGTTGCGGTGACAACAGGCGCGCTCACAAATGGCGGAAGGGCGACGGACTCGCTCACCGACGTGCCCTGCTTGTTGGTGACGGTGAACGTGTACACACCGGAGAAGCCGGGGGGTTCAGTGAAGCGTTCCTCGTATTCGACCAACAGCACGTCGCCCAGCTCCTCATGGTATTCACGATCCCCCGGCGCGCGGTGGACCTTGCCGGTGGGGTCGGTGACCGTGACTGACTGGATGTTGCCGATGCCGAGAGGATCACGTGCCCACGCGTTCATCCCGTGGCCCCAGCTCTCGGAACCATCCCAACCGACGCGATGTGTCCAGCCCACTCCCCACAAACGGAACCGAAGCTCCCTGTCCTTCCTCCTCTCTTCCTCTTCTGCTCTCTCCTTCCAGAAAGGCGCCACACCCCAGGGCGGTGGGCCAGGCACTCCAACTGATCGAGTGCCCGCCGTGTCGAGAGGCGCAGGTGTTTGTTTGAGTCCCACCAGCAGCGGCTTCGCTTCGTCGGCCCGCAGCGTCACGTCTCTCGTCAAGTCCTGATACCCCTCCTTCTTCAGCCGCACCGCCAGCGTACGCTGCTGACCGGTACCGACAGCCATCTTCAAGGTGTACGGCGTCTTGTGCCCCGTGTTCTCGCCGTCTATCCAGATCTCGGCCTCATCCGGCGCCGAGCTGATCCTCAGCTCGGCCCACTTCGGACACCGCACCAACGGCAGCGTCAGCGTGATCTCCCCGTACAGGCTCGGATACTGCACGATCCCCCGCTTCTCAGCCCACGAGCGCAGCTCCCGGGTCAGGTACTCATACGACTCGGTAAGCGTGATGACTGCATCCCCATTGTCGTCCGCCGCCCCCAGCAGCCCGTCCAGAAGAATCCCCGTGAAAGCGCTGTGCCCGCGCTCCTCATCCTCATAGGAAGCCTGGTTGCTGCTGCAGGAGGCCAGCACGACTCGGCCCTCGGCCCTGGCAAACTCCTCCAATGCGCGGGCGAACTCCACGCTCTGCCGCTCCCCTCCCGCCTTGCCCCAAACGCTTTCGAACCGACACGCATCCACGATCACGATCTGCTTCTTGGCGCCGGACAGAGCGAGCTTCTCCCGCACCAGATCCAGCGCCAAGGCCGTGTTATCCAGGTCCGTGCGGGCCGCGTCGGAGGGGATCAGATAGCTTTGCTCGTCCTGCTCCACTCCATGCCCTGAGAAGTAGACGACCACTGTATCGGGAGAAGGCTGTGCACCGGCTTGCGACCAGCTCGCCAGCAGCTCCAGCGCACCCAGGATGTTCCCCCTGGTCGGCTGTTCGTCCGGCCCCTTGGCTGCGGTAGTGAGCAGCTTGACCCGACCTTCCGCATAGGCGCCCCGCTGCGGATCGACGAGCACGTCATAGAAGGCCTGCGCGTCCTTCTCCGCATACCGCAGCGGTGCGAACCCCGTCCGCTGCGAGTACTGCTGCACCCCGATTACGATGGCCCACTTGACGCCCCCGGGCATATCCGGCTGCGCTCGCGCGCCGCTGCCCACCAGCATCGCGCCCATGCATAGCCAGAGCGCTCCAGATTGCACGACAGCTCTTGCTCTTGCCCGCACTTTCCTCACACGCTCCCACTCACGACTCACCGCCGCCCGCCGATCAGGCACTCTCCCACCCTCCCATCCACAACGCCGAACGCGACCCCCCAGCGCGTGTAATCCCACCACGCTGCGCCGTCCGGCCCGCCGATCACCTCCCGGGGTCTGCCGAGGCGTGCCTCCAATAGCGCAGCCCCATCTCCGACACGCACACCGCCCACGCGATCCTGGTTTGGCTCTTCGAGGTGAATGCAGGTTGCGACAGCATCTCCGGCGGGTCCCGCCGTAAGGACCACTGATACGCCCTGCGACGGATACCGATAAACCACCGGCTTGGCCTCCCCTGCACCGAAGGTTTCCACGCGTTCGGGCTCCCCAAGCGCCGCCTTCACCACGAGTTCCCCACTCGACTTCAAGTTGATCCCGTGATAGCTGTCCACCACCTCGGGGTCCTCCGCCCCCGGGAGCGTGCCTCCGCACCGAACCAGCCCCTCGCGAGCGCGCATGCCGAAGCTGCTGCGGTTGCCTTCGAACATCAGGTAGTGGGCGTAGAGCCGCGCGGCCTCGGCCTGCTGCCTCTGGCATTCGGCCAGGCGCGCGAGGTTGTAGAGAGCCGGTAGATGGGGCTGAGACAGACAGCCTAGCCCGGTTGCGGCCTCCGTGGCGTTTGCGTGCACGGGCAGACTCAGCGCCTTGCAGTAGGCACGCCAGGCCGCCGCGAGGTCGCCCCGATGCTCGGCGAGCACTCCCGTCAGATTCAGATATGCCGATTCGTCGGTCCCCACTTGCAGCTCCTGAAGGCAGGCCTCCGCCTTCGCGTCATCACCTTCATAGAGATAGACACAGGCCAGCCCGAGCCGGGGAGCAACGAACCTCCTCTCCCTGTCCAGATCGCAGGCCTTCAGAAAACCCGACTTGGCTTCCGCGAGGAGTGCCTGCTGATCTGACGTCTCAGGTCCCTTGAGGCGCAGCACAACGATGTACGACGTCGAGGCGCACTGCTCGATAGGAGGCCCGCCGGCCAGCGAGCTTTCGTATAGCCTAAGCCGCGCAAACGCCTCGTTGTGCACCACCGTCGGACTTAGCCGGAATCTATTCCTCACCTGCGCGAAGCAGCGACTGGCCGCGTCCCACGCGCCCACCCGAACCAGGTCCAGTCCGTGCTCGAAGAGCTGCTCTGCCTCCTCTGTCTCACCTCTCTCCTGCTGAAGCCTCGCGATGCGGGTGCTTAGCGGCGGGTGCACTCGATCCTCGCCGGCGCTGTGCCCGCTGAGGAATCGGTGGTGGTCGTCCCCGTACTTCCGTGCATAATGCCCGAGGAATTCCATCAGGCCGCTGAACTCGTAACCTGCGTGCAGCGCGTAGAAAGCGCCATAGCTGTCGGCTTCGACTTCGTCCTCTTGCTGCCACTCCCCCAGCACACGCGCCGGCCATTCGGCCAGCTCCTTCGGCACTTCCATTCCGAGCGCGTTGGCGGCTCGGTGGCGAAGAACGTGATGGTCCCGCAGCAGATGCGCGATCTCGTGGCCGATTACACCCGCCAGCCAGTCGTCGCACCGTTCCCCCGCACGTTCCCGGATGAAGTCGAGCAGACCGGTCGTCACATAGACGTTGTGATGGACGGGCGACGTCGGAAAGGACCAGGCGCTCGCAATGGGAGAGTCCACCACGAGGAACCGGTGCGTGATCCAGCGCCGGTCGGGCCAGCTCTCGACTATCCGAGTCCCAACTGCACCGACCCACCGGGTCTCCTGAGAGTCGGAGGGCAAGAGGATATGCTCGGCCTCGAAGTGCTCCGCCGCTTTGCCCCACAGTGCGTACATCTGCTCGTCCGTCACACCACATGCAGAGCCGCCGGCAAGCGCGAGCACCGCGACAACCGCCGCCCAGACTCCGGGCAAGTATAGCAGTGTGCGCGTGCTCTTCATCCGCTTGCCTTTTCCTGCGTTCCGCAGCACATACCGCAGACCGCGCTGCCCGCGGTGCGTCATTCTCCGTCCTCCCCGAGCAGCTCGAGCTGCACTTGCGCAGTCCTCTCGCCATCCGTGTATCCGACCTCTCGCGCAAGCTGGAGCGCCGCCTCCAGCTCCTGCCGCGCCTGCGCGACCTCCCCGATCTCGGCCAATACGGCTCCCAGCATGGTGAGCGCGTCGACGCGCAGCTCTTCTTCCTCCGCCGCCTCCGCCGCGGCCGCTGCCTGCCGGTAGTAGCCGGCGGCTTCCTCATGCTCCTCGTTCCTGTGGCATAGGCTGGCCAGCGTCAGCGCGGCCCGCGCTTCCCCCGCGGCGTCTCCGTTCTTCCGTGCTCGATCGAGGTCCGATTGCGCAGCGGCGGCCCGGCTCTCCATCTCATCCTCGCCGGGCATGAGCGCCGTCTGCGAGGGCGGGGCCAACCGCGGCGCCACCAAGTCATCCGAGGTGCTCGGCGGCGTGCGCACCGCTTCCGCGTCCGTCGGCCGCACCGCGGGAGCATCACGCCTCGCACCGTCTTCCGGAGGCTCCGCGCCAGACCGCTCGGCGACCGCCATGGATATCGCAGGCCCATACTCCCTTTCTGCTCCTTCGCGCGCCACGGTCATGTCGCGGCCCGACGGCAGAGGCGCACCACCATGGCCCCCAAACATGTACGTCAACACGATGCCGAGTGCGGCAACTGCAGCTACTGCTGTCCAGCGCAGCACGGGTGTGCGCAGCCCCCTCCGAAATGCGTCTGCCGGCACGACGAGTCTTCCCAACCACTGACGGACACTCCCGGGAGCTCGGCACGCCCGCGTCAGCGCCTCGACCTTGACACGGCAGCGGTCGCACTGGGCGAGGTGCGCGCGGGCGCGGTCAAACTGATAGTCGCTCAGCCCACCTGTAAAGCGCCCGGTCGTACGGTCCACCAACGCTGCAATTCTTTCGTCGTCGAGACACCCCAATGCCGTCTCGGCTGCTCCGGCCATCTCCGCGAGCCCGCTGAAGAGCTCTCGACATCTCTCGCACGATTCCAGATGCGCCCGCACAGCGGCCTCCTCATCGCTGTCGAGCTCTCGGTCGACGAGCGCCACGAGCCTCCCTGCGGAAGGGCATGCGGCGACACGGTTCCTCTCGCTCACTGTCAACCTCCTACCTCCCCGCCTCGCACGGGCGCGTGCCCGCGCGCCTCACTCGGACCTCCCCGATGCCCCCGGCGTTTCGCTTGACATGATCTTGCGCATGGCAGCCATGGCGTCGGCCTTCACCGAGGCCACCGTCCCGACTGCGATCCCCAGCTCATCGGCGATCTCCTGGTAGCTCTTCCCCCCTCGGTAGTACAGATCCATCACCTGACGCTGACGGGCCGGTAGCTGATTCAGGGCATTCTCGATGCTCATCTTATCGAGGGTACGGTCGGAGGGATCCGCGACGGCAGCCGTCTCCGAGTTCTCCTCCATCGGCTGCCACCGCTGCCCATGTCGTCTTCGCCATCGCGTGAAGTCCTTCACCTTGTTGCATGCGATCTGAATGACATACGTCCTGAGCGACGACTCCGCCCGGAAGCGCCCGGCTCCTCGCCAGACCCCGATTCGCACCTCCTGCAGCACGTCTTCGCCGTCCTCTTGAGAAAGCCCGAACTGGGCGAAAAGGACATGGCGGATCTGAGGGAGGCACAGCTCGATGACACGGGAGACTGCCTCGGCGTCCCCGGCCCTGAATCCCTGCACGAGGCGCAGATCGTCAAGTCCCGCCTGTGACGAGCGCAACATCGGCCTCCCGTCGGATATCTCTATCGCTCGCACACCCACAAGCATCTTCGAAGACCTTTCTCCCGTTCCTGCAGTCCCCTCACCGGTCCGCTTGCCAGCCGGTTGCCTTCCGCCGCTGCCGGGCCTTCGCCGGTGCGCTGGGGCCCTGCTGACTGTGTAGCCCGTATTCTACCAAGGCGCGCCGGCCGCGGCCGTTGCTGTGTAGCCAATCCATCGTACGCTGTGTCACTTCACCGGATTTCCGCAGTACGACCCCATAGGCGCCGCCTTGCTCACCCGGTTTCCACTTCATCTGTCGCCGCCAGGCCGCGTTCTCTTGGGTGCGCTACTCGAGACTGATTTCGGCCTGTAGACGGTGGAATCCCGGCGAGACCATCGCCGCAGAGAGTCCTCCCCGCTGCTCGCCCCCAGCTAGCGGTAGTTGGCGCCGAACGGGAGGTCGAGCGTGCTGTAGTGGCTGCGGTTCAGAACCGAACAGCAGACGAAACGCACACGTCCGGGTGGAACCAGCGTGCCCCCTGGCACCATCTGCATCAGCTCCGATGAAGGCTCCCCCGCGTCTCGGCGCAGCCGGAGCAGTCGCACCTCGATCTGCTCCGGCTTATACAGCAGCGGGGCGCGCACGGCCAGTGACTGTGAGAGAAGATAGGCGGCGGCCCAGGGCGGAGCCGGCCAGTTCCACCACTCATTCGTCGGTGGCGCTGGGCTCGCCCACCTCCCGGTCGCCCGACCGAACTCGAGCAGTGGCGCTGGCGGGCAGCGGACGTGACGGTACCATCGCCCCTGCCGCTCGGAATTCCGCGGTGCCAGCAGGAACATGGAGTCCGGGAGGCACCACACCTCCCAGTCCGAAGACGAGTCCTCGAAACCGGCCGTCTCCAGGAACGCGCGCCCAGCAGCATCGAAGTCGTGACACGGCTCTGCCTGTGACCAATCCACCGGCTCGCGTTTGCCCCAGTGCTTGGACGCCGGCGCCCCGCACGGCGGTAGACTGCACAGGCATCCTCGTGCCCTCAGCTCGAGGCTCAGCCATGTCCTCGCCCTTGGGTTGCAGGGACCGCAGAAGTCCAGCGAATACCATCGGCCACCTGCAGAAGCAGCGTATTCCACCTCCGGCGGGATGAGCGTGACGAACTCGAGGGGCAGCTCAAACCCAACTACCAAGATGACTTCGTCGTTTCGCCAGCCCTTTCGGATCTCTTCGGCCAGGGATCTGGCAACACCCTTGGCGTCGACGTTCATCCGCTCCCACAACCACTGGTCCTGGGCCGCTTCCCACCCGGCGATCGTGCACACCGCCTCCGGTGTCAGCGTCACCACAAACCGTATCGTCTGTCCCGGCACTTGGGGCATACCGCCCTGCTGGCACCAGACCCAGCGATTAACTCCCGGGACATCCGGCAGAGCGACATACTGTGCCGCCGCGTCCATCCCCTGGTGCACCCAATGCGCGAGCTGAGGCGTCGAGGGAGTCCAGATCGGATCTCCCTCCTGACACAGCCCGCTCCCTCCCAGGAGAAGGAGCGGTAGCAGCGACATGATCGGCACCTTCCAACGTCGCGACCTCACGGGTTCACCCAACACGATTGCCCTCCCGCCGTCCGATCTGTCCATCATCTCCTCATCAGGCCGACAACCACCCTCTCCTATCTAGTCGCACACAGGCCGCGTTTTCTTGCCCGGCCGCAGAGCGGCGAGGCCACAGGGCCTCTTCCTGTCCGGCCTAGCGTTCCGCATCCGCCTTCGCGTCCCACCGCCCCTTCGCAGTGATGAGCCATGACTTGACGAAGAGGCGGAAGTCAACCATCAGGTTCCCGTGCTCGACATAATGCAAGTCGTACTTCAGCTTCTCAGCGGGGTCAGTGTGGTATCGCGCGTACACCTGTGCCGTGCCCGTCAGTCCCGGCCGGACATCATGCCGCCTCGCATACTCCGGCATAGCCCGTACGAAATCCCTCACGAACTCCGGCCGCTCCGGCCGGGGTCCCACCCAGCTCATGTCACCCTTGAAGATGTTGACGAGCTGTGGAATCTCGTCCAGCGCCGTCCTTCGCAGGATGCGGCCGACCTGCGTGATCCTCGGGTCGTCTTCCTCCGCCAGCACTGGACCCGAGTAACGCTCTGCATCCTTGATCATCGACCGGAACTTGAACACCCGGAACGCGCGGCCGCCTCGCCCTACCCGGGCCTGCGAGTACAAAATCGGCCACCCGTCCTCCAGCAATATGGCCGTGGCTATGGCGGCCCAGAATGGAAGCGACGCCACGAGCGCGCAGCCGGACACAACGATATCCGCGGCCCGCTTAAACATCTCCGCTCTTCGAGACTGGCTGCCCACTGCCCCCGCCCCGGTGACATGAGACCACGCCTCGCGCCCTATGCCGCCCGGAGCGCCCTACCCTGCCATCGCGCTCCGCGTCGCGCGGCGCGAGTATACCAGACACACTCCGGCCGGAACAAGCCGGAACGCCCGCCGCTAATTTCCCGCAAGAGATGCGCCGAGGCCAACTCCCCTCGCGATCTCGGCGGCGCGTTCGTTCTTCGCCTCGACTGGCTCGCCGGCCAGTCCCGGCACCACGTCGTTCACGTCGACCCATGTCGTCGCCGGCCAGCCGAGCATCTTCTCCGTCGCATCGCGGCGCGCCACCCCGATGAACCGCCTGAGGCTCTCCTCCTTCTGCCAGCGGCCGGCCAGCCGGCGCGCCTCCTCCGCGTCCATCCCGTCGGGCTCCGCCGCCTCCGGGCGCCTGCGCCCAACACGCCCTGCGGCTCGACAGCTCAGCGGCCGGCGCCGAAGTCCGCGGGACGCCGCCCGCCGAGCCCGAAGTGATAGATCAGGGCCCGGCGTATGCGCTGGGCTGCCTTGCCATCGCCGTATGGGTTCTGCGTGGGCCTCATCGACTCGTACTCCGATGCATCGCTCAGCAGCGCCGACGCACGCGCCACGATTCTCTTCCTTTCGGTCCCGATCAGCTCCGAGCAGCCTGCCTCCACGCCCTCCGTGCGTTCCGTCGTCCTTCGCAGCACCAGCACGGGCTTTCCCAGCGACGGCGCCTCCTCCTGAATGCCCCCTGAATCCGTCAAGATGAGATAGCATCGCTTCATGAGGTCTACGAACTCGACGTACTCCGGGGGATCGATCAACCGCACCCGTTCGACGCCGCCCAGTATCTCCCGCGCCGTCTCTCTCACCACCGGATTCGGGTGGACCGCGTAGACGATCACAATGTCCTCGAACCGCTCGGCCAGTTCTCTCAGCGCTCGGCAGATCTCTCGCAGCCCCTCCCCCCAGCTCTCCCGCCGGTGCGCCGTGACCAGCACCATGCGGCGGCCCTTCAGCCCCGCCGGTGGAACGGCCGGTGCCTCCGGCTTGCCCTTCCCCGCGAGCAGCAGCGCGTCGATGGCGGTGTTCCCGGTCACGAAGATCCGCTCGCCGGGGATGTTCTCCCGCAGCAGGTTCTCCCGCGCCGTCGGGGTCGGCGCAAAGTGGATCTCCGCAATCGGGGCCACCAGGCGCCTGTTCATCTCCTCCGGGAAAGGGTTGTACCGGTCGTCCGAGCGCAGGCCGGCCTCGACGTGCGCCACCGGGATCTGCCGGTAGAATGCTGCCAGCGCGCCGATCAGCACGGCCGTCGTATCGCCCTCCACCATCACGGCGTCGGGCTCCTGGTCGGCCAGCAGGGCGTCCATACGTTCGACCGTGCGCGACGTGATGTCGGCCAGCGTCTGCCGCCGTTTCATCACTCTCAGGTCGTGATCCAGCTCCAGGTCGAACTGGCTCAGATGCTTCGGCACGAGGTCTCGGTGCTGGCCCGTGCCGACGAGCGCCGCGCGAAACTGCTTCGGGTGACGCTTGAGTTCCAGCGCCACCGGGGCAAGCTTCATCACCTCGGGGCGCGTGCCCATGACGATCATGATGCGCAACTGCGCCCGCGCGCGGCCGCTCTGTCGAGTCCCTCGCATACCAGTCGGACCTCAGGCAGGATATGCTGCGCTTGACCTTCGCCGGACCCCGCAGGCGCGCCTGCCGACGCCCGCCCTCGACCGGTCTCGGCCGGGCTCGGAAGGACATCCGCTCCCTCTGGCGCAAGATGTGCCACGTAGATGCGTTCTGCGCGGCCGCGTTCACCACCGCGGCCGCGTCGAGATCGCCCGCGGTCGGCGCGACATGCTCACCGATATCAAGGTCCGCGAAGTTCAGGTCTTCAAGGCACAGGCCTCCGCCCGGAGGCCCCTGAAGTTTGGCGCCGTGGTCGTCGAGGACCTCCCCATCGGCTTCGCCCGCGCAACCGTCGAGAGTCGCTCGGGTCGAACCGCCGTCGGCTGGGGCGCCATGTTCCTCATGGATCTCTGGTCCTGGCCGTCTGCACGCGCGCCCCGCCGCGCGACGACTCGCGTCATGTGCGCGCTGCTGGATGCACACGCAGCGCTCGTCGCCGACCACGGGCGATTCGACCACCCCATTGGCATCTTCATGGAATCCGAAGATGGGCTCCGAAAGGCGGCGCGCGACGTCTGTCTACAGCTCACCCCCGGCGAGGAGGTCCCGTTCCTCGGCGCGCTGGTTGCCGCCAGCCCCGTGGACCACGCCGTCCACGACGCCTTCGGCAACGTGAACGAGATAGATTCCTATCGCGCCTGCGGGCCCCACTTCATGCCGTTCGACATCTCCCGCTACCTCGGCCCGGAGTACCAGGGCGTGTATCCCTCCCAATTTCTGCGGCAGGACTACCTGCCGGCAGTCCCCATCTTCCACCTCGTCGGCGGGCTGGACCTCCTGCGGCAGAGCGAAGTGGGCGACGGCGCGCTCAAGGACGGCGTCCCCGATTCACTCGACCGCTGGATCGAGCGCGACGGCGTATTCTGCCTCAAGGTCAAGCTGCGCGGCAGGGACATCCAGTGGGACGTGACCCGCACCATCGCAGTCTCCGACATCTATCACGATACCAGGGACCGGGCCAGGCCCGACCTGCCCGCGCGGCCGTTCCTCACAGCCGACTTCAACGAGCAGTGCGAGTCTCCCGACTACGTCATCGAGTACCTTCGGCTCGTCCGCGAGCGCGCGCCGCGCGTCTTCGACGAGCTGCTCTACATCGAGCAGCCGACCGAGCGCGACCTCGACGCGCATGCCTGGGACATGCGGCCGGTATCGACCTTGAAGCCCGTCCTCATCGACGAGAGCCTGGCCTCCATACAGGACTTCCGGCGCGCCCTCGAGCTGGGCTGGTCGGGCATCGCCCTCAAGAGCTGCAAGTGCCTGTCCACCGACCTGCTCCTGCTCTGCGCCGCCGAGCTCGCGGGCATCCCCTACGCCGTCCAGGATCTCACCAATCCATCCATCGCGCTCATCGAGAGCATAGGCCTCGCGGCACGTATCCACACGATCAAGGGGGTCGAAGCCAACTCGCGCCAGTTCTTCCCGAGCGCAAATGAGATCATTGCATCAGTCCACGCCGGGCTCTGCGAGATACGCGACGGATACGCCCGCACTCGCTCGATATCCGGCACCGGCCTGGGCCTCCAGATCGACAAGATCGACGGCTTCGCCGAACGCGTCGCCGAGGCCGATGCCGCCTACCGCAGGGCCTCCGCGGAGGGCGCGCCGTAGCGGAGGCCGACGCACCGCGCCCCGGCGCAACCCCATCGCCTACAGAACGGAGTGCTGCCAATGAAGCGCGCGATTCTTCTCCTGTCCGACTCGGCGCGCGATGCCATCTACGGCCCCGACACCATCTCCGACATCCAGAGGCTCGTCCGCCTGACCGATTGCGCAGACCGGATCGGCCGTCTCGACGCGCTCAGGCCCGTGCTGGCAGAGACCGAGATCATCCTCTCGGGTTGGGGCATGATGCTGCTGGACGCGGACTTCCTCGACGCTGCCCCCCGCCTTCGGGCCGTCCTCTACGGCGCGGGGTCGGTGCGCGGCTTCGTCACCGATGAGTTCTGGCGCCGCGACATACTCCTGACGAGCACCTACGCCGCCAACGCCGTTCCCGTCGTCGAGTACACCCTCTCCGCCATCGTCTTCGGCCTGAAGAGGGCGGTCCAGGCGCGCGAGATGACCCGGCGTCGGCGCACCTTCTCCCGGCCCGACGACGTGAAGGGCCTCTACGGCGCCAAAATCGGCGTCATCGGCGCCGGCATGGTCGGCTCCGGCGTGCTGGAGAGGCTCAAGGGCTATGACGTGACCACCTACTGCTGCGACCCCTATCTCTCCCGAGAGAGGGCGCACCGACTTGGGACGACGCCGCTCGGCCTCGACGAGATCTTCAGTACTTGCGAGGTCGTCAGCCTCCACGCCGCGAACATCCCCGCCACTCAGCACATGATTCGAGGACATCACTTCCGCAGCATGAAGCACGGCGCCGTCTTCATCAACACGGCTCGCGGCAGGATTGTGAAAGAGGACGAGATGATCGAAGCGCTGCAGCAGCGCCCCATCTTCGCCTTCATCGACGTCACCGACCCGGAGCCACCTGCCTCCGAGAGCCCCCTCTACGATCTCCCCAATGTCTTCCTC
>Ga0180438_10009431_pt1 | contig 12160 bp, 10 predicted proteins | sample SS_ome_12_FD_132455 | JGI IMG/M metagenome (GOLD analysis project Ga0180438, IMG submission 132455) | Hypersaline lake sediment archaeal communities from the Salton Sea, California, USA - SS_3_D_2 metaG | ecosystem: Environmental > Aquatic > Non-marine Saline and Alkaline > Hypersaline >...
CTTCCAGGTGTTCGCTCAAGTCAAGATCCTGGCGGATGGCTTTGGAAAAAAAGGCCTGCTCGCGATCACACAGGTCCTGATGCCCGGGCTCATCCGACATGTCGATGAATTCGTCCTCTCCTACAAAGTTGCCGAGGGCATCGGTTTCGCTATAGTGGAGGTGTAGGCAGTTCGTTTGGGTATGCGAGTCGATATCTGAGGACCTGGCAGAGTTTTTCTTGCTGACAATGCTCACGCATCCTTCCGGCCCAACGACATCCTTGACAAAGTAGGCCGTCTCACTCAACATCGGGCCCCAGCCAGCCTCGTACCAGCCGACCGAGCCATCTTCGAAGACAACCTGCAATTGGCCATAGTTGTACATGTCGGCTTTGATATCATCCGCCAGCCTGGCACCAATGGCGTGAACCCGGATGGGGCGGGACCGGGTCATCTGGCACATGACATCGACGTAATGCACGCCACAATCGACGATCGGTGAAATCGAGTTGAGAAGCTGCCGCTGGGTGTACCACTCACTGCCTGTAGTCTGCTGGTTGAGGTTCATTCGCATGACCAGCGGCTTGCCCAGCGTCCGCGCAATCTCGATAAACTGGATCCAAGATGGATGATGTCTCAAGATATAGCCGACGACGACCTTTTTGCCGCTGTCTGTGGCCATTTCAGCGATCGCCCGGGCATCCGCAACCGTCGTCGCCAGCGGCTTTTCGACAAACACGTGGGCCTCGCTCGCCAATGATTTTTTCACGTACTCTGCGTGGGTATCTGGATACGTGTTGATCGATACGGCATCTGGCCGCGTCGCGTCCAGCGCCTTCTCGAAATTGTCATATTCGGGAAGACCACCCAGCTCCTGCGATAGCCTATGCCGGCTCTCCAGACCGCGGCTGACGACACCGACGATATCGAACTCGGCCATCTTGTGATAAGCGCGGGCATGCGAGGATCCCATGTTACCGCAGCCAACGACCAGGACACGGATTTTCCCATCCATTATCATCTCCTTGAGGATCTATGCGTTCATGTTCCAGACTGGGAATTATATATCGATGTGCAAAGAGAACAACCGTCCATTGTCCAGCGAGACAAGGTGCGGTATAATGCACGTGACTGGATTCCCACACGATGATTGGGTCGTCTATGGATGGATGGGGAAACGGTTGGATGAAGCTTTATCGTTCGTTTGAGGAGAGTATCAGTCCATGATGAGATTGGATCGTTTTACCGAGCGCGCTCAGGACGCAGCCCAACGGGCGGTCGAGATCATGGCGCGCTATGGACACACACAGGTTGACATTGAACACATCTTGATGGCACTGCTAGAGCAGCCAGAAGGTGTGATTCCACAGATCTTGGAGCGCCTGGGGGTAGATGCCGCCCAAATACAACAACGTGTCGACGACGTGCTGAGGGCAAGTCCGAAGGCCGGTATCTATGGAAGCGGCGGCGTGGGACAGGTCTTTATCACTCCGCGCGTCAAGCGCATCCTCGACCTGGCCAACGACGAGGCGAATCGGCTCAAGGATGACTTTATCTCGACCGAGCATCTCTTCCTGGCTATCGCCAGCGAACGCAACACCCCTGTGGCCCGCATTCTGCGCGAGAGCGGCGTGACCAAAGAGCGCGTCTACGACGCGATCAAAGATGTTCGGGGAGGGCAGCGCGTGACCGACCGCCGCGCAGAGACGCGCTACCGCCTGCTGGAGAAATTCAGCCGTGACCTGACGCAGATGGCGCGTGCAGGCAAGCTCGACCCCGTCATTGGGCGAGACGATGAGATTCTGCGCGTGATCCAGATCCTCAGCCGTCGCACCAAGAACAACCCCGTTCTTATCGGAGAACCAGGCGTGGGTAAAACCGCCATCATCGAGGGGTTGGCGCAAAAGATCGCCGTCGACGATGTGCCCGAGATCCTGCAGGGGAAGCGGGTGATCCAACTGGACCTGGCCGCGATGGTGGCTGGTTCTCGCTTTCGGGGCGAGTTCGAGGAACGGTTAAAGGGAGTCATCGACGAGATCCAGCGCGCCGAAGGCGAGATTATCCTCTTTATCGACGAACTGCACAACGTCGTCGGCGCGGGATCTGGTATGGGAGCACTGGACGCCTCCAGCATGATGAAGCCCGCCCTGTCGCGCGGTGAGCTACAATGCATCGGCGCGACGACACTGGACGAGTTTCGCCAGTATATCGAGCGCGATGGCGCGCTGGAGCGACGCTTTGCCCCCGTGTTTGTTGAGGAACCAACGCTTGAGGAGACGATCGAGATGTTGCGCGGGTTGCGCGATCGGTACGAGGCCCACCACAAGGTAAGGATCTCTGACGAAGCCATTATCTCTGCTGCGCGCCTGTCGCATCGCTACGTCACCGATCGACGTCTGCCGGACAAGGCGATCGATCTCATGGACGAGGCTGCGGCGAAACTCCGGGTGGCTCTCTACACGCTTCCTCCCGAGCTAAAGGAGATGCAGTTAGAGCTCCAACGTCTCCAAACCGAGATCGATGCTGCCAGCGCGTTGGAGAACTATAAACGAGCCGCAGAACTCAAGACCGAGCGTATCAACGTACAGGCAGAATTCAACCTGCAGCGAGAGGTATGGCAGCAGGAACATGAACTCGACGAGACCATTGGGGAGGAGGATATCGCCGAGGTGGTGGCAAGTTGGAGCGGGATCCCGGTCGCCCAGATGATGGAGACCGAGGCGGAGAAACTGCTGCGCATGGAGGAAGCGCTGCATCAGCGCATCATCGGGCAGAAGGAGGCCGTGGCTGCCGTCTCCGACGCCATCCGCCGGGCTCGCTCGGGACTCAAGGACCCCCGTCGCCCAATCGGCAGTTTCATCTTTCTCGGGTCTTCCGGCGTGGGCAAGACCGAATTGGCCAAGGCGCTGGCCTGGTTCCTCTTCGATGACGAGGATGCCCTGTTGCGCATCGACATGAGCGAGTATCGAGAGTACCACACGGTCAGCCGCCTGTTCGGCGCGCCCCCTGGCTACGTTGGATACGAGCAGGGAGGGCAATTGACCGAGGCCGTCCGCAGGCGGCCCTACCGGGTCGTCCTGTTCGACGAGATCGAAAAGGCCCATCCAGACGTCTGGAACGCACTATTGCAGATCCTGGACGATGGCCGGCTGACCGACGGTCAAGGTCACCTGGTGGACTTTCGCAATACGGTCGTGATCATGACGTCGAACGTGGGGACCGAATATGCGCGCCGGGGCGGGACGCTCGGTTTCCTGCGCACCGGTGAGGATGGCCACGACGGAGATGAGAATCACGAAGAGATCGAGAAAGCGCTCAAAAAGACCTTTCGGCCCGAGTTCCTCAACCGTGTGGACGAGATCATCATCTTTAGCAATCTGACGATCAAAGACGTAGAACACATCGTGGACCTTCAGATGGGGGAGATTTCCGGGCGGTTGGCAGAGCGCGGGTTGGAGGTCGAGCTGACCGACGCGGCCCGTCAGTGGCTGGCCCGCGAGGGGTTTGATTCCCAGTTTGGCGCTCGACCACTCCGTAGGGCTCTGCAACGGTATGTGGAGAGTCCCCTCAGCGTCAGATTGCTGCAAGGCGATTTCCGTAGCGGTGACCTGGTCCTCGTCGATGGAGGAGACAAAGGCCTGGTTTTCGAGCGACAGCCCGGAAAGGGCCAGATGGACGAAGAAATACCTCAGGAACTGATCGTCGAGACAGAGCTCGTGAGCTGAGCCACCCTGGCGGATCACGCAGGAGCAGAGAGTTCTCGCAATGCCCGGTAGCCGACCACGTGCAGATCAGAACCCTCAACATAGCTGCGCAGTTCACTGCTCGTGAACGCCTGATAGTCGGCCACTCGGCTCTGCCAATCCGGCGTGATAGCGCGCAGTTCGGGGGTATCCTGGGCAGGGTGAATGATAAAGTGAGTCAGGCCCGATGGCAACGCGTCAAACGCTCTTTTCGCCTGCTCCACCCGGTCCGCCGGTCGATCTAGCGGAAGCATCACCAAATTGTCGAATAGTGGCAGACCTTGTGCCTCCCACTTTTGAACAAGCTGGGCTGTGAGTGCTGCCGCACCGCTACCCAGATCCAGGCCCATAGTCCGTCCCAACGCCAGCCAGCCTGCCTCATCCAGGCGCAACATCATCATCGGCAGACCGTGCTCTATGGCCAACTGGGCATAAGCGGACATAAAGCCTGGATGCATAACCGCACCCTGGTGCGTGTCAATGTGCGTCACGTCAATCCCCGCATCCAAAGCACGGGTGACCTGCATTCCAAGCTCGAGCTGAACGGCTTTTGCATCGCCATGCTCCTGCACACCCTCTGGCCCCCGGTAAAAGTAGCCATCGTCGTCTATCAAGCCAGAGGACGGATCACGGGTGGAAAGTGGGCCCCAGCGATAGCCGTCGTACTCGCAGGTGAGGTCAAGATGCACGCCCATATCAATCTTGGGATGCTGGCGACAGTAAGCAGCCACCTCGGGGAACCAGGGGCACGGCACCATCACCGCGCTGGAAGAAATGAGCCCAAAATCGACCAGATCAGCCAAGGCCGGCAGCGTAGCCTGGCACATGCCGATATCGTCGGCGTGGATGATGACCACCCGGTCATCATCAGTGAGGCCCAGTTTTCGCAAGACAGGGTTGGGGGACATAGGGACTGATCCTTTCCGCCGCTCCAGGAATAGACGGCGAGCATCCAGTTCACATCCTGCCGCTTGACTCGCGCACCAGGAAATCGTTTTCCAACATGAAATACGGCCCAGTTCTCCAGCCAGTGCACGGATATGCGCCTGGGTCTCGGCGGCGATATCGCGCTTGTCGTTCAGAGCACGTGAGGAAAGCGGCAGGAGAACGGTACCGCGTTACACTGGGAGAATGCTCAAGCCCACGGTCCCAGGGCCGGTGTGGACCACAAGCGCTGGCGAGAGTTCAGTGACGATCGTCTCTACGCATTCAAACCGCTCCGTCACCAGCGCCTGCAGCCGCTCCAAGTGCTCTCGCGCCGCCACGTGGGTGAATGCAACCTTGATCCGTGCCCCCTCTCCGACATGCTGCTGGACCAACTCGACCATCCGGCGGTAGGCCTTGAGCCGGCTGCGGGTCGTGCCCAGCGCCACGATGATCCCATCCTGCATTCCGATCAGCGGCTTGATGTTGAGGAGTGTGGCGACCAGATGCTGAGCTTTGCCGATACGGCCGCCCATGTACAGGTAGCGCAGCGTGTCGGCCGTCTGGATCATCATCCCCCTCTCGGCCACCTCACGCGCGCGCGCGACGACGCCCTCAAAGCTGAAGCCGGCCAGTGCGGCCCGAGCTGACTCAATAGCGGCCCATCCCTGAGACATCGCCACCTGCAGCGTATCCACCACCTCGACCCGGACCTCGGGAAACTGCTCGCCAAGTAACTCTACGGCCGCCCGGCACGATTGATAGGCACCGCTCCCTTTCGAGGTCATCGTAAGCACCACAATCCGGTTTACTCGCTCGGCGAGATGTCTCAGGCCAATCAGGTAATCGCCCGGGGCAGGATTGGACGTCGTAGGTAGCTTGGCCGCTCCCTTCAGCCACTCGGCGAACTCTGCCGGTCCGATGTCAACCACGTCGCGAAGGGTTTCCAGACCGCGATGGACATAGTACGGCACAATCTCGATGCCCAGCTCGCGGGCCAGTTCCTCAGGGATACTGGCCGTCGTATCTGTGAGCACACCAACCATAAAAAAGCCTGTCCTTTCTCCAACCTGCTGATATCATAAACCACTCAACGTGCCAGGTCAACAACCCGAAGCAAATCACGCAACAGTTGGACGTACTGGAGATGCCACGGCTGGCCGTCAAAGTTGGGAAACATCCACCACACCCCCCAGAGGTGCATCAGCGCACTGAGAACGACCAGGGCTACGCCCCACGGGTGCAGCCGGCCGCCCGTCCCCAATGCTGCGAGCAGCACGCCCAGTGGCAGCCAATCCAACGCGAATCGATATCCAAACTGGTAGGAACCGGTGTTAAAGTAGAGCAGCGAAGGAACCAGCACCAGCGCGACGGCAAGCCACAACCCCAGCCGCAGAACACGGTGATCCTCGGCGCGCAATCGCCCCAGTCCCAACAGCAGCGCCGGGCAGGTGAGCAACAATCCCATCCCCCACGGGTCAGGCGCGATGCGAAGAGGGGCCAGTGAGACCAGCGGAGGCCGGACCAGCAGCGTGAATGCGTTTTCAGGCACAAAGTGGAGGCTAAACTGCCCCCAGGTCATCTGGCGTTCCAACAACGACCCAGGGCTGCTCATCCAACGGTATCCAAACTCCAGCGGATTGCCAAACCGGGCCCAGTTATAGGCAGCCTGTCCCAACAACGCCGGGGCCATCCCCAGGCCAAACAGGACAAGCAGCCGCGCAGCATCCCGACGATGCCGAACTTTGTACAGGCCCAGTACCAGGCTGAGAGGAAAGGCCAGCAGCACGGGCACACGGGCGAGGAAACCCAGACCCAGCCACAGCCCAGCCCAAATAGGCCGGTTCCGCCGCACCACCTCCAGCAGATAGAGGCACAAGCATGTGACGGCCACCACGTGGGCCGTGTACCATACGGACCCCAACGCGGCACAGTACCACAGCGGGGTTCCCAGGCCAAGCAACACACACAACCAGATCCTAAACTTCCAATCTCCGAGCCCTAGACGTGCCAGGACCATGCCGAAGAGCGACACGTTGAGGGCTCCCAGGACGACGCTGAAGGCGATATCGGAGACCGCCAGTCCACGCACTGCCACGAGCGGTAGCATGAGTATCGCGGGGAGCGGCGGAAACGAGACGTACCACTGGCCATCGAAACGCGTCAGGTCGTAGGGCGGCTCTGGGACGTGGACCAAGTCCAGATGGCCGTGGAGGAATGATTCCGCCAGGTAGACAAAGTGGGGCGCTAACGAGTGCCGCCCGAGGGAGACACCAGCAGTGAAACCATAGATGGCAAGGAAAACAAAGAACAACCGCACAGGAACAGAGCGGTCCAGGCGGCCTGGCGACGTTGTCATCATCCGGGATAAGAACATGGGCTTGGAGTGCCGCTCACCGTAATCGCGAATGCGATGAGCGCCACGACGATGACGAGAGCGACGGCGGCAACGGCTATGGCGACGATAATCCGTTGCTGTCGATCCCGTTCGACCTGCGCCCGCGCCAGGGCCTCACGACGGCGTGCCTCGGCAGCCCTCATTTCTGCCAACCGGGCCTGCGACGCCAGTTCCTCCCGGGCCTTGATGGCTGGCGCTTGCTCGCGTACATCGCGCAGCCAATCGGTCCTATCCCTCGCCACGCGGGCGAATAGCGCCTCTAGCACCTCCAATTCCTGCCCACACGCCATACACCTCCGCGCCATGCGTGGGTTCAGAGCATTGCAGGCCTGGCACGTATGCACCAGGTCAGCGCCACAGGCAGGACAGCTCCAGGCATCGAGATCACACACGGCGCCGCACTCGGGGCACGCCTGCCCAGACAGGGTGAAGGCAGAGAGGCAGTAGTCGCAGGTAAGGCTTCCATCGGAATTGAGGGTGAACGAAGAACTAGCGCAGCCCGGACATACAAGTCGCCCCGGGTTCCAGTCCTCTCTCATCTTATTCACCTCGCTGGGAATCGAGCGTGGGCCAGATCCCTTGACTCATCCAAGAACCCGGGCTGACCCGCCAGCCTGCGATGCGGCCACAGAATGTGGTAATAGAAGCCATTCATGCACAGGTGCTCCACAGGTTGATAGTTCTGCCCGATGGCGTCCAACACTGGCTGCGGATAGAACTGAGCGCGGAAAATGACCACCCCAAACTCCTGCCGGTTGATACGGTCCACGATATCCCTCGTATCGAGCAAGTCGTTCTTGTAGAGATTCAAGAGCTGTGTCGGATTGGTCACCACCGGCTCATCAGCCAACAAGCTGAACATCGCCTCTTCGCTGAATACCGGGCCATCGGACGTGCGGACATAGTCGAGGATCTCTGCGCCTGCCGCATAATCATCGGCAGAGAGCAAATGGCCCAGTTGAGTATAGCCCATTGCATCGTGGTACTGAAAGGTGGTACAATCACCTTCGACCCGCCTGTCCGCCACACCAAACACACGGGCCAGTGGCCCAAAGATCGGCCCAGACGTAGGCACGTGGAGCATGCGCGGAGCCTGCAGCAGGTACACGAGCGGCACGAGAACCGCCAACAAGGCGGGACCTGCGACCTGCAACTCGCGACCCGCAAACCGCAATCTACCCCCTGTGTTCCTCAGGCCTCCCATTGCAAGGCCAGAGGTGAGGCACGCGGCCGCAACAGCGGTCGTAAAGTAACCAAATCCAGCACCCCACTTCCCGCTCAGCGCGCCAGCCCCCAACGAGAACAGAAACCACAGTGAATAGACGGAGAGTCGATCCCAGAACAACTCATAGACCAGATACCCTGCCCCCAGCAGGACAAACACGGTATGCAGGCGGAACCATTGCCCAAACAGGAAGAATGTCTGCCGATAGTCGAACTCGTTGACGTTCGCTTGAATGATGTTGACCCACCACTGGCCCCCGGTGACGACGTTCAGCAACCAAAAGATAGCTCCGGCGACAAGGCCCAGCGCCACGCCTGCAACGATAGCCTTCTTGACATCGCGCAAAAGGACAAAGGAGAGGGCCGCAGCCACCGTAAATACCGCCATCTGCTTCGTGTACCCGGCGCAGAGAAGCATGATCAAGCCCAAGACCAGGTTGCGCCTGCCGTGCCGAGGATGCTCGAAATCCGCGACCAAAGCGATAGCCAGTGTCTCGAACATCACCATCGTCAGATGCATCCGGCACAGCGGACCGATCTGATAGACATAGTTGGAAGCGAGAAAGGCCAGCCCGGATATGAGCGGGATGAGCCAGCCGCCAACCTTGCGCCTCACGATGGCAAAGATAGCACCGCCGGTAATCAGCGTGGCAGTGAAAGAGACCAGCCTTCCAGCGACCACGCGCGCGCCAAAGATCGGAAGCAGGGGAACGATGAGCAAATGAAACAGCGGCGGGTAATTCGAGGCGTAATATGGATACGCGGCGTTGTCCCGATAGGGCCACTCCCCCTGGCTATACAAAACGGCATCGTAGAGCTCAAAACCTTCCCCTTGATCATAGTCAAAGGGCCAACGGAATAGGTCCACCGCATAGACAACGTACAGGACCAGGTAGCCGACGTAGACCAAGACGGCAAGGAGGGTCAAGACAGTAGCAAGGCCCTTGAGGATGCGGACACGTGACAGGGTTAGAGTCATATTCGATGCTAGATTGGGCGATCGGTCGAGAAGAATATGTCCACTGTTCAAGCCGGGCGATCGCCCAGTCGAACCAGGATGGAGCCGACGGCGATGGCTGCGAGGCTGAGGCCGATTCCCACTCGCTGCAGTGGCCCAAACCCACTCCACCTGCCAGCGCCAATGAAATCCACAGCCACGATCCCCAGGATGGCCAGCAGGCCAAGCGCGATGACCAGGATGCCCAGTTGACGTTTGGTTACCATGGCGCGCACATTATAGCACAGCGATGTGAGGGTGCAACCCTGGGGCCGGACGTGCGTATTTGGAGGTAGGGCGCAAGGAGTGAGAGACGAAATGAAAGATGCACGGATAGTTCAAGATACAACAGAAGGCGAATTCGTGGCGGGAACTCGAGCAGGACAAGCACCCGTGGATGAATGGACGGCAGCCGCGCTGGCCCACACCAGCGCCCTGTTGACCATAGTATTGGGGGTGGCGGGGGGCATCGGTTTGTTGGTTGGGCCAGCCGTACCCCTGGTGATGTACTTTGGATATCGCGGAAAGTCACACTTCGTGGCTTTTCACGCACTGCAGTCGTTCGTCTACCACGTGGCTGGAGTGCTGTTGTACCTCGTCCTGGTAGTGGTGGTCGCGGTCTGGGTAGCGATCGCCTGGACAGTGAGCGGTTTGCTTTCAGCAATCCTGGTTGGGCTGTTGCTCATCCCTCTGGCGGTGCTTTTCACGCTGCTCATGGTGTTCTTGCTGATCTGCATACCCTTTGCCTGGCTCGGCTATGGGCTGTATGGAGCATACCAGGTCTACCAAGGACGAGACTTTCGATATTGGTTGATCGGCGAATGGCTCGAACAGGAGGTAAAGCTGTGACACACGAACGGGACCCCTTCGTAGCATTGGTCTTGGAAGTTATCGGCGGGTTCTTTGGCTTTCTGGGTATCGGCTGGATCTATGCTGGCCGGCCAGCGGGCGGCATTCTGTTGCTGATCGGGTACTGGGTGCTCGATTGGATCATTGGTTTGGCACTGACTATCGGCACTATGGGGGCTTGGTGTTGCGTTTGGCCAGCGCAAAACCTGATCTTTGGCGCCTTGTCCGGCTATCTGGCCTACCGCTGGTTGGAACAGAATCCGTAATGTCCTGCCCCAACGCTTTGGCATCTGGCCTCCCATAAGCCCAAAGCCAGCCTCCCAGCAGGCCGCTGGAGGCTCGATCCGGGACAGCGTGAACCCCCGCCCTTCGTGGCGGGGGTCTTTTTCCACGCCACAACCATTGTACCAGACGACAGGAAACTATCCGACGCCGCCGGTCCCGGTACTTGGCGCGGTATTTCACCTGTGCTATAATGCGCACTCGTGATACATATGCGGAATTGAGGAGGTTCCTTGCGGCGTAGAACTGGATACATAGCCTGGCTCATTATCATTGCAGCCGTGGCCGCGCTCTTCCTTGCTTGGCAGTACTTTGGCTTCCGCCTGGCCCACCGCACCCTGCCTGCTGGAACGACGATGGCCGGTCTGTCCGTCGAGGGTATGACGCGTGAACAGGCACTCAACGCCCTTGAGGTAGCCTTCGCTACCCCTGTGGACGTCGTTTGCCAGGAGCAACACCTGTCACTCGCCCCCAACAGCGTCGAACTGCGCTACGACGCCGATCAGACAGCGGCTAACCTGGACGCGACACTGAGCGCGCGCGGGGGACTCGATGGCTTTATCGCACACGTTCTGCGCCGGCCTCTTGGTCCCGTCGATGTCCCCGTGGCAGTCAGCTACTCAGATCAGCGGCTCGACGGCTTTCTGGCCCGTGTTGCCAATCAGCATAACCGGCCTCCTCAGGAGCCTGTCCCCCTGCCGGAAAGCCTGACCTTTCGCCCTGGACAGCAGGGCTACCAATTGGACATCGAAGCCTCCCGTGCCCGCCTCGCCGCGGCCCTTGTCTCGGCTACAGAGCACCAAGTAGAGATGGTCGGACACACGGAAAAAGCGCCTCAGCCCGGCTTTGACATCCTGGATCAGTTACTTCAGTCGCTCCTTGATAATCACAACGGGCTGATACCGGGCATCTTTGTCAAGGATCTACAGACGGGTAGCGAGCTCGAGATCAACGCCGATGTCGCTTTCGCCGGGTTGAGCGTCCTCAAGATCGCCATCCTCGAAGAGAGCTACCGGCGCTTGGAACTGCCCCTTGATCCCGAGACGTCTGACTGGCTGAGCGATACCATGGGCATCACCAGCAGCAACTTTAAAGCCAACCTCTTGCTGCGCGACGTGATCGGCAATGGCGATGGATATCGTGGAGCCGAGAACCTCACCACATCCATGAACTATTTGGGATTGATCAATACGTTCATGGCAACCCCCTACGACGAGGAAGTCGTCCCGCCCACGATTGTCACGCCGGCCAATTCTCGGGCGGATATCACGACCGAGCCTGATGCCTTTATGCAGACTACGCCGCTCGACATCGGGCTATTGCTAGAAATGATCTACCAATGCAGCCATGGTGGTGGCGCGTTGATGATCGCCTACCCAGGCGATCTCACCGTCGATGAATGCCATCAGATGATCGAGTGGATGAGCGCGAACCGGATTGACAGCATGACTGAGGCTGGAGTGCCAGTGGACACTCAAGTGGCGCACAAACATGGCTTTACCGGCGATACTCACGCTGACGCGGCGATCGTATTCAGTCCAGGTGGCGATTTCGTGTTAGTCACCTATCTCTACCGTCCGCAGTGGCTGGAATGGGAGGAAAGTGCCCCCCTCATCGCCGATATTGCCACCGCCACCTACAACTACTTCAACCCAGTGCAATAGTCATCTACGTCCACCGACATCACCTTGCCAGTATAGCGCCGCTGATCTGTCCGCCCAGCGAGGCTGCAGCCCCGGATCGTCGAGGACCTTGCCAGGGCAA
>Ga0180438_10009432_pt1 | contig 12158 bp, 13 predicted proteins | sample SS_ome_12_FD_132455 | JGI IMG/M metagenome (GOLD analysis project Ga0180438, IMG submission 132455) | Hypersaline lake sediment archaeal communities from the Salton Sea, California, USA - SS_3_D_2 metaG | ecosystem: Environmental > Aquatic > Non-marine Saline and Alkaline > Hypersaline >...
TCGCGCACTACTCCCCCGTGCCCGACCCGCTGGCCGACTACAAGGGCATGTCGTGGCTGACGCCGGTGGTGCGGGACGTGAACGCCGACATCGCCACGACGAGCCTCAAACTCGCATTCTTCGAGAACGCGGCCACCCCGAACCTGTTGATCAAGTACGAGCAGAAGCTGTCCGCGGACTCCCTGTCCAAGCTGCAGGCCCGCTTCGAGGCCCGCCACCAGGGCGTCGACTCGGCGTTCAAGACGGCGGTCCTCGACGAGGGCGCCGACCTGACCGTGGTGGGGCACTCTTTCGAGCAGATCCAGCTGACGGCGGTGCAGGCCGCCGGTGAGAACCGCATCGCTGCGGCCGCCGGGGTGCCGGGCATCGTGGTCGGCTTGAAGGAGGGCCTGTCCGCGGCCACCTACTCCAATTACGAGCAGGCCATGAGGAGGTTCGCTGACGGCACGCTGCGCCCCTTGTGGCGCTCGGCCGCGTCCGCGCTGGCGAAGTTCGTCGACCTCGGCGACGCGGAGGAGCTTGTGCTCGACGCGTCGGAGGTCGCAGCGTTGAGGCAGGGCGAGAAGGACCGCGCGGAGACGTTCCGCATCGCCGCGGTCACCGCGAACGTGCTGATCACGTCCGGGTTCGAGCCTGACACGGTCGCCGAGGCGGTCGCCTTGGGGGACCTGTCGGTCCTCGAGCACACCGGCAGCGTGCCGACCACGCTGTACGACCCGGAGTCCGACGACGCCCCCGGCGGTGGTGGGGACAAGCCGGCGGCCAAGGAGTCGCCCTACACGCAGGGGTCGTCCGGTGGCGACAAGATTGCTTGACCCGCTGGGGATCCTGGGGATCCGGCTGGACTGGGCGGGCCGACGTGGCCGCCGGCTGGTCCGGGCGGCGTTCGAGTCGCTGGATCCGCACGCCATCGGCCAGGACGTGGCGACGACGCTGGTCACCTACGACCCGGACGACGAGGAGTCCGAGCTGGGCCGGTCCCTGGTCGACGTGCTCGTCGAGCACTTCATGGACGCCCAGATCGACGCGTTGGACGCGGCCGCCGAGTACCTCGGGCGGGTGTCGGGTGACGCGTCGAAGATGCTGGCGCCGGTGGATGGCTTCCTCGGGCAGATGGGCAACACGTCGGTGCGCTCGTACGTGTCGAAGACGCCGCAGGGCATCGTGGCCCGGATCTCCGGTGGGATGCCCCCGGAGGATGCGTTGAGCGAGGCGGCCGACTACTTGTCGAAGATCGCCGACGCCGAGCCGCACATCATGGGCCGGGATGCGGTGGCGACGGCCGCGAACAACGACGACCGCTTCGCCGGCTATGCGCGGGTGGCCCGCCCGGACGCCTGCGACTGGTGCAAGATGCTGGCCTCGCGCGGCGCGGTGTACACGGCGAAGACGGCGACGCTGACCCGTGACGGGCAGCCGTACCACCAGCGCCGCGCGAACGGCAGCGGCGGGACGTGCCGCTGCCGCATGGTGGCGGTGCCGGCCGGCGGCGGCCAGGTGCCGACGACGTACCGCCCGCCGCGGGCGGGGCAGACCGCTGCGACGGGTTCCCGGTACCACGCGGGCGCGCGGACCCCGGAGCGTGCGCGGACGGTGGAGCGGCAGCTCGCCGTGTTGCGGCAGACGAAGGCCGCGGGCCGGGCAACGGACTGGACGCACACCAGGATCGCCGAGTTGGAGGTCGAGCAGCAGTCGCTGCTGGGGATCCTGACCGAGGCGGCGCTGGCGGATGCCCGGGATGTGACCGTCGGCCTGTACGCGTCGAAGGGTCTGGTGCTGACGGGGTCGCTGCGGCACCTGACGGAGCGGCACCTGCCCGGCAAGCATGACCAGAAGAAGGACGCTGGCGGGAAGGGCGGCATGCCCGCGGGCGAGGGGCAGGCGGCCGACGTGCAGGATCTGCTGTCGGGGCCGGCGACGCAGGGGCCGACGGCGGCGAGCGCGCACAAGCGGCGGGTGATGGTCGACGTGGCCGAGCGGATGTCCGACGTGCCCGCGACGGAGATGCTCGACTGCTTGGAGGCGGTGAACAATGGGGCGCCGGGCTACTCGGACGGGTCCGACGGCAACGGCATCCTGATGGCGACCGACGCGATCAGGCACGCGGCAGGAACCCCAGACGAGCCCTACGTCCACCTCGCGCGCGACTCGGCGGGGTACTTCTACAGCACCTACAAGGGCGAGTCTCCTGTCGAGGGCTGGCAGTACGCCCGCCCCGGCACCGCGGAGTACGACACGATGGTCCGCGAGGGCGTGGCCGCCAGCCTGGTGAACACCTGGGCGCAGACGTCGAACGACCACCACGAGGGCGCGCTGGCCATCCAGAACGCGATCCGTGCCGAGTTCGGTCTGGTCGACGCGGCGGGGTGGCCGCACGCAAGCGGCGAGCGGATCTACCAACAGCACAGTGGCACGCTGCGGAAGTTCGCCGCCGCCATGTACGAGAACACGCAGGCCGACCTCGCCGCGAACGGGATCACCGAGGTCACCGTCTACCGCGGCACCGGCAACACGACCTTCGAGCCCACAGCGGGCGCGCTGACGACCACACTGCGGCCGGCGTCGTCGTGGTCGGCCGACCACAACGTGGCGGTCGGGTTCGCGATGCACGCGACCGAGCGGTCGGGTGAGGCCGCGGCGGTGATGACCCTCACAGTGCCCGCCGACCAGGTGCTGTCCACACCTCGCACGGGGGTGGGCTGCCTGCACGAGCGGGAGGTGGTCCTCCTCGGCGGGGTGATGGCCGTGAAGGCGTCCCTCGTCGACCCGGTGGTGCCCACCAGCGCCCCTCCCGCGACATGGCCCGGGAAGGGGGAGCCGATCACATGGCAGGAAGCTCTGACGCCCCAGCCGTGAACATCGACCTGGACACCGAGGCCGAGGCCGACTGGATCAAGACGGTCACCCTCGACCGGCACGGGGCGCTGGACACCCTCGAGGCGCTGCGCGCCGGCCGGCGCGACCCCGAGGTCCGCGCCGCGCTGGAGGCGTTCCACGCCCGGCATCTGCCCGGCAAGCATGACCAGAAGAAGCACGGCGGCGGCGGTGGGACGATCAGCCCGGGCGTGCAGGAGCCGAACAAGACCCGCGTAGAGAACCCGGTCGACGGCCCCGACGGCAGCGACTGGGGAGCCGTCACCGCCAACGAGGCCGACCGGAAGTGGATCCAGGCCAAGAACGACGCGGCCGGGTTGCCGTCCGTCGACGAGATGGAGCGCAACCTCGACGGGTTCGTCGACGTTCTCGACCCGGGCGCGCTGGACAAGGGCCGCGAGTGGTACCAGGGCGCGCAGGGTCGCACGCAGGAGATGGCGCGGGAACGCGCCGGCGACCAGCGCCAACTGACGCACGAGCAGGCCACCGCGATGACGTCGGCCATGTCGCCGCAGTGCCGGTGGGAAACCAATCTGGTGTGGGCCGACCACGTCACCGACATGGTGCGCCGCGACCCGGTCATCGACGATGCGTTCCTCGACCAGATCAGCGACGTGGGCGGGGATCGGGTACGGCTTCGCGATGACGACAAGCTGAGAGGACTCACCCCCGGCCGCCGGTTCTCCGAGTACAGCCGCGACGAGCAGGTGTGGCTGGCGATCCGCTCGGGCCAGAAGCCCATGACCGCGGTGTCCGTCGCAGGCAAGGACAAGGGCCTGACGTTCAACGCGAACGCCATGATGGGCGGCAGCGTCAAGACGGCCCTGAACATCGCGTTCGACCCGAAGGCGACCGACGCGGCCGGCGTCACCCAGTACCTCGGCGGGCACAAGACACGCTCGTTCTACGACAACATCCTCACCGGCGGCGGGCCGCCCGGGGTCGTCACCATCGACGTCCACGCATCCGACGCGGCATGGCTGGGTCTGGCCGCGCACGCGCCGAGGCCCGGCTTCCCCGAGTACAAGGGCGCCGGCGCCTCGGAGAAGATGAAGGCCACCCTGGGCGCGGGGGCGCGGGTCCGACTCGGCGTGAAGGGCACCGGCTACGCGCCCACCGCTGAGGCGTACCGCCGCGTCGTCGCGAAGTACAATCAGAAGCACGGGACCAGCTACACGGTCGCCGACATGCAGGCGGCGGTCTGGCTGCTGACCCTCGAGTAGCAGGGAGGGCGCATGGGCGGCGACTGGAAGGGCTACACGGGGGCGATCTCGCCCGGCGTGGTCGACCCGAGCGACTACGACGAGGAACACCCGCCACGGGACGAGGCCACCCTCGCCGACCTGATCCGAGAGTGGGACGGGGTGCGCGGGTACGCGGACCCCCTCACCGCCGAGGAACTGGACGCCGGCCTGGCATACCTCGAGCGGGCATACGGTTACACGGCCGAGCGGATTGCCGAACTGCGCCGCAGGATGGCCGCCGAATAGAACCAACCCCCCAATCCCCGAACCCCCGACACCCCTGTCGGGGGTTCTGTCATGAGCCGGAAGGACGGCCTCACATGCCGCTGCACAGTCGAGCGTTCCCGCTGGAGGACGTTGCCGTCTCCAAGACCGCCGACGGGCGCACCGTGGAGGCGTTCGCCGCCGTGTTCGACACCCCCGCCGAGGTCCGCGACCAGGACGGGCACTACCGGGAGAAGATCCACCGGCGCGCGTTCGACCGCACCCTCACCCACTCCCGCCGCGGGGACGGGTGGGCGGTGCCCGTCATCTACAACCACGGGCGCACCCTCACCGGCGAGTCCAGCGACCGGGCCAGCGTCCCGCTGGGCACCACCCTGCACATGGAGGCGACCAGCCGAGGGCTGCTGACCGTGTCCCGCTACAGCAAGACCCCGCTGGCCGACGAGATCATCGAGAGCATCCGCAACGGCGCCATCAGCGGGCAGTCGTTCACCGGCCGATTCGTCCAGTCCGACGGGCACCGCCGAGGCCAGAAGCTGGCCCCCGGCAAGGACGGCAGCCTGCCCACCGTGACCCGCACCGAGATCGCGCTCGTCGAGTACGGGCCGACGCCCATGCCCGTGTACGCCGACGCCGAGATCGTCGGCGTCCGCGCACTGCTGGCGACGATGCCAGACGAAGAGCTTGAGGCCCTGCTGGCCTCAACACCCGGCACTCCCAACCTGGGGCTCGCCGCCGAGCACCCGCCCTCCCGGGCACTGCGGTCGGCCATCCAGTGGGCGCGCCTGCGCGCCGACATCCGAAGGAGTATCTGATGAAGAAGAAGTCAGAGGCCCTCGCCGGCGAGATGGAGTCGATCCGGGCAATGCTGCTCGACCTCGACGCCGTCGAAGAGCCGACCGAGGAGCAGGTCGAGCAGGCACGCGCCAAGCTCGACGAGTTCACCGCGCTCGAGGAGCAGCACCGCGCCGCCGTCGAGCACGAGGAGAAGATGGAGCGGGTCCGCGCCCACGCCATCGCCAACCCCGAGGTCCGCGAGCCGGGCGCCGGCGTCCAGATCCGCACCAAGCGGGATCCGTTCGAGAACACCGACGGGATCCGCGCCGGACTGGTTCCCCTGTCGGAGATGCGCTCGCGCGCGCTGAACGCCATCGAGGACATGGGCAGCGAGCACTTCACCGACGCCCACCGGGAGCGCGCCACCCACCTGGCGAGCGACCCGATGATCGCCCGGCACATGCTGCTCACCGGCTCGCCCGAGTACCACGACGCTTTCCGCGCCTACCTGGCCGACCCGGTCGGCTACCGCGGCACCGCGCTCACCGTGGGCACTGATAGCCAGGGCGGATACCTGGTCCCCTTCACGCTGGACCCGACGATCATCCTGACCAATGCCGGCAGCGACAACCCGTTCCGGCAGATCAGCCGGATCGAGACGACCGCCACCGACACCTGGAACGGGGTCACCTCCGCAGGCGTCACCGCCGAGTGGCTGGCCGAGGCGACGGAGGCCGCCGAGGCGGGGCCGACGTTCGCGAACATCGCCATCACCCCGGCGAAGGCGTTCGCCGAGATCACCGCGTCCTACGAGGTGCTGCAGGACTCCAACTTCGGCAGCCAGCTGCCGCGGCTGCTGTCCGACGCGAAGGACCGCATCGAGGCCACGGCGTTCGCCACCGGCACCGGCACCGGGCAGCCGAAGGGCGTCGTCACCGCCGTCACCGCGGTCACCGCGTCGCGGGTGACGCCGACCACGGGCGGCACGTTCACCTCGGACAGCCAGGCCGACGTGTACAAGGTGATCAACGCGCTGCCGGCGCGGCACCGCTCCCGCTCGTCGTGGGTGGCCAACTTCGCCACCTACAACATCGTGCGGCAGATGGACTCCTCGGGCGGGTCGGCGTTCTGGGCCAACTTCGCCGGGCCGACGAACCCGGAGCGGTTGCTCGGCCTCGGCGTGTACGAGTCCAGCGCGATGACCGCCGTGGTCACCACGGGGTCGAATATCCTACTCGCTGGTGATTTCTCGGAGTACATTGTGGTAGATCGCGTGGGGATGAGTATGTCCTATGACCCCAACGTGCGCGGCGCGAACTACCGCCACACCGGCCAGGGTCAGTTCACCGCGTTCTGGCGCACCGGCGCTGACGTCGGCTCGGTGAACGCGTTCAGGGTGCTGAAGCTCTGACGCACCACCTAGGGCAGCCGGCATAAGCACCCGGCTAGAGAGCCCCGGACTCCCTCTGTGGTCCGGGGCTCTCGCCTTGCCCGGCGAAGCACGCTGCCAGCAGAGGACCGACACAGAGAGGAAGAATCATGGCCCGCGCGAAGGACACCGTCGTCGTCGGATGGGTGCATCCCCTCGACGTCGGCGCCGGCTTCTGCGACAGCATGCTGGCGCTGCACGTCCACGACCTGCTCGGCCCCGGCCGGCTCGCCGGCCGGATCGGCCGGTACTCCTCGGCGAACATCAGCAACGCCCGCAACGGGGTGGTGCGCCAGTTCCTCGAGAAGTCGACGGCCGACTGGCTGCTGATGATCGACACCGACATGAGCTTCCCCCCCGACGCGGTCGACCGGCTGCTGGTCAACGCCAGCAGGAGCCGGGCGCCCATCGTCGGAGGCTTGTGCTTCGGGGTCGAGGACGGCGAGTTGTTCCCCACCTTGTACGACGTGCGGGAGGACGCCGACGGTGTCCACATGGTCCGGTACCACGAGTACCCGGCCGACAGCATGTTCCAGGTGGCCGCCACGGGCGCGGCGTTCCTGCTGATGCACCGCGACGCGCTGCAGCGGATCGGGCAGGCGCAGGCCGACGCCGGCAACACCGCCTACCCGTGGTTCCAGGAGACGGCGCTGAACGGCGCGCCGATGGGCGAGGACGTGACGTTCTGCCTGCGGGCCGGGATGCTGGGAATCCCGGTGTGGGTCGACACGGGCCTGCCCATCGGGCACATGAAGTCCTACGAGCTGACCGAAGCCAAGTACCTGGCCCAGCGGCGGGCCGCACAGACGCCCCCGGCCGCTGATCCGTCCCAGTCGGCGGCCGGGGGTACATCGTGACTGAGCAGGAGCAGGTCGGCTGGGTTGTTCGTGACCCGGCCGGCAACGTGGTGCAGCAGGGCACCGTGACCGTAGCGAAGGCCGCCGCCGGCGTGGCCCAGATCCTCGAGGAGGCCGCAGAATGAGCGGAGTCAGCGACGCGCTCGCCACCAAGGTGCTCAACGCCAGCACACCGACGGGCACCTCGGGCGCCCCCGGCACCTGGGCGGCGTACACGGGCGGCGCGATGAAGGTGCGGCTGAACTCGGCAGCGGGCACCGCAGCCACGGCCGGGACCGAGCTGACCGGCACCGGGTACACGGCGGGCGGCACCGCCGTCCCGGCCGCGTCGACCGCGTCGTCGAGCGGGTCGTCGGTGTCACTGCCGGCGTCGAGCGCGCTGACGTGGACCAACGGGTCGGGCAGCGACTGGAGTATCGACGGCTTCGACCTGACCACCTCCGACGGCGTGCGGACCTGGTTCGGGTCGTTCACCGGCGCCCCCATCACCATCGCCGACGGCAACAGTTTCGAGTTGGCCGTCGGCGGCATAGTGGTCGACCTCGCTTGACGGGGGTCGGCAAACACGCACACGGGGAGTGAGCGGGATGGCCGATGATCCGGTGGACCAACTGCGGCGCGACCTCGCCGACCTCCGACGCGAGCTGCACACCCTCGGCCTGGACTCGGCGACGACGCGGGCCAAACTGGACGCCATCGAGCGGGACCTCGACCAGTTGCAGCCCCGGTTCGTGACGGTGGAGCGCTTCGCCCTGGTGGAGAAGATCGTCTACTCCGCGGTGGGCCTGATCCTGCTGTCCTTCCTGTCCGCTGTCATAGCCTTGGTGGTGATCCGACCGTGACCGACTCCCCGTCGCACCCGTCGATGCCGTGGGCGTTCCGTGTGCTGGTCCCCGTGGCCGCGGGCATCGGGATCCTGGGCTGGGTGGCGCTGCTGCTGCTGGCCGGCTGGTGGATGGTGCAGCCCGCGGGGCTGCCGACCATCGCCCAGCCGATCCCGGTGCTGAACGAGGGCCATGAGGTGGCCATCGGGGAGCGGCTGGTGCTGCGGCTGGACGTGAACAAGGCGGTGCCGCGGGACCCGGTCGACTCAGATCGCTGGCTCGAGTGCGAGAGCGGCAATCTGGTCACGCTGACGAGCACCATCTCCGAGCTGCCGGTCGGCACCTACACCGTGCTCTCCGACGACGTGGTCATCCCCAACAAGGTCACCGCGGGCGACGTGTGTACCGCGTGGCTGGCCGTGGATTTCAGGATCAACCCGCTGCGCACCGAGGAGCTGCAGCTCGCTTCCGAGCCGTTCACCATCACCAACTGACCCCCGCTACACCAACCCCCCAAAGGAAAGGAACGCCATCATGGCCGACCTCGTGTTCAACGTCGCCAAGGGCCGCGCTGCGGCATACGCCCAGAACGTGGAGGATGCCTCCCCCACGAACTCGGCCATCATCATCGTGCCGATCAACACCACCGACACCGACGCCGACATCAAGGACGTGGACACCCTGTCCGCGCTGCTGGCGCTGGGCAGCACGTCGGAGGCGACCGGGTCGAACTGGGCGCGCAAGACGCTGGCCGCGGCCAACATCACGATCACGGTCGACGACACGACGAACGACCGGGTGGAGGTGGCGTTCGACTCCGACCAGACGTGGTCCGCGGTGGCGGCGAGCAATAACGTGACCGACCTGGTGTTCTGCTACGACCCGGACACGACCGGCGGCACGGATGCGAACATCATCCCGCTGACGCTGCACGATTTCGCGATCACCACCGACGGGTCGGATGTGACCGCGACGGCGGGCGATTTTTTCCGCGCATCCTGACCTAGAGCACCCCCCCGCGAGCGAGAGGACCAGCGTCAATGGCGGCCTACAGCCCGACCTCATGGGTCAACTCCGGCCCCCCGGCGATTGACGCCACGGCCCTGAACAACATCGAGCAGGGCATCGTGGACGCCACGGACACCGGCGTCGTGGAGGTCGACTCGTTCGCGGGGGCCGACGACGACGCCAAACTGGCGGCGGCGGTGTCCTATGCGGCCGCGCAAACCTACAAGCCGACGATGCGGCTAGCGGCCCGCAGGTGGGACTTCTCCGATCAGGTGGAGCTGTTCACCGGGTTCAAGTTGACCGGGTCGGGTGGTGGGGCGAGCGTGGAGCAGCCCCGCGGGAACACGCCGTACTCGACGTTCGTGAAGATCAGCACCGGTGGGGATGTGGCGTGGCTGCGGCTGCCTGCATCGACCCTGTTCGGCTGCTACATCGGCAACGCCGCTTTCGAGGGCACGTCCAGCTCGGTGTTCATGGACTCGGCGGCCGACTTCTCTGGTGTCCTGTGGACGAGCGTTATCGAGAACGTCGGCTTCAGCGCGTTCAAGCACGTCTTCGGCACCCCGTCGAAGCGGCTGGCCCTGGACGCCGTGATCTTCCGCGGGTTCTGGAACATCAACAACAGCTACGACGTCGCGGTCACCATCGGCGGCAGCGACAACCAGCTCTGGACCGACGGCTGCCTGCTGGACACCGGGGACCCGTTCACGTCGTCCAGTGTCGTCTACCACTTGAACCTGGATTACATGGAGAAGACCTTCATCGGTCCCATGTACATCACCGCGGAGCGCTACCCCGCTGGCATCAGGATCAACGGGGCGGGCAATCAGGCTGGGCTGACGTTCCACGGGCTGCGGATCGAGGGGCGCAACAAGACGGAGTCGAGCTACGGCTCGGTCATCCGCATCGAGGGCGGAAGGAATGTGTTCCGCGACTGCTGGATCGCCTACGCCTACAGCGACAACGCCTCATCGCCGAGGTCCAACGAGGGGGGCATGGTCAGCTGCCTCGGCGGCGAGACGCTGTTCGACGGCTGCACGCTGGACAAGGCGACCGGCTACTCCGAGTCCGACCCGGCGTTCTATGCGTCCGGGTCGGGCACGAAGATCCGGGTGTCCAACACGTTCACGGCCACGGACGGCGGGGCGTGGAGCCAGTTGCCGCTGGTGTCGGCGGTCAACTCGGCCACGGCCGTCACCGACGACACGGTCCGCACGTCCTGATGCTGCCGGTGGCGTCGTGGCGGATCTTCTACGCCGACGGCTCCACGTTCGACAGTGGCCAGGGGTCGTGGGCTGATGCGCCGCCGTTCGGGGTGCAGTGCGTCGTGTACTACGACGCGCAGGGCCGGGTGACGGTGGACACCGCCAGCCGCGACGACAGCACCTACACCTGGCGCGGTGAGGGTGACGAGGCCGGCATCAAAATCGGCCTCTGGATGGACTCGGACGGCCACTACCGGATCGTCGACGCCGCAGGGAGGTCGAGCCCGTGAGCACGACCTATTACCTGACCAACACGACGTCGGACCTGTCCGGCGGCGCGGACTTCAACTACACGCTGGCGACCAGCAGCTCCACGCAGGGCACGCTGTCGGTGTCCGTGCCGAAGAACGCCACCGACACCTCCTACGCGTGGACGGCGTCGGGCGTGCCGGGCAGCATGCCGGGGTCGACGACCGGCACCTACTCGGCCGAGTTGAACGTGACCGTGGGCGAGACGGAGCTCGAGCTGTCGGTCCAGTGGCGGCGGGTCAACTCGTCGGGCACCGTGCAGGCGTCCTCGGGCGCGACCGCGGAGCAGACCGCGTCGGCCGGGGTGAAGACGTTCACCGCGTCGGGCGTGGACCTGGGGACGTGGGCGGCCGGGGACCGGCTGCGCCTCGACGTGATCGTCCGCAACACCGCCGCGCACGCCACCCGCACGGTCACCCTCGGCTTCAACGACACCGACGCCGAGGTTGTGGCCCCGTGGACGATCACGACGCCGATTGAGCAGGCGATCACCCCCGCCACCGAGACGGACGACGCGTGGCCGATGCTGCTGCACGTCCCCGAGGTGGGCGGGGCGGCGCTCACCCGGTCGAACACGGCCGAGGGGCAGACCGACGGGGTGACGGTCACCGAGGCCAACTCCGACGATCAGGGCGATGACGCGCTCAACGTGGTGTCCACCACCGGCGTCACCTACGAGGCCGACGCCGCGATGGTCGGGTCGATGGGATTCTCGGTGCCCTCCAACACGGGCACCGCCGAGTACATCGGGTGGGACGGCCTCAGCGGCTCCCGGTCGGTGCGCGTGCAGTTCTGGTTGCAGTGGACCGGGACGCCAGCGTCCGATCAGCGGGTGCTGTCGATCCGCAACACCAACACGCTGGGTGGGCTGCTGATCCGCGCTGACAACAGCCTGCGGGTGATGCAGAACACCTCCGGTGTCTCCGCCAGCACCTACTCGGCGTCCGCGAACACCGCCTACCGCGTCGAGTTCGAGCTGCGGACGGGGACCAGTTCGACGGGCCGAACCATCGTCCGGGTGTGGTCGGCGGCCGGGGCTCTGCTGCATCAGTGGAGCGGCGCCTACTCGTCGGCCAACTCCAACGACGTCACCGATGTGCGGCTTGGCGAGACGATTGGCAATCAGAACTTCAACGGGGCCGTGTTCCTGGACGACCTCGGCATCGAGGAGCCGTCGACCGCCATCACGCAGGCGATCACCCCGGCGACGGAGGTGGACAGCGCGACCGCGCTGGCCGGGGCCAAGTCGGCAGCGGTCGGGGCGGCGACCGAGTCGGACACCGCGCCGGCGGTGGGTGCAGCCAGCCCCATCGTGCAGGCGATCACCCCGGCGACGGAGGTGGACAGCGCGACCGCGCTGGCGCCCGTCAAGGCGCGTCAGGCGGCTGCGGCCACCGAGGTCGACA
>Ga0180438_10009434_pt1 | contig 12154 bp, 11 predicted proteins | sample SS_ome_12_FD_132455 | JGI IMG/M metagenome (GOLD analysis project Ga0180438, IMG submission 132455) | Hypersaline lake sediment archaeal communities from the Salton Sea, California, USA - SS_3_D_2 metaG | ecosystem: Environmental > Aquatic > Non-marine Saline and Alkaline > Hypersaline >...
ACACCCTCAAAATAGGTGGTTGTGAATATGGCTGTCTTTGTAGTTGCCATTAGCGTCGTCCAACCTTTGATTGCTGCATCAAATTAATTCCATACGCATACTCAAAACCGCTCTCAATCTTGATGAACGCTCGGTGAAAACGCGCATTGTTTCGGATGTTTGCAAAGCCTGAGGCGTTGAGTGTCACGGTTCCAGAGAACGATGCGCTGACATCTTGATCGTTTCTGCCAGAAAGCGCCATCGTGATCGTCGCGTTCCCTCTTGGTCGCTCAATAAACGGCCGAACCAGGCTGATAGAGGTTCTGGCTTCTGGATTTAATTGAAACTCGCCGGTCTCAAGGTAGGCGTCGATGTAATCAGTATTCGATTGCGCCTCAAATGCCGACAAATCATTGTTCGTGTCCATGACACCCAGCAGCTTATTAAGACCCGCCCAAACACGAGAGTCTAAACTATATGGCAGGGCATCAATGCTTGAACTTACGTTATCCAAACCTTCCAGCGTATAAGAAATCGCAAGCTCGCTTCCAAGCACATAATGGTCGATATTTGTTGTCCCAGCCTCCGCATCACGTGTATTTGTTCGGAGGACACTCCAGCGCGTTTGAGAAGTGGGAGAATAGTTGTAAAACAAGATAACATCGCTCACCCCAACCGGGTCAGCATTCACACTGGGATACGACCAGGCGATGATTTGCTTTTCAGGATAATGTGCCGCATTAACACGCTCAACATAGCTTCTGTCGAAGGCAATCGGACCCGAGCTCGCAAAGAAGCTCTCGTTAATTTTACCCTCGCCAATCGGAATGGATTGACGCCCATCAAACGCATAAAAACCATCGCTCGCGAGATACGCCACCGTGTCGCCAATCGGGATAATCGAACCCGGCGCATAAGCCCCCCTGTCATGCTCAACCAGGTCAAACTGGAAGACCAAAGGAGAACCAACATAGGTCATTCTGGTGATGGCAAATTCTTGGAAAATAAGTCCGTAGTCACCCCCGACAACGCCCGTAATCCACCCAAAATTGTTTCGCAAATTCTGCTTGTCTGATTGCGTTGTTGGACTCACCGTCCAGGCTGTAATGTCGTCAAACCCAGACCACTGAACACGCTGTGGCTGCTCGTTATCAACCGCATCATCCAAGTTCCCCAGAACCAAAAAATCTTTCACGATGCCAACGTAACGCGCCTTTGGCGGAGAACCACCCAAATTGGCAAAATTAGCACCCCCGAGTGTGTTCACCTGCACCGCGTCTGTGAAGTTTGTCGCAACGACCTGATTGCCCCATTGCGCAAACTCCCAGCGCTCTGTGGAACCGGTAGAATAACCACCCCCGACAGATACATCCGTCCAACCGTTGTTATTCAATTGATACAGCTTCGAGGCATTCCCAACATAGGTGTATGTGGTGCCCTGAGTGGCCAGGTCGCGAGCAGAGAATAAACCCTGTGCCCTGGCATCAATTTGAGAGGTCGTGAGGGCGTGCAATCCCGGAATCGGGGCATATCCCTTGTCTTCCGGTAAAACGCCTTCAGCGCGTGTTAAACCGTCGTTTAAAAGGGGCGGCAAATCGGGCTTGTATTCCCCCAAAAATTTCATGGCGGCTCCTAAAATTTAGTTGCTCTAATCTCACCGTGGCGGCCAATAAAATTCTGGGTAACCAGACGACAATTTTTCAGCGCTTCGTCTCTTGCCATTCGACACTTTTGTGCCATCTCAACATCCAAAATGATGTTGTTGTAAATCTGATATTCGGCTTCCATTTCGATTAGAATTTCGGCCTCTGGGTTGGTGGTGAAATCGTTGGTATCGCCATCTGCAGACAAGTCCGCATAATACTTCTCATACCAGATTTCGACCGCGTAGATTTGGTCCGGAATGGGGTAAAACCACAGCTGCGAATCAAACCAAGAATACGACAATGGCAGCCCAGGATTGTCGTTCACATTGCGACGAACCACCTGGTCAATTGAACGCTGGTCCACTTCGTAATAAGTGCCCCCATTATCGCGCAAATAAAAGTCGCCAGCCGTGCTGTTGTAAACAATCGTTACAATCTGATTGGCCAGCAAATCACCTTCCTGTAGCGCAACACCATTGGGGCGAGTTATATCAACTGCACCAACACTGTCTATATCCACCGTTGAGGCCCCAGTATTGGCATTGGCTACTTTGAAGGTAAAAGTATCGCCATTACTATAACTAGATGTGGCGGGACTCGTTGAAAACGCATAAGCATCGGCGGAACCGGTGTCCGTATTAATCGTGTCAGTGTTTTGGTTCAGCCGAACAAAATTAACAATTCTAATATCGGTTGGAAGCCCATCGGCACTGTCGTAATACTGCTGGTTTATCGCTGTTGAAAAATTCAATTTTTTGGCCGAAAACCACATGGGTTCCCGCGCGTATTTTCGAATCGCCCGATTGATTTCCCGGTTAACTTGAGTTGTTAAATCTGTGCGATTTAAATCATCCTCAATCTTGTCCCGCATTTGCAAATACGTGCTCATTGCTCATCCTTGTGCTTGGTTCTCATATGCGAACTCAAACCAGATTTGGTCTTAAAGGTTTTGCCGCAAATAATGCATATAAATAATTGCTTGGGCTCATCAGGCGCTACCGAGGCGGATTCCCGCCTAACTTCAGGCGCTTCCGAATTTACCGCCTCATTGATTTTTTCAGCATTTTCGACAGACTCAGGCGCTTCCGCCTTAACGACCGCCTCCCTGGCTTTTTCAGCCTTTTCGAGGGCGGCCTTCTTTTCGTCTGCTTTTTGCTGCTCTAACAACCAGTCACGCTTGGCTCTTAGGTAATTGGCCCTAACCTGCTGCGCCCGCCGATTTCTGCGATTGATGTTCAAGTTTTTGCTCCTCTTCCATGATCCGTGCCAACTTGTATTTTGGCATCAACACGCCCTTGTGTTTTGCTGCATGAACAGAAGACCCCATCAGCTCCTTCCATGTCGCCGCAGAGTTCATCATTCTGTGCTCATCCAGCCAAACCCCGGCATGCTCACTATCTTCGGTTTCTTTGAAGCAGGGCACACCCTGAGTATAGTGTATAAGCGACGCATCATTGCGGGGGGCATCGTAACCAACCAAGTGATTCCAATGGCTTGGTAGCTCGCCAATTCTGGCCTCTTCTTCAACCCATGAAATGCAATGTAAACGTTCTGCTTCTTCAACGTATTTCGGTACCAGCTTTTGACATCTGGCGTTATTAAAAAGCATCACAGAAGCCCACTCAAAACGCTTTTGGTTTTTGACAACCATCACGTCATATTTGTCGTCTGCGTAATCAAATAATTTCGCGATATCATCGATTACAATCATGTCCAAATCGAGGAACAAAGACCACCCCTTGAACCCACACAAATACGGCGCTAAAAAACGCGAATAAGTGAAAGGGGTTAGTCCCGTTCTCTTGAGGGGAAGCTGCTTCAACACAAGAGGAGTGATTGAAACGGGTTTGCTCGATCTAGCATAAATGCTCTGCTGCAACACATTCAAAGAAATGGGCTGCCGATGGTCATATCCGATAAAGATTTTAAGTGGGGTCAATGCTTCCATGAAAACTCCAAAAAACTACTAAATACTACTTGGCATCTGTCCCTGCAGTCTTGCCGCCAGCAACCCATGAGGTGCGGTCTTTGGGGCGCATGCAGTCCTGTGACAATGCTTTTTTACTGCTTGATAAACGGCCAACGTTTGCATTCTTCATGCTGCCTTTAGCCATCATTTTTGCGTCATTTTCAACGCCATATTTGCTATGTTTCATGAGGTACCCTCCGTGGTATCTGGTTTTTCAATTGAAAAGCCGGGGCGTTTCACTCCAGCTACTAAGTATTCTAGCACAGGTCGCTCATTGCTGTGCTTTTTGCCGATATTCGCCGAAAATGTAATCAATTCGAATCTTGGCAATAATGCACCCAACCAAAAGATTTCATTTTCCTGAATCAAGTGAGCGTTGCGACCATCTGCCAGTTTTTTAGCAGCCGGACCATTGTGAATCACCAAGAAAACACCCTTGTTACAAAGCGACCAAATGTCATTCAAAACATCATCCAAGCAACTTGGCTCAATGTGCTCCAATACATCAGTACACACCACCAAATCAGCCGGGTTCGGACGGCTGGAGTGCTTTTCAATTGCTGGATCGTATTGCTGAATATCAAACGGCATATTGGCCCCCAAGGTGCCCTTGCCGCAGCCATAATCTAGAACGCTTTGAGTGCCCATCCCTTCGGCTAAACTGAGCACATGATTGGCCCACTTTGAGCCATAAGAACCGTAGTCTTTTCTGTCACTGTGAAGCTGTTGATTGAGTGTTCTATATTCGTCTGAAATTAACATATGTTGACCTCTATAAATTGAATTCTTTTTTAACCATCTTGATGGCTTCGTCCATCACGTATCCCCACCCCGCATGCTCTTTCTGCCAGATGTTGGAGACACTCGAATACCAGGGCATATCGTCGCCATACACACCCATTTGCCAGATGTAATTGTAAGGGCAAAGCTGGAAGGTTCTCACATCCATAGCACCCGCCAAATGAACGATAGATTGCGGCACAGAAATGATGCAATCAAGCTTGGAAATCATTGCCGAAGTTAAGTCGTAATCATCGATTTCTTTTTGCCAATGATGAATGGTGTTGCCCGTTTTTTCTTCGTATAAATCGACATCCAAACGACCATTATCATCGTACTGAAGCGAGATAAAATTGGCGTCTATTTCATCAAATAATTTATCGAAAAATTTCATGGGGAGATGGCGGAAAGTTTTGTGGCTCCCATCGGTTCCCCCTTTCCAAGACAGCCCAATGTTGAGCTTCTTTTTGGGGAGTTTTTCGAACCGGTGAGCAACCGCTTTAACTTCGTTTTCATCCGCTTTTAAATACGGTTTGCCAGGGAAGTCTTCGGCATTTTTTCGGAAATGTTTTGCGAGCGAGCCAAGGGGGATTTTGTACTCGGCATCATAACGGCAGCACCAAGCCAATTGGTGATCTTTTCGAGTCCCGTAACAATCAATTCCCAGATTCGCGAACGCTCTTCTAAACATTCGATACAACCGCGGGTGACAATCATAAACAACCTTTTTCGACACCTTTGCTAAATCGGGCAATATGGTCGCAAACATGAGCTCATCGCCAATGCCCTGTTCACCGTACACCACGACGGTTTTATCGTGCTGACCGTCCCAGAATGGCGTCTCAGGTGCGCCTTCAACGTGAGCCTTGTAATGCCGACCCTGTTTCCTGGTTAAGCGCCGGTCTCCGAACTCATATTCGTAAAAACCAGTCTCATAATCGCCCAATTCTAAGCAAGCAAGCGCCTTGTTCCAGTGCGCGTTTGTGCAGTCAGGATTAACCTCTAACGCTTCATTTAAGTACCGGAGAGCTTCATTAGGTGAATGCATCCCAACGTAAGCAGACCCAATATTAGAAAGATAGTCAGATAGAAGGCTGTCAGCTCGCCCCTTAGCATCTTTCTTGAACTTCTCGGTACGCCCAATTTCAACGGCCTTTTTAAAAGCCTCAATCGCTTTATCCTGAAATCCCAACTTGCGATAAGAGCCGCCAACATTATTAATGGCTTCCGAAAAATCTTTCGCCTGTGCACACGCTGCTTCATAAAAAATAATCGAAAGACCGTGGTCTTCCATCTTCGAGTGATAAGCACCCCACAAATACAAAACGAAATGATTCCAAGGGGTCTTGTTGATAAGCAATTTTAGACGCGGTAATGCCTCGTCCAATCTATCTATTTTGATGGCGTCATGCGCTTCCAGCATGAGCTCATTTAAATCCGTGTAAGCCATACTTCTACATCCTGTAATAGCGTTACACAGATGATGACAAAAAGCACAGGTGGACGCAACTCAGGTCGAGGTCCGTTAACCTGAGCTACATCCAAAAGGTTTGCTAATTAAGCGTTGCCGTTTAACGTATAAGTTACGTTGATTGCAAGCTCAATAGCTGATGTTGCGGTTCCTGGAGTCGCACCACAGTACACTTTCGCGTATCTCGTGACCTGGCTGTCAGGGCAAGAAACAGTGAAAGGTAAAGCACCCCCAAGCGGGGTTACGGTGTAAGCAGAACCGATGGTGACCTGGCTGGCAAACCGAGAAATGGTTGTTGAACCTGTGGTCACTTCAATTCCGATATCAACCGGACAAGTAGCAGCACCAGAAGACCCTTGATACACGATTTCTGTGATTTGAGCTCCGTGAGGTACTTTAACCATTTGCACAGTCAAAGCATTCGCAGATGCTGTAATCGTCGCACCAGTGTATGTGAAGTCAGTGGCTTTCGAGATAAGTCCTGTGTGCGGAGTTGTGATGGGCACCGCAGACATTGCTGTAGCTGTAGAATTAGTCGTCATGATTACACTCCTCCATTTGCTAAGGCTGTAGTGTAGATGGTGATAACACCATTATCCTGACTATTGAACTGACACTTTTTCAAGCCCCAAATCATACCAGCTGAGACACCAAGTTGGTTACCATAATCAAACAGCTCTTGAGTCCAGCTAACTTTGCGTCCTTCGTTGTCTTGCCCGAAAGCCAAAGTTGCAGCTTGAGCACCACACATAACCGCGCGATAAGCGTTATTGCTATCAACTGGGATACGTGGAGATTCGTGCATGATAACCCCGTTGTACAAGCCTAAAGAGCCTGTGAAGATTGGGTTACCGGTGATTTCACCACCTTGTAGCGCTGCTTGCTGAATGTCGAACCATTGGCCAGCACTGGTGTTTGTTCTCATTGCCGATACTTGGTATGGGTGTAAGAACAACACGAAGTATTCGCTGCCGTTGATTAAGATTGGGCGCAGTGGGAAACCACTACCAGCCGCGTTGTTGTTCAACTTAGCTTGCTCTAACGCGTAGTCAATCATTGTGATGTCGAACACGTTACTTGCTGTTGCACCAGAAGACACAACAGAAGCTGTTGTTGAGCTATTGGCTAACACAACGTTGGTTGGTGCAACTGGGGTGTTGTTACCAGCTTGGCGAGTATCAGCAGTTGTGATACCACAAAGTTGGTTGAATCCGCCCAAGTCGAAAACACCAGCATACCAGTCAGACAATGCTTTTTGTTGCTGTTCAAGCACTGAGAAAGGAACACGTTGCTCGCTCATTTTACCGCTAGAGCGGACAGCATTTCTTAACTGGTCGATGAACAAATTGTCTGTATAGACATTCATTTGCTCTTCATTGCCCTCAAGCGTGCTGTCGCCTTGGATACCAAGAGCACTTAACTGAGCGCGTAATTGAACGGTGATTCTGTCTCCGGGACCTTTTTCTGTGTCGTCCAAGACTTGAATCATAGAGGAATCGTCCTCACCCATAAATCTATACAGCCAAGTTTGGCGTAGCGCCTCAGAGAATAAACGACGCGACCAGAGCTTGACGGCATTATCGGAGCCACTGCCCCACCCTGTAGTTGCCATAGTCAAATTCCTTTTAACTAAAAGTAAGTTACATATAGTATACCGTTTCTTTGCTCGGTCAGCATTCGAATTTAACGCATTCGGAGGCGGAGACGTGAGTGAGTCTTCTCACGGTTATGGTAAATATAGCAGATATTGGGGAATGGACAAAGTGAGTTCAAACGATATAGTTGGAGCTATACCGTTTGATATTGCGTGTGTTTGCGCACAGCCAAGACTCAATATTCTCGAGCTTCGGGAAGAGATTTAGAGAGTCGCCCAGGCTCGCGGGGAGCCTGGACTAGGCATTGGTTTACGTTAACCCGAACTCTATTGGCTGGTCAACCCTAGTAGTTCATGTAGTTGCGGTCTTTTTTTGCCTGACTCTTCATCTGAGAGAAATATTTGTCGAACTCATCATCGCTCATTTGGTCAATCATGCTGGCGTCTAGCTTGCTTGTGACGCTTTTAGATTTGGCGTTTGATAATGACTTGGCGTTTTTGAGCCCTTTCTCGACAGATTCGAGCTTAGAGGTTTGCGGGGCAGTCTTTTCGGGCACGGCATTCGGCGAATAACCCCGCGCGACCGCCATCTGGTATAAACGTTCTGCTGGATTCACGCCATCTTGCCACGCCCGAGACGCCAATGCTACCTCATCTTCTTGCAACATTCTAGAAGCTTCTTGAGCGGTATATCCGGCTGCTGTGTATTCTGTCATGCGTGAGCTTTCCAAGAACCGGTAAGCGTCTGAAAAGTCGGCCTGCTCTTGCGCAAACTCGTTGGCTTGCTGCTGGTAAGCAGACACGAATTGGCTCATTTGCTGTGCGCGTTTTTGCTCTTCTTCAACCCGTTTTTGATGCTCTTGTTGTTGCTTAACCGTGCGTTCGAGATTTTCGAATTGATGGGCATAGTAGCCCATGGGGTCTTCGTCTTTGTCCGGTATCTGAACCTCAGGTTGTGCTGGGGCTCGTACGTGGCTCGCCAATTGGTCGAGTTGCTGCTTAAGCGCTTGGGTTTGCTCTTGCTGCTCACGTAGTTGCCTTTTCAGTTCTAGTCGCTTTGACTCTGCTGCGCTATAAGCTTTTTCAAAGTCTCGCTTCTTGCCTGTGTTTGCACCTTCTGGTCGATTATTGCCTTCTGTAACATCACTTGCGCTGCTATCTGGCGCTGTTTCGCCATCATCGGCTGCATCAAGTCCGCTGCTAGGTTCGCGCTGCTCTGGCTCGGGTTCTGGTGCTGCTTGAGCGCTGTCAGCGGGCTCATCTTGTCCAATATCAACTTGCTCATCAGGTGCCCCCTGTGTTCCCTTTGAATCAAAAAACTTTTGTTCATCTTCTGTTAAATCTGCAAATCCCATGTGACCTCCGTGTCTAGGCTATTACTTCTTTGGTGTCAGCATATCGACGATGCCTTTTACGCGATCGACTGCACCACCTTTTGTCTCCAAATCTGCCAATGCTTGCTCATGTTCAGACTTGGAAATATTGAGCGCTGATTGTGTTTGTTTTTGTGTTGTATCAGCTTGTTTGTTTGCGACTTCTTGCTCTTTAAGAGCGGTCTCAGCTTCTGCAAGTCTGAGCCGCAATTCTTCTACCTGCTGCGCCACAGGATTGGGTTGTTTAGCCTGTTCAATCTCTTCTTTCCACGACGCAATAAGCTGCGACGGGAGAGGCGCATAGTCCAGTACGGCTTCCGGGATTGGAATATCTGACTGCTGTAAGAGTGGAAAGAGCGTGACGAGACGGTCGAACACCAACTGCCTTTGGTTTGGCGACGTCGGTGATTCATCGACAACGATGTCATAACGTAAGTTTTCGGGCATTTTTGTGAGTGGGACATATTGGCCTAAACCCTCCCCGACTAAGCGCACCAAACGCCCATCAGATATGTATTCTTGAATGAATTCTGCCAGCACTCGGCCCTGTTCTTTTCGATAGCGCCTTAAGCTGTCAAAGAAGTCCGCAACAACGGTAATGCCGGCCTGTTTTCGTTGCATTTCAACAACACCAGATTGCTCTCTGTCGACCATGCCCAGCATCTCTAAATTGACGCCGACAAGTTCGTTAATTCCAGTTACTGCGTACTGCAAAAGCTTATCCAAGCCGACCGGGAACCCGGGGGCAACTTTGTCGCGAATTTTATCAAGCATGTCTTCATTAACATACGTAATTGAGGTTGTGGCAAGTGATTGTTCGGCCTGCCTTGGGTCTTGAAATGCGCCAATTTCTGCGAAGTATCCACCCTTAGCATTGCTGTTTAAAATGTGCATGATTTGGGAGAGCCATTTATTCGCCCAACGTTGCGGGTCTTTCATGATTTCAACGAGTCCAAACCAAACGTTATTGTGGTGGTCTGTTAAGCCCGTAATCGCTCTAAAAGTAAAACGGTTTACTGGGCAATCCCCATGCTCTAAAAGCACGCTACCGGCCACAAAAGCTTGCTTGTAGCGCTTGCGGGTTTGCTTGGTATAACGGGTTGCCACCATGAGAATTTCTTCGCGTCTTTTTCGAAATTCTTTGGGCTCAAATTCTTGGATTTCACCCCCCGGTAATTCGACTCTGTAGTAAGCCTCTCGCTCCCAATATTGGTATTGAATTACTTCAATTGTGTGCTCTTTATCTTTCTGGTTTTTATCACTTTGGTCATTGATGTACCAAGGCGCCATGGTGTCATCATGGGGTTGCATGCCTTCTGGATGGTCAGTGAAATCAATGTCTGCATCTAACTCATCGTAGGCGTCGGGCCAGATTTGTTTGAAGTCTTTTCTGTCGTAATATTTAACGCGCGCAATCCAAGAGGCGTCATCTAAATTTCGCTTTGCAGCACCCGGGTCGTATTCCATGTCGAGCGGGTCAATTCTGTCGATTAGAATCATCCCATCTGGGTCTTGTTCGTAATCCAAATGCGTTTCTGTCCAACCGTATCCGGTCATCAAAGCATCTTTAAACGCTTGCGACTCTTCGTCTTCCGCATCACACAAATCTCGCACCCATTTTGCAGCATCATTTAAAATATCTGACTGGGCTAAATCATCGTTTTGGCGCGGGTAATAAGTCACCTCTTGGCGGTTCTGAACTTCCAGTCCAGCCACTGCATTAATGACGCGCGGAATGCGATTAAAAACAACAACAGGGCGGTCTTCTTCCCGCAGTTTTGAAACATCTTGCGAGTCCCATTGTTGGCCCGCAAAAAATTCATAAGACTCTCTTGCGTTTTGCTTCCACTCGGTCAAATGCGTGCGTGATTTTTTAATATTGGCTTGTATTTCTTTTACGAGTGCAATATCAGAATCAGAGCCATGATAAGGGGCTGCATCGTCCTGCAAAACCGCTTCATTGTCTGTTGCTTTATCAGCTAAATCAACCATTTTTCATCCTTGAATTTGGTTCAGTTTACGCGCCCCAACCGCTGCCAGTTGAACGCTGAATTGGCCTGCCCCGTGGGCTGTACCGTTGCGGGGGTTCGATGTATTTTGGCCATACCGCTTTTAAATCTTCATCTAATATTCTAGCAAGACTATCTAGCATGTCATCATGCTGGCCGACCGGGAACGCTAAATATTCTTCATTGATAAACACATCAGTTAAGTTGTGTGTCTTGCGCTCATAGTCCGTTTTGTTGCAAGAATTTGGCAAGTATACGCGCCCCTCTTCAAAGATGGGAATCATTGCGCGTATTCTATCGTTCTTTGCAACCTGCCCTTTCAACTCTACCATCTTAAAATTGTAGTTTGTTCTGCGCGAAACGTCTTTAATATATGCAATGTCAGCTTGCATGCCATAGCGCTCATACCCCACCATTTTTGGCCGGTACTTGCGATGCAATCGAAACAGTTCATCCCCGCGTTCAGTTAAGCTTAGTCTATCGCGGGTCCACTCTAACACATAATAATTATTGTCGCTTGCCAGCCCAACAACAGTGAACACTGTGTAGTCTGATGTTTTCTTTTTCTCATTCGCCGGGTCAACCAGAATGTAGACGTTCATGTTGTCCCACAAATAGGGGTCATAGAACTCCAGCCATTCTTTTTTGAAGCCCTGTGTGTCATCTGCAATCGGGTTTAACAGCTGCTGCGAACTGAACGTATATGGGCCCTGGTTCTTGCGCTTCTCTGCGAGCTCTTCTTTTGACAAAAAGACCGGCTCACCATCCATAGAGCCATCGACCGTTGCGGGGTGCAATCTGGGCTTAACAGAGCCACGGTCCATCATGACTTTGTAAGTATCCGCATAATGGTAACGCGTGCCGATATATCTATAGATGCCGCCATGTGTGCCCAAATTCAAGGACAACTCCCAAGCTTCTGTTGTTTTCTCAATCATCTGCGTTGAGCGAACGTTATCAATCGTTACAACATCATCGTAAATCATCATGAAAAAATGCTTGCCTGTGGGCATCCCATCTATCATCCCCCAGGCTTCAACCGTGGCTTCTTTTGGGTTGGATTTTCGCTTCACAATGATGCCCGAATCCAGCGACCAAACGGGTGCTTCTTTGCTCGGGTTTTCCCATAACACATCGGGGAAATGGTTGCGCAAAACTTCATTGATTTCGAACTCGCGTTTTATCTGTGCGAGAAACTGTTTAGCAAGCGGACGAGTGCATGAAAAGATGCCAACGGTTGGTTCCACCCCCCGCCACTTTTCAAGCGCACCATCGCCATGAGAGGCGAGTATATCTTGAATTGTTTTGCCGAGCGTAATAATCGTGCTTTTAT
>Ga0180438_10009435_pt1 | contig 12153 bp, 8 predicted proteins | sample SS_ome_12_FD_132455 | JGI IMG/M metagenome (GOLD analysis project Ga0180438, IMG submission 132455) | Hypersaline lake sediment archaeal communities from the Salton Sea, California, USA - SS_3_D_2 metaG | ecosystem: Environmental > Aquatic > Non-marine Saline and Alkaline > Hypersaline >...
AGTATGAGAAAATTGAGAAATGGTTAGTCTGTTCACAATGCTATGTAAAACGTTTATCTAATTTTTCATATTTCTCATAAAATCTCATAAAACTCTGTGTTCTCTGTGGTTAAATTATGCAACAACGTCTTATGAGAATCCAAATGAAATCCATTATAGAAGTGCTGGTAGATAAGTTTTGTTTGGCGGTGCAGGGGGCTTTTCCTGAAGAGGATATTGAAAGTTTAATTTCTTTTGTTGAGGTGACGCAGAGCACACAGGAAAAGTTTGGTCATTATCAATGTAACGCGGCGATGAAACTTGCCAAGTTATTGAAGACGAATCCTCGTGCCATTGCTGATGCTTTAGTGGAGAAGGTTGATCGTCAAAGTGATGGAATGATCCAGTCGTTAGAGGTGGCGGGGCCTGGTTTCATCAACATCGTTTTAAAGAAAGAATTTTTGGCGAAACGTGTGGAGGATGTTCTGACTCATTCTCATTTAGGGATTGATTTACCAGTGCATGCTAGACGTATTGTTTTGGATTTTTCTTCACCGAACATTGCCAAGGAGATGCATGTAGGTCATCTGCGTTCGACGATTATTGGTGATAGTTTGGCACGTGTTTTTGAGTTTTTAGGACATGATGTTTTGCGTCTCAATCATGTTGGAGATTGGGGCACACAGTTTGGGATGTTGATTGCTTATATGAAAGAAGAGGCGTCGGAAGTCTTATCTGGTGAAAAGCCGACTGATTTGGGACATCTGGTCTCGTGGTATAAGGCAGCTAAGTGGCGTTTCGATAGGGATCTTGATTTTCAACATCGTTCCAAAAAAGAAGTTGTTGCTTTGCAAGGGGGTGAGGTTGAAGCTTTGCAAGCTTGGGAAGAAATCTGTCGCGTTTCTGAAGAAGCTTACCAGGAGATTTACGATCTTTTAGATGTCAAACTCGAAATTCGTGGCGAGTCTTTTTATAATCCGATGCTTGCTGATGTTGTGGCTGATTTGGAGGCCAAGGGTTTGGTGACGATATCTAGTGGTGCCAAGTGCATTTTTCTTGAAGGTTTTGAAAATCGCGAAGGAGAACCTTTGCCGCTGATTGTTCAGAAGTCTGATGGTGGCTACAATTATGTGACGACAGATATGGCTGCTTTACGTCATCGTGTTGAAGAAGAAAGGGCCGATCGTATCATTTACGTGACTGATGCAGGTCAAGCTACTCACTTTAAGATGGTTTTCACTGCTGCTCAGAAAGCAGGATATTTTGATCCCAATAAAGTACGTATCGACCATGTTCCTTTCGGGTTAGTGTTAGGACCTGATGGTAAGAAATTTAAGACTCGTTCCGGTGAAACGGAAAAACTCATTGATCTCTTAAAGGCTGCTGTTAGCCGTGCTTACGAGATATTGCAAGAACGACAATTGGATATGAGTGATGATGAAATGAAGGTTTTGGCTCAGGCTTTGGGAATTGGAGCGATCAAATATGCGGATCTCTCTTGTCATCGTAGTGGAGACTATGTTTTTAGCTATGATAGAATGTTGCGTTTTGAAGGGAATACCGCAGCTTTTTTGATGTATTCGTATGTCCGCGTTGCAGGAATTAAACGAAAAGTGGGAGTTGATGTTGATGATATGATTGCTTGTGGCGAATCTGTCATCATAGAACATCCTTCGGAGGAAGCTTTGGCGCTTCATATCTTGCAATTTGGTGAAGCATTAGCTTTGGTGGCTAATGAATTATTGCCCAATCGTCTGACAGATTACCTCTATGAGTTAGCGCAGAAATTCAATGCTTTTTTTCGAGATTGTCGTGTGGAAGGTAGTGATCGTCAAGCTTCTCGGCTTATGCTGTGTGAAGCGACAGCTCGCATCATGGGAAAAGGATTAGACTTATTAGGCATTCAGACTGTTATTAGGATGTAGGAGATTATGATGGCTTATGGACTCCAGAAGCTTATAGATCAGGGGATGAATTCGATAGAGGTGCCATACATCTCTGATATTTGGTCAAAATATAAGGTTTTGAAGGAAGACATTGATGCTTTGAATGAGGAAAGCCCTTTTTCTTTGATGAAGTCTGGTGTGAGGTGTCTTTATTCCCGTGATCAGCATGCATTTTTAGGAGAGGTTTCTTTGCCGATAACAGGAATGGTGATGAGCATTGCTTTGGGGATTTTGGGGACGGTTTATTTGACAAAAGGCGATTGGGTGTGTGGACTAGGCGGTCTTTCTATAGGGATGGTAACTTTTGGTTTGGGAGGTAAAAAGATCTTAAATGTTGCCTCCAAATGTATCGCTGAGGGTTATTATGAGCGAATCAGTGATATTTTAGATACACATTTTGGTAGCGTGGTGGGTATCGATACAATGACAACCATGAAACACAAGGTTCAAGAGTTGATCGGCGAAGGCAAGTTTGATGGGCTTCAGGAGTCTATCAAGAGTAATATTAAGTCTTTGATAGAACAACGTGTTCGGCAAGAGGCAAGCATGAAGTTGCACAATCTCTTTCCTCAGATTTTGGCCAAGGACTAGATTCCGACGAGTGTTTTGTATGGCTGGCCAGAGATTTCTTCGACATATTTGGGAATAGCATAACCAGGAAGTTGTCGGGATATTTTGCTGAGGAGTTGTTGTCCTTTGGTTCGATCAACTTCGAAATGTGCAGCACCTTCCACACGGTCTAGTTGATGCAGGTAATAGGGAATAATTTTAGCATTAATAAGTGTTTCATTTAATTCGATCAAAGTTTTGGCGTCGTCGTTGACTTTACGAAGAAGGACTGCTTGATTAAGGAGTGGGATGCCCATGGCGTGGACTTTGCTCAAGGCTGCAACGATGTCATCATCGAGTTCTTTCGGATGGTTGATGTGAAGCACAAACCATAATTGCAATGGAGTATTTTTGAGAACTGCCAGGAAATGATGATCGAGGCGTTCGGGAATTCCGATGGGGAAGCGGGTATGAAACCTGATGCGGCGAATATGTGGGATTTTGGCAAGATTTTCTAATAATGCTTGTAGTTTGTCATCTGACAAAGAGAGGGGGTCGCCACCACTGAGGATGATTTCCTTTAAAGACGTATTGGCTGTGATGAAGGCCAGTTCTTCGTATAAATCTTTATCATTGTTGTTAGTGTGTAGATGTTTGCGGAAACAGTAGCGACAATGCATTGCGCAAGCTTTCGTACACAGCAACAAAGCGCGGTTTTCGTATTTTTGGAGGAGCCTTGTTGTTATTTGCGATGGGAGTTCATCAGCTGGATCTTGGCAGAATCCTTCGGAGGAGGTTGTTTCTTCAATTCTTGGGAGGAATTGTCGTAGGATTGGATCATTAAGAGTGTTCTTACTGATTTTTCCTGCAAGGCGTCGTGGTAGAAGTAGAGGAAAAGAGGGGTGTTGAAGAATACTTTTTCGTTGAATATTGTCGAGATACAAAAAATCAGCAAGAGCTTCCCAGTCGGTAAAACTTTGTCGTTGGATGTTTTTCCACAAAGGAGTTGTAATTTGTTGCTTCATAGCTTCATTGTAGCACACCTGGTGGCTTTTTGCCAGTCTAAGGACGTGTTCTAGATTCCGGCTTCTTGTTGTGCAGCGGAAGGGACGGCAAGGCTTCTTTGAAGGTCTGAGATTGTATCTTCGAAATCGTGAAGCTTTTTGAGGGAGGGAAGATCAGGTTCGTTGATGCGAGTGATATTGGCGCCGAGAGCTGCCAATTTGCTATCGAGATTTTCATAACCACGATCAAGAAAGTGGACACCAGCAATAGCGCTTGGCTCTTTACTGATGAGTGCTGCCATGACATAGGCGAAGCCTGCTCTTAGGTCGGGAACAGTGATATCCTTACCATATAGTGGTGTTGGACCTTTAACGATGAGACTGTGAAAGTAATTTTTCTGCTTGAAGCGACATTCTTTGTTACCAAGACATTGTTGAAAGAGAGTAATGTCTGCTCCCATGTCTTTTAAGGTTTCACAGTAGCCAAAGCGGTTTTCATAGACGGTTTCGTGAATGACAGAGGATCCTTCTGCTTGGGTGAGTAGCACGACAAAAGGTTGTTGCCAGTCAGTCAAAAACCCTGGGTGGACGTCGGTTTCGAGGTGAAGTCCCCCTTGAAGAGGTCCATCGTAGAAGAATTCAATGCCATTACTTTGAATTTCGAAGCCTCCACCAACTTCACGAATCTTGTTGAGAAAGGTGACCATATTGAGATGTTGTGCGCCCTCCACAAAAACACGCCCTTTGGAGGCAATAGCAGCCATGCCCCACGATGCTGCTTCAATGCGGTCATAGACAACAGTATGCTCGACGTCATAGAATTTACGTGTTCCTTGGACGTAAATTGTTCGATCAACGTCTAAAGTGATAACGGCTCCGAGTTTTTGTAAGAAAAGAATCAAATCGATGATTTCTGGTTCGATTGCAGCATTATGGATTACCGTTGTCCCTTTCGCGGTGACAGCTGCCAGAATCACATTCTCAGTAGCTCCTACAGAGGGATAGGGTAGCTTGATGACGGAGCCTGATAAGCCATTGTGAGCTTGTGCGAAATAGGCGCCTTCTTTTTTCATCTCGCGATATTCAATGACAGCGCCCAATTGGCGGATTGCATCAATGTGAAAATTGACAGGACGCTTACCTAGGCGACAACCACCGACAGTAGGGACAATAATATCTTCGTTAGTTCTACTGAGTAAAGCACCTATCATCAAAATAGGAATTCTGTTAGATCCTGAGAATCTTTGAGGAATATAAGAAGTCTTCAACTCCTTAGTGATCACTTCCATGATACCAGCTTCACGGTCCCAAGAAATCTCCATACCCAGCTCTTGGCAGAGGGCAACAGTGATCCTAACATCTCCGATGTCTGGAACGTTATAAAACACACATCGTTTATCAGAAAGTAACGAGGCGACTAGCAGCTTAGTGATGGCATTCTTCGCTCCTGCTGCTTTGACCCACCCTTTGAGGGGTGTGCCACCAGTAATTTTGAGAATATCCATGTCGTATCACCTTCCAAGAAACTTGCAAACTACTTTACAACATAACTCAGTATCAACATAATGTTAAGGGATTTTTAAAAGTATTCGAGGTCTTTCGAGAGCAAAAACATTAAGGTATTGAAATGGTTAAGACTCGCACAGGGATAGGGCAAGATAGTCATCGGTTTCTTTCTCCCGATTCTTCTAAGCCTTTGGTGATAGGAGGCATTATTATTGATGATATCCCTGGTTTTAAGGCCAACAGTGATGGTGACATTATTTTTCATGCTTTGTGTAACAGCATTACATCGGTGACAGGGGTATCTATTATGGGTGCTATTGCTGACGATTTGTGTCTCAAGGATGGCATTACTGACAGCGAGGTGTACGTTAAGGAAGCTCTTAAGATTTTGGGTCGGCAAAAAATTGTTCATGTTGCACTTAGCATTGAAGGTCAGAGACCCTTTTTGAAGGATTACGTAGAAGCAATACGAGAAAATGTGGCACGAGTTTTGGGACTTGACATTAGTGAAGTTGGGCTCACAGCCACTAGTGGTAAGGGGTTGACCGACTTTGGTTGTGGTGATGGGATGCAATGCTTATGCGTTATCACAACTGTTGAGGAGTGATCAATAAATATCGCGTAGATATCTTTTATTGGAGCGTAGTTGTCGGATGTAATTAATGGCATCTTCGTTGGTGAGATTGCCATATTTTTGTACGATGGTATGCAAAGCAATATCGACTTCTTTGGCCATGCCTTTGGCATCACCGCAAACATACAGCGAGGCGCCTTGGGAGAGCCATCGCCAAAGCTCTTCACCATGTTCTAGCAAGCGGTGTTGGACGTAGATTTTATGTTCTTGATCTCGAGAAAAAGCTGTATCGAGTCGAAGTTTCTTCTCATCGACGAGTTGTTGCCAAAAGTCTTTATAATAAAAATCGTAGGCACTAGTACATTGGCCGAAGAAGAGCCAGTTATGATTAGAAGAGAGGGACCTTTCTTGCATAAAGGCTCGGAAAGGGGCGATACCTGTGCCAGCTCCTACCATGATAATGGGAGTGTTGGTGTCTTGAGGTAAACGGAAATGGGGAGAACGTTGAATGTAGATTGGAATGCTCGTTTCACCAATGGATGTTTCTTGGCATAAAAAATGTGAGGAGACTCCGTAACGTTGAATATTTCCCGAGATATATTGGTGATGATCCACTGTCAGGTGGATTTCTTCTCCGACTATAGACTGTGATGAAGCAACAGAATACAGTCGCGGAAGGAGGGGCATCATAGTTTGGCATAAGACTTCCGGGGGCAAAGAGACTTCGGAATGAGCAAGCAAGAAATCCCAAACATGATGTTTGGCAGTAAAGGTTTTCATGGCTACACAATTCTCAGCATCCAAAAGTTCCCTTAGAAGCTGTTGTTTTGAAGGGTTGCTTTGATTCTGAGCAACAAGTTCTAGGAGCTTTCTTGAGATAGTTGTGATGTTAGCTTTTCGTGACAGATACTCGCGTAACGAGAGTGATTCTTTGTGTCGAGAATCGTAGATGATTTCATCGCCAGAAGCATGCATTGCTTCGAGAGTTGCTTCCACAATTTGCTTTGTGTTGCGGGGGATAACGCCAATGCTGTCACCAATTTCATAGCTAAGATCCCTGGCTTCTAGAACAAGATGATAAATCGCTTTAGGTGATCCAGGTAATGACAAACAAGATCGTTCTTTAAGCGTTGCCATCAAAGGATAAAGTTTCGTGTAAGTTGATGTTGTTGTCATTACAATTTAACTTTCAAGGGTTTATAAGAAATAATTTTACATTATTTTTACATTATTGTCAATCAAAGAAACGTTTTTCTGTGAGGAAGTTAGTGTTGATAGCTTCTCTTCGTTTCCAAAAAACAGGCATTATGTTTATGCTACGTAACCAGATCAATTTTTAATGGATGGGGGACGTTATGAGTACAGTGGAGTCGGCAGCTAAAGCGAAGACAGCATTTGAGTATGTATATCCTTTTGGGAAGAATTTACCGTTACCGCCTTTAAGTCGGGAGCTTTTAGGGGGCAAAGGCAAAAATCTTGCAGAGATGACTTCTATTGGTGTTCCCGTTCCTCCTGGTTTTATCATCACTACTGAAGCGTGCAATGCATATCGCAGTAGGCAACGGAGCTTTCCTGATGGTTTGGAGAGTGGCATTGAAGCTGCGATGAAGATTTTGGAAGCGACGATGGGAAGGAAATTTGGCGATGAAAACAATCCTTTATTAGTTTCTGTCCGTTCAGGAGCACGTGTTTCAATGCCTGGGATGATGGATACGGTCCTCAACCTTGGCCTTAATGATTCGGTGGTGAAGGGTTTCGCTAAAGCGATTGGTGATGAAGCAGTGGCCTATAACTGTTATCTTCGTTTGATTTCCATGTATGCTGATGTGGTGGTTTGTATTCCTCGGAAGCATTTTTCCAAAGCTTTCCAATCGATCAAAATGGAGGAAGGTGTTGAGGATGACAGGGATGTTAGTGTTGAGGGACTTAAGAAAGCAGCCGATTCATATTTAAAGATCTTTGAGCAGCATGCTGGCAAGCCTTTTCCTCAGAATCCTAAAGATCAACTTGTCGCTGCTGTCGCTGCTGTTTTCGATAGTTGGGATAGTGAGCGAGCGACATTGTATCGCCAGGTTCACCATTATCCTGATGAATGGGGGACTGGGGTGATTGTTCAAACAATGGTTTTTGGGAATCGGGGGAACAGTTCAGCGACGGGAGTAGGCTTCACGCGGAATCCAGCAACAGGTGAGAATGCTTTCTATGGGGAGTTTCTTACCAATGCTCAGGGTGAAGATGTCGTTGCTGGGATTCGTACTCCTCATCCTCTCAATACCCATCAGAAGAAGACGACGGGTTCGACATTGAAGAGTCTTGAAGAACAGATGCCAGAAATTTACAAAGAGCTATCGGATATTGTCGATAAGTTAGAGCATCACTATGGCGACATGCAAGACATCGAATTTACTGTCGAAGAAGGAACCCTTTATATGTTGCAGACACGTACAGGGAAGAGGACTGGTTTTGCTGCGATACGTATGGCGGTAGAGATGTCAGAAGAGGGTATCATCGATGAAAAGATGGCGATGATGCGTGTTGAACCAGCGCAATTGATACAATTGTTGGCACCAATTTTTAAGCAAGAAGATAAAGAAAAAGTGACCGACAAAATGGTGGATAAAGGGATCAATGCGGGTCCGGGGGCAGCTTCGGGGTTGCTAGCCTTGTCTTCGGAGCGTGCTGTTGCTTTGGCTGAGGAAGGACATCATTGTATCTTAGCACGTGAGGAGGCTAGCCCTGATGATTTTCCGGGGATGGTGGCTTCCGAGGGGATTCTTACGACTCGTGGAGGGGCTACTTCTCATGCTGCTGTTGTAGCTCGTGGATTGGGTAAACCATGTGTTGTAGGATGTGATGGTTTGCATATTGATGAAGATGCCAGGACTGTTTCGTGCAATGGTTCCACTATCAAGGAAGGGGATCCAATTTCTATTGATGGGACGACCGGAGAGGTGTTTTTCTGTTCCTTGCAGACGAGCCCTTCGGAAGTGGTGCAGGTACTTGTTGATGGGACCAAGAAGGTTGAGGACAGCCTGATATGTCAGCAGTATTTGAAGATTATGGAGCTGGCTGACAAATATCGTATTCTGAGGGTACGAACGAATGCTGACAATGCTCATGATGCTGGCGTTGCGCGTGCTTTCGGTGCGGAAGGCATTGGATTATGTCGTACGGAACACATGTTTTTAGATCAGGAGCGTCTTTTGGATGTGAGGCGCATGTTCTTTAGTGCTAATGATTCCGATCGTCATGCCGCAATACAGCGGCTTTTGCGCTATCAAAAGAGTGATTTTGTGGCTCTTTTCCGAGAAATGGAAGGGCTTCCTGTGACGGTTCGGCTTTTAGATCCACCTCTTCATGAGTTTATGCCTCATAGTGAAGAGGAAATTGAGACATTGGCAGGAGCAATGAAGATGTCAGTGGATAAGTTGTTGGATATCCGATCGCAGTTACAGGAGAGAAATCCAATGCTTGGGCATCGAGGATGTCGTTTAGGAATCATTTATCCTGAGATCACTCGGATGCAGACGCGAGCGATTCTTGAAGCTGCTATTGAGGTAAGTCAAGAGGGTAAGGAGGTGATTCCTGAAATCATGGTGCCTTTGGTAGGAATGGAGAAGGAGTTGGAGCATCAGAAGCTGATCATTGATGATACTGCCGAAAAGGTTTTTAAAGAGAAGGGTACTAAGGTGGAATATTCTGTCGGAACAATGATTGAATTACCGAGGGCTGCGTTGATGGCAGGAAGTATTGCTCAACATGCCGAATTTTTTAGCTTTGGAACCAATGATCTCACGCAGACAACCTTTGGCATCAGTCGTGATGATAGTGCTAAATTCGTTCCTTCTTATGTAGAGGGAGTTCCTCATCCTCAAAGTTCTGAAGAATTGATGCGCATCATGGAGTATGATCCTTTCCAGGTACTTGACAGGGAAGGTGTTGGAAAGTTAATGGAGATTGCTGTCACGGAGGGTAAGAAAGTTCTTCCTAACCTCAAATGTGGTATTTGTGGAGAACATGGAGGTGACTCTAAATCCATCATGTTCTGTCACAGTTTAGGTTTGAATTATGCTTCGTGTTCTCCTTATCGTGTTCCTGTTGCTCGCTTGGCAGCGGCACAGGCCACAGTGATGGAAGAATCTGAATAAGAGGTCAGACCGGACATTTAGGAAAAGGCGCAGTTGTCGGCGTCCCATGCTTTTTTTAGTGATGCTATTTTTGTGTTGGAGAGGCCTCCGAGAAAATTAATAGTTTTGAGAAGGCGTGCGCGGGTGCGGTCTTTCCCTAAAATTTCGACAGAAGCAAAAAGGGGAGGGCCTTGTCTTTTACCCATGATGCTGGTAAATAAAAGAGGCATAATAACTTTTTTGTGGTTGACACCAAAGCGTTGAGCCGTTTCTCGAGAAGCTTTATCGATGCCTTCTTTGCTCCAATCATCGTTTTCTTCCATATGCCAGATGATGCCTTGAAGGAGACAGCACACTTGCTCAGGTTGTAAGTCTTTGATGCTAAATAGTTCTTCGGTGTAGTGCAAATCGTTGACGAAGAAAAAGCTACATAAATCCATAAAATCTCCGAAAGTCTTGATGCGCGTATGCACCAGAGGCATCAGATTTTCCATAAAGGCATCGTTGAAACTCCAGGCCTTCAATCGTTCCCAAAGTTTATTCTGTGGGATGGTATTAATAAGGTATTGCTGATTGATCCAGTCGAGCTTGTTGACGTCAAAGATAGCCCCGGATACTCCAATACGCTTAACGTCGAATTCTTTAATGATGTCGTCCACAGCATAGATTTCTCGATCGCCAGGCATGCTGTATCCCATCAGGGTGAGAAAGTTAATAAAAGCCTCTGGGAGGTATCCACTGTCACGATAGTAGAAGATGGAGGTAGGGTTTTTACGTTTAGAAAGCTTCTTGCCGTCGATGCCGAGGAGTAAGGGCATATGCATAAAGGTTGGAGGTTCCCAACCAAAATATTGATAAAGAAGAATATGTTTTGGTGTTGATGAGATCCATTCGTCTCCACGGATAACATGAGTGATGCCCATCAGGTAGTCATCGACGACGTTAGCAAGGTGGTAAGTGGGAAAGCCATCGGCTTTCATCAGGACTTGGTCATCGACATCAGCCCATGGGACTGTGATGCGTCCTTTAATTGCATCTTCATAGTCGCATTCTCCTTTGAGAGGAACTTTTAGACGGATGCAATATTGCTGTCCGGCGGCGATACGTTCTTCGATCTCTGCTTCACTCAAATTACGATAGCGGCGGTCATAACCTTGACGCTTACCGGTTTTTTGAGCAATTTCACGCATCTCTTGGAGTTCTTCGGGAGCTGCAAAACATTTATATGCTTTGTCTTCGTCGAGAAGCTTTTGACAATATTTTTGATAAATATCTTTACGTTCTGATTGGCGATAGGGCCCGTAATCACCTCCGACGTCAGGACCTTCATCCCAGGATATTCCAACCCAGTGTAGGGCTTTGTAGATGTTCTCTTCGTATTCGGGACGGCTGCGCGTGCGATCGGTATCTTCAATGCGTAGGATAAATTTGCCACCATGATGCCTAGCAAAGATGAGATTAAAAAGAGCCATGTAGGCGGTGCCGACATGAGGGTCACCTGTTGGTGAAGGTGCTATACGAACGCGTACTGTCATAATAATCTTGCTCTTCCTTTGACCTTGAAAAGGCTATCATTATCGATGATTTTTTCTTAGTTTTCAACCTTCTTGATACAACGACCATATTGCCCAGCCTGCAGGAAAGGCGGTGGACAGGGCTGTGTTTGCTCTAGTTATTTTACTACAAACCATCGCGTCGGAGAGAACAGACACGATAGCTTCATAAGTTGTGGGGTGTTGATTTTTTAACCATAAAGCAAATTGTTGATGGCGCTGACTTTCCATCTGAAGGTATTGGGCAATTTCTTCAGTGGTAGCAGGAGAAGCGCCGGGGGGAAATTGACGATCACAAAGGCCATTAAGGAGTGCTTTGAGAAGGGGGGCGGCATCGCCGTTGTTGACACTGTGAAAAAATGCAGTAGGATCTGTTTTTCGCTGTACAATGGAAAGTAGCTGCCTTGTATGATTTTGGACGGTGTTCTCGTTGCCAGACAGGCGAAAGCATCCTTCATATTTCCAGAAGCGTTCGTTGTTTTTCATGCCTTGTGCAACAAGATCAATCATCGGAATAAAGGTTTCAATCGGTGTTTTAGGATGTTTTCTGACCCTTTTTAAGATTTGTTTCAAAGGATTCTTTCCCAGTTTAATGGGACGAAAAGAGGGCTTATAATAGGGCCATTTTCTTTCCTTTTTAAGTGATTCCAAAACAAGGGAAGAAATTTTTTTCCGCAGAAAAGAACGAGTATCCACCGGAGGAGAATCCTCAACACTGGTTAAAGAGGGCTTTCCTTTTTGAGAAAGATGCTCATTCACCAGAGGAGAATTATCGTTTTTTGAATAGAAATTTTCCAGCTGAGAAAGGCACGCTTGCGCTTGATGAGGATCTATCGTTAGGTTATCAGCACGAGGGCTCTCGTAAGCAGTATAATAGGTTCCTGAGGAGCGTGATTCCAAAGGAGTCGAAGTGAG
>Ga0180438_10009436_pt1 | contig 12152 bp, 17 predicted proteins | sample SS_ome_12_FD_132455 | JGI IMG/M metagenome (GOLD analysis project Ga0180438, IMG submission 132455) | Hypersaline lake sediment archaeal communities from the Salton Sea, California, USA - SS_3_D_2 metaG | ecosystem: Environmental > Aquatic > Non-marine Saline and Alkaline > Hypersaline >...
CAGCGTTTCCTCACGCAGCCGTTCTTCGTGGCCGAGCCCTTCACCGGGGTGCCAGGGCAATCCGTGTCACTGGAGGAGACCCTGCGTGGCTTTCGTGAGATTCTCGATGGCCGCTATGATGAGCTGCCGGAGCAGGCGTTCTATATGGTCGGCACGGTAGCTGACGTTCAGGAAAAGGCACGCCGCTTGGCTGAGGCGCACTGATGGCTTGCCGGACCGGGATCAGGTGTTGGCGAGGCTGAGGAAACCGTAGCGACATGTTCCCTCCACTGCAGCTGCGCGTGATGACAGTTGATGGTGTTTTGCTGGAGGCGGCCGGCGTCCACTGGGTGAAAGCCGAGTTGGCTGACGGTATGGGGATTGGCATCTGGCCTGGTCACGCCCCACTGCTGGCCGAGACAGCGCGGGCACCGCTGCGCTTCGCCGACTCCCTCGGAGAGCACACCATCTTGATTGGGGAGGGCATCCTGCACATAGATGCGGGCAAGGTTACCGTCTACACCGCTCCGCCACCGTCTCCCCAGGCCGGGGGCACACCAGGGGACGGCAATGCTGGATCCTGACCAGCGCAGTATGGGAGTGAGAGCAGTAGGTGCGGTGTTACGTATCAGCATGCTGGGCTGGGATCTGGCGGTACCGATCGCTTCTGCCGCTGTGCTGAGTGGCATGCTCAATGACCGCTACTCTACTGGTCCTGCTGTCACTGTGGCGCTGCTGGTCTTGGGCATGACGGTTGGCGCCTACAATGTCTGGCGGCAGCTCCGGCTGGAGCTCAAGCGCAGTGGGTGCATCGCGTATCGAGCGGACACACAGGATGGGGGCGATTGATGGCCTTGTACTGGTTTCTGGCCGGTGTCCTGTCTGCTGCTCTGCACACATTGACCCTCTGGTGGACGGTGGCCACGATCCGGCCCAAGAGCAGTGGGCGAGCGCTGGTGGTGGCATGGGCCGGGGCAGGGCTGCGCATGGCGGTGGTTGCCGGCGTTTGTGCTGCTGCGGCGAGCCATTCGCTGAGCATGGCGCTATTGACCATTGCAACCTTCGCGCTAGCCCGCCTCGTCCTCACGAATCTGATCTCGCAGCGAATGCGCAAATCCGAACCGGTCTTGCCAAGCTAGGAGATGGACGGCATGGAAGCAGTGTTTCCGCAGGTTGTTCTGCGCATCTTCGGAATCCCATTACGCGATACGGTCATATCGACCTGGGCGATGATGATTGTCGTGATTGCACTGGCCTACGCCGTACAGCGTCGCCAGCCCGAGGTGCTGGAAATGATCGTAGACTTTGTGCTGGACACGGGCGCAAGCATCATGCGGCGCTCTGCCGAGCCCTACTTGCCGTTGTTGGGCAGCCTGACCATCTTCATCGCCGTGTCAAACGCCTTTGGCGTCGTGCCCGTGTTTGTGACTCCGACGCGCGACATCAACACCCCCTTGGCGCTGGCATTGGTGGTGTGGGTTGCTGTGCACTATTATGGCGTGCGCGAGAAGGGGCTTGTCGGATATCTCAGGGACCTGGCCAACCCTGTCTTCACCTTGCCGCTGGAATTGATCGGCCAGGTCAGTCGCACCATGTCGCTGACGCTGCGCTTGTTCGGCAATGTGATCAGCACAGAGATCATCATCGCGGTTGTCACTTCGCTTGTGCCGCTCATCGTGCCTTTGGTTTTCGTTGCCTTCAGCATGTTCACCGGCGCACTGCAAGCGTACATCTTCACTGTCTTGGCCGCAGTGTACATCGGATCTGCGGTCGCGGCTGACTAACCAGGCAAAACTGCGCATAGAAAGGGAGCATATACATGGATTCGGGAACTCTGGTCGTTCTGGTCACGATCGTTGTGTCTGCACTTACGATGCTGCTGGGCTCCATTGTGCCAGCGGTGGTCGAGGGGCGGGCGGTCATGAAGGCCCTTGACGGCATGATCCGCCAACCAGAGGTGGCCGATGACCTGCGCGCCACGCTGTTCATAGCTATGGCTCTGTTAGAGTCGACGGCGATCTACGTGCTGCTGATCTGTCTGATCTTGATCTTTGCCAACCCGTTGATCGATCGTCTGTTTTAGGAGTGGACGATGCTGAATCTGGATCCCATCACGGTTGCTTTCCAGATTGTTAACTTTCTCGTGCTGGGCTTTGTGCTGAACCGGCTGCTCTTCAAGCCCGCGCTGCAGCGGGGGGCGAAGCGCTCACAAGAGCAGCACAGGCTGCAACAGGAACTGGTGGAGGAACGGGAGCAGGCGGCTTTGCTGCGTGCCGAGATGGAGCGAATGCAGCAGCAGATTGAGGAGGACGCGCAGAACATCCGCTTGGATGCGCAGGCGCGTGCTGATGCGGAGAAGGAGGAGCTGCTCACGCAGGTGCGGGCCGAGGCCGAGCAGGTGCTGGCCCAGGCACAGGCCGATGCAGCGCGCATGCGGCAGCAAGCCCTGATCGAGTCGCGCGATCAGGTGGTGGATGCCATCCTGGGCATCAGCGGCACGGTCATCGGCCGAGCTGCACCACCTGATGTGCATGACCGGCTTGTGAGCGGGCTAAACGAGCGAATACGCGAAATGGGACGCGCGGAGATGCAGCGTGTGAACGCCATCCGTCGTTCGCTCGGCACACGGGAGCCCATCGCACACATCGCCGCAGCGCGCGAGCTGTCGGCAGAGCAGCGGGGACAGCTCGCCCAGATGCTTACTGCGCTGGCCGATCGTCACGTGGCGCTTGAACTGGAGACTGACTCGGGTCTGGTTGCGGGTGTGCGTGTCCGTCTGGGGGACACGGTCATGGATAACTCGATCGCCGGCCAGCTTGCTGAGCTGCGCGACCAAGTGAGACTGGCGCTGAACGAGCAGGCTGTTGGTGGCTGACAAGAATCCTGACCTGAGCGAGGTATTGCGCGTCATGCGCCAGGAGCTGCAGCGCATCGATGGCGGCGTGCGATTGGGAAAGGTTGCGCCGATCCAGGAAATCCGGGATGCCGTTGCTGCGCTGTCTGGCCGTGTTCGCGTGCAGCCAGATGCGCAGACTCTGTTGAACGTTCTGGATCAGAAAGCCGCCGAACTGGACATCCGGACGCGCTTCTATGATGTAGGCACTGTGCAGCGCATTGGCAGCGGCGTGGCCACGCTTTCGGGGTTGCCAGGGGCGAGTACCGAAGAACTGGTAACGTTCCCCACCGGCGTGCAGGGCATGGTGCTCAACTTGGATCATGAGTACATCGATGTGATACTTTTCGGTTCTGAAGCGGGTATCCAAGGTGGGGATCTGGTGACCGGCACGGGTCGCCGTCTGCGCGTTCCGGCAGGTCGGGAGCTGCTGGGCCGCATCGTGAACCCGCTCGGTGAGCCGCTGGACGACTTGGGCCCCGTGCAGGAAACGGAGTTTCGCTATCTCGAGCGCCCAGCTCCACCCATCATCGAACGTGCCCCGGTTGATACGCCTCTGCACACCGGCACCAAGATCATTGACGCCTTGGTGCCCGTCGGTCGCGGCCAGCGTGAACTGATCATCGGTGATCGCCAGTTGGGCAAGACCACCTTGGCACTCGATACCATTCTGAGCCAGAGGGACCGTGGCGTGTTCTGCGTCTACGTGGCAATTGGCCAAAAGAAGAGCTCGGTGCTGCAAGTTGCGAAAACGCTGCACGATCGCGGGGCTCTGCCCTACACAACCGTGGTCGTCGCCAGCCCGGATGACCCGCCCGCCCTGCGCTATCTGGCGCCCTATGCCGGTTGCACAATGGCCGAGTTTTTTATGGATGTAGGCCAGGACGTTCTGGTCGTCTATGATGATCTTTCCAAGCATGCCGATGCCTATCGCGAGCTCAGCCTCTTGTTGCGACGTCCGCCCGGCCGGGAAGCCTATCCTGGAGACATCTTCTACCTGCATGCACGGCTTCTGGAGCGTGCCTGTAGGCTGGGACCGCAGGCGGGCGGGGGATCGCTGACTGCGCTGCCCATCGTGGAGACCCAGCAGGGCAATATCGCAACCTACATTCCCACCAACCTCATCGCCATCACCGACGGCCAGATTGTGCTGGATGCTGACCTCTTCAACCAAGGGATTAGGCCAGCGGTTGACGTTGGCCTCTCTGTATCACGTGTAGGAGGAGCTGCGCAGTCGCGAGCTATCCGTTCCCTGGCCAGCAACCTACGTCTTGAACTGGCGCAGTTCGAAGAAGTGTCGCGCTTTGCACGCTTTGGCGCGGAGGTGGATGAGGCCACACAACTGCAGATACGACGTGGGCAAAGGCTGCGCGCCATGTTTATGCAGCCACCGAATGAACCCTTATCGCTGGCTGACGAGGTTGTTCTGCTGCTGGCTGCCAGCGAGGGCCACCTCTACGACGTTGACCTGCAGGCCATCCCAGCTTTTGAAGGGGAGCTGCTCGCCTATGTAGAAGCTCAAGAGCCACAATTGCACGATGAGCTTGAGCGCCATGGCGAACTGAACGATGAAATGCGGGATGTCTTGCGTACGGTGTCTACAGAGTACCTTTCCATCGTATCCCAGCCACACCCGGAGTAGCATTGTGTCTGCTGGGGCACGAGGCAGCGCCTGCGATTTTGGGGATCCCTGGAGCGGGACGGGAGGGACCTGATGAAGATGGTGATGGCCGTGGTGCCAAGAGAAGAGGCGAATGAGGTCATTGCAGAACTGGTTGCGGCTGGGCATACCGCGACGTTTGTGGAAAGCAAGGGAGGCGCACTTCGGCAGTCCAGCCAAGCACTGTTTATCGTCGTGCGGGATCCCGACTTGGATCAGGTCTTGGATACCATTAGCCGCTCTTGCCGGTCTGCACTGACGCTGACTGGAGAGGAGGCCGCAGCGCCCGAGGCAGCACCGACTCGCCAGAACACAGTGGTTGGTGGTGCGGTCGTGTTTGTCTGGGAGCTGGAGCGTTTCGAACGGTTCGGCGCGTATGGAGGAGATTGAGCGCCTGAGGGCGCGTCTGGACAACATACAGGCGGTTGAGCCCATCCTGAGTGCCCTGCGGACCATTTCGTCGGGAACGCGCATGACGGCGCTGAAAAGAATGGAGAGTGCTGAGCAGTACCAACAGGGTCTGGCACACATTGTGGCGCTCGTGTGCTTGCCTACGCCCGCTGTCTGGCCGCTATCTCGGAGGCGTCGCACCCAGAACCTGAGTCTTCCGTTGCTGGTGATCGGCACTGAGCGCGGCCTGTGTGGCGGCTTCAATGAGACGCTGGCAGCCTATGCGGACCAGGTGCGGCGAGACCTCACCACCGATGGCATCCACGTTGAGCTGTGGGCGCTTGGAGCGAGGGCCGAGCGCGCCCTGCGCAGCCTCGGTATCGAGCCTGCCTGGTCGAGTCGCCTGTCATTGACCACGGTTCCGCCGTGGAACTTGGCTGGAGACCTGGTCTCTGCGTGGTTGCGTGCGTACACGACGGATCAGATTGCCGGTGTCGAGGTTGTGTACAACGCCTATCGTGGACTGGGGCCCTATCAGCCCAGCAGGATCCAACTTCTGCCTGGGGAGCCGCCCGCGCTTGCAGAGGGTGAACTTGGTTTGCCGCCCATAGTTGAGACCGACCGCCGGCACCTGCTGTGGCATGTGCTGAGCCTTTGGTTGTCTTCCAGGTTACACAGGGTTGTGCTCGAGTCGGCTGCGGCCGAGCACACAGCGCGCTATCAGTTGATGGATGGCGCGGCTGAGAATGCCCAGCGCTTGATCGAAGAACTCAAGCTGTTCCTCCAGCTGGCCCGTCAGGAAGCGATCACCTCCGAAATGCGGGACCTGGCAAGTGGCGCTGGCCTCCTCACGGCCTCCCCGGACAGCCTCTGAACTCTGCTCGCGGTCCGACGCGCATTTGACTGTTGCACAGCCAGGCGTATAATCTAGATGCATCATGCATCTAGATGCATAATACCAATAAGGAGCAAGCCAAGTTGAGAGTAGCAGTCACAGCAGAAGGGAACAACCTCGACTCCCCGTTGTGCCCCATCTTTGGGCGATGTCCGGTTTTCGTGTTCGTGGAAACGGACACCATGACCTTTGACGCGGCACCAAATCCAGCAGCAGGCACGCGTGGCGGCGCTGGCATTCGTGCCGCGAATTTCGTCGTTGCCCAGGGGGCCAAGGCAGTGGTGACGGGCAACGTCGGGCCCAACGCGCAGCGGGTGCTTGACTCGGCTAGTCTTCCGGTCCACCTGGCAGCGGCTGCCACCGTGCGAGAGGCCGTAGAGGCTTACAAAGCGGGCGATTTGGCGTCGAAGTCTGCGTCCTAGGGCTGTCCGTGACATCCCAAGTGATCGTGTTGATGTGCGGCGAGTCGAGCTGGAAAGCGCGGGCTGGCCAAGGGTGAGAGTGACGTGATTCTTGCGATCGCCAGCGGCAAGGGCGGCACGGGCAAGACGACAGTGGCCGTTAACCTGGCCCGGGCCGTTTCGTGCTTGCCTGCAAAGGGCAGCCATACAGCCGTGCATTTTGTGGACTGTGATGTAGAGGAGCCCAACGCCGGGCTCTTCCTGCACCCCGAGATTGTGCAACAACGTGAGGTTGGGGTGCTGGTGCCGGACATTGACCTGCGCAGATGCACCTACTGCGGTCGGTGTGCTGAGGTCTGTCAGTACAACGCTATCGCCGTGGTGCAGCAGAAGGTGCTGTTTTTCCCCGAGCTGTGTCACGGCTGCGGTAGCTGCACGCTCAATTGCCCAGAGGGAGCCATCGCTGAGAGACTGCGTGTCACCGGCGTGATCGAATGGGGCACTGCTGAGGGGGCGCTGTCCTTCGCGCAGGGTACGCTCAATGTGGGCGAAGCCATGGCTGGGCCGGTCATCCGTCAGCTGAAGCAGTGGGCCATTCCCAGGCGCACGCGGCGAGCGTTGGTCATCCTGGACGCGCCCCCGGGCACCGCCTGCCCTGTCGTCGAAGCGCTGTCAGGCTGCGACATGGCGCTGATGGTCACCGAGCCAACTCCCTTTGGTTTGCACGACCTCCGCCTGGCTGTGCAGGTGGCGCGCGATGAGCTGGGCCTGCCTGTTGCTGTGGTCATCAACCGCGACGGTGTGGGTGACAGTGGGGTCGAAGACTACTGCACCTCCGAGGGCATCCCTGTCCTGTTGCGCATCCCTATGGATCGCAGGATTGCCGAAGCCTATTCGGATGGGAAGTTGGTGGTGGACGCGATACCCGAATATCGTACCCGCTTTCAGGAGCTGTATCAGCGCATCAAGCAAGGTGCTGCATCGTGAAACAGTTGGTGGTGCTCAGCGGCAAGGGTGGCACTGGCAAGACGAGCGTGACTGCCGCGCTGGCACATCTCGCGGCGCGGGAGGCGCCCATCGTCGTCGCTGACGCTGATGTGGATGCCGCCAATTTGGAGTTGGTTCTGCAGCCCACGCAGGTTGAAGAGCATGCCTTCATCTCGGGCAGCCTGGCTGTCGTGGATGCCGCATTGTGCACCACCTGTGGCCAGTGCGAAGAGGTGTGCCGCTTTGATGCGGTCGTTGCGGGTGAAGAGAGCTATCGTATCGAGCCGGTGGCTTGCGAAGGCTGTGCCTCATGCTTTCACCAGTGTCCAGTGCAGGCCATCCACCTGGAACCTCGGCAATCGGGGCAGTGGTATCGCTCGGAAACGCCCTATGGACCATTGTTCCATGCGCACCTCTTTGCAGGTCAGGAGAATTCCGGCAAGCTGGTGACACTGGTCAAGCAACAAGCGCGTCTTTGGGCGCTTGACCACAAGGTGGGTTGTCTGCTCGTCGATGGGCCTCCTGGCATCGGTTGTCCGGTCATCTCAGCATCGGCCGGCGCTGACCTGGCCTTGCTCGTCGTGGAGCCGACCGTGTCGGGTGTACATGACTTGCAGCGCATCCACGCTACCACGGAGCACTTTCGCGTGCCGTCGGCAGTGCTTGTCAACAAGGCTGACCTCAACCCGCGGCGGGCGAAGGAGATCAAGTCGTTTTGCTCGGAGCACGGGGTTCTCATTGTGGGTCATGTCCCCTTCGACACGGTGGTTACCGAGGCAATGGTGCAGGGACAACCTGTGACTGCCTATGCGGATGGGCTGGTGAGCCGTGCGCTGCAGCGTGTGTGGCGGAAGCTCAGGGGGCAACTGATCTCGTGAATGGAGCCAGTCTCAAGGAGCGCATACTGAACCGTCTGAGTAGAGTGATCGATCCTGAGACAGGTGTCGATGTGATCCGCATGCGGCTGATAGAGGAACTGGAAGTGGATGAGCGGAGTGGGCACGTGCGTTACACGTTCTGCCCCTCATCGCCCTTTTGCCCCTTGGCCGTGACGCTGGCACTGGATATCCGGCGGGCAGTGGCTGAGGTGCACGGTGTTGGGGGTCAGGAGATCAGTGTGGAAGGCTATGTTGGGGCGCAGCAATTGACTGAGTTGTTGAATGCCACTCCTCCGTTGGATACGGGCGACGCGTCGGGGCAGGAGGGCCCGCGATGAACCTGGAGCGCTGGGGCTGGGTCTCACTGGGGGTCAACATCGTGCTGGCTTTGCTCAACCTGGCGGTTGCTTGGGCATCTGGCAGCCTGGCGGTCACAGCCGAGATGGTACACAACAGCATCGATGTGGCCAGCGCCGTGGCAGTGCTGGTGGGGCTGAGATTGGCCACTCGCGACAGCGAGGACTTTCCCTACGGCTTGTACAAAGTCGAGAACCTCGTTGCTGTCGGCGTGTCTGTGTTGACTCTTTTCACTGCCTACGAGATTGGAAAGGAAGCGCTGGCCAGCTCGCTGAGTCAGCCAACCATTACCCCGTTGGTTATCGGTGGGGTTCTGGCTTCAGCGCTGTTGCCGTTGTTCTACAGCGTGCTGGAGCTGAGGGCGGGCCGGCGGGCTCAGTCGCCGGCGCTGATCGCTTCAGCCCAAGATCACCGCACCCACTTTTTCACTTCAGGTTTGGTTCTTGCGGCGCTGTTGGCGCAGCAGGTTGGGCTGCCGCTTGATCGTCTGGCGGCGCTGGTTGTGGTGGTTATCGTTGGGAAGAGCGGATGGAATTTGCTGGTTGATGGCATGCGCGTGCTGTTGGATGCTTCGCTGGATGCAGAAACGCTGAGCAGACTGCGCGAGGCTATCACGCAAGAACCATTGGTTACTGAGGTCAGATACGTCACTGGACGAAATGCCGGACGGTATCGCTTTGTCGAGTCCAGTGTAGTTCTTCGGACGGTCGATTTGGAAGCATCCGAGGCTGCTGTGCAGCGCATTCAGCAAAGTATTCAAGAGATTGTGCCCAACGTGGATCGAGCGCTCATCTACGCACGACCCATGGAGCGCACGCACCTCCGCTATGCCGTGCCGCTCGAAAGCATTGATGGCCCGGTGAGCCCGCACCTCGGCGAGGCGGCATACTTCGGCCTTGCGACGTTGCGCACCTCAGATGGACAGGTGCAGCAACAAGAGGTCGTGGCCAATCCGCACGCGGCCGTGCCCAAGGCGAAGGGCCTTCGCGTGGCAGAGTGGCTGGTGGGCCTGAAGGTAGATATCGTGTTGCTGAGGGAGGACTTGAGTGGCAAAGGTCCGATGTATGTGTTCGGCAATGCTGGTGTGGAACCAAGGCATACCGAGGCGCACACCTTCGCTGAGGCTCTGAGCCTGGAGCAGAGGGCGACATTGCCTGTCGAAGACAGCTAGCAAAGGCGTGGGATTGGAGAAGATGGGCGCGCGGCGGGGAAGAGCCTGGGATCGAATGGATGAGGGCAAGTCCTGTCCTCGGCGCATTCGCCGCTTTCTCGAACCTTGCTTGCTTCTGCTGCTGCACAGGGGCGATGCTCATGGTTATGAGCTGGCCGAAGCGATCAAGGGCTTTGGCTTTGACGAGAGAAATCCCGTTGACTCAAGCCTGGTCTATCGCACACTGCGCTGGCTGGAGGAGAATGGCTTGGTCGAGTCAACTTGGGAGACGGAAACCTCGTCAGGCCCTGCGCGGCGCGTGTACAGTCTAAATGAGATGGGGGATCGCTACCTGGCCGCCTGGATGACCGATTTAAAGGCCACGGCCGATATGCTGCGTTCCTTTCTGGACGAGTACCATAGGCATATGGCCGCAGCACATGGCGAATCGGATTAAGTCCCGCAGGGTGCAATCGCGGACCGGATACGATAGCTGTGCGACGTCGGGGCTGCGCCTGTTTGCGCCTTGATCACAGCACGACGTGTAGAAGCGTCGCAATATCAACGAAACAGAGGTAAGGAATGGTTACAGAGCAAGAGATTCGGGAAGCGCTGAGCTCGGTGATGGATCCGGAGCTGAAGCGCAGTATCGTAGAACTGGGCATGGTGCGAGACATCCACCTGCAGGACAACGAGCTGGAATTGACGCTCGCGCTCACGACGTTGGCCTGTCCGCTGAAGGAGCGCATCGTTGCAGACATCAAGTCCGCCATTCGCGGGGTGGATGGCGGGCTGCTGGTGGATGTCAAGCTGACGGAGATGTCCCAGGAAGAGCGGGCCAAAGCATTGGGTGGCCAGCAACCCGAGCACATCGCTGAGGCGTTCAATGAGATTGGGCATGTCATTGCCGTGATGAGCGGCAAGGGGGGTGTGGGAAAATCCTCAGTAGCGGCTCTGTTGTCCATTGCGCTGCGGCGCAAGGGCGAGCGGGTAGGGCTGCTCGACGCAGACATTACCGGACCCAGCATACCGCGTATGTTTGGGCTGCAAGGTGTGCCCGGCTCCAGTCCCCTTGGCCTCCTGCCGGCCGAAACTACGTCAGGCATCAAGGTGATGTCCATCAACCTGCTGCTGCCTAACGAGGATCAGGCAGTTATCTGGCGTGGTCCGTTGATCAGCGGCGCTATCCGCCAGTTCTGGGGTGACGTCTTCTGGGGTTCGCTGGACACGCTGGTCATCGACTTGCCGCCCGGTACTTCCGATGCTACGCTGACCGTCATGCAGTCCATACCGTTGAGCGGTGTGCTGCTGGTGACGTCTCCACAAGATCTGGCAGGTATGGTGGTGCGCAAGGCAGCACACATGGCCAAGCAGCTATCGGTTCCCATTCTGGGCCTGATCGAGAATATGAGCTATGTGCAGTGCCCTGATTGCGGAAAGGAGATCCGCGTCTTCGGGCCGAGCCGAGCCGAAGACACGGCCGAGGCACTGGGTATCCCGCTGCTGGGCCGCATTCCGCTCGATTCCGACCTGGCAGAACTGTGCGATGCGGGACACGTGGAGGATTACGCTGCGACCGCTTTTGTGTCGATTGCGGAAAAGATCTCCGCAGCGGTGCCGGATGTCAAGTGCAAGCCTCTTGGTGCAGCCAAAGGCAAGGGGGAGTGACGCGATGAAGATCGCAGCAGTGACCGATGACGGTTCAACGATCAGCGCGCATTTTGGACGCGCGAGCCATTATGCGGTGTTGACGGTCAAAGATGGCGAGATTGTGGAACGAGAGTTGCGCGACAAGCTTGGGCACAGCCAGTTCGCTGGCCCTGAGGAGCAGCATCAGCCCGGGCAGCCGCACGGCTTTGGCCCGCAAGCGGCGGACCGTCACACGCGGATGATCGCAGCTATTCAGGATTGTCAAGTGCTGCTGGCACGAGGCATGGGTTGGGGGGCCCGCCAAAGCCTCGAGCAGGCCGGTATCACGGCCATTTTGACCGATATCGACGGCATCGACGCGGCCGTTGCAGCGTATCTTGCGGGCGACATCGTAGACCACACAGAGCGCTTGCACTGAACGTCGTGCCTGCTTGGGATGAGGCTCGTTTCTACATCCATTGACGCTAGGACAGTAGTGCTGAAGCACAGTCAACATCGTCGGGAGGTGGGGTCTTGCCACGTTGGCTGAAGATCGCGTTGCTGGCCGCGCTGCTCATAGCGGCGGCTCTCGCCTTTGGCATCATGTGCAGGCGCATGGCCGCTGCCTATCGGTTGCTGCTGCCGCCGCCGGGCCCTTTGCTGCGCCTGCTTTTGCTGCTCTGGCTGTCCATGCAGGCGATGGCAGTTGCGGCTGGCGTGGTTGCGGTGTTGTTCCGGCCGCAGCAGGCTGCTTACCTCACCTTCGCCTTATCTGGCTTGGCTTTGCTGGCAGGGTGGGGTTGGGCACCGTCACACTTGGCGCTGACACTGCTCTACATCGCGGCAGGTGCTCTCTTCACAGCGCTGACGCAGCGTGACCTGCAGCAGCGCATTCGCTTCTCTGTTCGCCCCGTGGGGGAAAACTGGCGCCTC
>Ga0180438_10009437_pt1 | contig 12152 bp, 12 predicted proteins | sample SS_ome_12_FD_132455 | JGI IMG/M metagenome (GOLD analysis project Ga0180438, IMG submission 132455) | Hypersaline lake sediment archaeal communities from the Salton Sea, California, USA - SS_3_D_2 metaG | ecosystem: Environmental > Aquatic > Non-marine Saline and Alkaline > Hypersaline >...
ACGCAGGCCTCCGCAATAGGGAAAGATAAGCCTTTTAAAGCGTATCTCATTGGACAGCAGCCCCATAAGGGTAAAGGCAAAAAAGAGCGTGCCGATCTCGAAAAGGTCTCCGGCAAAATTGATAAAAGCAGTATCCCTGGTAAGCTGGGGCAGCAGGGAAGTCATGTCTACCGGCACGGCACTTCTTAACAGTATGGGCAGAAGCTTCAGTAATAACGGGTCAAGCAGTGCCCAGAATATTGTGCCCACAAAAAGTATGATATATTTGCTGGTCCTTACCGCCTCCAGTATCTCTTTTTTTATATAGGCATTAAATGTGTGCATCCCTGTTTACCATCCCTATGAATATATCTTCCAGCTTCATCTTTCTTACCTGGTAGCTGACAATATTGTTTCCTGACCTGATAAGTTCCCTGAGTATCTCTTTTTTAGCCCTGTCCATATCATTTACTCTTACACTCAGCTTTTTCCCCATTATATTTACATCATCTACCCATCCTAATCTTTTGAGGGACATGCTTTCATACTCCGGTTCCTGTTCAAATTCGATGTCAAATATGGGATGCATGTGTCTCCTGTGAAGTTCTTCAAGTCTTTCAGTAAGCAGTATTTTTCCTTCATCGATAATGGATATGGTATCGCACACCCTCTCTGCATCATTAAGTATATGGGTGGATAAAAATATGGTGATCTTTTCATGTTTAAGGGTGTCTATGAGTCCCATCATCTCAAGCCTTCCCTCGGGGTCAAGGGCAGATGATGGTTCATCCAGGAACAGGATGCTGGGCCTGTCCAGGACAGCAACCGCCAGTGCCAGCCTCTGCTTCATACCCCGGGAGTATCCCCCGATCTTCCGTGCTGCATCCTTTTTTAGAGCAACCATTTCCAGCAGCTGCTGGATACGCCTTTTACTGTCACCAGTCTTGTGGCCTGCTATTGCTGCCATAAGGCCCAGGTACTCATAGGAATTCATATAATCGTAAAATGCGGGGGTCTCGGGCAGGTAGCCTATATGGCTAATGAGTCCCTGCCTGTTCTTTACAAAGTCTTTCCCCATTATGGATATATCACCGCCGTCAAAACCTATAAGGCCGGTGAGGATGTTCATGGTCGTGGTCTTCCCGGCACCATTTCTTCCGATGAAGCCAAATACCGAACCCTCCCTGACCTCAAAACTTATGGATTTAAGTGCCTCAAAGCGGCCGTAGTTTTTCTTCAGTCTTTTTACTCTTATCATCCGCTGTATTTCTTTCTGCCTGCGATCAGGAACACAACCGGACCTATTATGTTGATGAATATGATTATAAGGGCCCAGCCCCATTTGGGAAGGAGTTTTACCTCACTCCTGAACAGCTGGACCAGGGCAAATATGAGCAGCCCGTATTCTATGATGATGAGCGGGATAAAATAGGGGAGCAACTTTAATATCTCCCTCATAATAAATTCTAGTTCTGCTAATGGCATATCCCAAGCCTTTTCTCTTTTGCATCACATCTTAGACTGATAAGGTGCAGGCCAATCACATCTGGAATAGATTATCCGATAAACTAAAAGACAATTCAACCCGGTCTTTGAGGATATTCCTTGCTCCCTTATGATTTAAGCAACTTCTGAAAATGTTTTATAGGTCAAGGCCTTTAAGTATATCCAGCATCTGACCGCCGGTACTAACCGGCTGGGCCCCCTCATCTAGTATCTTGCAGTAGAGCCCCTCCGCCTTACCTCCTGTATGGTCCCTTGCCTTTATATCCTTATTATCCATTACCAGGACCTTTTTTTTCAGTTTAAGTGCTTCCCTTACGGATACCAGGTTGGAAAAATTTCCGTTGCCGAATTCTACTTCAGGCAGTATGACTACATCTGAGGTCTTTATAAATCCCAGGTTCTTGTTCTGGGAATCAAGCGAGATGGGCGAGAAGGGAGCTTCTACTATATAGGGTATATCCAGCATCTGGCAGGTGCTGAGGTCGGAGTCAAAGGTGTTTATCACTCCGCAGGAGATCTGGTATCCATGGTGGTGCAACAGGTTTAATACAGGTGTGGCAGCCCCTCCGCCGCCTATTATATGGATCTTCAGGGATTTTTTTTCTCCTCTGTCTTTTTCATGGCTCCTGATACCATAGCCGGGGTCAAACACGGGACTTACATAGATCTTTCCCGTCACCGGGTTTTTCCCTACAAATACATCACTGTGGAATACACTTCTCAGGTTCTGCCTGTTTATGATCTCTTCTGCCTTCCCGAATCCGAAAATACTTCCCTCTTTTAAAAGCATGATGAGGGAATCATTCTGGATAGCCAGGTTTATATCATGGAATATCCCTATAACTGTCTTTCCTTCTTCCCTGTTCAGCCTGGTAAAAAGGTTCATGAATTCTATCTGAAAATTTATGTCCAGGTGTGAAGTAGGTTCATCAAGCAGCAGTATGGGGCTGTCCTGGGCCAGTGCCTGTGCTACTATGACCCTCTGCTTCTCGCCTCCGGAAAGCTGGTTAAATCTTTTCCCGGCAAGCTCCCCTGTTCTGGTCTTTTCCATTACTTCCTTTACTACTTTGAGGTCTTTTCTTGTCTCTCCCCCAAATCTTGAACCATAGGGATATCTTCCCATCATGACCATTTCTTCAACACTGAAACTGAAACTGGGTGTGGCATATTGCGGTACAACAGCTACCATCCTGGCAAGTTCCCTGGATGTCATGGACCCGATATCCCTGCCGCCTACACTTATGGTACCCTGAAAGTCTTTAAGCACCTTGCTCAATACATTTACCAGGGTACTTTTTCCGGCACCATTGGGACCCAGTACGGATACAAAGCTGCCCTGTTTCACGGTAAAACTTATATTATCCAGTATCCTTTGCCGGTTATATGAAAAGGACAGGTCTTTTACTGATAATATGTCATCGTTTCCGGCCATTTTATCAAAAAACCTGCTGTCTTGATTTTACAAGCAAATATAAAAAAAATGGGACTCCCACTATTGAAGTTATTATCCCCACCGGTATCTCCCTGGGCATAAGTACGGTACGGGCAATGGTATCCGATATGAGAAGCACTATGCCTCCGGCCAGTACGGATGAGGGAAAGAGTATTTTATGATCAGGACCCACAATAAGCCTGAGTATATGCGGAGTGATCAGACCCACAAAACCTATTACCCCGCTTACTGAAACCGCCAGGGCTGCCGTCACCGAGGCAAGGATAAGTAATGTCCTCTTCACTTTTTCTGTCTGGACACCCATCTGGACAGCTCTTTCATCCCCCATGGAGATTATATTAAGGTCTCTCATATAGAAACCGCTCACTATGATAAGGATTACTATCACCGGAGTGATTATATACAGTTTCTGCCAGGAAGCAGCTGTCAGCCCTCCCATGAGCCAGAAGACTATCCTGGCCAGATCGTTTGCCTTGAATATCATCACCAGTGAAGTCATGGCGCTCAACATGGCACTTAGGGCTATGCCGGACAGGAGGAGGGTGACCACTGATACCCTTCCCCTGGAGGACGCGATCCCGTACACCAGAAAGGTGGTAGCCAGTGCTCCTATAAGGGCAAAGACCGTTGTCAGAGAGATATTTATTAATATAAATGCGGAGCTGAAGAACAGTGCCAAGGCTGCCCCGAAAGCCCCGCCTGCAGATACCCCTATGACAAAAGGATCTGCCATGGGATTCCTGAAAAGCCCCTGGAAGATGACTCCGGCACCGGCAAGGGCAAAACCTACAATTAGGGCCATAAAGATCCTGGGAAGCCTTATCTGGCTTATTACTACCAGCGCCTGTGGGTCAAGGCTTTCTATATCTATGATACTGGATATTCCCGGGATAAAACTCCCTATAATGCGGATGGTCTGGGAAATAGTGACCCTGGCAGCTCCGATGGATGCTGCCAGGACCACAAGGAGTAGCAGTATACCTGCCAGAACAAGGGCGATCCTTGTTATCTTTGATGTTTTTCCCATCATCATATTATTTTTTATCAGCCGCCTTCACCATGCTTATATGCCCCTGCTAATTCATGCCCTCTGCCCCGGCACTCCCTGCACGGGCATGCCTATTGCCTTAGGGGAGACAGCAGCAGTAAGCATACCAGACAGACAATTCATTTATCTACTCAATGACCTCAAACTCCCCAAAGATCTCCGGATGGATAGCTCTGGCCAGCATGTGCAGGCCTTTTATTATGTTATGGCTGGGCCTTGACACCTGGTTATCGGGCACTACATACACCTTATTGTTGACTATGGCATCAATGCTGGCCAACCTCTGGTCCCCGGTTATAACCGAGGGATCGGCAGCCAGCGACATGGGGGCGATGATTATATCAGGGTTCCTTTCTATCAAAGTCTCCACACTATATTCCACCCAGCCTGTCATCTCATCTATAGCCAGGATATTTATACCGCCGGCTATACTTATCAGGTCATTGATAAAAGTATCTGTGCCCGCACTCATCAAGGGTTCATTCCATACCTCATAAAATACCCCTGGTCTTTCTTCCCGGGAAAGCCCCTCTACCTTGCTGCTTATGGCTTCTACCTGGTCCTTAAGTTCTTTCACCATGGCTGCCCCTTCATCAGCAAGGCCCAGCATCATGCTGATATTGGATATCTCTTCATACACTCCTTCCATGCCCCTGACATCGACGATCCTGTATACGGGGATGCCGATTTCCTTGAGCTTATTATAGTCATCTTCGGGGCCCCCGGTAATAGCTATTACTATATCAGGATCGAGTTCTGCTATCCGCTCTACATTAAGGCTCTGGTAATCTCCTACCCCCTCATAACCCTGGGCCAGGGGTTCCTGCATCATCACGGTATAGCTGTCAATCTCTACTACTTTTTCCATGGCACCCAGCCCGTCTGCTATTTCCAGGACACTGGGGGCCATCACTACCACCCTTTCTGCCGGTTTTTCCAGGGTTAAGTTTTTTCCTTCACCATCAGTGACCTTTATGGTCACACCTTCCGTCAGAGACCCTTCTTTGCATCCCCAGAGGACCCCGGGGCCGCATGCCGTGACCACAGCCATGATAACTGCTGCTGCAAATATTACCCTTTTTGACATTGGCGCTTCCTTTCTTCTCCTGCTTCTAATTCTAAAAAGAAAAGACTCCCGGACTTCTTCAGCCGGGAGTCTATATAATAAAATGAAAAAACTACCCCCTTTCTGCCGAAGAGCGGTAACCAGAACCAGTTTCAGGTTTCCTGACTTTAGGGACTTTACTTTTCGCCTTCCCGGGTCTTTGCCCAGTGGCATAATGAAAAGCACACACCCTATTACAGTGGCGGGACCGTTCCGGATTTTCACCGGATTCCCTGTTCTTTTCTTACATTATGGACCTGAGTCTTTTTTAAAAGGACAATAATTATATTTTCCGAGGATTATATTAACCGGAAATCAAATAAATGACAAGGGTATATTTTCCTTTTTCCCGCTTTTACGTGACCTGTAAACATACTCCAGTCAGTAGCCTGCATCACCTAATATCCAATCAGCTATCCCCCTGGTATCGGTGAGGTCATCAACGGCGTGATCTGCTCCGTACAGTATGAGATCCTGGGCCGAAAACCTCCCGGTAGCAACACCAAGGGAACGGCAGCTGTTTACCAGGGCGCACTGCATATCGCTGGGCGTATCGCCTATGATGACCACATCACGGGGGTCGAGATCACTGATACTGCCGCACCTGTTCACGGCAAAAGAATAGAGGTCGTTCCTGGCTACTGCATCATCTCCGAAAGCGCCGAATCCAAAATGCTTATCCAGGCCGAAATGCGAAAGTTTTATATATGCTGCTTTCTTCCAGTTTCCGGTCAGTATCCCCAGCCTGGTCTCCTTATTTCCTTCCAGTTCTTCCAGAAGGGGTCCCACACCGGCAAATATCCTTTTTCCAGGGAGGTCCCTGTTTATATGCCCGGCCAGCAGCCTGTGGTAAAGGTCCTTGAAACCGTCTATACCGGACCTATCCTCAGGTATATTTTTTTCCTTGATGGCTTCCAGCAGAATACTGCTGTCAGTCTTGCCTGCCATGATGCGGAACTGGTGATCCACGCCGAACAATTCCCTGAAAGCCTGTTCAAATGCTATCTTACCGGCATAACCGTCATGGACCAGGGTCCTGTCTACATCAAAAAGGATGATTTTCATAAGATCAAAAAAATATTATTATCTCTTATTATTAAGGTATTCTTCCAGGATCTCGACTGTCCATTTGGCCCCGTTGGCCACTATGCCCGGTCCTACTTCAATGGAGTACCCCCCATCTTCCTTGAACTTTTTCATTTCATCTTCATCCCTTAAGTAATAAGCCCTCCCCATCAGCTTCCTCTGAATATCGCCGCACTTTATACTGCCGTAATTATCGATAAACTTTTTATATATCCTGTCGCCAAGTCCAAATAGGTCCTCCATCTTTTTAAAGGCAGAAGGATCGTCTTTATCCTTATCCAGGTCTTCAGCTCCCCTGGCGACATGCATGCCCAGGAAAAAGATACTGGCCTGATATACCCCGCAGCTGCCGTCACACCTGTGCAGGCCCCCACCGGCAAGCGCCACTATTCCCTTGAGTATGCTTTCATCCTTCAGCCCGTAAACGGTCTGCAGGGCATACATGGTAGCCTGGGAGCATTCACTGTATGTAGTATCGAAGTCATATGCCAGCTTGTATGCTTCTTCTGCTTTTTTTATGATATCATCCATATTCACCACTCCTCTGGTTATTAGTTATTACTGCTTCTTCTATGTCCGGTCTCAGGTATAAGGAAAATTATGACCATAGATATAAATGTCATAACAGCAAGCATGATTATGGAAGGGACCAGGGTACCTGTAGTATCCTTTAGATAACCGGCTATCAGCGGTCCCATGGCTCCCCCTATGTACCCTATGGATATCACTACTCCGCTGGCCGTACCGGCATGGTCTGCTTTTACCAGTTCCAGGGGCAGGAAAAGTGACATAACATAAGTAGCGGTAAGCGTTATTCCCAGTATTATCATGAGTACAAAATCCATTGCATACCCGGTATATATTATGCCTGCAAAAGCAATGGTGGCCACCAGACAGCTTATCCACAGGAAAGGTTTTCTGAGCCCCAGCCTGTCAGAGGCAAAAGGCACCAGGAATACTGCAGGCAGCCCGGCAAGTGTGGTCAGCGAGGTCAGAAGTCCTGCTCCGGCCTGGCTGACACCCTTGTCCACGAAAAAGGTAGGGAACCATCCGGTTATTATATAGAAAGTGACATTGGCTGCAAGAGCAAAATATATGGCCACTATCCAGATATCCTTATTCCTCAGCACCGCAGCCAGCATGCTTAAAGAAAAATGGCTGGATGCGCTTTTACCCCGTTTAAAAGAATCCGGTTCTCTTACCAGGACCCACCAGATTATGGTTATCAGCCCGGCAATCGATCCCCAGAAATAAAAGGTCCCCCGCCAGTCTCCCATAAGCGGGAGTACCAGGGGTACGGTAAGGGAAAGGGCCAGCGTCCCGCCGGTAAAGACTCCCGTAGAGTAGATACCGGTAGCAGTACCGGCCAGCCTGTCCGGGAACCAGAGTTTTACCAGTTTGGGAAGGTTGGGGAATATCAGGCCCCAGCCCGTGCCCACAAAAAAGTTGAGCAGTAAAAGGACGGCAAAATTAGGAGATAGCCCCCTGAGTACACTGCTTATTGCCAGTAGTGTCATACCCAGCCCGGCAATCATCCTGGGTCCTATATTGTCACCCAGGAAACCTCCTATAAATGCGAAAATAGCCAGCGTTATCACCGGAGCTGAAAACAACAGCCCTGCCTGGGAAGAAGTAAGCTGAAGCTCTTCTACGATCATGCCCAGGACGGGTGAGACACACAGGACGGCAATATAGGCAGCAAATATGACCAGCCATGAACCTATGAGGGTGATTATCTTGTTTCCAGAGACCATATATATCCTCTTAGAGCCTCAAAAGGGCTTTATTCTGGCGTATCATCAATATTTTTTACCCTTTTTCCAGGTACCGTCCAGCATATCACTTAATATTGATGTTGAGACTTTTACAAAATCAGTATCATTTATATGGAGGTCGAATTTTAACAGCTCTATATTATCCTTTGACCCGTCTAGATGTCTTTCCAGGGATTCCACAAAGGCTGCATTTGCTTCCTGGTCATACCACTTCCTTCCGGTAGGGGTGCCGTCATGGTGGACCGTATTGTATTTTCCCCTGGTATCGAGTATCGACCACCCTTTCATGGGGACTATGACAGCAGTAGGTCCCTTTGCCTTATTTACTTTTTCTGCAAATACCTTTCCCAGCTCTATGCTCTCCTGTTTATTGGTCCTCATAAGTGTAGAGTTGGGATTATGGATATAAAAATCCCTGTCCCTGAATTTTTCAGGAACGGTATCCAGGGACCAGAACTGGATCATATCCAGGCATCCGGGAGCTATTACCTGGGGTATACCTTTCTGTCCCGCCCCTTCCATCCTGCGGGGCCCTGCATTGGAGAACCCTCCGAATACATTATCAACCACCTCATGGGTGGTGATATCAAGGACTCCTGCTACCATCCCGTTTTCTACCAGCTCCTCCAGGATCTCCCCTCCGGAACCGACGGCATGAAATGAGATGAACTCATATCCTCTGTCACTCAGGATCTCCTGTGCCTTTTCGATATGAGGGGTAGTGTTACCGTACTGGGAGGCCACTATTATGTCCTTTTCCTGGGGAAACTCCGGCATGGCATCCACCATGCCGGCAATAGCAGCGGCGGCGTGGGCGATGGTTATGGCTTCTATCTTATTGATGCTCTTGCCGTTCATGTCTGTGACTGTGGGGAATATAGCTATGTTCTTGGGTCCCACGGAACCGGCCGCCAGGCTCAGTGAAGTGGTGACCAGTGCTTTGGGGACTTCCAGGGGAAGGGTTTTTTCCACCAGGGATGCAATGGATTCTCCCATGCTTCCTCCGTAACCCAGTATTCCGTCCAATCTTCCCTTCTGGAGGAGGTCTTTGACGATCTTTGCAGCTCCCCTGACCATAACCTCTATAGCCGGCATCCTCTCCAGTTTCTCTACTGCTTCAATAGTGGAACCTGCCTCTTTTATGACAGTCTCATTGGAGATATCATGTTCCCTGAGCATCCTGGGACTGCACTTGCGCATGCTAACATCTATAAAAATAGTCTCATGCCCGAATCTCTCTATCTGTTTCCTGATGTAGCGTCCTTCTAATTCCTTGGTGTTAAGCGTACCGATCAATACTATGGTCTTGGCCATCCAGCCCTCCCTTTTTTCTGGTAATACCATCAAAATACCACAAACCATAAAATATACCATCATCCAGTAAGATCATGGCCTGGTATTATCATAATATTTTATACCGCCTTTTACCTGTTGTTATCCGTCTATCCTTTTTCCAGGACAGATCTCAGCGTGTTTAAAGAAAAATCAAAGTCCACTATGGGCCACACTTCAAAATCCAGGAAGGGCCCGAAAGGTGCATCCATTATTATCTTGTGCATCTCTTCATTGCTCTCTACTTCAAATACTTCAAATCCTTCCGGTTTTCCTGCCAGGACATATGACTGCAGGAGCTTTCCTTCGCCCATAAGGTCCATACAGAACTTCAGGTCTTTGTCCAGCAGCTTCAATACTTCTTTACCTTCTGCTGGCCTCATCTTCCAGTGTACTAAAAACCTCATTTTTCCTCCCTGTAAGCTGTGTTAATCTTCAAAATCTATATTAATCCTCTCTTATCAATAATTTTTTAATTTAGCCTTTTTGCGCGGCAGCCTGACCCTTTCCAGCACACCCTCTATACCCCTGGGGAAGAAGAAGATACCCAGCATCAAGAGGACTCCCAGTGATATAAAAAAGGGATACGGGTTCTGGCTGGTGGCAAAGAACTCAAAGAAAAGGGACAGCAAGACAGCACTGATCATGCCGCCCCTGAGACTTCCCAGTCCTCCGATGACCCCCATTACCAGGACATTAAAAGAAATAACAGGGGCGAACACTGTGGTAGTGTCTATATATCCTCCCCTGGGGACAATAGCTGCTGCCGTTATACCAATAAAGAAAGCGCTTATGCTGAAAGTGATGGTCTTATAAAAGGAAGTGTTTATCCCAATAACGCTGGCCAGGTCTTCATTTCCCTTTATGCAGGAGAGACCGTAGCCGAACTTCGACCTCTTTATGACAAATGCCGCTATCAGAGTAATTATTGTGATAGCCAGCAGAACAGTATATATCCTGGGGAGCGGTATAATAGTTACCGTTCTTCCGCTAAGGTATGAGACTGCCTGCTCATAATAAAGTACCAGTGAGGCAAACAGGAGCACCATGGCGTATGATGCTATGGCAAAATAGGGGCCCCTTATCCTCAGGAATACCAGCCCCAGCGGGTAGGATATCACAAAACATATAAGCCCCACGATCAGGACGGCCAGCAAATAGGGTACATACGCGGATATGATGGCATATGCATAAGCAGCTATACCATAAATGGCTGCCACTCCCAGGAAAAGGTATCCGGTGAATCCGGAAAACATGTTCCAGGCTATCACTAGCTGCACATAAAGTATTATGGTCAAAAGGATCTGTATTATTACCCTGGAAGAATATAAAGGCACCGTAAACAAAACGGGGACCAGTATTATACTCAGTATCCATACCGGGATGTCTATTGCCTTTACAGCTGTTAATAATCTGTTTTTCATTAATCTTCCTCACATATTCTTTACTAATCCCGACGGCCTTATCAGGAGTATCAGTATAAACAGGAAATAGACAAATGCTATCTTCAGAAGCGGCGCTGCAAAGAATGTCACAAGTACTTCTACCAGGGCCACTATCAGGGCGCCAAACAGGACGCCCTTCACACTGCCTACTCCCCCTATTATTGTCACTACAAAAGCTATCATGGTAAGCTCTGTACCCTGATAGGGATTTATGGGATAGTTATAGCTGTACAGCGTCCCCCCCAGGCCGGCTGTGAAGAAAGCTATGAAAAAGATGGTAAAATGCACTTTTTCTGCATTTATGCCCATTATCCTGGAGGCTTCATTATCATCAAATACACATCTTATGCCCAGTCCTATCCATGTCTTCCTTATTATCAACCATATCACCCCCACAGATACCATGGAAAGTACTATAGTCAGCAGCTTTTTCAGGGGGATGATGTTGCTGAACATATACTGGATATCCGGACCGGGAAAGGTCTGGGGATTTGCCGTGAAAATGGCAGCCAGGGCATTGGCAGCTATCCAGGAAAGGGCAAAAGTCATTATAAGGGTAGTGAATTCCCTGTCTTCACGGGAGATGTTACGGTTAAGAAGTGATGAAAACCCGGCAGCCTTATAAATGCCCATCCCCAGGATGCCCATTATTACGGGGACGACCAAAAGGGCCCATAAAGGTGCCAGGCCCAGACCGGAGATAAATAAAAAAGCCAGGTATGCCCCCACGATCATAAAGCCTCCCTGGGCCAGGTTTATCGTCTGCGAGACACCGTAAAGAAGGCTTAAGCCGACACCGACAAGTAAGTACATGGATGCCAGAAAAAGGACGCTGACTGTAAGGTTCAATACTGTAATAAGCATATATTATTCCCTTATTCTGTTAATGTATAAACTTTGGACAGAGGCTGTCATTATTTTGTCTTGACCTTTCCTGGTCCCGGCAAACAGTTCTTACCTGGACCAGGAAGGGTTTTAAACAGACCTGATACTATGTCACTTTTTCTTCTTGACTGCCCTGAATTTGGACATAGCATCATTAATAGCGTTCTCTACAGGTACCCTTTCCCATGCAGATGCGGCTTCGAATCCGTCTGTAGTGGTGTTTTCGAACATATACCTGACTGATTCTATGTCAATAAACGGCCCGCCGTGAGATAGCGATATTATCTTGGGATTTATCTCTCTGGCTGCATCAGTTATTTCCTGTACGTGCCTGCAGGCCTCATCCATGTCCTTTATGGGTGTTATCCTGGTATTGGGATACCTCTCGGTGGTGGGAGCTCCCACTTTTCCGCCGCTGGACCATCCTGCGTGGGGTACAATGGCATCTGCTCCGGCCCTGGCCACATCCTGGGCCTGCTCCGGAGTACATGCATACCACATGGTAAAGATGTCAAGCTCGTTGCACAGGGATACCAGC
>Ga0180438_10009438_pt1 | contig 12151 bp, 12 predicted proteins | sample SS_ome_12_FD_132455 | JGI IMG/M metagenome (GOLD analysis project Ga0180438, IMG submission 132455) | Hypersaline lake sediment archaeal communities from the Salton Sea, California, USA - SS_3_D_2 metaG | ecosystem: Environmental > Aquatic > Non-marine Saline and Alkaline > Hypersaline >...
CAGCCACATCTTCTTGGCCTTCCAGTTACAGAACCAAATTCATTGCCGCGCTTTGCTAATAATGCACCCATATCACCTGTAAGTTCAGTTGGGAATGGTCCACCGCCAACTCTAGTTGTATAGGCTTTTACAATTCCCAAGATATAGTCAAAGTTTCTTAAACCAAAACCACTACCAGTGCTAGCATTGCCGGCTACGGTATTTGATGATGTTACATAAGGATAAGTACCATGATCAATATCAAGCATAGTGCCTTGAGCACCCTCGAATATCATTTTTTTACCTTGCTTACGAAAATCTCTTAAAAGAGATACCGCATCAACTTTCATAGGTTTTAACTTTTGAGCTAGCTCAAGTAAGTTTTCATATACTTGATTTAAATCTAAAGGCTCGTGCTTATGATAATTTTGCAAAATAAAATTATGGTAAGTTAAAGCTTCTTCGAGTTTTTTATATAATAATTTTTCATCAAATAAATCACCAAATCGAATTGCGCGCCTTGCAACTTTATCTTCATAAGCTGGACCAATTCCGCGCCCTGTTGTACCGATTGCTGCATCACCTTTAGCTTTTTCCCGAGCTTGATCAAGTGCAACATGGTATGGCAATAATAAAACGCATGATTCACTTATTTTTAAGCGCTCTTCAACTGGCACACCTTTACTGATCAGCTCACCCATTTCTTGCAGTAAAGCTGTAGGAGATAAAACTACGCCATTACCAATAATACACTGCACACCATCATGTAATATACCTGATGGGATTAAACGTAAAATTGTTTTTTCTCCATTAATTACTAGGGTGTGACCTGCATTGTGGCCGCCTTGGAAACGGACAGCAACTTGTGCTTGGTCCATAAGCATATCAACGATTTTGCCTTTGCCTTCATCGCCCCACTGACTCCCAAGAATGATAATATTCTTACTCATAGCTTCACCTGTAAATTAATGAAAAATATAAACTAGCACCAAACCAATTAGCATACTTGCTAATCCAAAATATCTAATGCTTCTGTCACTTTGTATAAATAATTGCTGCATTGCATGGCGCCATAGTCTTGGCGCCAAAAATGGTAAAAGACCTTCAATTACAAAAACCAACCCTATCGCTATTAAAAAAGGATGCGACATTAGTTTGTAGTCTTATTAAAGTAATTGAAGAACTTGCCTTCAGGTCTTAGGACCAACAAATCACTGCTGCTATTAAAGCTATTTTCGTAGGCTTCAAGGCTACGATAAAAATCATAGAACTTAGGATTCTTACCAAATGCTTCAGCATAAATTGTGGCAGCTTCCATATCACCTTTTGCTCTGAGTTCAGCGCCCTTCATTAAAGCTTCAGCTTTAATAACTGTAACTTTTTGATCTGCTAGCGCACGAATTTCTTCAGATTTTCTTTCACCACCAGCTCTTTTTGCTTCAGCAAACTGCTTACGTTCGGTTTCCATACGACTAAATACTGAGCCCAAAACATCTTCTGGCAAAGTAATCTGTCTAATTGCAACATCAATAACACTAATACCTTGGTCTTGACCAATGCTGTTAGCTTCTTTACGGATAGCGGCCATCATATCAGCACGCCCTAAAGATACAGCTTGATTACTTGTTCTTCGACCAAACTCCGCTCTAACCAAGTCATTGATACGTTGCTCTAAAAGTTTTTCTGCCCAACCAACGCTGCCGCCTGTACTTGTGTAAAACTTTGGTAAGTTATCTATGCGCCATTTCGCAAAATATTCAACCTGCAAATAAGTTTGCTCTTTGGTCACAACTGTAAGTGGTCGTGATTGAGGAGTTGCAAGTTCTTGAGTTCGCATATCAAAAACTCTAACTTTATCAATAAAAGGAACTTTGAAATGTAAGCCAGGACCTTGTGTTGCAGCTTGATCTGTATCTCTGTTGACAATTTTACCAAGTCGCAAAAGTAATGCGCTATGGCCTTCATTAACAGTAAAGATACTTAACATACCTACAAAAAGTATGAGGATAACGACAATAATTGACGATACTTTTAATGGACTCATTACTGCTCGCCTCCTGTGCTATTTGATTTATTATTTATTAGTTTATCGATAGGTAAATAAATCATATTATTTGAAGACTTTCCATCAACCAATACTTTACTTGTATTCTTATAAACATTTTGCATTGTGTCATAATACATTCTTTGTTTAGTAACATCAGGTGATGTCAAATATACGCTTAATAAAGCCTGATATTTTGCAATTTTACCTTGAGCCACTAAGACCGTCTTTTGTTCATAAGCTCTCGCATCTGCTAATGTTCTAGCTGCAACACCTTCAGCTAGCGGCACAACTTTACTTGCATATGCCATAGCCTGCTGAATATAAGTTGCTTTATCTTGATCAGCACGATTAACATCATTGAATGCTTCTCTAACCTGATCAGGCGCTTGAACTTTCCTTAGGGTAACAGTGACAACTTCAAGTCCAGCGTCATAACCACCCATCACTTTTTTAACTCTTTCGTAAACCCCTGTGCTCAAATTTTCTCGACCAGTTGTTAAAACTTCATCAAGCTTCATTTGACCAACCATTGCTGACAAAGAACTTAATGCTACTGCGTTAATTGTCGCATCCGGATTTACCACATTAAATAAGTAGGCCTCAGGATTGCTAATTTTATATTGAACATTCATTTCAACATTAATTAAGTTTTTAGATTGATCTAGAGATAATTCTTTAGCGTCAGCGTCAACCTCAATTGCTTGTTCAGGAAGATCAGACTTTTCTGATGATTTTGTCAAGAAATCTCCCTGCAAAGAAAAGGAGTAAATTTTGCGCACATCAACTAAGTATTTGGAATCAATGAATCTGGCATGCCAATGCAAACCTGGCTGCATAGTTTGGTAATATTTTCCAAACCTTAAAATTACAGCTTCCTCTGCAGGGTTTACGATAAAAAACCCAGACACAAACCAAATTACGGCAATAACAACAAACACTAAACTAAAGATAAATCCTGAGTTTTGATTTTGTGACGGCTCCCAGGCTGAATTGCTTTTTTTACCCAGCATCAAAGCACGTATCTTTTTCAAGAAATCGGCTATAATTTTATCTAAAGCAGGAGGCCCCTGATTTTTGTTGCCACCCCCCCATGGATCATTATTCCTGTTCTTCCCACCGGGCTCATTCCACGGCATATTTAAACCCCCATTAAGATTACTGCTCTGTAATTCAGTTAATTTTGATAAATAATATCTACTATCCATAGTAGGGCTTGATCTATTCAATGAATGAATTCTAGATTCCAGAAGACTTATATGCAACAAAAAACGTTATAAAACCTAAGTTCGAGGTTTGCAATTCGCGCACTGATTATTAATTGCACTAATGTGCAGGCGCTAATCAAAAAGCTTTTCGAGTTTTGCTCTTGGCAAGCTTATATTTAAGCTAGAACTTCCATCTTTTAGCGTTTCTTCTGAAATTACTGCACCCAACTCGTATAAACGAGCCCTAATCCTCGCATCAACAGCTTTTAAATTAAGCGTTTTTTGTACTGTATTTTCACCTAAACACTGAACTACAGCTTTAAGTAGCTCTTCTATCCCTCTGCCGCTTACCGCTGAAACATAAGCTCTTTCGGGCATATTTTCTGCATTTAGTTCAACAGAAGGTTTAATATCTGAAGCCAGATCTATCTTGTTATAAACTAATACTGTTGGCCTTTGATCAGCCCCAATACTTTTTAAAACTTCATTAACCTCAGAAATATTAGCAAGCTGCATTTTGTCATTTACATCAACAACATGAAGCAGTAAATCAGCTTCGACTATTTCTTCTAGGGTTGCGTGAAAAGCTTCGACTAAATCATGAGGCAAATGCCTAATGAATCCAACTGTATCTGCTAATATAATTGTGCCAATCTCTGGAATTTTTATACTGCGCAAAGTTGGATCTAAGGTTGCAAACAATCTATCAGCAACATACGCATCAGCGCCTGTTAACTTATTGAATAATGTAGATTTACCAGCATTAGTATATCCAACTAAAGCTACTGTAGGAACTACAGCTTTGCGACGTGCTCGCCTACCTTCTTGACGTTGTTTTTTAACCTTTTGAAGTCTTGCGGTGATGCTTTTTATGCGATTACGTAATAATCGCCTGTCGGTTTCAAGCTGAGTTTCACCTGGCCCTCTAAGGCCTATACCACCTTTTTGTCTTTCAAGGTGAGACCAGCCTCGAACTAACCTTGTTGATAAGTGCTTTAAAAGTGCGAGCTCAACTTGAAGCTTTCCTTCAAAGCTGCGCGCTCTTTTTGAAAAAATATCTAAAATCAACCCTGTGCGATCTAAAACCCGACACTCTAAAACTTTTTCAAGGTTTCTTTCCTGTGCTGGAGTTAAAGAGTGGTTGAAAATTACTAAGTCAGCTTTATGCTCTAAAACTTTATCTCGTATTTCAGAAGCTTTGCCTTTGCCAATAAAATATTTAACTTCTGGTGTCTTCCTAGAACCAGAAACAACTTCGAGTATAGAAGCTCCAGCAGATATAGAGAGGTCTTTAAATTCAACCAAGTCTTCTTGCATGCTATCCGCTGGAAAATATATGTGCACCAAAATAACGCGCTCGCCGCCTTTATGGCGGTCTATGAAACTAGCGCTCACTTATTCGGTTTCTTTATCATCAGGTTGTGGCTGATTTCCGTTATTGGCTGCGACAGAGCTCCCGTTCTGATTACTATAATCTAGAGGGGATACGACGTTTCGAGATGGAACCACAGTAGAAATAGCATGCTTGTACACCATTTGGCTAACTGTGTTTTTAAGTAAGACTACAAATTGATCAAATGACTCTACCAATCCTTGTAGTTTTATACCATTTACTAGGTAAATCGACACAGGAATCTTTTCTTTACGCAAAGTATTTAAGAAAGGATCTTGTAATGACGGCCCTTTTGTCATTTTTTATTCTCCATTTTATTTATCTAACTGTCACAAAACCAATTTGTGATATGAATATGTAAACGTAATATAATCAACGCGTTGAGGATACTCTAAACTAGCAATTGCGGCAAGAACTTCCGTTAAGGAGAGATATCAAATTCAGCAAATTACTCACAAAAAAATAGCGTTATATTGTTTGTATAAAAATTAATAAGGATCTAGTATACTTCAACTTAAATATATTTGCACGAATTACCCTATGACTAAAGACAAACAGCTATTTAGAACCTGCGCGGCATGTGGCCTAGACAAGCCATTATCAGCTTTTTTGCAATTAGGCTCCGAACCTGGAACCCACTATGGCTTTGTTTGCGCCACCTGCAGAAAAGAAGGCAGAACCCCTCCTTCAAACATAATAACAGACGATGAAAGCACAACCGTAAAAACTGGAAAGCGTATAGGATCTAAAGAGAAGGTTTTTGCAGCTAAAGAAAAAAAGCTGAAACTAAAAGATTTAAAAGAACTATTTCGAAAAGAAGTTAACGATAAATCCAACCTAGACGAAAAAAAGAAAAAACTCAAAAAACTAAAAGATAAAGTCGACCTTGATAGACGAAAAAAAGAACAATCCAGAAAGTCGGCGAGCAGTTTTTGGATTAAAGACAATAAAAACCAAAGCGGTATTAGAGGTTTAGCCAAAAAAACCAGTGCCGACAAAAAACACTTTAGAACTAAAGAACAGATTCTCGATGAGATCAGAAAGCACGAAGAAGTACTGCAGCAAGAAGGAGCCGTTACCTCTCTAGATCTATCCAATCCAGCAGTAGCAGGGCAAACCAACCAAATAAAATTTTATTCTGAAACCTTCTTAAAATATAAAACATGGCTTGGCATTAGCTCACCATTAGTACGAACCCTAGAAAGACTTTATGGTGAACTTGAAAAGCATTTTGGTCATGAAATGAAACAATCTAGTGGGAAAGCAGAGCACAGCAACGCAAAAGAAAGCATAAAAAGCTATATTGATGACAACTCAGCTACAGGGCCTTCACCATCGAAAAAAAGGTAGCAGATCAGGTTAAGGCGCTAAACTTTTTCTGCTAAGACCCCATCTTTGTTTAAAACGTATTCCTTGCCGTTATGATTTAAACTTAAAAGCCTATCTAGTTTTAAACTGCCTTCTTTTACTTTAACCAAAGGATTACCTAAATTATCTTTTTTAATCTTGCTGCTATCTTGCTTTAGTATGTCTGTTGTTTTTATTGCAATTGTTAAATAGCCTTGTTGATTTTTATTAGTTTTAGCCTTAATGAAGTCAGAAATAAATTTATTATTATCATAGATTGGCCTGTTTACACTGTATTCATATAAAAGCGCCGTTGTTATCATATTTTGCCAACTAGATACATCCATGCCTTTGGCATTAAAAAGATAAACGTAAACAAATGACTCGTCTTTACCAAGTTCAAATTCTTCTTTTTTATTAATTGTTTCTTTTTCAGAAAGTTGATTTTCTATATCGTCCAGCAAGGTTTGCAATGTTTTAGCAATAAAACCAAATTTAGTTTCAACCTTGTATTTTTCCCTAAGAGAATTATCATGAGTCATCGTCTCACGAAGAAGCTCTATTAATTTTTCATCTAATTTTTTCGAATTCGCATCTTGCATTTAACTATATCTCTCTTATATGCAAAGTTAGGTTCTCAAAAACTATTATTACTTTCTGGAAGTAGCTTTTCTGCATCTGTACTTGCCTTTTCTAATAAGGTTGCAGCTTCGAATAAATATTGTATAGATTGGCCTGTTGTTCCAGGAGGGGCTGCATTTTGCAAACCTGTTGCCAAAATATATACTTTACTGGCCAAAGTGTGCAAAGTATTCTTGGTGCCCATTACAGTTTCAGCTGACATCTCCCCTCCCTAATAAGAAATATTATGATCATTCTAAGCTTAGCACATTAAAACCGATTTGCCTTAGTGACTCATAGAGTATCACAGCTACTGAATTAGATAAATTCAAGCTTCTTGAATCCTTTTTCATGGGTATTCGAATAATATTTTCGCCCCCCAGTGAACTTAATAAACTTTTAGGCAACCCTCGAGTTTCCGGCCCAAAAAGCAATATATCATTTTCAGCAAACTCTACATCTGTGTAAAGCTGATTTCCATGGGTCGAGCAAGCTATGATTCTGCAATCCCCGACATTCTGAAGAAAAGCTGGGTAATCCTCATGGTGTTTAACTTCAGTCCATTCATGATAGTCAAGACCAGCTCTTCTAACTTGTTTCTCACTAGGGTCAAATCCGAGCGGATGAATCAAGTGCAATTTTATACCAGTATTAGCGCAAAGGCGGATAATATTGCCAGTATTTGGTGGGATTTCAGGCTCATATAATGCTATTTGAATCATAAATTATATTTCTTGTTGTAAGTTTAAAATGCTATTTTTATCCATATAAGGATTGCCAAGTTGTTTATTTCTATTAATTAAATATGAGCGTCGCTGCATATATGCATTTTTCACAAAAGTATATTTATCAAAAGCAGCTTGCTGCAACATACTCTCATAGCGCAAGACATCAGCACGCATAACAACCAGGCTACCAAAAAATATAGGATAGTATAAAGCATCATCATGCTTTAATAGTGGATAAATAGTTAAATAATAATTTGGCCAAATAGCTAGCTGGTCTCGCAAAGTACCGGGGCCAAATAGTGGAAGCACCAAATAATTAGAGCTTTCCCAGCCCCATCGTGCCAAAGTTAAACCAAAATCTTGAGTATTATTTGGCTCAAGACCTATCCAAGAAGCCACATCAAAAAGGCCACCTATACCAAGAGTAGTATTTATACCAAGACGCCACGTATCATTAATTGCTTGATAAAAATTAAATTGCAGCAAATCATTAGCGATTGTTGGCACTGTATTAATATTATTGTATGCATTGCTTATCCCCTTTGCTAAAGGTCTAGGTACAATTTTTGTATATAGTATAGCTGTAGGCTTTAATACCAACTTATCGAGCCACTCATTAAAAATAAACATAGGTCGATTAAATGTTTCATAAGGATCATTATTTATAACTGGCTCATCATCATTAGCAAAAGCACCAATATTAAAAGATAAAAGCAAAACCACTAGAATCATTCTGAGGCAAACAATTTTTTTCATAGTAAATTCCATATTCAAGATTGAGACTAGTGTAACTTTCAAAATTCTATCTGCCAACCTGAAAAATTCACAATAAAATGCAGCAATTGTGTATAATCTTTAAAAAAAACCATAGGACCATGGAAAATGCAAACTGCAAAACGCCCAATTGCCCTTTTAATACTAGATGGCTGGGGCTATCGTGAAGAAAAAAAAGACAACGCTATCGCTCACGCAAATATTCCTTTCTGGGACCATCTTTGGGAAACTTACCCCAAAGCTTTAATATCAGGGTCAGGAAAGTGTGTAGGCTTACCCAATGGACAAATGGGAAATTCAGAAGTTGGGCATTTAAATATTGGCGCAGGCAGGATTGTCAGCCAAGACTTAACTCGCATAGACGATGAAATTTCCAATGGCGAGTTTTTCAAAAACCCAGTACTGGAAAATGCAATTCAACAAGCTATTGACTCTGAAAAAGCAATTCATATCTTAGGCTTAGTCTCAGATGGCGGCGTGCATAGCCACGAAAGACACATTGAAGCTTTGTTAGAGCTTGCGGCAAAAAAAAATGCGTCTAAAGTTTATGTTCATGCTTTCTTAGATGGCAGAGACACACCACCTAAAAGTGCAAAAAAATATCTAGAAAAAATTGAAGATAAAATAAAACAGGTAAAATGCGGGAAAATAGCTTCTATTGTTGGAAGGTTTTATGCCATGGATAGAGATAGACGCTGGGAACGCATAGAAAAAACTTATGACTTATTAACATCTGGCATTTCAGAGCAAACCGCTGACAGCGCAATCCAAGCATTAGAACTTTCTTATGCAAATGATGAAACAGATGAGTTTGTTAAACCAACAAGCATTGCAACTGACGGCATTATAAAAGATGGTGACAGCGTGATCTTCATGAATTTTAGAGCTGATCGCGCAAGAGAAATCACGAAAGCTTTGAGTGATAATGATTTTAATGACTTTGACCGAAAAAAATTCCCTAAAGTAAATTTTTATTCTCTTACAGAATATGATAAAAATTTTAAAATAGATGTCGCATACCCACCTGAAAGCTTACACAATATCTTGGGTGAATACTTAAGTGAAAATAATTACAAACAATTACGCATAGCAGAAACAGAAAAGTACGCGCATGTTACTTTCTTTTTTAATGGCGGCATAGAAAAACCTTTTAAAAATGAAGATAGAATATTAGTACCATCACAAAAAGTTAGAACTTATGATTTAAAACCTGAAATGAGCGCCGTTGAAGTAACTGATAAACTAGTAGAACAGATCTTAAAAAGAAAACATGATGTTATCATTTGTAACTTTGCAAACCCTGACATGGTTGGTCACACAGGTAACTTTGATGCGACAGTTAAAGCTATAGAAACAATAGACAAATGTCTTGAAAGAATAATTAATGCCTTAAAATCTGTAAATGGTGAAGCTCTAATAACTGCGGACCATGGCAATGCTGAAATCATGTATGACCACAATACAGAGCAAGCGCATACAGCTCACACCAGTGAGCTAGTGCCATTTCTGTTTGTTGGGAGAGATGGCTTAACAACTAAACAAAATGGTAAGCTTTCAGATATTGCGCCTACCATACTTTATCTTTTAGGTGCTGAAAAACCAGAAGAAATGACGGGTGATTCGTTGGTTGAATGATAGTCTCAGCCCTGCAATGGAGATCTCTCACGTACGCTCGAGATGCTTATCTGCATTAGGGGCCCACTCTTTTTGAAAAATCCATCTTGTGTTCTTCTGTCGGAGAAAAATCGATAATCTTATCAAGGATTTTTATATCTTTAACAAAACTATTATTCATCTTTGATTTTATCTTTTCACAAAACTGCCTTACAGTTTCACCCAAGCCTATAATTTTTTTAGGTTTCATAAAATCATCTTTATATTCAAACTTTACAAATTCAACATCAGGATTTGCACCGTTATCTAATAAAATATCAACCATTTGCTTATATTCACTAAATACAGATGCTTTACCAGCTGCAGTTTTTTCATAGATTCTAAAAAAAACTAATGCGCCTAATGCATTAGTAGAAATAGAGCTAAGATTATCATTATGCCTGAGAGAGTGATTACTACGGACAGTTTTTATTTTAAAGTTTACATCTGCTCCATAGGACAACAATAACTTAAAAGATTTCATGCTTGAGTATCTACAAGCGACATGCAACAACTTGCTATTTAGCTTAATGTCTCTTGGTTTTGAATCTAAAACTATCTTTAATAGGTTTACAGCGTCAGCTATACATAATACTGATAATAACTCTTTTTCTAAAAACTCTTTACTCATAACTGGAGTTTCTTGAAACTTGCATTCTGATGCCGCTAACAAGTCAGGATAGCTTTTTTGTATAGCTTTATTAATATTAGAAACTAAATAATTGTAATAGACATTTTTTTTAGATGCAGGGCTATCAGTATCAACAATAATATCTGTTAAATTTTCATACGGTGTATTTTTTGAGTAAGTGACCCATATATGCTCATTAAAGAACCTAAACAATAAAAAGAATACTTCATCAAGAGAATCAACTCTTTGCAATAAAGAAAGCTGATTATAATTTGTTTTAAAACCTTCAATCTTATTGTGATCGCTAACGATAAATTGATCTACACCACTCTTTAGGCGATAAACACCATAAAATATATCAGATAACATTTCAAAAGCAGCCTCTGCCTCTTTTTTAATCTGTTTTACCCAAAGCTCCGGTTCTTGAGCTAAACTCTTAAATTCTTTACTTATTGATTGAGATAGCCTTAACTCTTCTGGCTTTAAAAATGATAAGGTATGCAAAATTAAATCATTTGGCAAACTTATAAACTTTATTGATTCAACTTTTTGCTTTTTTCTTACCTTGAAAGATTTCATTTTCCCAAACACAACATATCCTTTTTTTATTTTTTTAAAAAATAATCTGCAAAAGAATGCATTATTAGTCAAATAATAGAACTATTCAAGATTAATGGTTAAATTGTTTATGCAATACTACTAACCCTTAATGGTATCTACTAATACCTAAAAAATGGATATGGGGAGAGAATAAAATTATGAGGAAAAAAAACCAGTGCCACCAATATAGGAAGCGACCTTATGAAGGACATAAATAAAATTATAGTTAAGGGTACAGCTTTTTTAGCTATTAGTACAGTATTAATTACAAATAGCTACGGATTCAAAGAGCCAGCCACCAACGCCTTATCAAAAAAAGACAAAAAGGCTGATTCTTTACAAAAAGATGACATTGACAGGTTTACTAACGCGATTGCTCAAATCAAAGATTATTATGTAAGACCAATTAACGATAAGAAATTGCTTGAAGATGCCATTCGGGGCATGCTAAACGGGCTTGATCCACATTCTGAATATCTAGACAAAGATACTTACAAAGCTTTAATGACATCAACCTCAGGCGCCTTTGGTGGGCTTGGAGTTGAGGTTACGGGCGAACATGGTGTACTTAAAGTCATAAGCCCAATTGATGACACTCCTGCTGCACGCGCTGGCTTAAAACCTGGTGACTTCATTGTTGCCATCAACGGCAAGCTTGTTAATGATATGACCATGAATGAAGCTGTAGAACATATGCGAGGAAAGAAAGGCTCCAAAGTTAAACTAACTATAATTAGAAAAGGTGAAAAAAAACCTCTTAACTTTGATATAACTAGAGAAATTATAAAAATAGCTAGTGTAAAAAGCAAAATGCTGGGTAATGGTTTTGGCTATGTACGCATCAGCGAATTCCAACAACCAACAACAGAGCTTATGATTAGCGCAATAGATAAATTAAAAAAACAATCAGGCGGCAAGCTAAAAGGGTTAATTCTAGATCTTAGAAATAACCCTGATGGCCTTCTAGATACCGCTGTACAAGTATCAGATGTCTTTTTGAATAATACTAAAACTAGCAAATACGAAAACATTATAGTTTACACAGAGGGCAGGCTTTCAAACTCACAATACAAAGCAAAAGCCACAGGAACAAGAGACATATTGAGCGGCGCACCAATGGTAATATTGGTAAATGCTGGCTCAGCATCTGCTTCTGAAATTGTAGCAGGGGCA
>Ga0180438_10009439_pt1 | contig 12150 bp, 15 predicted proteins | sample SS_ome_12_FD_132455 | JGI IMG/M metagenome (GOLD analysis project Ga0180438, IMG submission 132455) | Hypersaline lake sediment archaeal communities from the Salton Sea, California, USA - SS_3_D_2 metaG | ecosystem: Environmental > Aquatic > Non-marine Saline and Alkaline > Hypersaline >...
CCGAACGGGAATCTTCCCGAGAAACGATCGATCTCAGCAATCTAATGGCGGACATTCTGGGTATCGAAAAGGTGTTCCAAGATATCACCGCCGTTCTTGAGGCCGCAGGCTGCTACAATAAACGGGATAAGGCATTTCGTAAAGTCCTGCCCGAATACAAGACCGGGTACAAGGCAAAAATCGTCCTACCGGACATCCTGAAACAAGGGGGGTACAACCTCTTCTATCTGGTTGCTCGCTCCCCTGAGGGCAAAGAATACAAAAAACGTCTGACCTATGAGTCTTATCTGGGTATCGTAGCAGCTTCGAATTTCAAACAGCGGGTGCGTGCCATGATGACCTACCATCACGCTGACCTACGCAACTACTCTGTTGTCGGAACCAGCAATCTTCTGGAGCACGATCAGGGATTCTTCGTCAAACTGGGGGACGGGGCGGCCGATCTGAAACCGATCACCCATCTGTACAAGTCCCAGATCTATCAGCTGGCCGACTACCTGGATATCCCGGAGGAAATCCGCAAGCGTCCCCCCACTCCAGATACCTATCCTCTCAACCAGACGGCCCAGGAGTTCTACTTCTCAATACCTCTGGAAACCTACGACCTCTGCGTATACGCGGAAAAACAAACTGTTCCTGTGCCGACAGTTGCCAAAGTGTTGGAGCTCACTGAAGACCAGGTTCTGCGCATACTGGGGAACATCAAACAGAAGAGAAGTACCACGGACTATCTGAGGCAAACCGTCAGCCTGCTCTGATTTCAATCCGCTGACTTTCCGTTCGTTTTCCTCAATATAAAAGCACCGATGGCGTTCAGGGTATCCAGGTTTTTGGGAACGAACTCCTCATCATCGATGGTGATCCGGAACGTGGATTCTATGAATGCCGCCAATTCCAGAATCCCGGTAGAATCGATGATTCCCTCTTCTACGAGCGATTGATTATCTTTAATTTCTATATGTTCCGACCAGTACAGGTAATTCTTTGTGATGAAATCACGTACAATATCTTTTATTTCACGGGTCTCCGAACTAACCATTAGCACCAACTTCCTCGAATAATATTCTGTCAATACTACTATCACTATCTCTTAGTTGATTATATCCCAGTTCGTCAATATCTCCAGAGCAACAAAATCATACACGAATCGTCCGGACGCCGTATCGTTTGAGAAATAGAGACACCTCGTCACCCAGACTGTTGGCATATCTGGACTGCTCCTTACGGCAAATCTCAATCCACATAACGCCGTCTTGTTTCAGAATCGCTCTCTCCTCCTCTGGAATTTTGCCTAGACTTAAAAGAATATCGATTTTATCTCTGGGCTCAGGCAGATCACTTTTCAGGGTATTTCGGTAGATTATCCGCATACGCCAGGACTTTCTGGTAAAAGAAAGGCCTCGAGTTCGTCGAATCCGGAAGTTAAGGTCACCTTCAAATTCTTCACAGCTGATGCCCGATTGGGAAAAATATTCAATCATCGCCTTTACGATATTCTTTAGAATCTGCACTTTATCTTCATCTCCCAACTTCCGCGGGAACTCAGGCTCCTTGGCCACTACGCGGGCAGGAAATCCCAGGCTGAGACAGCGGGGCGGGACTGTACCGCTGACCACGGAGTTGGCGCCGACAACAGACCCATCTCCGATTTTCGTCCCAGGCAGGACGAAAACCCGCCAGGCGAGAGACACGCTCCTTCCAATCTCAATTGGCTGAAAATCTACTGGGTAGCCCTCAAACTGACTGAGCCACGAAGTGTGGCCAAAAATCAAACAATGACCCCCGATGCCGGTGTCGTCTCCAACAGTGATAGACCTGGCCGGGTTAATAAAGGACATCTGCATGATCTGGCAATTCCGACCCAAAGTCAACTTAGAGTCGGGAAACTGTAATCCGCCTACAAAGACCTGTTCGTTGATCCTAGACCCATCACCGATCTGCAGATACGGTGTATCCAGAAACACCATCGAGCCTATGTTTATATAGGAACCGAGTTTAACCTGGGTTCCGCGTATTATGGTGAGAAAACCGAGTTTTGTATCATGTCCCACCTCTACCTGTCGAGCGCTGATTACGGACAAAAAGCCGATGGATACACGTCGTCCTATCTTGTAGCCTCTCAATCGGTAGATCCAGACCTTCAGAAAGGAGGGAAAAAGACCAAAAAGGACAACCTGTTTGATCGGTATCCTCGGCTTTTCAATCAGCATCGTTTGGAATATGGACAAAACTAATCCCGTTTCTCTACTGAACGATCCCGGCACCACCATCAACCACGAGTCGATGACCTATCATCCCCTGGGCCGCATCGGAGCAGAGAAACTGTGCAGCCAGAGCGACTTCCTCAGGGGTTACCAGATGTCCCAGAGGAGATCGCTTCCGCGCCTCGTTGATACGCTGGTCCTTTTCGGGCATGCTGTCCCAGGCAGTAGTTAGCACGGATCCTGGCGCCAGTATATTGACCCGGATGCCCTCAGGAGCCAGCTCCACCGCGAGATGACGGGCCATAGAATCGAGAGCACCTTTGGATGCCCCTACCAGCGTGTAGTAAGGTACTGCCTGTAGAGCACCTTGGGAGGAAACCGCTACAATAGAGGCTCCAATTTCAAATCTTTCTCGTAGTCTTTGCACAAGTCCCAAAAAAGCCTGTACATTCAGCGCAAAGATCCACTCCAGATGCCGTGTTGTGAGCTCAGACAAGGGTTTATGAATCCCGGTTGCGGCGCAGTGAACGAATCCCGAAAGGGGGCCTAGTTCCTCAATGCACGACTCGACCTGATCCATACCTTTCTTGCTGGTCAGATCAGCTCGAAGCAGCCGGATGTCGAGGCTCTCCTCCCGGGATAGGGACATCAGATGCTCCGCCTGTTCTGTGTTCCTGACAAAGTTGGCTATCACGGTGGCTCCGGCTCTGGCGAACTGCAGGGATATGGCACGGCCGATTCCGCGTGTTCCCCCTGTAATTAGGAAACGGCGTCCCGCAATCGAGAAGGGATCTTTCATGCGCCGTCTTTCCTTATTGAATTGTCCGCCACTTTGCCAAAATAGCTGTTTAGCACAGGGTCTACATAATCGGGGGAGAACTGATCCCATGGCACGAAAGCAAAAAACAGGTCCGCACTACAAACTTTAACGCCAGCCACCTCGACATAGCATCTTGCGCTGGCGTACTCCCGACGGCTTGAGGCTATCCGGGCATGGATGACAGCCGTCTCATCTGGTCTCACCCATTTCCTGAAAGTCGCCGACTGAATCTTGCCTAGCATGGCCTTTCCCCTTTCGGCCTTTTCGGCGTCAAGGCACTTACCAGCCGCCTGAGCCATCATCTCAGTCAGCAGTACTCCGGGGACAACGGGAAATCCCGGGAAATGGTCGATAAACAGCTCCTCCTTGGAAGAGAGCGTTGTTTCAGCAACAATCGACTCCCCGGGCACAAGGTTAAAGATCCTATCGACCAGCACAAACCTCATGAAAGCCGTCCGCAAGAAGGCTGGCTAATCCAGTTTGCCGTTCTTTTCCAATACATTAAGAATATCCTGTATCTTGGTCATGGCTTGCATGTCGTCGGCCGAAACGAGTATGTCGAAATCGTTGTCCAACCCTGCCATGAGGGCCAGGACTCCCATTGAATCCCAACCGATAATATCCTTGCGTTCCGTTTCAGGATTTAAGCAATCAAGATCTTCTTCGAATACTTCAGCAATCCAGGCAAGTGCCTCAGTGGGGCTCATATAGTGTTCCCCATCCATATTGCCTCATTTGACCGTGTACCCTCCGTCTATGACCAGGTTTGTTCCGGTTATCCATGAGTTCTGCGGAGCTAATAGAAAGACCGCTGCTCTAGCAACATCTTCCGGCATACCTGTTCGCAGCAAATGATCCGCTTCGATCTGCTTCAAATTCTCATCGGGTAGAATTGAAAAAGCATCCTGAGTCATATCGGTCCAAACCAGTCCCGGCGATAGTACGTTGACACGTATATTCCGCTTTGCCAGTTCCACCGCCATTGACCGGGCAGCTGCGGCGATGGCTCCCTTGCTGGCACTGTAACCAACCACACCGGGTTTCCCGATGATCCCGTATATTGAAGATAAAAAAAGGATACTGCCGCCTTCCGGCTCCATAATCCCCCGCCGGGTGACCGCCTTGGCCAGTTCAATTCCGGCTAATAGGTTCACATCGAGTATCGCCCGTATTTGTTCCGGTTTTGTTGACCTCAGCGGAAGCGTTTGCGCTACGCCTGCGGCATGACACAAGCCGTAAATCAGGCCGAACTCCCTGGAGACCTTCTCAACGGCGGGCACGATAGTCTCTGATTTGGTCAGATCTAGTTTCAGTATTCTATACTCCGAAACTTGCAGGTTCTCCGCTGTCCGTTTGAGTTTCGTCAGATCACGACCAACAAGTATCAGTTTAGCCCCCTGGCGGCCCAACATTGCGGCGGTAGCGTTGCCGATCCCCGAGGAAGCCCCGGAAACCAAGACGACCTTTCCCTGAAAATCTACAAACGAATCTTTAGGCACTGGATGCACTCTCCCGGCTCGGTAGTTCAATGTGATCGATCGGTACCCCGGCCTCTATCTTAATCAGGGCTGATGCCCAGGACAACCCGCTTCCATAACCCAGCAGCATCAAGTTGAGTTTTTCCTTGCCCGCCCTATCCAGTTTTCCCTGGGTAATGGTCAAGGGCAATGAAACACCCCCTGTATTGCCATATTCTTCTAACACAAGGGGAACTTTTTTTTCGGGAATTTCTAGTTTCGTAACAAGGTGTTTAATGATAAAACGATTCGACTGATGAAAAATGAAATAATCTATGTCTTTGACCATTGCTTCTGCGAATGAGAGGGTGTCTCTCACAAGATCTGGGACCCGCTCTATTGTGAAATTGAAGATCGCCGCTCCATCCATACTCACGTAATGCCGGCGTCTGTCTGTGCAAAATCGGTCGCGAAAACCTCCAGCTTCTATTATGAGGTCCCGATACCTCGATCCATCAGTGTGCAGTAAGAAAGACCAGGCATCTGATATAGCATGTCCGTTCCCCTCTATAGCGGTGGCGGAACCCGCATCCCCGAACAGGAGGTAGACCGAGCGATCACTTTTATGGGAGTAACGGGCTGGGGTATCTCCGTGCAGAAGTAGCGCTCTTTTTATCCCTCCGCCCTGAAGCATCAACCCTGCCAGCCACAGACCGTAGGGATACCCGGAACACCCCTGACCGACATCGAAAGCAGCACAGTCATGGGATAACCTCAATTTGTCATGGAGAACGCAGGAGGTAGACGGCATGAAATAATCCGGTGTCTGGGTAACCATAATAAGCGCATCTACCGACTCTCTCTCCCAACCGGCCATCTCTAAAACACGGTTTGCGGCGACTTCACACAGATCACTGCTGCAGGTATCCTCATCCGCCACCCTCCGGGCCGATACACCTGCCATAGCGGTTACCTTTCGAACCTCGTCTCTACCGAACTCGGTTGTATCTCTCAGATTATCGAATCGCTGCGATGGTACCGATGTACACAGGGCGGCGATTCGAGTACCCATTATCTTTATTTTTGCCATCTCACACTATCTACCAATACTATTCATATTATTCAGTTTGCGAAATACTCTATTTAGATTTACGCATCAAAATGTTGGAGAACATCACGACTACAGCCTGATCAAAATCTGATTCGGGTGAGTCGTTTCGATCATCACATCCGTACTGATGAATGTGGCTTTCCGATATGGTCGCTTCGCAGCCAGCAAAACACTAGCATATAAGTTGTACCAGGGCTAAATCAGATGACATATAATAAAGAACTGTTTATCAAGCTTTGTTGAATATGGTCATGTCATCGACTTCTGTGAAATGTAGCCCCGCTATGGTGGCTTATCCAGAATCTGGCCATGTCTCTAGGCAATACATGCCAATACTGCCCATGGTAGGTCGATTTGATGTACTCTAGAAAGCGAAAATACAGCTCTCCCGGGTATTCATCAATCCTGAGCTTCGAATTGTATAGATTCATGTAGTCCGGATGGGTCTTCATCAGGACCATGCCGCCGGTCTCCGCAAGCCAGCAAAGCTTTTTCTCCCAGATACTAGTATCCTCTTCCTGCATCAGTACAAAGAGAGTGAAATCCTGAGGCAATGTGTAGGGTAACTCAACGATCCCCTCTCCATCGGCAACCAGGGATTCTGGCATCACATAAGGGAATATGGTACCCGCACCATCGGGCTGTGGTTCAAAGGGATCTGTGTCGCAGGTCGAGGAGTCGTACTCGATATTCAAATCGGGAATCCAGTCGAAGTTGTGGTGCATTGCGGGTGCACCGAATCCTACGGCTCCCCATTCGGCCAGATAGCGATTGATGGCGGCTCCGCGCTTACGAAAGACCCGTCTTGAAAAAAACAGTTTTCCGTCGTGCTTGAGCCCGTGGACTCCTACTTCAAAGCCGTTACCCACGATTTCACGACGGATACTCTCCCTGACATCGTAACGCTCCGGTACAAAGTTAAAGGATGAACAGAATCCGAGCTCTTTCTCCCTTCGCATCACCTCACATACGCGATCCACTCCCACAGCTGTCTCAATGTCGTGTGTGAGTACAATGGCAAAACGCGCACCGTCGGGCCAGCCGGTCCAACCTTCCGAGGGATCACCCGAACCGGGAAAGATCGGCCAAACAGTTGAGCTTGCAGCACGTATTTGTCTTATCAGTTTTCGGCGTAATAGAATCTGTAGAGAGCGGGGAATGAGAGGTTTGACCGTGTAGAAAAACTGCAACAAAGCTGAATTCATTCTGTTGTTATCCCAGGAAAGTGGTAATCGCCTCCACGATGCGGGAGGTCTTGTTCTCGATAAATGAAACATCCGTATTTTGCCGGAGTTCATATTCGTACTGGTCTGTAAGCAGGAGCGTGGTCGCCTTCGTGATCCTGCCACTCTTGTTTCCCACGTTTTCATGCATTCCCGTGTGGACATAGCGGATATGCTCGGTATTTTCGTGGATCACTAGAGTCGGCACCCCAAGCAAATCCTGTGGTCGTTTTGTCGTCATGGGACCTCCCGATTTTCCCACCTTAGCATATTCCCGTACCCATCGGGAGAGTGTCGATTAGTGAATATCCACTTCCTGCGCCAAAGCACAGGCTGGTACCCCCTGAACATCTATTCTCACATAGGGGGCATTGATCGATCACTTGCGCGGTGTCGCTTTTTACAGCTTGGCCAGTACTGACAACATGGCATCTTGTGTCAAATCCTACACTGCTCGACGCAGGGGTTGGCATGCTTTAAGGCAGGGCACGCTCCTCTGGGTCTATGGCTCTGATTGTAACAGAAGTACGTTGAAGCGAGTTTGTATAGCCGTGAGGCGCACGGGTGGGAAGGTGCTATCCCCAGCTGGCAAGTGTGAGAGACTTCACTCCATGCAGGCGCAGCACAAGCCCGGTGCCGCGTTGCCTGTCATAATCAGGTGAAGGATTAGCTTACGCTTTTGGTTGGCCTCCGTTATTATGGCAACAGTGCGCATCGGGAATCAACATCGACTACATTCGAAAAAAGCTGTTAGAGGAATTATAAATATAAGAATAAATTCTGTGCGCACTATCTTTGGGCTCAAAGATACTTTGCGATGACTACCGGGAATGTAACAGATGAGGTTAACATGAAGTATATCAAGGGGGAGCGAGACAAGGATACAGATTTCAAGGTGGATGAAGGAGGGTGTCCATCCCGGTTGGCTATCCACCAAAACGACTCTACTCATCTGCTTTAACCGATGTTCGGTGAATATACCCACCTTTACATAGCGAGTCATCAAAATAATTAATAGTCTTTTTAAGGCCCACATCGAGTTGAACTAACGGCTCCCATCCCAATTCATTACGAGCGATTTCTATCGCAGGCTTTCGCTGTTTTGGATCATCCTCCGGCAAAGGTCTGTACACTATTTTGCTTTTCGAATTTGTCAACTCAATAATTTTTTTCGCAAGCTCTAATATTGATAACTCTTCTGGATTGCCAAGATTAACAGGTCCGGTAAAGCTATCATGGCTGTTCATCATCCGTACTATTCCATCAATCATGTCATCCACATAACAAAAACTACGTGTCTGGCTACCATCTCCGTAAATCATGATATCTTTATTTTGCAGAGTTTGCACCACGAAGTTTGACACAACTCTGCCATCTGACGGGTGCATTCTGGGACCGTACGTATTAAATATACGCACAACTTTGATATATACTTTATTTTGCCGGTAATAGTCAAAGCACAGAGTCTCAGCACATCGCTTTCCTTCGTCATAGCAAGCCCTGATTCCGAGTGGGTTTACGTTGCCCCAGTAACTCTCCGGTTGGGGATGAACAGTTGGATCTCCATAAATTTCTGATGTAGATGCTTGAAGCAGTTTGATTCGCAAGCGCTTGGCCAGCCCAAGCATGTTGATAGTTCCCATTACTGAGGTCTTTGTTGTTTGAACAGGATCAAATTGATAATGGATCGGGCTAGCAGGGCAGGCGAGATTGTATATTTCGTCCACTTCTACGAAAAGCGGGAATGTGATGTCGTGCCTGATGATTTCAAAAGATAGGCTGTCCCAAATATGTGCTACGTTTGTCTTTCTTCCTGTAAAGAAGTTATCTACACATATGACTTCATTTCCATGCTGCAAAAGCTTTTCGCACAAATGACTTCCTAAAAATCCTGCTCCTCCGGTCACTAATATTCGTTTTTCCACTGTTTCCTTCCACATTTTTCATTATAAATTCCAGTTTTTTTCATGGTGTTATCTTCTTCATGAAAAGAACATTTACGCGCAACGATTTTATTTATAAGTTGTCGCGGATTAGTAATTTCTAGAAATATTTTTACAATTAGTGCTCTTAGCAACTGATAAAATCTAATAGGGTAACCTAGCTCGTTTAATCGACTTCTATGATAATCCCAGAACTCTTTTCCTCTCCGCTTTAAAATGTTTGTCGCTAAAAACTTACGGTAGTCATTTAACTCTTCCATAAGTTTTTTAGAGAGTTCTTCATATTCCAGATAATAGCTCCCATATTTAATAATATCATTTATATTCGCAGATGAATAACAGTTTAAGTCTGCTGATTTAGCACTTTGAGTAGCACTGTGTAATCTCTCATACGAAAGTACCTGATATACAAAACCATAATCACAATTCTTTAAATGCTCAAAACAAGCACTTGTGTCTGCATGTGGTGATGAATTTGGATAAAACTCATTACTCGCACGTACTATGTCAGATCTATACAGAAGTGATGTTGGAGATCCAAAACCAAAATCTCTTAAATATTTGTTTAGCAATATTCGTCGACAAATTTCTCTACCGGAGAACACATCTCTAGGATACTCAAAACCTTGCCTCTTTATACAATATCCGCTTATTTGGTAGGAACCAATAAATCCTACAGATGGATTCTCTTCTCCAAATTTTACCATAAGCTCGAGACAATTCCTAAAAATGATGTCATCTGCAGAGACGACTTTACAATATTTTGAAGCAGACGATATATATTTAAACGCAATATTGTGATTCTCTATTATTCCGACGAACTTTTCATTTTTCTGAATTTTAATTCTGGAATCCTTTTTGGAATAGTGTGTAGCAATTTCCAAGGAACAATCTGTACTAAAATTATCAACTATAATATATTCAAAATTAATATATGTTTGTTTTAGTACGCTTTCTATACATTCTCTAAGATATAGCTCTCCATTATATACAGGTGTGATTACACTAACAAGCGGATTGATATCCGTATTCATGGCGTTTCTTAATAGCCTCGAGTGAAAATAGAATGAATCAAAATCCGCGGCAGTTGCAGCGACCTTTCCAGGGAATAATAAACATAGTAAATCGAATAGAAAAATTTTCTACTTCGAGAGACGACGAATGAATTTATATCCATCAGCAGCTAGCATTACTTTGTTGCTACAATTAATTACACCGCACAGCTTATTCCTGCTTCATCAATTGCCCTATTTTGCGATTGATCCTAGAAGCTACATGAATCTACTCACATAAATCCGATTCTCCTAAAACCTTCTCTAATTAGCTCTTCATCATTGGTCTAAGAAACACTTCTGTTACTTCCGTAGACTTTGGCAATAATAAACACGAAGAGACGATTTGCGCGATATCGTTTGGTTGAATCAGTATTTCTGGATTATATTCTTTTCCAGTTTTCATATGTAAGTTTAACTGCATTTTTGAAGCTGTCTTTCCCGGAAAAATACTTAATACTCTAACACCGTACCTGTTGACTTCCTCTCTAAGACAATCTGCGAATCCTTTCAAAGCTTGTTTCGAAGAAGTGTATGCGCTTAACCTTGGAACACTTCTTTTAATTACAGTTGAGTTTATGAATACGATCTGTCCTTTTGCCTTTTTCAGATCGACTAACAATAATTTTGTTAGTATAAATGGTAAGTACATATTTATATTAAATTCTCTTCTAAATTCATTTATACTAAGATTCTCAATTTCATTATAAGAAATCACTCCAGCACTATGGACTAGCACATCAATAGATCCTCCTAATTCCTTGATTGTCTTTCCCAATTTGATAACACTTCTCTCAGAGCATAAATCTAAATTTAGTACCGAAACGTGAATTCCATATTTATTTGCTCGGTCTTTAACGTCTTTGAGTCTGTTTAAATCTCTTCCCACAAGACATAAGTTCATATTCTTCTTTGCTAATTCAATAGCAATCTCACTACCGATTCCACCACTCGCACCAGTTATTACGGCAAGCTTGCCTGTCAAGTTAAGCATGTCTTTCACTCAATTGTATTTCTAAGTTAAAATCCGTAGATGATTTCTAATTTCTTGCTGAAAAAAATTACCAATTTCCTTTTTTTGCTGTTATCCTCACGAAAAAGTATGGTCTTCTTACACATCATTACAGTGTACGTAAACTCAATACCTTGATCCGTTAAGATTTGCCAGCATATTTCTGTAGAATATCTCTTTTCTTGCACACGTTACACTCCTCCTTTAAGATGCACTCAAAGGTTCGCTGATTTGGGCATCACACTCTCAAGGCACTCGTTCAAGTACAAATCACTGTTGTGAACCGCACCGACAACATCTGCCATAGGTTCATTTGGAACCACTCAAACACTCCAGCATTTTCCTTTGGCCAAACAGCACAGACACTGGCAATTCACTGCTGAACCCATCAGACCGTTGAGCTAACAACTAGTAACGGTGATCATGCAGGCGTCCCTGGACAATCGAATGCTCCACAAGCGAAAGTGGATACTGTAGAGATTACAGCCCGCGATTTACCAAAAGCATCTTGTCTACTAAGTTCCAATAGACTCAAAGTTCTATGCACCCGGACAAACTACTTTAATAAACGTTGTCCGCACGCTCTAGGCAACACATCTTCTGTTACAGTGTTGACGCTTCTGTTTTAGCCTCGTTCAAGGCTACCCGACCACCATTTTACGGCAGTAGAAACCCTCAGCGTATTCCTCCGGGGCATTTGACTCAAGGCCGCGAATGCGCATAATCGACAGGAATGCATTTTCGGTGAACCATGCTTGACTGTCTTGAGTCTTAAAAACTTCGAGGATGTTTTGCACCTTGGTTCGGGCTTGTCCTCCACTCAGGTGAACGAATAGATTTGGGACGCCAAGGTCACCGTCATATTTGATGATCTCGTATTCGAGCACGAAGTGATCCCTGAAGGAGTTCCAGGTAAGCTCAGAAACCAGACGATGGTCCTGATGTAAGTCATGGCGGTAGTGCGTGAAAATCACGTCCGGAGAGATCCTGCGCTTCAGTTCCTCGAAACATTCCTTAATTTCACCTCCGATGTAGGGGAAAAAGCTATCTCTGAAGCCCCTAACAACAACTATCTTCTGTTGCGCTCCGGCCAGAAATTTTCGGGCGCTTTCTTGTGCCTCCTCACCTCGGTGACCAGATGCTCCCAGAACCACCCAATAGACACTCACCGAATTGCCTGCGCTCAGGAGCTTCAGGATGGTACCCCCACAACCGATCTCGATGTCGTCGCTATGTGCTCCCAGACAGAGCACCTTCAAATGTTTGCTGGACTCTCCGAGAAAATCGATCTTCAACATGATGGTTCAGGATCGTCTCTCGTTACGCAC
>Ga0180438_10009440_pt1 | contig 12150 bp, 11 predicted proteins | sample SS_ome_12_FD_132455 | JGI IMG/M metagenome (GOLD analysis project Ga0180438, IMG submission 132455) | Hypersaline lake sediment archaeal communities from the Salton Sea, California, USA - SS_3_D_2 metaG | ecosystem: Environmental > Aquatic > Non-marine Saline and Alkaline > Hypersaline >...
ATGATCAACTTCGGTATCGGATGCGCAATCGCCGCCGTGGCCGGTTCGCTCGCCTCGAACATCAACGCTTTCTCCGTCGTGCTGGCCGGTGGGCTGCTGGGAAAGGTGTTTGTGATCGCAGTGCTCGGAGGTCTGGGCAACATCTGGGGAGCCGCATTAGGGGGGATCACTCTCGGGCTTGTCGAAGCCCTGGGTTCCCTTACCGTGGGGCCGGCGTACAATGAAGCCCTGGGTCTGGTTGTAATGGTCGTCGTTTTGGTGCTTCGACCGCGGGGGCTGATTGGCCGGCGCTTCTGGGACGTGTGAGGAGATCGACATGATTCTGAGTAAGAACGAAAATAAATGGACCTACCTGGGGATCGGCCTCGCGTTGTTGATTCTTATTTTGCTGCCCTGGATTATCTCCGGTTACTGGGTGCGCCTGTTGACCTCGGTTTTCATGTTTGCCGTGACGGCCAAGGCGATCGACCTGATGATGGGCTACACGGGTTACGTGCCCTTCGGGAATGTTGTTTTTTTCGGACTCGGCGCTTACACCACGGGAATCCTGATGTCCCGCGGCTGGCCCTTTATTCCCGGGATGCTCATCGGCGTCTTGATGTCGATATTCGTATGCATCGTATTCGGAATTCCCGTGCTGCGGCTGCGGGGACACTACTTCGCCGTTGCCACCATCGGTTTGAACGGCGCCATCATGGCCATTGCGTTGAACGCCACCGTACTGACAGGTGGAGCCATGGGTATCATTTTCCCGCCATTGGATATGGATCCGGCTGCCCTGAATCGTATTTTTTACTTCATCATGATGGGCTTGATGGTCCTTGCGGCGGTAGTGAACATCATTATCGTTCGAAGCCGATTCGGTTTCGCCATCCGCAGCATCAAGAGCAACGAGGAGGCGGCCCGATCCCTCGGCATCAACACCACGTTCTACAAGACAACGACCTGGATTATCAGCGCGACGATCACCAGTGTGGCGGGATCTGTTTACGGATGGTGGATGTCGTATATCAGCACCGTAGACGTGTTCAACGTCATGATCGGTGTCACCTCGATCCTCATGGTACTGTTGGGAGGTGCGGGCACGATTCTTGGACCGATTGTGGGCGCCTTCATTTTCCAGCTGCTTTCCGAGGTTGTGTGGAGCCAGTTCCTAACCTTCCACCTGGGGATTCTCGGGGTGATCACCATGTTGGTAATCCTTTTCGTACCCCGCGGATTGGTCGTAGCCTTCAGGGAGCTGATCAGCGGCAAGCTGAAACGTCGCAAGAAGGAGGCGGTGTAGTAGCATGGATAACGGTACACTGCTCAACGTAACGAACCTGAGCGTTCATTTCGGCGCCCTCAAGGCGGTGGATGACGTAACCTTTCTCGTAAAAAGGGGAGATTTGCTCGGACTGATCGGTCCCAACGGGGCGGGGAAGACCACCATTCTCAATCTTATTACAGGCACGATTCGAAAAACCCAGGGAAACGTCGAATTCAAAGACCTGGATATTACAAGCTATACCCCCGACAGAGTGGCCAAGGTCGGCATCGCGCGAACATTTCAGATCACCAAGCCGCTGGTTGGAATGTCGGTGGAGGAAAACGTGATGACCGGTGCCCTCTTCGGGCGCTCCAATCGGGCCTCTTCGGTAAGAGCAGCACGGGAGAAAGCCAATATCTGCATGGAGCTGACGGGAATGATCGGCAAGCGAAATCTGGCTGTAGGCCAACTAACGGTTCCGGATCGCAAGCGTCTCGAGCTGGCCCGCTCCATAGCCACCGATCCGGAGTTGCTTCTGCTGGATGAGGTTATGGCCGGACTTAGACCTACCGAGGTGGATGAATCGCTTTCATTGATAAAGAGAATCAACGAGGAGATGAAGGTTACGATTCTGTTCATCGAACATGTGATGAGAGCGGTCATGTCGATATCGACGCACATCATGGTATTGAACTACGGAAAGAAGATCGCCGAGGGTAGTCCCCGGGAGATTGCCGAGAATCCGCTGGTTATCGAGGCGTACCTGGGTAAGAAGTACGCTCAAAGGAGGACCGCAGATGGACAGTAAGGCGGCACTGCTTCAGGTCGAGAAGTTGAACAGCGGATACGGAAATCTGCAGGTGCTGTGGGACATTGACGTCGAGGTTCACGAGGGAGAGGCGGTCTGCATCATCGGATCCAACGGTGTAGGCAAGAGCACCCTGATGAAGCACCTGATCGGGGCCATGCGCCCATGGAGCGGAAAGATATCCTTTTTAGGCCGGGAAATCACGAATGAAAGCAATTCCCAAAGGGTATCCCGGCGGATTGCTCTGGTTCCGGAAGGGCGGCAGCTGTTCTACGCCCTGAGCGTCGAGGACAACCTGATGCTGGGCGCCTACCTGCGCAAGCGAGGTGCAGACGTCCAGGAGGATCTGGATTTCGTGTACTCAATCTTCCCTGCGTTGAAGGAGTACCGAAAGCGTCTGGCCGGTACCCTCTCCGGGGGCGAACAGCAGATGTGCGCCGTCGGCAGGGCCCTTATGGCCGATCCGATCCTTCTTCTCGTGGATGAGCTTTCTCTCGGACTGGCCCCGGTGATTGTCGACAGGCTCGTTGAGCTGCTGCTGAAGATAAAAAAGGAGCGCAACCTCAGCATCCTGCTGGTCGAGCAGGATGTGGAAACCGCCCTGGAGATTACCGATCGTGGCTACGTTGTTGAAACCGGCCACATCGTGCTCAGCGGCTCGAGGGAGGAGCTAACCAACAACGAGCATGTGAAGAACGCCTATCTGGGTGTGGCTGCCCAGGTATGAGAGGGACAGCTGAAATAGATACCCTGGCAAACACATTTCTCCGCCTGGTGCATGATCACCGCTCGGTACGTTCCTACCTCCCCCATGCCGAGATCCCCGCCGAACACGAACGGGCGATCGTCAACGCCGCACAGAGAGCATCGACTTCCTGCAATCTCCAGACCTACGCGTTTTTGTCGGTAAAAGACGGGACTCTGCGTAAAAGAATTTCCGATCTGGCCGGTGGAAACGCGTCCATACTCGAGGCCGGGTTGTTCTTTCTCGTGTGCGTGGATTTGCACAAGATGGAGCTGGTCGCCCGAAAGAGCGGATATCGTTACTACCAGGCTCAGTTTCTCGAGTCATTTCTCATGGCCGCCGTGGACACGGCCCTGGCCGCGCAAAACGCGGCTCTGGCTGCTGAATCGCTGGGCTACGGAATCTGTATGATCGGATCGCTGCGCAGCCGCGCTGAGGAAGTCTGGAAGGTTCTCGACCTGCCCGAGAAGGTGTTCCCTCTATTCGGTATGACGGTGGGGGTTGCGAGCAAGCGAAATCCCGTGAAACCCCGCCTTCCACTCTCCGCCGTCCTGTTCGAGGATCATTACGATAGTGAAGCGGTGGAGCGGGGAATCGATCAGTACGATCGAACAATGAAGGCGAGCGGAGTTTATGAGGGCCGGCAGATCGACGCTTCCTGCTGCAGTCCGGCGGACACCAAATCCGAAAGGGGGGCAGCGGACCGTAACTCTAAAGACTACGGGTGGCTGGAGCACTGCGGGCGACGCATAAGCTCGACGAATCCGTTGGATGCCCGCCCGTTTCTGCGGAGCGTACTCGAGCGGGCGGGATTCGGCTTCGAGTAAGCGGCCTTCTGGCGGACCTGGCCGGTATACGCTTCACCTTTGTCGTGATCGCTGGCGGTTGTCTGTCCTCGAGTGCCGTGCTAATCTGGCGGTTGACCCGCCGCAAGTGAGGAGGAAAAATGGCAGACGTACGCGTTCAGGTAAGCGGCAAAGTAGCCTTGGTGGCCCATTGCCTGCTCAATCAAAACACGAAGCCGTATATGAGAGCGCGGTATGCGGGCATCGTGGAATCGGTGCTCGATGTTCTGCGCCAGTCAGGGTATGCCCTGTTTCAACTGCCCTGCCCGGAGGTAGGCTTCGCCGGCCTCAATCGTTTTTCGCAGGTCATCGAGCAGTACGACACGGCCGGCTACCGTCGTCACTGCCGTGAGCTTGCTTCCATGGTGGCCGATCAAATCGACAGGTACCCCACCAGGGGTTATCGCCTCGTGCTGCTTGGTATCGACGGCAGCCCCTCCTGTGGCATCGAGTTGACGGGCACCAGCCGGGAGTGGAAAGGATATCCCGGCGCCTCGGCGATCGGAGAGGCTTACCCGATCGGTAAAGGCAAAGGGATCTTTATGCAGGAGCTGGAGAAGGAGCTCGGGGTCCGGCAAATGGAGTTTCCCCGAGCCGTCGGTGTTGCCTTGGACAGGCACGGGATCGACCTGGAACAGGTCGGACCGATGCTGGAGGAAGCTCTTAAAGAACTGGAACCTGGTTGAAACGGTACGCCCAACCCTACCAAGACGATAAGGAGTCCATTCGCAGATGAAAAAAGCGGCCCTGTGAGCGGGCCGCTTTGATCTACCCATAGCCGAGGTTGTGAAAGCCGCCGCGGTCCGGACTGTATGCAGCGCCCGAAGCGCCCCCTGCCGGACTCCTGCGCGGAGAGACAGGTCAATCCTCGTACATGACCGTACCGAACAGCTCCTCGTCCGTGGGCTGGGTCGAGGGAATCGGATAGGATACCCAGGTGTAGTTCAGAAGGTGCTCCCAGGTCACGTTGGCGTTGGTCGTATTGCCGCCCCAGGGGCCGCAGCCCAGGGTCATGGACATGGGCATGCCGTTGGTCCAGGCACCGCTGTTTGCCAGACATTGGGGCTGGCGGATCATGATGCGGCTGACCCGTACCTTGTGAGACAGCTCACGGATGTGCATCTCGTTGAAAGTGTGGATGCCGCAGGAGTGCCCGGGTCCGGAGTAAGCGGTGATGCGATTGACCAGGTCGATCACCTCGTCAAAGCTCTTCCATTTATAGAGCGTGGTGGTTACAGAGAGCTTCTCCCCGCTGAAGGGGTATCCCTCGCCCACGCCGGTTTCCTCCACCATGATGAAGCTCTTGCCTTTGGGAAGCTTGATTCCCGCCAGATCGGCAATCTTTTCGACAGGCTGGGCCACGATTTCCCGGCTCAACACACCCTTCTCCGGATCCCACATGGCCGCCTGGAGTTTCTTCTTCTCCTCTGCGTTGCAGAGGTAGCCGCCGACCGCTTCCAGTTCCTTGATCATGTTGTCGTAGATCTTTTCGTGGATGGCCACCGAGTTCTCCGTCGAGCAGCTGGTGGCATGGTCGAAGGTCTTGGAGCGCATGATCTTGTCCGCCGCGTCCTTCATATCCGCATCTTCATCCACGATGCACACGGCGTTGCCCGCACCCACACCGTAAGCCGGGGTGCCGCTGGAGTAGGCCGCTTTGACCATACCGCCTCCGCCGGTGGCCAGGATCAAGTCGCATTGCTTCATCAGCTCCTTGCTCTTGTCCACGCTGATATCCTCTACGCCGATGATCAGGTCTTCGGGCCATCCGTGTTTCTTCAGAACCTTGCGCATTTGGGCAACGGCCATGTTGTTTGTCTTCTGGGCTCGAGGGTGGGGGGCCATGATGATGGCATTTCGGGTCTTGATGGCGCTGATCGCCTTGACGAAGGGGGTAGCCTCCCCGTTGGTTACCGGGATCAGAGCTCCGATCACCCCGACGGGCTTGGCAATCTTGATGATACCGGTCTCCTTGTCGTGATACACGATGCCTACGGACTTCTTTCCCTTCATGTCCCGCAGAGTACCCTTGACCTTGGTCATCTGCTTGCCGTACTTGTGGGCCGGGATGCCCATGCGGGTTTCCTCGGCGCAAAACTTGGTATAAGGTTCCGCGAAGTCCGGCCGTACCCCCGACCAGGCGACCCTGGTAGCCAGGTCGTCTACCTGCTCCTGGGCTGCGAATTCGATTACCCCTTGCGCCTTACGTGCCCGGGCTATGAGTTCTGAGATGTATTTTGCCGCATCCTGGTCATCAGCCATGAAAACCTCCTCTGAATCCTTATTGAGTTTTTATTATTGCTCGAGTCGGCAGCGAACCATCCGAGCTTATCAAAAATCGCCGGACCTGCAAAGACCAGCCAGGCTATTTGATTTGGGAATCCGTGTAATCCAGCCCCTTGTCGATGGCCGCTACCATGTCATCGATCTGTTCGCGGGTAATGATCAACGGCGGAGAGATGAAGATGTAGTCCCACTTTGCGAACAGATAGAGACCATTATCGTAGAGTACCTTGGTCAGTCCCGCCGACACGTTCTTTACCGAATCGGCAAATCCGGCCAGGGGTGCCTTTGTCTTCTTGTCCGAGGTCAGCTCGATGCAGGCCCAGAGCCCCTTGCAGCGGGCGTCTCCCACCGACGGGTGCTTGTCTTTCAGCTCCTGGAGCTTCCCGTTGAGATACTCCCCGTTTTTGGCGGATTTTTCGATCAAACCATCCTTTTTATATACCTCGATGTTGGCAATCCCGGCGGCACAGGCTAAAGCGTGTCCGCAGTAGGTCAGTCCGCCGGTGAAGGGCTGTTCCTGGAAATAATCCCAAATCTTCTTGTTCCAGATCATCGCGCCCAGCTGCACGTACCCTGAGGTGATTCCCTTGGCCGTGGTGATAATGTCGGGAACGATGCCGTAGTTGTCAATGCCGAACCATTTGCCCGCCCGGCCCCAACCGGCCATGGTTTCGTCGATGACCAGAAGGATGCCGTTTTCATCGCAGATCTGCCTCAAGGATGTCATGAAGTTCTGGGGTGGAATGATGATGCCGTTTGTGCCGACGATCGGTTCCATGAAGATGGCGGCGATCGTCTTTGGACCGTCCAGCATAATCTGGGTCTTCAGCACCTCGAGGGTCTTTTCTCCGCATTCCTCTGCATCCGTAGAGCCGAAGGGACAGCGATATGGATGGGGACCGAAGAAATGAACCACCCCGGGAATCCCCGGTTCGGCGGGCCAGCGCCGCGGATCTCCGGTAAGGGTAATGGCACCGGCAGTCCCTCCATGGTAGCTTCGCCAGCGGGCGTAGATCTTGTGCCGCCCCGTGTACCAGCGGGCCGCCTTGATGGCATTCTCAATGGCTTCGGCGCCACCGTTGGTAAAGAACACGTAATCCAGATCTGCCGGAGTGACCTCGGCTACCATGCTGGCCAAGCGGGCCTTGGGCTCGGTGCTGAATCCCGGGGAAACATAGCAGAGCTTGTCCATCTGTGCCTTCATGGCCTCCAGCACGTGCCGGTTGCCGTGTCCTATGTTGATGTTGAGCAGACCGGAACAGCCGTCGATGTACCGTTTGCCCTCCAAGTCCCACATGTAGATACCTTCGGTCCTGTCGATCACGATCGGGTCGACGGAACCTTGAGCCTTCCAGCTGTACACAACATGCTGGCGATCCAATTTTTTGATTTCCTTGGTGTTCATCTCTCCTCCTTGATTTCATATCCCTGTTCACTGACCCCGTAGATGCTGCCGCCGGAGGCCTCGATCTTGTCCCAATAGAGGCTGCGGAATCCGAAGGACATGGGAAGATTCGTCATCCGGGTTCTCTTTTCCCGTTTTTTCACCGAGTAGCGACGGCCGCAGCTTCTGCAGGTCAGACCCACGGGTGTTTGTTCTTTGAGCCCGGTTTCGAAATCCCTGCTCCCGCAACGGCACATGAAGTCTTCAAGTTCGATTACCCGTATACCCCGCTTGCCCACAATCCTATTATGACCGACTCGGGCAGAAAATCAAGAGTTTAAATCTTCATTTTTAATTTCAATTTATATTTGACAAAATGCGCTTTAAGCCGGAAAAAAAACTTGACGGCGGATTTCCGCCTACTGTACAATCGGGTATCAAACAGCAAACAATACATAGCTACACGAGGGAGTTGTTCATGCCGCGAATCATCAAATGTGCTCATATTCAGGCATCCAATCCCAAGCATGAGGGATCCCCCGAAGAGATCAAGGAAGCGATGGTCGCCAAACACATTCCCATGATCGAGGAGGCGGGGAAAAAGCAAGTGCAGATCCTCTGCCTGCAGGAGTTGTTTCACGGTCCCTACTTCCCAGCGGAGCAGGACATCAAGTGGTACCGCACCGCGGAACCGGTTCCGGGACCGATCACCGAACGCTTTGCCCCTCTGGCCAAGAAATATGACATGGTCATGATTGTCCCGGTGTATGAGATGGAGCAGGAGGGGGTGTATTTCAACACCGCCCAGGTGATCGACAGGGACGGAACGTATCTGGGAAAGATGCGTAAGGTCCACATCCCCCATACCTATCCGGGTTTCTGGGAGAAGTTCTATTTCAAGCCCGGTACCCTGGGCTTTCCCGTATTCGACACGGACTACGCCCGTATCGGCATCTACATCTGCTACGACAGGCACTTTCCTGAATGCGCCCGCCTCCTGGCCCTCAAAGGGGCGGAGATCCTGTTCAACCCCTCGGCCACTACCCATGGCAAATCCCGTTATCTGTGGGAACTGGAGCAACCGGCTCAGGCCGTGGCCAACGGTGTGTTCATCGGAGCGAACAACCGGCTGGGAACCGAAAAGCCGTGGGAGTTCGGCAGGTTCTACGGCTCCAGCTACTTCTGCGATCCAAGGGGGCAGCTGGTGGTAAAGGGCAGTGAGGACAAGGACGAAGTGGTGATCGCGGATCTGGATCTGGATCTTATTCGGGAGGTCCGCGACGGCTGGCAGTTCTTCCGCGACCGCAGGCCCGAAAGCTACGGCGAAATCTGTGAGCAGCTGCCCTAGGGCATGAACTGAAAGCGAAGCACCTCGCTTCCGTTGGATGGGAGGTGCTTTTGTTAGGTGTGCGTGTTCTGCACGCACTAAAATCAAATTCGGAGGTCTCTATGAGCGACCAAGCACAAGTGCAAGCCAAGGGATGGGTTATCTATCCGATTGGCAGCCGTCCGAAGATGGGGTTGGCCATACTGTTGGGTATTCAACAGTACCTCACCATGTTCGGAGCAACGGTACTGATTCCCATCATTGTTGGTGGGGGAATGGGGATGCCCACAGATCAGCTGGCCTTGCTTATCTCCACGATTTTCTTCGCCTCGGGTCTGTGCACGCTGATCCAGCAGTCGCCTATTGGGAACCGCCTGCCGATCATCCAGGGAGGAACGTTTTCTTTCCTTGGACCGACCTTTGCGATTATCGGCATGGTGAGTGCTCAAAATCTGGGCTGGCAGGTTTCAGTCCAGCAGATCTGTGCGGCCGTTATGTTCGCCTCGGTGTTCGAAATCGTGCTGGGCTATACCGGACTGATGGGCTACATCAAGCGAGCGATCAGCCCGATTGCCATAGCCCCGACCATAGCCATGATCGGATTGGCTCTCTACTACCTGGGAATACCGAACATGGCCGGGAACTGGGTGGTCTCTGTTGTCACTCTTGTTGCGCTGCTGATCTACTCGCAGGTGTTCTCCCGGAAGTCGCGGGTATTCCTCCTGTTTCCCGTTCTGCTGGCAATTATCACGGGATGGCTGATCGCCCTGATCGGGACATTGGCGGGCTGGATCCCGGAGGACAATCCTGCCAATCTGGCGGTGGGCCTGCAGTCGATCAAGGCTGCTCCCTGGATCAACTGGCGGGTCGTCGTGCCCTTCAAATGGGGTGTTCCGAAGCTGTCCAGCATTACCCTGGCCGGTTCTTTCGGTATGTTGGCCGGCTACCTTGCCTCGATGATCGAGTCTATCGGTGACTACTATTCGGCGGCGCGTATCTCTGAGGCGCCGGTCCCGACGGAAAAGATGATTACCCGGGGACTTGGAGCCGAGGGACTGGGCTGTCTGATTGCCTCGTTGCTGCAAACCTGTAATGGCACGACCTCTTACTCGGAAAACATCGGTGCTATCGGTCTGACCAGGACCGCCAGCCGCCGTGTGATCAGAGCCGGTGCGGTGGTGATGCTCATCATCCCCTTCATCGGAAAGTTCGGCGCGGTTCTGGCCACCATGCCCGGCCCGGTTGTCGGCGCCATGTACGTGGGGCTGTTCGGTATGATCGCGGCAGTTGGGTTGTCCAATCTGCAGTTCGTCAACCTGAATAATGCCCGCAACCTCTTTATCATCGGTATCTCTTTCTTCATGGGTTTGAGCGTACCTCAATATTTCAACGCAAACGTCAACCCCAATGCCTTCATGATATCCTGGGCGGAGTCCGGCGTATTCAAAGTCTTGGGGGACATCGTTCAGGCCATCTTCATGTCCGGTATGTCGGTAACCGCTATCGTGGCGATTCTCCTCGACAACGTGATTCCCGGCGCTACCCGCGCAGAGCGGGGCCTGACGGTTTGGGAGAGCCAGGCTACCGAAGAAGCATGGACGAAGGCGGAAGCCGAATGGAAGCAGATGGCGGTGGGTGAAGAGCGCAAAGTCGTCATCGAATAACCGTCTTTCGACTCTGTACACTGGAGGTATGGGGCGCTCGACGTCCCATACCTCTTTTCGTAAATAACCACAAAACATGAAACTGAAACGATCCACCCGAAACGTCCTCTATGCCCTTCTTGTCGTTTTTATGATAATCACCCTCTACAGTATCTTTAATACGGGAAACCCGGAGTCACTGTTCAGATTGATCATCAGGGATCCCGGCTACGACCTGGTTATCACCGTCGGATTGGCATTGTGCGTAGGGGTGCTGGTGATTCTGATCACCGCCTCCAGAGAGCAGAACAGTCTTGAGCATCTCCTCGAAATCAATACGGAGCACATTCACGAATTGCGCAGAAAGGGTAGGACCGACACCGAGATCGCCGAATCGTTTCTCAGGCAGATAGGCAGCAGGCAAGGATTGTTGCATCGCCTTGCCAAGCGTCGGGTTTTACGCTACCTTTCCAAACTGTAATGGATGTTGTTGAAAGGTTTTCCAATCCGAACTGGTTGATTTTTGCCGTACTTTTTATTTTCATCATGTTCTACCTGGTCTACATGCGGCAGCGGGAAAGCAAGCGCATCACCGACAAATTCGACAAACAGCAGATCATCATCACCAGCTTCGGGGTCAACTACTACGGGTTGGAGTCCGAGCCGGGCGGGCCGCTGCGCTCAGCCGGCGCCCTGGTACTGCTGAAGGACGGGATCTACTACAGGGCCCGCTACGCCAACAGGGAGCTGCATATACCGGGTTCGGCAATCACCTACATCGGCGTGACCAATGTACATAAGGGCAAGGATCTTCATCAGACCGTGGTGGTGCTGCAGTTCCTCAATCCGGAGGGCAAGGAGGAGAAGGCCGCTTTCCGCATGCCCTACCCGGCTCAGTGGGTTGCCGCCATCAAGAGCAATCTGCTGGACAAGAAAGCCGAGGCGCCCAAGAAACCCCACGACACCGGTTGAGGCGCTATAGTTTTTGTCGGTCCGATACCGCTCAACCGCTGTTTTACATCGGATTGATTCAATAGAAATTCAAACTTCCATTTGACAAAATCCAGGGGAGCATTCTATAATCAGATTCCACTACAAATCCAAGGGTTAGAAGGAATCCCTTTGAGCAATCGAGACGCGTTGCAAAGGTACCACGAAAACAGAGCCAAGATGCTGGCCGGGGGCGGGGAGAAGAGGATCGAGGCTCAACACGGCAAGGGAAAGTTAACGGCCCGGGAACGGCTGGATCTGCTTCTGGACAAGGGCTCCTTTGTGGAGCAGCAGCCGTACATCACGGTTCGGGCGACCGATTTCGGATTGGCCGATAAGAAGTTCCTGGGCGACGGGGTGGTCAGCGGTACGGGAAAAGTTGGGGGACAGCAGATCTTTCTCTTTTCTCAGGACTTCACGGTCCTGGGGGGATCCCTGGGAGAGATGCACGCCGAACGCATTGCCGAAGCTCAAGGCCTGGCCTTGAAAAATGGTTGTCCCTTCGTGCAGATCAACGACTCCGGGGGCGCCCGAATCCAGGAGGGAACCCTCTCTCTTAACGGCTATGCCAAGATCTTCCGGGCCAACACGTTGGCCTCCGGGGTGATCCCCCAGTTTTCCGTGATCCTGGGACCCTGCGCAGGCGGCGCGGTGTACTCCCCGGCCATTACCGATTTCATCCTGATGGTCGACGGGATCAGCAACATGTACATAACCGGGCCCGATGTGATTCGCGCGGTCACCGGGGAAGAGATCAGCCACGAGCAGCTGGGGGGAGCGGCGACCCACGCTTCGATCAGCGGCAATGCTCATTTCCGTTTTGCCGATGAGAAGAGCTGTCTTCAGTTCCTCCGCAGGCTTCTGAGCTACCTG
>Ga0180438_10009442_pt1 | contig 12149 bp, 6 predicted proteins | sample SS_ome_12_FD_132455 | JGI IMG/M metagenome (GOLD analysis project Ga0180438, IMG submission 132455) | Hypersaline lake sediment archaeal communities from the Salton Sea, California, USA - SS_3_D_2 metaG | ecosystem: Environmental > Aquatic > Non-marine Saline and Alkaline > Hypersaline >...
AGCACCTGCCTGATGTCCAAGGGAGTGTCTATCTTCAACCACTTAAGGACCTCCACCTTCACTCCACTCACATCAACACCTGGATGCTCGCCTATCCCAATAAGGGAAACATCACATATGTCTACCTCTTTTCCCTGACTGCCTTCTGCATCCTCCTTCTCGCCTGTATCAATTTCATGAATCTTTCGACAGCGCGCTACGCGGCCCGAGCCAAAGAAGTAGGGATGCGCAAGGTCGTGGGTGCCCGGAGGTCAGACCTTATCAAGCAGTTTCTGGGAGAATCAACCTTACTGACTTTCCTGGCGCTGCTCATTGCTGTACTCCTGGTGGAGCTGTCGCTTCCAACCTTCACCAGGCTCGCTGGAAAAGAGATGAGTCTGCTTCAATCGGGTAACTTTCGCATTCTGGTCGGCCTGTTTATCATTGCACTTGTTACAAGCCTCATTTCCGGAAGCTACCCGGCTTGGTTCCTCTCTGGATTCCAACCCGTTAAAGTTTTCAAGAACATCGAGCTTCTCGGCGCACGCCGCGGCGGAGCGATGCGCAAAGTCCTGGTTATCCTGCAGTTCACTTTTACAATCGCACTGATCATCTGCACGGCCGTCATCTACCTCCAGCTTCATTTCATGCAAAATAAAGATTTGGGATATGACAAAGAACACATCATTTCTTTCGCTGGCTATAATGACTACGAAACTAACTTCGAAGCAGCGAAAAGCGAATTGCTCCAGAATCCGAACATCTTGGCTGCCTGCCGAGGTTTTCCGCCTCCTTCAGGAGAATGGGGAACCACTGAGGTTGACTGGGAGGGGAAAGATCCGTCTGTAGAGGTCAAAATCGGTAGAGGTTCATGCAGCAATGATTATTTGAAGGTCTTCAACCTGAAAATGGCGGAGGGACGCTTCTTCTCCAAAGAGTTGGCGGACGACGCCCAGAACTGGGTGCTGAATGAGACAGCGATCAAGGCCATGGGATTGGAGAATCCTATCGGCAAATGGTTTTCTTACAGCGGCCAAAAAGGAACGATTATTGGAATCCTCAAAGACTTTCATGGAGCTTCTCTCCACAATCCGATCGCACCAATAGCTATGCAGCCCACACAAGGATTTTTTGTATTCGTCAAGATAAAACCCGAAAATACGGCTGAGGTTCTCTCTTTCCTGAAGATAAAGTGGGATAAATTTGTCGGATCCCACATTCCCTTCCGTTATGGCTTCATAGATGAGAATATCGAAAACTGGTACAGGACTGAGCAGCGAATCGGGAAAATATTCCGCTACTTCACAATACTCACTGTGTTCATTGCCTGTTTGGGGCTCTTCGGGCTGGCTTCGTTCATGGCTGAGCGCCGGACCAAGGAGATCGGCATCCGGAAAGTACTGGGAGCAGGTGTATCAGGAATTATGTTGCTTCTGACCAAGGAATTTGCCAAATGGGTCGTGGTGGCGAATGTTGTCGCCTGGCCGGCCGCTTATTTAGTCTCCAAGCAGTGGCTTCAAGGATTTGCCTACCGGATTGAATTGGGATGGGAGATCTTTGTCTGTTCAGCTTTAGTTGCCCTTGCGATTGCTGTGGGAACTGTCAGCTACCAGGCACTAAAGGCAGCTACAGCTAACCCGGTGAAATCCCTCAGGTATGAATAGTTAGGCAGACTAAAAAATCTTTTAAAATTCGTCATCCCTTTGAAAAAATGTGAGCTGTGCAAAGCTAAGATCCGTACTTTGTGCAGATAAGCGATATAGCCTGAATTTAATCCTCATACAGAGCATCGAGCTGCGCTCTGTATCTGTCTATGACCACCTGACGTTTGACCTTAAACGATGATGTCTGCTCGCCGCTATCCACACTGAATTCGTTTGGAGCGATTATAATTTTCTTCAAGGTTTCGAAAGAGGCGAGAGATTGGTTTTTCTCCTGGACTTCGTTATCGATCAATTCCACCACTTTGGTGTGCTGGCTAAGCTCTTCTATACTGCTGAACTGGATGCCCTGTTTCGTCGCCCATTCACTTATCTGGTCCGGATCGAGCGTGACAACGCCTGTCAGATATTTCTTCTTGTCGCCATAGGCCACAACCTGACCGATGTAGCGTGAGGTCAGCATTATGCCCTCGACTCTCTGGGGGGCCACATTTTTTCCGCCTGATGTGATGATTATCTCCTTCTTGCGGTCGGTGATGCGCAAAAAGCCGTCATCATCAATCATCCCGATATCCCCCGTGTAAAGCCAGCCGTCTTTGTCGATCGTCTCCGCTGTCTCTTCAGGACTTTTATAGTAACCGAGCATGACATTCTTGCCTCTGAACAGTACCTCTCCATCTTGCGCAACTTTCTGTTCGATCTCCGGACCCAATGGCCCAACCGATCCGAATTTATAGTTATCGTAACGGTTAACGTTGGTGAACGAGGTGTTTTCTGTCATGCCCAGACCTTCCAGGATTAGAATACCACAGGCATGGAAAAATTCAGCAAGAGCCTTGTTTAAAGGCGCAGAACCGGAAACCGCCCAGACAAGATTGCCGCCTAGAGCCGCTTGAACTTTAGAGAATACGAGTTTGTTGGCCAGCTTGTGTTTGAATGCGAGTAGGCCCTTGACAGGCTTTTTCTGCTGCTGCACTCGGCTCACCGCATAGCCGACCTTGAGTGCCCATTTGAAAATTTTGTACTTGATCCCGCCGGCATCCTGTGGAGCTGAGGTGATCCTTATATAGGCTCTCTCATAAACCCGCGGAGCAGTAACAAAGAAATGCGGCCGGATTTCTCTTAAATTATCCCCGATTTTTTCGATACTCTCACCAATGTTGACCGTAACACCTGCTCGAATGCAGACATAAACAATGATCCGGGCAAAGACGTGCGGAAGAGGCATGGACAGTAAAGTTTCAAAATGGGGCTTCATCAGAACAGACTCAAGGGCTGACCAGGAAGTGAAAAGCAGGTTCTCATGGGTGATCATCGCACCCTTTGGAACTCCGGTTGTCCCGGATGTATACACGAGCGAAGCCACATCTTTAGGCTGAATTTCTTTCGTCCGCGTAAGAAACTCGTCATCTGTAACGTTCTTCCCCTTTGATAAGAATTCCTGCCAGGTCATCACACCCTCTGCACCGGACGGCTCGCCGTCGATAATCACGATGTGCTTCAGGTGAGGCAAATTCTTTCTGACTTTGATGATCTTATCCAATTGTTCCTGGTTTTCAACGACGAGAATAACCGCATCACTGTGATTGATGATATAAGCACAGTCATCCGGCAAATTGGACTGATAGATCCCGACGATCACAGCACCGATGCTCACTGTGGCCATATCGAGTTGAATCCATTCCAGCCGGGTCCAGCTGAGAACATTGACTTTATCATCTTTTTCAACCCCCAAGGCCATCAGGCTCTTCGAGATTGTTTTACAGGTTTCTTGGTGTTCTCCCCATGTGACCGGTTTCCACTCGGTCCCTTCCTTATACTTGTAAGCGACCTTATCTTTGTTTGTCTCGCAAACGTTTTTAAATAGCTCATAAATTGATTTTTCAAGCATCTTACCCCTCCTTGTTTGCTTTATATTGTCTGAAGGCTTTTAAAGTTTTGGCAAATAAAATACTCTTCAGTTTCGGAGAGAAGAGCTGCCCATTCTGTGAATCATTCAGAATTAAAAAGATTTTTAATATCGAGTTCATAACTTATAATGACCACTCCTTTCCCCTAAGGATAGCGCCAGAATAATAGCAAGGAATAGGAAAAGAGTCAATGAGGCAAAAATATCAGGTCTGGTATTATAGAATGCTTCAGCAGAAATTGGGGATAGCAAAAATTGGAGAAAGCCTCTAATTTTCCGTATCATTTCGGGGAACGAAGCGACGTGGCAATCTCATTGGATGAAAGGGAAAATTAAAGAAATTGGGGAAAAGCTTCAATTTTCGTTCAAGTCTAAACAAAGAGGAATCTGGTCAATGTCTAATGTGCATACGGGCGGGCGTTTACATCTTCACCCTTCTTCTTGGCTAGTTTGGCCCACCCTCGGTTGTTGAGCCATAAAAAAAATGATCCCAGGAAAGAAAAAGGGCCCCGGTAGAAGGCTTCTGGAATGACGCTCATCGTTTCATCTGCTGAAGGAGATCCTTTGGCCAATGAATCAGCCATCCGGACCAGCGCTTCCTTAACCTTCTTTGCCATAGAGCCACCATCATCCAGTGTCTTCCCCTCTCTCCCCCGCAGAACTTCTCCCGCGCGGATGGACAGGCTTCCGCCCCATTGGAAACCGACATCCTCGGCAAATTTTCGGTATATTCGAATGACCGTTTGAGTGTGGTGTCTCTCTGGGAAGGCACAGTTGACAACAACCGAAAACAGTTTACCATCACTCTTTTTTTGCGCTTTTACCAGCTCTTTCTGATGAACAGCCATAAGTTCCATTGCTTTGATAACAATATAAGGCTGACAGTCGTCATAAAGGGGGGCAGCCAGAACGATAACATCTGCTGCGTCAACGGCTTCGAGCAACTGCGAAATCTTCTCTTGAATTCTCAATATCGGTCCAATCCATAATACAGGAAGAGGTTCGACTCCTTTTAGCTTCATCAGGTTCAGAAGATAAGAGACGACAGCTGTCGAGGTGCTCCTTCTCCCTCTAGGGCTCCCCACCAAGAGCAGCACACGCAACGGGCCGGTCATTTCTTCTCTCCGAATTCAGCGAGCAGACTCTTGATGCCTTTCCGAATTTCCTCATCGTCATTTTTATCCAGGAATACCTCGGCTCTTTGTTTTGGAGCATGCCAGTTTAGACTATGACGCTCGATCAAGGTTTTAAAAATTTGGTCACATTCGCTGTCTCTTTCTCCTTCCGCAACCGCAATTCCCAGGACTGAGGGGTAATCGTCATATCTTTTTTCATGCCGGTAGCTGTCCTTGATCTTAATAAATGAAGGATGGAGCAAACCCAGCATTCTCTCAATCGCCTTCTTCAACTCGGAAGAATACCCTCCCCATGTCAAAGGAGTCAAAAAGACAAGCAGGTCGCTGTTGATTGCTTTGTTGGCGATTTCTCTTCCCTGGTCCTCCTGAAAGCAGATTCCGGGTGTCGTATCCCAGCATTGGAAGCAGCCTATGCAGGTCCCGACTTTGATTTGATGCAGGGTCAAAGATTCGCACTCCCACCCGGCAGAAGAAAACTCACTCTCAAGAATGTCTTGTATGGGCATTAAATGTGTCTGGCGCTCGAGGCTGCCATTAAGAATTAATGCCTTCATGCTATTTCTCCTCCAACGCAGATTGTCTTTCTTTTCTATTCAAAAAGGAACAGGCTATTTAATACAAAGATTACTCCAATGTCAAATGCGGAGACACAATCTCTTATTTTATTGATTTGACTAAGGGCAAGACGATGATTTGACTAAGGGCAAGACGATAATCAAAAAAGCTCCTGAAAAATATTTAATGCTTTTTTTCTTTAAAGTAAACATTATTTTTTATAGAATGTTTTTGCAAAAAACTTTAAATCTCACAAATAGTATGTCCCTTGTTGGCTGGATATTTCTCCTTTGGAAATCCCTTTATATTTAATAAGATTTAATATAAAGTTATTCCTCTTCGGGATTCGGCACAGAATTCCGGATCGTTATAAATGGATGTCTCGCAGAAAAGAGACTCTTTAATATCCTGAAGAAAGGAGGGAATGCTTGATGCAAATCAAAACTTTTAGGCTTTATGGCCTGCCAATCATCGCCTTGATGTTTTTTCTGCTGTCAACATCACCTGGCACTCTCTCGGCTGCTCAGAAAGTTCCCATAAGCTTCAATGATTACCACAGCTACACCCAAACAGTCGCATACATCAAAGATGTTGCCAAAGCTTATCCCAACATCACTGAACTTCTCGAGATAGGCCAGAGCACGATGGGGAGGCCTATTTACGTGCTTGTCATCACCAACATGAAAACAGGAACCACGATCGATGCCCATGTGGGATTACGCAACATGAGGAAGGAAGGAGTGAAGAACGTCCAGCCGATGAAATCCTACCAGGGGAAACCTGGATTCTGGATCTGCGGCAGCACACACGGGAATGAATACACAGGGACTGAAGTCTGTCTTTATACCATAGACAAGCTGGTCTCTGGCTATGGTTCGGATGAGGAAGTCACGCAGATAGTGAACAATCAGACTTTCTATATCTGTCCTGTCGTCAATCCTGACGGACTGTACAACAGCCTCGAGAAGGGAATCTCGCAGCGGCAGAACAGCATGAAAAAGGACGACGACAATGATGGCAACGTCAATGAGGACGGATATGACGACCTCAACAGAGATGGATACATCACCCGGTTCCGGTATAAAGATCCCCAAGGTCAGTATGTGATTGACGACGAAGACCCTCGCTTGATGATCCGTCTGAGGAGAGGAGAAAAAAGCGATAAGCCGTTGTATTCGGTCATCAGGGAGGATAAGGACAATGATGAAGATGGCGAGCACGGAGAAGACGGGGAAAGAGGGATTGACCTGAACCGCAATTTTCCGGAAGGCTGGTTCAGAACAGACGGCATGGTGGGAGGCCAGGGTGATTATCCCACATCCGCACCGGAAACTCATGCTATCGCCGAATTTTTCACCAACCACACCAACATCCTGATGGCGCAGAACTATCACACGTCTGGTGGATTCACCTACAGACCGATGGGGACAGCGCCCCCGACAGAACTCCATCCTAAAGATGTGGCCGTGTTCGATATGATCATGGGGAAAAAGTACCTGGAGATTATCGGCGAGGATGTCCCTGAGGCATGGCAGAGGCCTGAAACTTTGAATACACTCAAAGAAGAACTCAGGAAGACATCCAAGAATAAATATGCCATATCCCGCGGCTACGAGCTGCCGCGAGGCTGGAGAGCCAGCTACAACGAGGAAAGAGACCAGCGGTACAATTATGGGATGGCCAGTGATTGGATGTACATGCAGTTGGGCATTTACGCCCTCACAACCGAACTCTGGAATCCTCAGAGAGATATAAAGGATTTTCCCCAGTTTGAAGGGGAGGAGGCACGGATCCAGTCTCAACGGGCACTCTTGAAATACCAGGACGAAAAATACGGTGGGAAGTTGTTTATACCCTGGAAGAAGTTCAACCACCCGGAACTGGGAGAGGGAGAGATCGGTGGCTGGATCCCCAAATACCTCAGTAACGCCCTTCCTGGAGAACCGTTGATCGAGGTCTGTGAAAAGCACTGGCAGTTCGAGAAGTTCAGGGCCGGACTTCAGCCAGAGATAGTCATTACAGAGGCTGAAGCGCGCGTCCTCTACACAGCCAGTAGTGCCAGTGATGCTGTCGCCTCCCAGAAGGGTGACCAGGTCACGATCAAGAAAGGTAAATCCAGAGATAAATACAAAATTATTGAAGTTAGGGCAACAATCGAAAACAAAGGAAAATTAGCGACGCATCTTGCCCGGGGCGATCAACTGCCGGGAAACCGTGAAGACATTGTCTGGTTGATCGGCAACCGCGACCGAATTACTTATCTTCAAGGCTCACCTTTCCAGAGGCTCGGAGTTATCGAGGGGACGATGAGAATTCCCGGTTATACAGCAAGAGGCGCTCCGCGTCCTCAACAGGCACAGATGCAGCGGAGGATGATGTTCTTTCCTCCAGGATTCCCGATGTTCCAGAGACAGCCGAGGTACAGCCCCACCCAGGTGGAACAGACAGGCCCGAAGCGAACGATCAAATGGCTGATCGCTGTCAAAGGAGACTCTCCGCTCAAAATTGTGGCGACTTCCCAAAAAGGCGGGACCCAAGTCAAAAGCCTTTCTATTCGATAACGGAGGAAAACGATGAAAAGACAAAAACACTTAAAATACATCACGGTTTCAGTCTTGAGTGTTTTCCTGCTGACAGCTTCAGTGGGCTCGGCCTTAGCCCAGAAGAAGCTTCAGATGAGTCCGGGCGGCTACCACGGTGAACTCGATTTTCCGATAAACTGGAAGCAGTATTACTCCTACACAGAATGGACTAAAATCATGCACGACATCCAGAAAAAATACCCCCAATTGGCTGACATTCAGAGCATCGGAAAGAGCCGGATGGGCCGGGACCAGTATCTGATAACCATCACGGCCAAGTCGACAGGAAATCATCAGGATAAGCCTGCCATGTGGGTGGACGGAGCGATTCATGGAAACGAGATTAACGGCATCTCCTGCTCCCTTTACCTGATGTGGTATCTCCTCACCCGTTATGATTACGACACATACGTCTACGACCTGGTCAACAACTGCACGTTCTACATCCTTCCCGGGCTCAACGTGGACGCCAACGATTCATTCGCCCGGTTTCCCAACACACCGAACAATCCCCGTGAACCGTTCAGACCCGAGGACAATGACGGGGACGGGCTCTATGACGAGGACCGGACCGAGGATGTGGACGGCGACGGCGAACTTTCTACCATGTACATCGAAGATCCGAAAGGAGAATTCAAACTATCACCTGATAAGCGACAGTTTCTCCGCATCAGCGATGAGAAGGAAGAAGTTCAACGCTTCCGCAGGGTAGGCTCCGAAGGATACGACAATGACGGCGACGGAATGATCAACGAGGATGACATCGGTGGCCCTGACCCGAACCGAAACTTTGCCTATGGCTGGAATCTTCAGGCGGGAAATCCCTACCCCATGTCTGAACCTGAGTGCCGCAACGTGTATGAATTCCAGCTAGCCCATCCCAATATTTTTGCCAGCTTCCATTACCACAACACAGGACGGCTGATCATGTTTCAGGCCCCACCGGCTGTGCCTAGCCGGGCTCAGACACCCGAACAAAGGCAACGCATGCAGGAAATGTTCCAGCAGCGACTGGAAGAGATGAGAAAGACGAACAAGTACGCTCAGCTTTTCGACCGGCAGGTTTCACCAGATTACCAGCACGACATGGATGTCCAGACTGAGATTGTGACCATGGGAGCCAGAATCATGAAGAATTACCGCCCAACCATCGGTGGTTTGAGCGGCCAAGCCCACGCCGCCACTTACTACATGCTCGGCGCTTACAGCTATCTCATCGAGCTTTGGGGTTCACCCGATTTTGAAGCAGATGAGGATGGTGACGGTCGAGTGACCGATGACGAATATTTAAAGTGGATCGATACTGAGCTAACCGGAGAAGGATGGGTCATGCCGCATAAAGTCAACCATCCGGATTTAGGAGAGATCTGGATCGGAGGCACGCGTAAAAAACACACGGTGAGAACGCCTCCAGCCCGTTATATTGAGATGGAAGCGCTGAAGAATGCCCAGTTCGTGATGTATTGTGCCAGCCAGTTTCCCAAGGTGGAAATTGAGGAAGTTTCTGTCATTCCGGCCAATGATGAATTGTACTGGATCGAGGTCGCAGTCAAGAACGGCCGTGTCTTCCCCACCTCATCTGACCGAGCTGTCCAGCTCCAAAGAGCGGTGAACGATACCATAACAGTCAACACATCCAATAATATTTCAGTTGTGGACATGCCTGAGGGCCCGACTATTATCGACCCGTTGAACAATACAGCTTCCTCTGAATCAATCCCCGGAAAATCTGCTGAATTCAGGCTCAAAGGAAAAGAAACCAAGCGGTTCTGCGCTCTGGTCAAGATGAGTGGAACCCAGGGATGGGTGGAATTTAAAGTCAAATCCAAGCATGGCGGGACGGCCGCAAAAAGAGTCAAACTCCAGGTGAGCCGATAATGGCTTCTGACCCTTTAAGGAGGGAAATGAAGGAATAGCGGTAACTGCTCCATCGTACGACACTTGCGAATTGTGACAATGTGTCATTGCGAGTGCAGCGTGGCAATCTCATTTGATGAAATTGTCATTGCGACTAGTGTAACGAAGGTGCAATTTTATAAAAATTGATCATTCATTATCTTCTTATGAGATGCTCCATCACATCGTTCCCCGCAATGACATTTTAAGGGAGTGCCGAATTATTGAGCTGGCATGAACACTGCCGGTACATATCCTATAATTAATGGCATCGCTCAACTCCTGTAACCTTTGTAGACATTTCTCAAAACAGGACCGGACTTATAAACCTGAAATTTGACAAGTCCGGTTATTCAGGATATTAAAAAGGGAAACAGGTCTCTTCTGTGAGGAGAAATCAAATGGATTTTAAGAGACTTTCCTTCCCTGAGGCACCCGTAATAAAGATCCAACCTCCCGGTCCTCGATCAAAGGAGCATCTCGATTTTCAGTCAGCCCATGAGGGCTCGGCTGTGTCTTATCCCCGAGGGATGCCCATGGCACTGAGTCGAGCTCAAGGAGCGACCGTCGAGGATATGGACGGAAATGTCTATATCGACTTTTTTGGCGGCGCCGGGGTGATGAATGTGGGACATTCCAATCCTTTGGTGTTGGAGAACGTTTCAGAGCAGCTTTCCCGTCTCACTCATTCCCTCGACATCCCGAGCGAGCCACGGAAAGCGCTCATAGAGACCTTGCTCTCATTTTTGCCTGATCCTTTACAGAGAATATTTTTCGGAGGGCCCACAGGATCAGATGCCGTTGAAGCAGCTATGAAGCTTGCCAAGTATAACACACGCCGTCAGACGATGATTTCTTTCGAAGGCGCCTACCACGGGATGAGTTCGGGAGCCCTTTCTCTCTCCAGCGGCCTGTCTTTCAAAGAAGATTTTCTGCCGCTTATTCCTGAAGTTCATTTTGTCCCTTATGCGTACTGTTACCGCTGCGCATTCGGGAAAGAATCTGATACGTGCGATATGGATTGTGCGAAGTATGTAGAGCATGTTCTTGAAGACCCCCATTCAGGGGTGGGGAAACCGGCTGCACTCATCGTTGAGGCCATTCAAGGCGAAGGCGGTTCCATCGTGCCTCCAGAGTCATTCCTCACAGAAATTCGAGAAATTTGTGACAAATACCAGATTATCATGATTGTTGATGAAATCCAGGCCGGTCTCTGCCGAACAGGAAAAATGTTTGCCTTTGAGCACAGCGGGATTGAACCTGACATCGTTACATTGAGTAAAGGGCTGGGAGGCCTTGGCTTTCCCATATCTTGCATCGTGTACAAAGAGGAGCTGGATAAATGGCCTCCGGGAAAACATATCGGCACGTTCCGGGGGAATGTTATTGCCTATGCAGCCGGAGCCGCAGCTCTTCGCTTCATGAGTGAAAATAATCTTGCCGACCACTCATCTAACCTTGGCGAGAAGATGCTCTCCTGGCTTAAAGACATAGAGAAAGATTCACGCATCGTGGGAGAGGCCCGGGGAAGAGGCCTTATGCTCGGCATAGAGCTTGTCAAGGATAAGGCATCCAAAGAGCCATCTCCTGATTTGGCTCAGAAAGTGAGGACCATCTGCCACCAGCGCGGGCTGCTCGTCGAGATCGGCGGCCATTATTCAAACGTCGTCCGCTTCCTCCCTCCTCTGGTTCTGACCGAAGAACTGGCTAAAAAGGGGATAGAGATTTTCGCCGATTCAATCAGGGAAGTGGAGAAAACACTGTAAGGATTGATATAACAGAAAATCCTCTGGCATACTAAATCAACATTTCGGCCTTATTAAATATTCAGGAGAACTCAACCATTTTTTCAGTCTCACTTTTGCTATGTCATTGTGGGCACAGCGTGAAAATCTCTTTAAAATAAATTATATGAATTAAAGGTGTCATTGCGAGCGCAGCGTGGCAATCTCATTTGATGAAATTGTCATTGCAATGAGCATAGCGAAGAAGCAATCTCATAAAAATGAATTTTTCATTATCTTCTTATGAGATTGCCACGCAAGCTCGCAATGACATGAAAGGATGAGATTGCCACGCAAGCTCGCAATGACAAGTGAGTGAGATTGCTACGTCATTTGGTTCCTCGCAATGACAAGTGAGAGAGATTGTCACCCCTGGCTCGCAATGACACTCACTTCTTAGGTCACTGAGTATAAAGTGTCGGACGATATCAGCCCTCTGGGTTGTACCTTCTGATCTTACTTGTTGAAACACCGTACTGGACTAAGCCGGAAGCGATAATCAGAGCGCAGACAACGCCATCCAGGACCGGGACTCCCAGTTTTTTCTGGAGAGGCTTATCCAAGCCTGTCATCGCCGCACAGCCCAGCACGACTACTTCTGCCCTATCTTCTTCTATCGCTAATCGGGCAGTCCGGAGATATTTCTC
>Ga0180438_10009443_pt1 | contig 12148 bp, 9 predicted proteins | sample SS_ome_12_FD_132455 | JGI IMG/M metagenome (GOLD analysis project Ga0180438, IMG submission 132455) | Hypersaline lake sediment archaeal communities from the Salton Sea, California, USA - SS_3_D_2 metaG | ecosystem: Environmental > Aquatic > Non-marine Saline and Alkaline > Hypersaline >...
GTGTATTGCATCGTACACAAGGGGGAACCCTTCACCGGATTGACACTCATGGACTTTCCCTATGCATATGAAAAGAGAAAACCCCAGTACAGGCCGTATTTTCACCCTTCTTCACTTCATCCACGAATTGCCCGAACCCTGGTCAATCTGAGCAGGGCCCGAACCCAGGTGCTGGATCCCTTCTGTGGGACCGGGGGAGTTCTTGTGGAAGCAGGACTCATGGGATTACAGGTGAAAGGACTGGATATCTCTCCTGAAATGATCTGTGGATCGAGAAAAAATTTAGATCATTTCCATATCTCATCCTATGAACTGCATCAGGGAGACATAGCAGACCTTCCTGCGTATTTCCCATGGGTGGAAGCTGTAGCCACCGATATGCCCTATGGTAAAGCATCCCGTGCCATTCCTTCCCGTGATGATCTCTATGATACTGCCTTCCAGATCATCCATGAGATCGCACCTCACGCCTGTATTGTCTGTCCTCAGCCCTATGATTTCCAAAGTGCTGGATTTTCAGTCAGAGAATCATTTGTGATGAGGGTGCACAAGAGTCTCAACAGACATATCTATGTCCTTACTCAATGATAAAGACCTATACCTTCTTCCCACAGGTGCTGCAAAAGGTATCTGATGCCTCCAGTATGTTGCCACAATGCGGACAGAATCGTGCTTTCAATTCTTCTGTATCTTCCTCACTGGATATGCCACCAATATCTTCGCCATTAAAATCATATGAATCAAACAAAGAATCATTCGATGATTCTTCCTGCAATTCTTGTTTTTCTTTGGATGGTATCTGCTCCGATAATACAGGCTCTTTTGATGTAGAAGCTTCTCTGATGTAGGTATTGAGTTGCTCCTGCAGCCGATCCAGCTGTGACATCAGTGTACCAATGTCCTGTATGAGTTTTTCATAGACATGTTGATTGGATTTTGAGACAGATGGTTCTTCGGGGGAATCTTTCTTTCCAAACAGAGAAAATCTACCAGATTTCTTTTTTGGTTTGTCCTGCTCCCCTTGAAACCGGATATCTAATTCAACTTCCTTTTTTATCTGCTGTAATCCTTGATGCATTTCCCGAACGCGGGTTAACACAGTTTCGGCATCGGATTTTGTGCGTATCTTCATGGTCTTCAAATTGCCAATCCCGAGCATGTGTATGTGCTTTCTATACTCTGATGGATCCATGAAAATTCCTCTCATCAGTGTTTGTCCATGCCAATATATAGTTAGTGTCTTCATTCATGGAGGAGAAATCATTTCCTTCAAAATTCTGACTCTTCTCTTTCAGTACTCCTGTGTATTTTCCAGCCACACAGAAAGATGTTCCTGACGCATGGTTTCTTTTTTTAATTGAGTCAGCCTGATTCCCACCAGGCGAACATACTGACCTCGGAATTGCTCAAAGAGCTCCTGAGCCGTAGATACAATTACCTGGGGTGAACGAGAATAGTAGGGTATTGTTTTACTCTTCGTATGGGTTTCAAATCCCTTGAACCTGACCTTGATGGATACTGTTTTAAAGGAAGTGTTTCTCCTTTCCAGCCGATTCTTTAATCTCTCTGCAATCCAGGCGAAGGTAGCATGAACATCCTGAATGTTTTTCGTATCTGTAGAAAACGTGTGTTCTTTTCCCATGGATTTCATAGTCCCCTGGTATCCCACCGGTCTCTCATCTTTTCCATGGGCTATAAGCCATACCCATTGACCGGATTTTCCCAACAGCTGGGTTAGCGTCCTCACATCTGAGCGCTCTATATCCTCTATAGTTACTATTCCATGAGTATTGAGAATTTCCTTTGTCTTTTTTCCAACACCACTTATTTTTTCCACCGGAAGCGGTCGTAAAAATGAAAAGAGATCATCCGGAGATACCACGGTAACTCCCCCTGGTTTTTGATGATCAGATGCAATCTTGGCTACAGATTTATTGGGTGCGATTCCCACAGAACAGCTTATGCCCTCTCTATGAAGGACGGTATCTCTGATAGCCTCCCCAAACTGACGAGCATGAGCATAATGATAGACCCGTCTGGATGCATCCAGATATGCTTCATCGATACTTGCCCGTTGAAATATGTCAGAAAACTCCTTGAGGATGCCCATAATGGCCCGGGAGATGGTAGCATAGAGAGCAAAATTCGGCCTGATGTAGATTCCCTGAGGACATTTCTCATAGGCCTGGGAAATGGGCATGGCTGAATGTATTCCATAGTCCCGGGCTTCATAGGAACAGGTGGTTACTACTCCTCTTCCTTTTACAGGATCTCCCCCAATGATGACAGGTAATCCTGCTAATTGAGGATTCTCCCTGATTTCACAGGCTGCATAAAAGGCATCCATATCCACATGTACTATGGTTCTCATTCGCTTTTTGATGCCTGTACACTATTCATATTATTTTTCAGAGAGTGGAGGAAAAATACCCAATGCCTGTATGAAATAAAGGAGGATGTAGATATGATAATCTCTTTCTATCTCTGTACCAAAGGTTACAAGGAAAAGATAAAAGAGTTTGATAAGGAAAAAAAGAGAAGAATGGAAACATATGAAAAAAAGATAACAGGCAGAACCTATTGAACTTCATTTTAATTTAAAATTTAAGATGAGATTTGATTGCAGTAGCCAGGGAATATGCTCTCCCTAAATCTTCCATGGAAATAACCCCTATGAGTTGACCATTTTCCATGACTGCAAATGCTTTCACCTGATTCTGCTGCATTTTCTTATACACTTCATTGAGCTTGTCATCTGGTGATACTGTGGGAATCTCTTTCTTTACAATTCCTCCCACTTCACTGTGTAACCCATGTTCGTGGATGGCAGAGAGTAAATCGTCCTGATTCACCACTCCAATATAAGATCCCTCTTCTGTGATAGGGATAACATTTCTGCATGTTCCCTTGAAGAAGCGTTCAATGACTCCTGAGAGGGTGGTATTTCCTGGTAAAGCAGGGCACTGGGTATTCATCACATCGCGGACTGTGAATTGCTGGAGTTCTTCTCCTATGAGTACACTCTGTTCTTCTGATGATGCACCCAGATACACAAAGAAGGCAATGAATATTAAAAATGGATTGATTATGAGACCGGCAATACCAAACAGTATGGCAAAAATCTTTCCAATCGATGCAGCTATCCGTGTGGCCCTGGCAAACTCCATTCTTTGGGCAAGGTAAGCCCGTACTACTCTTCCTCCATCCATAGGAAATGCAGGAAGGAGATTGAACACTGCCAGAAAGATATTTATCCATGCCAGATACACCGGGAGATAACCAAGGGAAGTGGCAAGCTTTTCCAAATTGAATTCAGTCACATCCAGTCCAAAAACCAGATTAAGGCTTAACAGCACGATACCAATGGCAAAACTGGTCAACGGCCCTGCCAGAGCTATCTTCAATTCCTGATCTGGTTCTTCTGGAATCTGTTCCATGTTGGATACTCCGCCTATGGGAAGGAGGGTGACATCACGAACATTAACTCCATATCTCTGTGCCTGTTTTGAATGAGCTAATTCATGGAGAATGACACAAATAAAAAGTAAAAAAATAAGTATTGCTCCTCGAAAAGCGGCCGTCCATCCATATTGATATCCAAAAAGAGCTGCATATCCAATGATAAGCATGGGAAAAGTAATATGTAATTTGAGAGGGATTCCAAACACAGATCCTATTGTATATGACCACTGCATGGGCTATACACTTTTTACAGGTTATTAAACTTTTCGAACAGTACAGCAGGCCCTATCTATGGGGTTGAAGATAAGGAGTGACTGTTGTGATCATCGCTCACATAGAAAGAATCTTGTAAGAGAACATCCTCATAGTATGTTACAGAAAAAAATAAAAAATAAAAAATAAAAATGACAGGAAAAAATGATGAGACTGCCTGCCAAGAGACCAGAACTATATCAGGGGAATACTCCCCGATAACTGTACACTTCTGCAATATGTTCAATTGCCACCACATATGCAGCAGTTCTCAGTGAGACCTTCTTCTCCTGGGCTTTCTGCCAGACTTTATCAAAGGTGGAAACAATTCTCTTTTCGAGCCGGGTATTGATTTCTTCTTCTTCCCACCTCAGTCCACTGAGTGCCTGAGCCCATTCCAGGTGGCTGACGATGACACCTCCTGAATTGGCCAGTACATCGGGAATAACATAGACTCCACGCTTTTCCAGCACTTCATCTGCGCCCGGTGTGGTGGGTCCATTGGCACCCTCGGAGATGATATCAGCCTTGATTTTATCAACATTATCTTTGCGAATCTGGTTTTCGAGAGCAGCAGGGATGAGAATGTCTACATCTTCATAGAGTACTTCGTCCCGATTACAGGGTTTCAATTTATCGAATTTTTCCAGACATTTATGTTTTTCAGTGCACACCATGAGCTCATCTACAGGAAGTCCTTTCTTATCGATGAACCCACAGGTTGAATCAGAAGCTCCAACGATTTCTGCACCCATCTCCTCCAGAAAGAATGCTGCATAACTTCCCACATTTCCAAAGCCCTGGATGGCCACTGTGGCACCCTTTAAACTCTTGCCCAGTTTTTTATACAGTTCACGGGTGGCTATAGCCACTCCTCTTCCCGTGGCCTGTTTTCTTCCCAGAGAGCCTCCCAGTACCTCTGGTTTTCCAGTGACAATGGCAGGTTCTGTGTATCCTTTAAACATGCTGAAGGTATCCATCATCCAGGCCATGGTCTTTGAAGTGGTGAATACATCTGGTGCGGGAATATCTATATGAGGTCCCAGTATGGGCATGATGGCGGTGGTGTACCGTCGGGTAATACGTTCTAATTCCCGTTCTGAAAGGGTCAAAGGATCGCAAATTACGCCACCCTTTGCTCCCCCATAGGGAAGATCCACCAGTGCGCATTTCCAGGTCATCCAGGCTGCCAGTGCTACAACTTCTTCTTCACTGACATCAGGATGATATCGGACTCCACCCTTGGTGGGTCCTAGCGCATGATCATACTGGCATCTGAATCCTGTAAATATTTTCACCTTTCCACTGTCCATCATGACAGGGAATGTTACCTTGAGACAGAGATTTGGTGATTTGAGAATTTCCTCAACATAATCTGGAATATCTATGACCTCAAAAGCTTTTTCGACCTGTTGACGGACCATATCCGTTATTGAGAATTTCATGATATCACCATTCTGATATATGATGTGATCCCTCAATTTCTTGCAGGATTAAATACTTTTTCAATCTATGTATTATCGGCATGAATTATTTTTTTACCATGGGTAATGTGGCTTTCTCAGAAATTTTAGAGAAGGAATATCTTCTTCTGGCTCTCACTAGCTATTAGAAATGTATATAGAATAACAACCTCATCTTACACTGTATTAAAATTGTATGGAGATCAATTTTCAAGAAGAAAAGAAAAAGAGAATGGAAAAATTTAGGAATTGAGAATATCTTCGGCTTCCTGCACATCGCAATCCATGATGTATGGAATATCACTGATTTCACTTGATTCTCGAGTCAGGGCAGCGAGATCATCCCGGGAAATGTAATCGGGAGTGAATTTACGACAGCCAGCCATGATCTGCCTGAGACCCTGGTTCAATCTCTCCATGTAGGTGTACAGGCCCATAGCACTGGGGGGTAACTTATCGAAGTCGTTTCCAAATTTCTTCTTCAATTCAGGCGATGTGACAAATATTTCTTCTTTATTGGTTCCGAATCGTTCCACATATACGGGTACCATTCCTTCGTTGATTTTTTTGCCAATGGTTTTTCCTACCATTGCTGCTGCTAAAGGTGCCCGTGCCATTCCGATCAACTTGAAATAGGGTGCACCCAGTGCAAGACCCTTGAACATCTGATCTTCAAATGAAAATCCTCCAGCAATAGCAATATCTGGAACATATTCACCCTTTTTGACAAGCTTCTCCACGTATTTATACAGCAGGGAATGGAGTTCTACCTCTGGTACACCCCACTCATTCATCATCCTCCAGGGACTCATTCCAGTTCCTCCACCAGCTGCATCCACTGTGAGGAGATCGAGTTTTCCCTTTGAAGCAAATTTGAGTGCCCGGGCCAGATCTGCTGGACGATAGGCACCAGTTTTCAAAAATATGTGTTTTGCTCCAAAATCCCTGAGTTCCTTGACACGCTTTAAGAACGCAGATTCAGAAACCATTCCCACCCGGGAATGACGTTCAAATTCCTTAAAGCTTCCTTTCTTGAATGCTTCTATGACTGCGGGATTGGTGGGATCGGGCAGTACCACATATCCTCTGGCTTTTAAGAGCTGAGCCCGCTCGAGGGTTTTCAGTTTGACTTCACCCCCAATATTCTTAGCTCCCTGTCCCCATTTCATTTCCACAGCATCAGCATCCAGTTCTGAAATAGCGTATTCATGGACACCGAGATTGGTATCTTCCACATTGGCCTGGACCACGATAGCACCGTATCCATCTCTCTGCCATTTCTTATATAAATTAACCCGCCATTCAAGATCGGGGGAGTGTTTCACCTTTCCCTTGACAATTTCTGAATCGGGGTCCATTCCGCAGACATTTTCACCTATGGTCAGGGGGATTCCGGTGATTGCAGCACCAATGGCCAATCCTTCCCAATTATTCTTGGCAATGGCTGTAGATCCCAGCCCTGGAATAACGACGGGCATTCTCACCTTGATATCTTTTTCCTTCCCTATTTTCCTCTCCAGCTTAACATTAGAAAAAAGGGCCTTGTCACTATCTGCCTCGATTCCCCAGGCACCTACTACACCACTGAGAATGGTGAAGTGTGATAGATCAACAGGATAAACCTTTTCACTACCAGAGGTGATAATCCCGAATGGCTGTGGATAGATGATCTCGTGACCTCTGTAGGCAGATTTACCAATCTCACACATGCCGATACAGCCGTCAACACAGGTAACACACATTCCACTCAGTGCATTTATGGATCCTTCTGTTCGATTTTTGGTCAGCGTTGCCGCTGTTGCATTAACCCTTGTTAAAGACATGGCTTTACCTCCTTTATATGTTCATTTCTAATCGGTATTTTCATGATGTAACCTCCTTCTCTTTTAATTCTGATTTCTTTTTTTCAGCATCTGATAATAAGCATGCAGCACAGGGATCCATGTAACAGTGTACCTCATCATACACATCAAGACATGGATACTCAATATTCTGACACCCTCCACATACAGCACCGGGAGGTTCAGGACCATGACATCTGAGCATGCACACTGGACAGATATACATGCATGCGCCACATGTCCTGCACACTTCAGTTTTAATATCAAAGGGTGTGGTTATCTTTCGATCCTTTCCCCTGTTGACAAACCCTATGGCTCGAGCATCCATCTGTTCCTCACACATTCTCACACACAACCCACAGAGAATGCAGTCATCATTTTTCAGTGAAAATCGAACCGAATTAACACCGAATTTCGATGCAAGATCCTGTATGGTCTTGGATGTGGGACACCGTGCCAGCATGAGTTCAATGATCAATTTCCGGTATTTGTGGATCTTGGCGGTATGAGTATGGATAATGAGCCCTTCTTCAACGGGATAGGTACAGGATGATACAACCTTTTTTCGTGCTCCCTCACCGATTTCTACAATGCACAACCGACAGGCACCATAGGGTGAGAGACCTTTATTATAACATAAGGTGGGAATTTCAATTCCATAAAAATTACAAGTTTCCAGAATGGTCCATCCTTCTTCAGCCTGAACATCCAATCCATTGAGTGTAACTGTGATCATGATAATCAACTCCCAAATTGCTTTTTCCCCTCTTCAGTCTCCAGATCGCACCTCAAACAGCGCCGTGCTTCCTTTACTGCCTCTGCTTCTGGAAGTCCCAGGTCCACTTCATCAAAGGAACAGACCCGTTCATCCACTTTCCTGGTTTCCATCTCCGGTCGCATTGCTTCTGCTACCTCTTCTTCAGTCAATTCTACCAGTTCCACATACATGGAGGGTCTGGTCACTGAATACTCCCGTTCCACAGGCAGTCCCTGCAGGTATTTGTCAATGAGCTCTGCCACCACTTTTCCGGCTCCCATGGCCTCTATGACCACGCTGGGACCTGTTACCACATCTCCTCCCGCAAATACACCCTCCACTGGTGTGGTATAGGTTTCCGGATCCACCACAACAGTTCCCCAGGGTGTGAATTCGAATCCTTCCTGATCCTGCAAAAAGGAGGTGTCTGGTCGCTCACTGATGGCCACAATCAGGGTATCCAGTTCTACAGTGAATTCTGATCCTTCTATGGGGACTGGTCGCCGTCGTCCGCTCTCATCGATATCTCCCAGCTTCATGCGTATGCACTCTACTCCTGTTATCTTTCCATTGGCAGTGAGAATTTTTTTGGGTGCTGTGAGAAACTGTATGTCTACATTCTCCTCCAGGCAGGCTTCTGTTTCTTCTTCGAATGCTGGCATCTCAGATCGTGTTCTTCTGTAGAGAATAGTCACTTCTTCCACTTCAGGTAATCGGCTGGCTACCCGTGCAGAATCCACGGCTGCATTTCCTCCCCCGATGACTCCCACTCGCTTCCCAATTTTCACTGGATTCTTCAGGCTGACATCTTTGAGGAATTCCAGTGCATCCAGCACACCTTCGGATTCTTCATTGGGAATTTTCAATTTCAGAGAATCATGTGCACCTGAAGCAATGAATATGGCATCATAGGAATCACGCAGTTCTTTGAAGGAAATATCTTTACCCACCGTGGTATTGGTCCTGAATTCAACGCCTGCTTCTCTAATGTTTTGAAGATCATAGTCCAGGATCTCTCTTGGCAGACGATATTCGGGGATGTACACGGTTAATCCTCCTCCAATCACAGGAAGAGATTCAAAAATAGTGACAGCATATCCTTTCAATCCCAGAAAGTATCCTGCAGTCAATCCGCCCGGTCCCGAACCAATGATAGCAACCTTTTCCTTCTTATTCTCCTTTCTCTTTACAGGGTATGTGAGACCCTTATCTCTGGCATAATCCGTGGCAAATCGCTTCAATGCCCTGATGGCAATGGGGTCACCGAATTTACCGGATTGACACTTGGATTCACAGGGATGACTACACACACGAGCACATACCGAAGGCAGTGGGTTATCCTTGCGAATGATGTTGAAGGCTTCCTCGTATCTTCCCCGGGCAATGAGCGAGATATAGACTGAAGCTTCTGTCCCTATTGGACAGATGTGCTGACAGGGTGCAGAAATAATTTCCTTGCACACCACAGCCGGACACCGCTTATATTTGATGTGCTGCTCGTATTCATCCAGGAAATATTCCAGCGTTGAAAGTAAAGGATTGGGAGCAGTTTGACCGAGTCCACACATTGAGGCATCTTTTACCAGTTGACCAAGTTCTTTGAGTATCTCAATGTCTTCTTCTTTTCCCTTTCCTTCGCAGATATTGGTGACGATCTCCAGCATGCGTTCAATGCCTTCTCTGCAGGTCATACATTTTCCACAGGATTCATCTTGGAGAAATTCCAGAAAATAACGGGCAGTATCTACCATGCAGGTGTCTTCGTCCATGACCACCATCCCCCCGGAACCCATCATGGACCCTGCTTCCTTTAATTTTTCATAATCCACCGGTAAATCCAATTGCTTGGCAGGGATACAGCCTCCAGATGGTCCACCTGTCTGCACTGCTTTAAATTTCTTTCCCCTGGGAATTCCACCACCAATATCATAGACCATTTCCTTGAGCGTGACTCCCATGGGAACTTCCACCAGCCCGGTGTTATTGATTTTTCCCACCAGTGAGAATATTTTCGTTCCCTTGCTCCCTTCTGTACCAATGGAGGTGAACCACTCTGCACCTCTGGAGATGATCAGAGGGACATTTGCCCAGGTCTCCACATTATTGATATTGGTGGGCTTTCCCCAGATTCCTTTCTGAGCGGGGAAGGGAGGTCGCTGCCGAGGTTCACCTTTCTTTCCTTCTACAGAGGCGATCAATGCACTTTCTTCACCACATACAAAGGCTCCTGCACCCATGACCACCTTAATATCAAAATTAAATCCAGATCCCAGAATATTTTCTCCCAGAAGACCATATTCTTTCATCTGAGAGAGTGCAATCTTCACATTCTCTACAGCCAGTGGATACTCGTGTCTGACATAGATGAATCCCTGGTTGGCTCCAATAGCAATGGCTCCAATCAGCAACCCCTCCAATACCGAGTGGGGATTTCCTTCCAGAAGACTCCTATCCATATAGGCACCGGGGTCTCCTTCATCTGCGTTGCATACCACATATTTTACTGTACCCTTGGCTTTCCGTGCAATATCCCATTTCAGGCCAGTGGGGAATCCTGCACCACCTCTTCCCCGAAGTCCTGAATTTTTAACCTCTGCAATGATATCTTCTGGTTTCATGGATGAAAGTACTTTTGCCAGTGCCTGGTATCCTCCTGCCGAAATATATTCGGTAATTTTTTTAGGGTTTATCAACCCATTGCTGGCAAAAAGAATTCTCTTCTGGTTATTGTAAAAGGGAACATCTTTCTCATAGGTTATAATTTCACCCGACATGGGGTCGGTATATAAGAGCCGTTCTACAATTCTATCATTCTCAATAGTTTCGGTGATGATTTCCGGTACATCCTGGGCTGTTACCTGCTGATAGAAAATTCCCTGGGGGTAGATCACGATGATGGGACCTCTCTCACAGAATCCGTGACATCCTGTGGTTTTGATTTCTACTGCGTCTTCCAGCTTTCTATTCTTCAGCTCGGCTTCCAGTGCTTCAGTCACCTTTTCACATCCTGAAGCATGACACCCCGTTCCTGAACATACAGAAATACATGGTTTTTCAGAGTCCAGGGAAGCAATGATCGAATTTCTCAATGCTTCCAGCTCTTCAACGCTGTGTAATGGTAATTGTTCCGTCATGATTTCACCCTATTGCTCCTTATACTCATGCAGGAGTGCATCCATTTTCTTGGTGCTCATGTGCCCATGATATTCACCGTCGAGTACCACTACCGGGCCCAGGGCACAGGCTCCAAGACAGCGCACCGTTTCCAGGGTAAATTGCATATCGGGTGTTGTTTCTCCTACCTGGATGCGGAGTGATTTCTCAACACGCTCCACCAGACGCCGTCCACCCCGCACATGACATGCTGTGCCCACACATATGTTGATGATGTGTTTTCCTCGAGGTTCCAGACTGAACACCTTGTAGAATGTAGCAACAGAATACACATTAATGAGGGGGACATTCAGAGTTTCCGAGATCATGGTCAATGCTTCCTGGGGCAGATAATTATACTCATCCTGCACATCTAACAGTATAGAAATTAAATTAGATTTATCATTATTCCATTTGTCCATAACAGACTCAACAAGGATACCTACTTCTTCCATTGTGAATCATACCTCCATTACGCTTATAGATGAGATTATATATGAAATAAGTTAATGGATAAAGTCCCATTTTCATGATTCTCCTGGTCATCATGCCCCCTGCCAGTACCCTCACGAGAAGGGTTCCAGCCATACTCTCAGGCTGTAGACAGAGCGCTGGATAATCCACCTTATCCATGATGTGAGGCACAGGTCTTATCTTATAAATGTTATGGTACCTGAGGGGTATATCCTGCATATGGACCATTCTTTTTTTTGCTTCATCTTCTCTGCTATCTAAAATTTCTGAATACCTCATATTGTATATAATTTATGAAAGGAAAAAATGCGCGGGTCTGAAATGCAGAAGAAAACACGTGCTCTTTTCATAACGAGGTTCAATATCTGTGACCTTATCATTATCAGATAATTTGAACAATATGAGAATTAATTAATGTATCTTACAGAAATTGAAAATACCTTTATCTTTCATTAAACATTTCATATCACTTTATCACCATCCCAAAAATTCCCATAATAAAAATAGGAATCAAATAAAAAATAATACAATGATTACAGAGATCTATCTCCCTCAAACAGAAATTTATGGATAATAATCTAAAAATATTTAAATAAATACCATATTTTTCAAATAAGTATTCTATATTAATTATAAAATAAAATTAAAATGGAATAAAAACATTTTTACAATAATAAAATTCTCTTTTTTCTCATTTGATTAAATAAAATTAGATTTTCAGGTTTCATCTATTGACATAGGTAAAC
>Ga0180438_10009444_pt1 | contig 12146 bp, 9 predicted proteins | sample SS_ome_12_FD_132455 | JGI IMG/M metagenome (GOLD analysis project Ga0180438, IMG submission 132455) | Hypersaline lake sediment archaeal communities from the Salton Sea, California, USA - SS_3_D_2 metaG | ecosystem: Environmental > Aquatic > Non-marine Saline and Alkaline > Hypersaline >...
GAGGATGTCGCTCAGACAAACTGAAGGACCTGGCCCATATCGAACCAGGTCAACACACACAACCGCCGAAAAGGGGACATCTTAGTCCGCGGATCCGGGGACAAACTACACCGAGCTTGACACCTGAATTGGCCCAGATTTACCTCAGGTTCACTTTTCCCCTTGCCCGGGTTTCTACGCGGGGCCGTCGTCATTCTTCGCAATCTGATACTCTTCGCTTCAGAACGTCCTGATTCGGGTCGAAGAAGTAGTGGTGACAATTGCCATGCATCCGGGGGCCGGCTCATGGGTGGTGTGATTCTCGTTGTTATTGTTTTTGCTGCTCTTGTCCTGGGGGGCGCTGTCTTCCTCGGAGGCAGACGCACGCGTCCGGCGCCCCCGAAATCCCAACGTCCGAGGAAGCCACGGGCGGCGCGGCCGGCGACGGCCGCGCCCGAAGGCGGAACATCGCAACGTCCGGCCCCACCGCCGAGTCCGCCGACCCGGCCCTATCCGAGTCCGCTGGATTTCTCCCACCTCGAGCCGGTTCCCGAGGGCGCAATCCTGCCCGGCGCCGAGGAGATCGCCGCCGACATCGTCGAGAGAGTGGTCGGCGAAGCCAAGAGCGTTTCCGACCGGCTCTGTTCTCGACGCAGGATCTTCGACGGCGTCTCGAGCGCAGCCGTCGAACCCTCGGAACTGACCGACCTGGTCCTCAGCGATCCGGCGCTGGCGGGCCAGATCCTGCGGACGGTGAACTCGTCGTTCTACGGGTTGGAGCAGCCCGTGGCGTCCGTCTTCCGGGCCGTGCTTCTGCTGGGCCACGGTGAGGTGAGGAACATCGTCTGGCGCGCGTCGGTCATCGAGTCCCTCGGATCAAATCGGGGGCCGGCCGGAGCGCTCATGGAGGAGCTCTGGCATCACTCGTTTGCGACCTCGCGCGTCGCCTATGCGATTGCGAAATCCCTGGGTCTTGCCGGACCCGATGAAATCTCGACGGCGGCGCTCCTCCACGACATCGGCAAACTGATCTGTCTCCACGTCTGGCCGGATCTTGCCGGAGACCTGTACGAGCCGGTGCGGTTCAGCGACTTCGACCTTCTCGTGAAGGAGCAGGAGGGCCTGAAGCTCGACCACGCGCGCCTCGGTGGGGAAATCGCCAGGACCTGGGGGCTACCGGAGGAGACCTGCGCCACGATCGCCCACCATCACGCTCCGAGCTACGTCGAGACCGGCAGTGTCGAAGGGAATCCACGCAGTATCTCGGCCGTCCACATCGCCGACATTATCTGTCACTGCATGAACCGACAGAGGGGCGTGGGGGACGGGGGGACGATATACCTACCGGAAAGCAGCTGGCCGAGGGTGCTCACAGGGATAGACGGCCTCGAATCGGTATGCTCGGAGAGCGTCATTCGAGCCCTCAGGCGGCCGGGCGTCTGGGACGGTGGGTCCGCTTCGCCGGCCAAACGGACAGACGGAGTCTATTCTCAACCCGCCGCCCGGTAACGTCCATCTGCCCGGCCTGAAACCCAGAGTTTCAGAGGTATCAGACGTGTGCGACGTCCCGGGAGTCGGCACGTCCCGGGTCCCACACCAGAATGGGGGCACCTCCCGGTGCCCCCATCGGAAAAGCGTCGCTCAATCCAGGTGAATCCGCGCTAACGATACAATGCCTTGATGCCTCCCCAAGAGGCGTTCTCCACCGCGCTCGGTCCCGACGAGGTCGTCCCCACAGCGGCGAGAAAACCATCCTCGACTACGTAGCCGGACTCCAGCGTCTCGTAGAAGTAGTACTTGGGGCTGTTGTCGTACGCGGGCGCGACGAACGAGAATCCGGAAACGAATTCCCCCGGGTTGATGGGGTCCGTCGCGTACTGCCACTCCAACGACCAGGTGGAGGTCATGATCGCGATGTTGGGATCGAGATTGGTCGCGTCGTACTCGGGGTACAGGTCAGCGATGACGTTCCAGGACTTGTTCCACTCGAGGTGCTGGACAAACTCGGTGGGGGAGGATGCGGACGGAAACGTCGCCCAGACGCCGAAGTGCCAGATGTGATTCGTGTCGTTATTGAAGAAGCTGTACGAGTACTGGTACTGCCCGCCCCCCAGGTCGGTGATCGTCTCCTGGACGCAGAGGGGGGAGTCGTAGAGCCACTGGACGGCGCGGGTCCCTTCCAGGTCCCCGCCCAGGGTGGCTAGGCTCGGATCCGGGTCGGCAAAGGCAGGGCACGCCAGGAACGTCAGACCCAGGACCGCAGCCATGATCCTGCATTCCCGATGTGTCACGACGCACCTCCTGATGAGAGATTGAGAAAACCACGCGTCATTATTGGACAACGCCACGCAGATTACCATATGAAGCAGAACTTGTCAAGCTTTTACGTGAGATTCCTTGCAATCCTTGCATTCGAAGCAAGAAAGGCGAACGGTGCGCTGGAGAGAATCTCCGTTCTCTCAGTTGTCCAGCCAGGAGGTCCAGGGACTCAATATCGCAATGCCCGCCGCCAGAATTCCCTGGAATCGCAGTGAAACATCGAGGCCGGTCCGGGTATCCTATGCACGGTGGGGGATCGAACGGAGGCCCATCCAGACCCAACCGGCAGCGCACGCTCGCCGGTCGTAGGAGTGCATGATGGACTGCCCAGAAGCTGGGGAGCTTCTCAATCTCAGGTTTGACGGGACCCTGGGGAGGAAGCAGGGGGACGGACTGGATAGCCATCTCAAGGTGTGCGACCGATGCCGCCGGCGGTCTGAATCGCTTCGCCGTGTCGACGAGGTGCTCGGCTCGGTTATTCTCGAAGAAGCGCCCCCGCGCATGACCGAAATCGTCATGAAGACCATCAAGCGGGGCAGAGCTATCGAAGCGGTGACCCGAATCAGTGCACCCCTGGCCGCGGCCGCCGGGATCGGCTTCTATCTTCTGGGGCCCGCGCTGCTGGGCCGGGCGCGCAGCTTGGCCGAGGGGCTCGATCGCACGACGAGGAGCCTGTCTCAAGCCTTCGAGCATTGGTCCGGCGCCATCGGGGGGACGGGGGCCGATGTTGTGGAAAGAGCTGCAGACGCTCCGGGGGGCGGGACCGCTGGCCTTATCGTGTTGGGAATCGCGGCCATCGTCTTTGTGGTCTACGCGCACAGGGTGTGGAGGGCCCTGGCCCTCGAGTGGCAGCACAACGCCAACGGCGCCGGGAGCTGACCCCTACGGTGAGTCGCTCCCGGGTGGTCCGGCCTGACCCTCTGCCGTCTCTCCGTGGGGATGCTCGTTGGGAAAACGGACGGGACGGGTCACCTGTTTCTCTCCGGCCGCCAGCCTGCGCACCAACACGTAAGTCACGATGAGTCCGGCGCCGAGGAAGAGGGGGATGAGACCGCCGATCAACGCTGCCGTCTTGTGGAGGATGAGAAGGCCCACCATCAGGGCGACACCGACGGCCACCAGGGCGATGCCCCAACCGAGGAGGGCAGTCCCGGCCGGCTGCGGTTCCAGAAGCCTCGGATCGTACATTCCCTTCTGGACCATGGCCATCATTGCTTCCGACCGCAGCCTCTGGGAGTAGTTCACGGCCCGGATGATGAGCATCACGACGATGATGACAAAAGCGAGCGACACGAGGGTCCACAGGGACACAAACAGGAAGAATGAACCCTGTCCTGGAAACATAGAGCCAGCCTCCTTTCACCTGGAAGGTCCAAACACTCTCCGGTGCTGGGCACCGCCGTTTCCTTGGCGGGCGGCGCACGCAAGGAATGGCATCCGGGGCCTCGGTGAGTTCCGTCCATAGGATTGCGAACCGCCCTGCTTTGTTTCACTTCTTTTCTGGAGGGCTGGGGGGAGGCGATCGCAGATCCAGGCGAATCTCGCAGACAGGCGGTGGTGCCGGTTCGGCCTGTCCACCATGGCACCTCCGGGCAGCCTATGAGAGACCCTCTGACGTGGCGCAAGCCTCGGGGTCAGGATGCCAAGGACCTCGAATGGGTTGCCCGAGTTGTCGCTGGGGATCTGGATGCGTATGCCAGGCTCATCGACCGCCACCGCGATTTCGTCTACAGCATCGCTCTTCGAATCGTGGGAAACGAGACCGACGCCGAGGATATTTCCCAGGAGGCCTTCGTCACCGCGTTCCGAGCCCTCGGAAGCTTCCGGCGCGAATCCAAGTTCTCCAGCTGGCTCTACCGCATCGTGGTGAATCTTGCGCTGGCCCATGAGAAGAAGCGACAAAGATCTCGCCTTGTGGACGTCGCGTGGAACGGGAGGGGCGAACCGCCCGTCGGCATCGCGGCGACCGACGTGGACCCAGAGAAGGCGCTGCTCGATCGGGAGATCCGCCAGAGCGTCAAGCGCGCGATTGGAGCCCTTCCGCCCCACTACCGTGTGGTCCTCACGCTGTACCACCTCGAGGAGAGGAGCTACGAGGAAGTCGCTCGCGTCCTCGATCTGCCGATGGGGACGGTGAAGACCCACCTCCACCGCGCTCGAGAGATGCTCAGGAGGATAGTCGAGCGACAGGACCTGAAGGAGTAGAGGCTGACGGACCGAGGGCATTCAGCTTGCAGAGATTGGGGTCCGGTGGGGAGGTGGTGGGAACGCAGCTGTCGTACGCCATTCGGGGGGGGCGTGGGTGACCGGGTCTGGCCCGCCAGGTACCTGTTGGGATCTCTCTCCCATCACGAAGATGCCCACGAGCTCCGGCACGGATCCCGACGGAAACGTCGACTGCGGCCGCGAGGATTGCGGTACCCAGGATGCCGAGGGGCCGGATGAGAGCAGAGTCGGTGGCGAAGTAGCCCAGCGCAGCACCGGCGGTGTTGAGAGCGTACCGCAGACCGATCCGGCTCCCCGCGGTTTCCATCGGCCGGGACGCGTACTTGCCGAGGAGCGCCAGCGTCCCTCCCGTCAGGCGGGCCGGCGCAAGCAGAGGCGAGCCGCCGATTCTGAAAGGGCCGAGGCTCGAGATCAGCGCCGCTTCCCCGCACAACGTAGCCGATGGTTCAGAGGAGTGACTCCGGCAGCTACGGCTGCGCCTCCAGTTCCTCTATCCAGTCGCGAGCCGGACGCATGTTTGGGATGATTTCGAGACATTTCCGGTAGTACTCGATCGCCGTCTGGCGGTTGCCTCGCTCGCGGTGAAGGTTCGCAAGCCGCCAGTAGCCGTCGGCGGACGCTGGGTACACATCAATCAAATAGTCGAGGATCTCCATCGCCGAATCGGTCGCGCCCCTCACGCTCAGCTCATCCGCCTCGGCGGCAAGCGTCCTCTCGGGAACGTCGACGTCAAATCCGAGTCGCTCGGACAGCGCAGCGTAGTGCGCGGTGATGTCCGCAAGCCCGCGCACCTCGCGACGATCGGGGAATCTATACTCGCGAAACAGATCGCGAAGTCCCTCGGTCAACCGCAGCGGTGGGATGAAATCCTCGCTCTCCTCGATGTAGTGGGTGACGAGCGTCAGATTACGCGGGCTCTGATCGGCGATCATCTTCTCGAGGCGCCGCATGTACTCGACCTCGGCGGTCTTGTCGACGCGGCCCTCGCGATCGGGGCACGTGATCTGGAGAAACGTGGGGGATGTGAGCCCCTCATCGATGAGTTCTCCCATCATCGTCATCAGCACGTCGTGAACGGGTGCGGAACGGAACGGATTCTCGAGGATGAATGCATCGAAAAGGCCCTGCCGCCTCGCAAGAGTGTAGAGGCCGAAGGCCGCGCCGGCCTGTGGGCCCATGAGCACTCGGTAGTCCTTGGTCCGGTACTCACTCTCAAGGTAGGGTATGAGTTCCTCGACGACAAAACGAGAGAATGGCTCGATGCCGCTCGACCTCCCTCTGCGCCCGACGGGCGATAGGTCCCGATATCGCTCGACGTTGGCTACGCCCACGACAAGCATCTCCGGCATGCTCCCCTCCTCGGAGAGCCGGTCCACGACATGCACCGCCTCAGCGAAGTAGCCGCGTATCTGGTCGCCGTACAGGACGAGGAGGACCGGATAGGACCTCGAACTCTCCTCATAGTCCCGCGGCAGGCATACGAGCAGCAACCGGTCCTCGTGCAACACATCCGAGTGGAGTTGTCTGAACGTACCGATCGGGACCGGCTCACCCTCGCGGTCCCCCTGCGAGGAGGCAGGTGAAGCAACGGGAGGACCGGCCGCGATCGAAATCGCCGGCGCGATCGCGAAGAACATGGCGGCGAAGGACGCAGATCTCATTTGACTCTCCATTCGATGGGCGCGTTCGCTCCGACCGACGCCAAGCCCGCGGCCTTCGGCCCGACTGTGAGTCGCTTCTTCCGCATGACCCGAACACGGCCGGTGCGAAAACTGACGCTCTTGGATACCCACAGCCTAGCTGATTACCGGCCAATTCGCGACCACTTTTTCAACAGCCCCTCCTTCCGCAATTGCCCGGATCAGCCGGAGGAGATGCGCGGCGGCTCCCTTCGATCAAATGAGCGGGTGTGTAAGCCGTGTAATCCCAAGCTTCACAATTGATTACTGCTATGACGTCTGTCGCGAACCACGTTTGAGTTCCTTCAATCCGCGGAACACGTCGATTCCACTGAATCCTACAAGTAAAGAGGAAGAAACCCAGCGACCCCGACGAGCCCGCTTTCAAAAAGCGGCGCGCCGGAGGTCAAATACACGCGAGGAGAAAAAAGGGCATGCGTTGCGCAATCGACTCACATGATCTCAGGAGCGACAAGGTCCACTCCTGGAGTGGTCCCAGACCCCAACAGCGGAGGTGTCCCATGAACCGGATCTTCCTAGTTTGCCTCACCGGCGCGGTGGTTGTGCTGGTGTTGGGAGCAAGTGCAGTCATCTCCCCTTCACAAGCGATCCCGCCCAGCCCCGTTCCTGACGGGAAAGGTCCCTCGGCGGCTCGCCAGGCATACGACGATCTCCTAGGCAGGGAGGACCTCGGGCCCGGAATCGACGGCGTCTACACCGGGCAGGCAAAGGCCCTTCCCACATCGGGAACCGCCCACGTGCCGGTGCTGCTCGTGCAGTACGCGGCTCAACAGGGGCAGCACGACAGCACGGCCTTCTTCAACATGCTCTTTCCGATCCAGACCTATCCGACGGGAAGCGTGAACGACTACTACCGGGAGGTGTCCTACGCGAAACTCTCGGTGTGGGGGCGGGTCGTGGGATGGCTCCAGGCAAGTCAGTCTGAGGGGTTCTACGTCAACGGCGGCGGAGGGATGCTGAACACGTATCCCCGGAACTCGCAAGGCCTGGTGAGAGAAGCCATCCAGGCCGCGGATGCCTCGATCGACTTCCGCAACTTCGACAACGACGGCCCGGACAACATGCCCAACTCGGGGGACGATGACGGATTCGTGGATTGCGTGGTCGTTGTCTTCTGTGGGTACAGCGCGGTGTACACCGCCAACACGCAGGGCGATATGTGGGATCACTGCTGGTGGCTGAGCGCGGGGAGAGGCCCCGGGCCGATCATGGTCGACGGTGTGATGGTGGACAAGTACACGATCCAGGCCGAACTCCGAGGCACCTCGGGCGCCCAGATCCGCGACATCGGAGTCTTCTGTCACGAGCTGGGGCACGGGATTCTGAACGTGCCCGATCTCTACAGCACGTGCCCCACGGCGTGGCGCTTCGCCTTCGGCGATTGGGAGGGCGCCGGGTGCTACGACCTCATGGGTGTCGGGTGTTGGGGTGCGGGAGGGACAAACCCGGACCGGCCTTTCCACCTCTCAGGGTTGATGAAGGCTTTCCTGGGATGGGTGCATCCGATCCATGTGAACGTGGATCTGGACTCGTGCTACATCTCCTGCATCGAGACCGCCGACACCCTCTTCTGCACCTTCCCGTTCTGGAACCACGGGGGATGGGACGTCCCTTGGCCTCTGGGGTTCAGCCCGCCGCCTGACTGGGACCGGTTTCCCCCCATGTTCGAGGGGTTCGTCGTCGAGAACCGCCAGCAGGTTGGGTTCGACTCCGGGCTGCCCGGCTCCGGGCTTCTCGTCTATCACGTGGACGGTGCTGTGACGATGGGAGACTACGACGGCGATGGAATCCACAACTGGTGGGACAATGACGTCCAGTGGTTCGAGAACCGCCCGTTCCTGGACCTCGAGTGCCCCGACCAGACGGGCCCGGATCACACCTTCAACGCCGACGATTTGGATGCGAGGAACAACACGGGGGATCCGTTCGATTTCTTCTACCAGGGGAACCCGTTCGGCGACGTCTTCGATGGGTCGTCCAACCCCAGCAGCATGTACTACAACGGAACGGGCAGTCAGTTTGCGGTCCTCAACGTCAGCGCATCGGGCACCGTGATGAGAGCGGACCTCAGGGTCGGGGTGCAGGCGGGACCCAACCACGACATCTGGGTCAAGGACTGCATCGATGACGACGGGTCCACCCCATCCTACGGCAACTGCGGAAGCCCGTCCTGGCTCGTCTACACGAGTCGCGACGTATGGGTGGACAACAACCAGGATGGGATTGCGGATGCGCCCGTGGGCGGTCCCGTGGGGGGGAGCGGTTGTCCGAACCTCCTTCACGTGCGGGTGAGGAATCAGGGTCCCCAGTTCATCAACTACGCCAAGGTCAGGATCTACGACATGTCCCAGACCTTGGCCCCGCCGCCTCCTCCTCCCGCGAACCCCGGGAATCCTTTCCACGGCAGCGCCGTCATCTGCTCCACACAGGTGAGAGCCATTGCGCCGGCGGGAAGTACGATCGTCAAGGTATGGTGGACCGTGCCGCCGTCGCCGCCCCCGCCGAACTTCATCTTCCCACCGAGCATCGGCGTGTGCGTGGAGACATCCAACGACACCCTTGGATGGAGCGGCGACATCGCCACGGAGAACAACCTGGCCATGTGCACGGGGAAGGAGCTGTGGGGCAAGGCCGGCCAGATGCCCAAGGGAGCGCTGCTCGCGTCCTGGAAACAGGCGCTTCTCGAGTCCGGCGGTCGGGACTTGCCCTCACTCGGGAAGGCTCCCGCTGAGGATCCGCCGGCGGAACCGGCCTACACTGTGATCCCGGTCAACAATCCTTTTGAAGAGGAGCGGCTCATCACGATCGATGCCGAGTGGGGAGGACCCCCGGAGTGGAACGTGACGTACTTCTCTCCGCAGCTCGGCATCGTCGTTCCTCCGCAGACGTTCATCTTCCAGCCGTTGGAAGTGATTGAGTTGGAGGTCACGGTCGAGATGGGTCCGGGCGGCCAGCATGGCGACGAGGGCTGGGTTGCGGTGACCGAGTGGGAGGCCGAGCTCTACGGCGACCCCGAGGGCTTGCTCGGCTCGATGTACTTCCCGGTCGAGATCGATGTCCGGGAGCCGCTGCCGGTCACGGGTTTGGCCGCGTACGTGATCGAGGATGAACCCTGCATCCCGTCCGTCCGGTCCGTCGTGCTCGAGTGGGACCCCGTGATCTATGACGTCTCGGGTCTTGAGGAGAATATGGCCTACTACGCCATCTACCGGCATGCGGATCCGGACAGCCTGATGAACCCGGACAACGTAGTGGCCCACGTCGCCATCGACGCCATGGACAGCACCGAAGTCTGGGAGTGGGTCGACGTCGACTGGCCGGTGGACGTTACGGGAGACGCCCCCTGGTACTCGGTGATTGCCGTCGACAAGGCAGAGAACGAGTCGGAACCGGGCGACATCGTCTGCGCTCACATCGAGAAGGACTACATGAATCACGAAGAAGGGTCGATCCGCCTGACGATGACGGATCAGGGCATCCTGGGCTACATGGAGGCGGGGGGCCGGGGAAGCGGCCTTCAGTATCCGAAGGGTTCGGAGACTCGAATGTGGGTCGGCAGCCTGTGGGCCGGCTCGGATCCCCTCTATGTCGCCAACCGAGACTACGAGGGGGAACCGGTCAAGGACTGGTTGGTCGCTGAGGATCCGGACGGCTACATCTACAGGGCGGGGCCGCCCCCCTGGATGCCGGAGATCCCCGACCATGAGGGCGTCATCTGCTCGGGCTACCAGGACGAGGGAGGTCCGTCACCCCACGGATGGTACGTCGAGCAGGCAAGTCTGGCGTGGTCGACTCCACCCTACGACGACTTCGTGATCGTCAACTACTATCTGCGGAACCAGGGTGTGTACCCGGTCTACGGTCTTTACCTTGCGCTGTTCCAGGACCTGGACATCGACGAGGGTTGGCTCAATAACGGCGACACGGACCTCGAACGCCAGATGGCCTTCATGTGGGAGGAGCCCGGTTCCCCGTATCTCGGCCTGAGGCTGCTCTCGCCCGAGGTTGCCGGCAACATCAGCTTCATCCGCAACGACGTGTACGTCTACCCCGATCAGTACATCTCGGACGAGCAGAAGTACAACTTCATGGTGGGCATCGACCCCGACCATCAGTTGCAGACGACCCCGGAGGCGGCCGATTGGAGCGTGATGGTCTCGGCCGGCCCGTTTGACCTCGACCCGGGGGAGGAGACCTACGTCGCGTTTGCCGTTGTGGCGGGAGATAATCTGCCGGACTTGCTCGTCAACGCGGATGCGGCACTGGAGAAGTTCCTGTCCTTCACGGCGGTGGAGGGGGGAAGAGACGAGATCATACCCACAAACCTGGTGGTCCAGGCCAACGTTCCGAACCCCTTCAATCCGCTGACGGAAATCCGCTACCTCCTGCCCGTTGACGGCCACGTGAAGGTGGACGTCTTCGACGTCACCGGATCGCGCGTCGCCACGCTCGTGGATCGAGTGCAGGAAGCCGGCCCGAAGAGTCTGCCCTGGAACGCGGAGGGCCTGGCCAGCGGCGTCTACTTCGTGCGCGTGCAGGCCGGCACGGAGACCGGCGTGAGGAAGATGATCTTGCTGAAGTGAAGCGGGACGGATCACGATTGTAGGCTCAGTGAGGGGCGACCCGTCGGGTCGCCCCCCAGTTTCGGGACGAGTTTCGCAGTCTGTCCCCGAAACTACAAAGCGGCTTGAAAGGAAGATCGACGGGGGTCTTTCAACAGCCCCCCCGTCCCGAATTACCCGGAATTACGCGGTGGGCCGTCCCTGCTAGCGGTACAGGGCCTTCAGAGGTATTTCGGGGGTATTTCGCGACAGACCGCTCAACCCAGCAACTGTCATTCCCACTTGCGGTTACGGCGTCAGTGTTGACCCCAAGAATGCTTGCGAATCAGATATGGACAGATGGTGCCGAGAAGGTGCACAATAAGCTAATAAAGCTAACTACGTCCCCTGAAGCTCCCATTCTATGCACTGCATTCATACATAGGGCCGGGGCTTCAGGTATCGAGAGCCCGGGCCACAGAGGGCTGTCCCTCGGAGGCACGGGGACCTCTGGGGTGGATTCCAGGCCGTCAACATGTCTGACTCCAGCGGGCGGGAACCGGCCGGTGCGGGGCCCGTCGGAATGGGGCGGGGGAACAAGGAGTGGCGGTCCTTCGCCGTGCGCGCTACGATGGCTCCCGGACGAGCGGATCGCGAGTGCGTGACCCAGAGGAGGGCCGGACCCATGACCGATGGCGAGAGAAAACCGGAACGCCTGTTCGCATTCATGAGAGCGGTGGAGCGGGGGGTCTTCCTCACGCTTGCGCTGCTCATGATCCTTGCCATTGTGGCGTCGACGATCGAGCTGGCCTGGATCATGGTCTCCGAATTCAGAAAACCCCCGACCTTGCTTCTCGACATACGGAACCTGCTCGAGATCTTCGGGTTCTTCATGATGATCCTGATCGGCCTGGAACTTCTGGAAATCATCAAGTCCCACGTGACGTCCAAGCACATCCAGATCGAGATCGTCCTCCTGGTCGCTCTGATCGCCATCGCCCGGAAGGTGATCATCCTGGAACTCAAGACCATGAGTCCGTGGGTGCTGGTGGGCATCGCGGCGACCATCCTGGGGCTCTCCGTGGGGTACTTTCTGGTGGCCAGGGCGCGAAGGGAGCTGAAGGCCCAGCTCCGGCCCGAGGAGTGCGAGTGGTAGCCGATCGGGGCCCGTCCCCGATTGACCCGGCCCACACGGAGGAGACTCGATGTCGGCCTTCTCAGCGGCGCTTCTGCTGTTCCTGGTGATGGACCCCTTCGGGAACATCCCGTTCTTTATCTCGGCCCTCAAGAACGTCGACCGGTCGAGACACACTCGCATCGTCCTCCGGGAGCTGGTGATTGCCTTCCTCGTGCTGGTCGTGTTCCTGTTCGCGGGTCAGCA
>Ga0180438_10009445_pt1 | contig 12145 bp, 5 predicted proteins | sample SS_ome_12_FD_132455 | JGI IMG/M metagenome (GOLD analysis project Ga0180438, IMG submission 132455) | Hypersaline lake sediment archaeal communities from the Salton Sea, California, USA - SS_3_D_2 metaG | ecosystem: Environmental > Aquatic > Non-marine Saline and Alkaline > Hypersaline >...
ATTTTCTGGACAACCTCAGCCGTCGAGGTTCTCGTACCCAAGCCAAGAGTTGAAATTTGATAATTTTGACAATAAGTGCATTTTAGGGAGCAACCGCTAAAAAAAATTGTACCGGAACCCTTTATCCCCGAAATGGGAGGCTCCTCACCAAAATGGGATTCAATGGTGGCAATCCGTAACTGAGCAGTTTCACCACAATATCCAAGCTGTCCATTTAATCGGTCAATACCGCAATTCCGTGGACACAATTGACACTGGCGAAACGTCTCGACATTTAAGTTCGTTTCCCACATACACTATTCATTATTCTTAATCTAAATCATTTTAACATTTAATAAGTTTAAGCCACCTCTCGTAGCAATGAGCCTTAACGAAAGCGCTTTAATTTCCATTGTCAAAAAATTTTTTGAGCTCAGCAAAAACCACGGCCGAAACGCCGGTTACAATATGACAATCAGGCAATGATTTAATGAAGACTTTGCCATAATCTTTTTCAATCACTCTTTTATCAAAAATAATGACGGAACCCCGGTCGGTTTTGCTGCGAATGAGTCGACCAAAACCCTGTTTAAATTTGATCGTTGCCTGGGGAACCGTGAATTCCAGAAAAGCATTTCCTCCCCGTTTGTTAATGGCTTCAACACGGGCTTCGATTACGGGTTCGGTCGGCACTTTGAAGGGTAGTTTGGTAATAATGACCGACTCCAGCGCCTTTCCCTGGACATCCACCCCTTCCCAAAAACTGTCCGTGGCAAACAAAGCTGAATTTTTGTGTTGCCGAAATCGTTCTAAAAGTCGGTGCCGATCTTCGCTACCCTGCTTGAAGACATTAATTCCCTGATCGCGCAAATAGGATTCAAGCTGTTGATAAACCTTATTTAATAATCCGTAAGAGGTGAATAAAACAAAAGCGCGACCTTTTGAAATCAGCAGAGCTTTATAAATCAAACGCATCAATCGTTGAGCAAAGATTTGTTGATTCGGATTCGGAATATCCAGAGGAATCGCCAGCAACACCTGTTTCCGGTAATTGAACGGGGCGGGTAAGATTTTTTCAATACGGCGCGTACTATTTACCAGATTCAACCCGATTCTATTTTTTAAATAATCAAATTCCTTTTGATTCGGAATTCCGTTGACGGTGAGCGTGGCCGAGGTGAGAATGACCGTTTTAAAAACATCGTAAACATTTGCTTTTAATAATTCTGCCACTTCCAGGGGAGAAGAACGCAAACGTACCAGATGGAGTTGATACCGCGTCTGTGCTTCAATCCAGCGGATAGTTTCACTACCCCGTCTGAAAAGCACCAATTCAATCGTATTCGCCGCTTCCTCCAGGCGCATGGCCTGAGCCTCGATTTCCACGCGGATGGACAGGAATTGTTCGTCTTGGGATATTTCAATGGATTCAAGAATTTTTAGCAATGCCATTACTTTGTTCGAAAACAGTCGTAGCGAAGCTACCAGATTTTCGGTCGGTTCCAATACCAGGTGTCGCCAATCCGGCTGAGTACGGACCAGGTCGGTCAACCGTAGTTTTGATTCACCAAATTCATTTTCGTCGGCCTGGCGGACAATTTGAAAAATCGATTCCATTGCCGTATCGTTGTGCATTTCCAATTCCTCGACGGCCGGAATCAGCTCCTGGTCAATAAGCTGGCGCGCTCTCACTAGAATGTGCGCCGGTAAATTACTTTTACCCGGTGCCAATTTAGCCAGTAACAAATGAAATAATCCTTTAAATTTGCCCTTTACATTACGATGCAGATGTCCAATCATTCGACTGAGACCAAGCCGGGTAATTCCGGCCCCAAAATAATTGGTCGCGACATCTTCAATATGATGCGCTTCATCTAAAATCAGGCGCTCGTAAGTGGGGAGGACCGCGATTTCACCACCACTCTGGCGGACGGCTAAATCAGCGAAGAGCAAATGGTGATTGACCACCAGCAAGTCCGCGTGAATCGCTTCCCGCCGGGCTCGATTCACAAAACAGGCTTGATAATGCTTACATTTGGTCCGAATGCACGTTTCGCTGTCCGCTGCAATTTTATCCCAGACTGCCATTTTCGGAACAAAAGTCAAATCAGCCCGGCTGCCATCTTTTGAATGACGGGCCCATTCGATGAGAAGCTGTATTTCGTCTTTTTCGTTTTCTTCGACAAACAGGTCGGTATCCGAACTCACTTCTTCAACCTTGCGCAGGCACACGTAATTACGGCGCCCCTTCACCAGCACGGCTTTGAATTTTATGTTTAGAATCGATTGCAAAAAAGGAATGTCCTTTTTAATAAGCTGCTCCTGCAAATTGATGGTATTCGTTGAGATGGCACAGCGACGTTTGTTTTTCACCGACCAGTAAATGGCCGGCAGCAGGTAGGCCATTGTTTTGCCAACACCGGTTCCGGCTTCAATAATGGCAATTTTGTCCCCGTTGAAAGCGGCGCAAATCAAGTCAATCATTTCGAGCTGCTGGGGTCGAAATTCATAGCCAGGCAAATTTTTTTGAATAATCCCCCCTTCGGCAATCAACTCGGTAAGATGCTTTGGTTCCAGAAAAAATTCTTCTTCCCGAACAAATGCTTCCACAACCACATAAATTTCAGACACTTCATTATTGACAATATAAAATCCGACGCCATTATTGCCTAACTGGGTCGCCACCTGCACATCTGCCTGCGAGGGTTCAATCAGCCCGGACGGATGATTATGAATTACCACATCGCCGAACTCTGCCGCCTGCAAAATGGCAGGAACGGCGCTTTCATTGCCACGAGCAAAAACTGTTACGTCTTCTACAATCTTCTGGTGGTTGGTGGTGCCGACCATGTAGACTTCTCGGCCGTTGGCCTCGGTGATATGATCACGAATGGCCTCAATGGCGTAGCGACTTAAATATTTAGTTGGTGTGGTCATAAATAAATCCAAAATGATTAATAATAAAAAGAAAAATGCTTAAGTTTTCGCCAATGATCAGCAGACGGATTGGCACTTCTTGTGAATAATCCCCCGGCTACTCTAAATACGCTTTTAAATATCGTCCGGTAGATGAGTGAGGGTTTTGAATAATCTGTTCCGGAGTGCCATTGGCCACCATCGTACCGCCTTTATCGCCTCCCTCCGGACCCAAATCAATAATATAGTCGGCGCATTTTATAATGTCCAAATTATGCTCGATGACAATCACTGAATTACCGGCGCCAATAAGCTGATTAAAGCATTTCAACAGTTTTTGAATATCATCAAAATGTAAGCCCGTACTGGGTTCATCAAAAATATAAAGCCGCTGTTTATGTTTTTTCATGAATAAATGATCCGCCAGCTTTAACCGCTGGGCTTCGCCCCCGGATAAGGTCGTAGCCGGTTGACCTAACTGTAAGTATCCCAGGCCAACATCCGCTAGCACTCGGAGTCCTTTCTTAACTTGCTGGACGTCCTTAAAAAAGTTCAAAGCCTGGTTCACCGTTAATTTTAAGACGTCAGCAATATTAAGGCCTTTGTAGTACACGGCCAGTACCGATTTTTTATAGCGCTGGCCACCGCAGCTTTCACAAGTCAGATAAAGATCGGCCAGAAATTGCATTTCTACCTTAACCACCCCGGCCCCTTCACAGGTTTCGCAGCGGCCGCCGGGGACATTAAACGAAAAGGAACCGGCCTTCAGACCATGAATTCGGGCAAGGTTGGTATTGGCGAATAATTTCCGGATGGCATCAAAGATTTTTAAGTAAGTCACCGGATTTGAACGGGGCGTTCGACCAATTGGTGACTGGTCCATTAGAATAACGTCATCAATAAAATGACTCCCCCGCAGCCGTTGGAAGTTACCCACCTGTTTGTTCCAGGCACCGAATTCGCGTTTTAAGGCTTTATAAAGAATATCCTCAATCAACGTGCTTTTGCCAGAACCAGAAACACCGGTCACCATCACTAGACAACCCAGCGGAAAGCTGACATTCAGATTTTTTAAATTATTTTCACTGGCCCCGATGATTTCGATAAATTGTCCGTTGCTTTTCCGCCGAAATGCTGGCAGCGGAATCATTTTCTGGCCGGCCAGATACTGCCCCGTAACCGAGTCAGAATTCTGTTTTAATTGATCATAAGATCCTTGAAACAGCACCTCCCCACCGTTCAGGCCGGCGCCTGGTCCCAGATCAATAATTTGATCGGCTAATTTCATGGTTTCACGATCATGTTCCACCACAATGACCGTGTTCCCAATTGTTTTCAACTGAACCAAAATATCCATTAATCGGTGAGTATCGCGGGGGTGCAAACCAATCGTGGGTTCATCGAGAATATAAAGTGTACCCACCAATTGCGAGCCCAGCGCTGTGGCCAGGTTAATGCGTTTCATTTCGCCCCCGGAAAGCGTTTGTGTCCGTCGAATTAAGGTCAGATATCCCAATCCCACATCAACCAGGTATTTCAATCGTGAACGGATTTCTTTTAAAATGGTCTGGGCAATCTCCTGCTCAAAAGCCGACAGCTCAAGCGTCGCAAAAAAGGCATTCGCTGCGGCGATGCTCATTTGATTAACATCATTAATATTTTTGCCACCAATAAAAACATTTAATGCTGCCGGTTTCAGTCGAGAACCCTGACAATGTCCACAGGGATTATACCCGCGATAGCGACTGAGAAAAACGCGCACACCAATTTTATACTTTTTGGTTTCCAGCCAATCAAAAAATCCGACCAGCCCCGGGAAATCCTCGTCGCCTTCAATAACCAGGCGCTGGTGGACGTCGGTTAATTCGGCGAAGGGGATATCAAAATCCAGATTATATTTTAAACCAGCCCGACGGAGCAGGCTCAGCCATTCAAGATTACTGGCGGTATTCCAGGGCGTAATTGCACCCTGATTCAGCGATTTCGATTTATCAGGAATTACACGGTCTAAGTCGATGGAAATAACATCCCCAAAACCTTTGCATTCAGGGCAGGCTCCATACGGATTATTAAACGAGAAAAGCCGAGGCTCAGGTTCAATAAAGGTGATCTGACACCAGTTGCATTCAAATTTTTGACTGAAATATAATACCGGTCCATCAATGACTTTAACAATTAAACGACCATTCCCTTCTTTAAATCCCAACTCTACCGACTCTGACAGGCGAGAATCCACGTTTTCAGTGAGTACCAGCCGATCGATTAAGACCTGAATGGGCGTATTCGATTTTAACAGATCGGTGGTAAGCGCCTCAAATTGAATGATTTGTTCATCCACTACAAATCGAAAAAATCCTTTTTCTTTTAATGCTAACAGCTTCAGGGTTAATTCAGCAGGATCGTCTTTTTCCAGAGCACAGCCAATCAACATTTTTGAGCCAGCCGGGAGTGTTTTTATCTGGTCAACCACTGTTTGCACGTGGTCCTTCTGAACCACCTGGCCGCAGTTTGGACAAATGGTTTTCCCAATACGGGCAAACAGTAATCGTAAATAATCATGAATTTCAGTGGCAGTTCCCACGGTTGAACGTGACGTTTTTACCGGATTTTTTTGTTCAATGGCGATTGACGGTGAAATGCCTTTAATTTCATCCACATCCGGTCGGTCCATTCGTTCCAGAAATTGACGGGCGTAAGCCGACAACGATTCCACGTACCGTCTTTGTCCTTCAGCATAAATGGTGTCAAAGGCCAGACTCGATTTTCCCGAACCGGAAACGCCTGTGATTACAATCAACTGATTGCGGGGCAGGTCTAAATCGATATTTTTCAAATTATGAACTCTAGCCCCTCGAATAATAATTTTTTCTTCCATTGTTGTTTTTGTTTCAAGTTGCAACTTTTTTGTAAACAAAAATATACAAATTTAAAATTAAAAATGCAATTGATATTCCGTCAACGAAACGAACAGGATTGAAATTCTGATTTCCCTTCGTGATCAGAATTATTTGTGAATATTCCGGGTGCAAAGCTCTTGACAAATCCTGAACAAAGTGATATATTTCTTTCACCGGTTTCAAGCGAAATTTGAAAGTTGATTTTTTTTTCAAAGCTGGTGAGAGAAAATATACTCAGGTGAAAGTGTTTTTGAGATTCTCTGATTCTAAACCAAACGTATTCGTACCGAATAAATTTTAAGCATTCAGGAGGTTTATCAATGGCAGATCCTTCAATTTTAAATCGAAAGCTAAAAATGGGAATGGTGGGTGGTGGTCGCGATGCTTTTATTGGCGATGTTCATCGAAAGGCGGCTCGACTGGACGGAAAAATTGAATTTGTGGCCGGCGCACTTTCATCTACCCCCGAAAAAGCGCGATTGTCCGGGCAGGATTTATGGCTGGATCCAGATCGAATTTATGGAACCTATCAGGAAATGATTGAAAAGGAAGCGAAATTGCCGGTGGGTGAACGGATTGATTTTGTTTCAATTGTTACGCCAAATCATGTTCATTTTCCGGTGGCTAAAGCGTTTTTAGAAGCGGGCTTTCATGTCGTGTGTGATAAACCGATGACATTTAATCTGGACGAAGCACTGCAACTTAAAAAGGTCGTTGAAAAGAGCGGAAAAATATTTGCCTTAACCCACAATTACACCGGTTATCCAATGGCAAAGCAGGCCCGCTATATGGTTACAAACGGACTATTAGGAAAAATCAATAAAGTCGTGGTGGAATACCCGCAAGAATGGTTATTGACGCGGCGCGAGGTCGAAGGGATGAAACAGGCGGAATGGCGGACGGATCCCAAACGTTCGGGAGCGGCTGGCTGTATGGGCGACATTGGCTCTCACTGTGAAAATCTGGTGCATTACATTACCGACCTGGAAATTGAAGAACTTTGTGCCGATTTAACCACTTTTGTGAGCGGGCGCCAATTGGATGACGACGGAAATGTCTTGCTGCGATTTAAAGGGGGGGCGAAGGGGGTTTTGCACGCTTCCCAAATTTGTACCGGCGATGAAAATAATCTCAATATTCGGGTGTGGGGCACGAAAGGCGGCCTGCAATGGCGGCAGGAACACCCGAATTATTTATATGTTTATCACCCGGACACGCCGGTTCAGATTTATCGACGCGGCCACGATTATCTCTGCGAAGCAGCCCAACGCGCCACGCGAATTCCGTGGGGGCATCCGGAGGCATTTATCGAAGCTTTCGCGAATATTTATATGAACGCCACCGACACCCTGCGGGCAGTGGAAGCGGGGAAAACACCAACGGCCCTCGAACTCGATTTTCCCACCGTTGATGACGGCGTCCGCGGAATGGCTTTTGTTGAAACCGTTGTGCGGAGCAATCAGAGTCAGGAAAAATGGACGAAAATGGTTATATAAATCGTTCGGGTGTAAAGGCGGTAGAGACGCACGGCTGTGCGTCTCTACGCGGTTTAAGATTTATCAAAAATAATAACACAGATAATCAATCAGCGCTACGTGTTGTTGATAATAAAATCCAATCGCCCCCCAAATAATCCCGGAGATAATGATAAACGCGATCAGCACGTGACTCAATTTAACAAATAAAAGAACAGCCAACCCTTTCAGCACCCGCACAACCAGCCAGAGGTGAATTATTCCCACCAGCCCCAACAGCGGTAGGCGAATCGCATCGAATATCATTATTCGGTAGAGGACAATCGAGAAGGGAATCAGAAACAAGTAAATCGAGCTCATCCAGATATTAAAAATGAATGCCTTGAAAAAGGATAAACTCTTGCCAAATATTTTCGCAAAGATTTTAGTCAAACCAACCGCGAAAAGAAATATAATCAGAAATAGAATAATCAGGCTCAGGGTGCAAATAAGGGGCTCCCAGATAATATGAATTATTCGTTCTTTGATTTTTTGATTGATCAGAATAAGACTTAGGAGCTGGTCGAAAATAAAGTCGTTTTTGAAATAAAAGAAAATACTGGCGCACGTACTCGCCAGCGTGGTCACCGACAAGACGCCGATGAGAAGGGTGTCAAAGACTGGTATTTTCCGATTTTCTCTAATATCAGTGATAAAGCCGTGTTGTCGAAAAAATGACCGCGAGATATTCACCCGCAGCCGACGATTCTGTTTATAAAAATGGAGAAAAAGCAGAAGCAGGCCAATTCCGACGATGACAAAAAAATCCGTCGTCGGCGGGGTGAGTTTAACCTGGTTAATCGGTTTCTGTTTGTCGTTGGTGAATTTGGCGGCAATATGCTGGAAAGCCAAGCGCTTCTGGCGCTCAATCGTGGTCAAGCCGTAATTTGCCAGGTACGGGTCCAGCAATCGCCCCATTGTTGTCAATGGCTGTTCACAGTGCCAATCATTAAAAGTATTAATAAAAATACCACTGGCTGGGGTATTATGGCTAATTTGGTTCAGGGTGGTACATAAATGATAACAATGATTTAATTCTAATTTGGTGAGGGGTAAGTCCTGGTAGATTCCTTCGCGAAAGGGAATACCGTAGGAAAAAAATAAAATTTTTTCCGGAAATTGGGAAGCAATCCGATTCGATAATGAAAGCAAGGTCTTTTCGGAAAGCGCGAATGGTTCGAGAATTGTCATTTCCACTGGGGCCGGAATTTGCTTAAAATGTGGCGCCGACACAATTGCATAAATCGGACGCGCGTCAATTTGGTTAATCATGTTTTTAACCAAATTCAGATATTGATTCGTTAAAACATTGGCGGATTCAAGTCCGTGTCCCACGCCCCAGGCCAGCACACACGCTTGATTTTTGTCCCGCTGGATCATTTCCCGAAGGTACGCCTCGGCGAGTTCCACCAGGCCGGGCTCTGTCAGAATGGTTGTCGGGATATGTCGAATGGGTACTTCCTCCAGTACCAGCAGGCCGTTTTCACTACAGCCCTGTAAAAAGTAGGGATGCGGCGGATGTCCGACGACTCTGACACAATTCGCGCCCAGTGATTTAATAAGCGCAATTTCCTCGCAAAGAGTTTGATAATTGACCAAGAAACCGGTCCGCTTCACCCATTCATGCCAATTGACCCCCAATAATGAAAAGGGTTTCCCATTAAAAAAGAGATTTCCATTTTTAATTTCAATCTTTCTGAAGCCAATTTGAAAGGTAATTTGATCGAGTTTCTTCTTTTCGGAAAAAAGGGTTATTCTAAGCTGATAAAGAAAAGGATTTTCCGGTGACCAGAGTCGGGGATTTTTAATACGAATTTTTAAGGCCTGGGCTTGCGTCATCTTATTCTCGAGTGTAAATTCTGAACGAGCAGATTCAATTACAGCGGTCGGTGTTTGATTGGAGAATAATTCCAGTGTCAATGCGTAGCGCGAGGAGTTCTGGGAAAGCGACGAGGGCAAGCCATTGACATTTCGAATAATCATTTCACCCAGGAGCACACACTCACTTAAATCAACCGAAAAAATCGGGTCATATTTGAACTCATCAATCATCAATTTAGGGGTGGCCAATAAAAATATATCGCGAAAAATCCCGCCGTAATTTTTCCAGCCAAAGGGATTGTGTTTTAATGGAACTGAACAGCGCGCATCCAGCCAATTGTCAACGAAAATACGAATGGTGTTTTTTTGACCACACTGAATAATTCCTGCATCAATATCGATCGAAAATGAAGTGAATCCACCAACATGGGTTCCGATGAATTTGTCATTCATAAAAATCGAGCAGCGATAATTAATACCGTGCGCCACCAGCTTAAAATGGCAATTCTCAACTGCCTTTTCAAGGCTGAACGTCCGTTGGAAAACCACCGTTTCCTGAAAAGGAAAAATTCCGGGCACCAGGACATTTACCCACTCCGATGTCTTAGCAAGCTGTGCCTGCCAGACGCCGTTTAAATTGATTACCTGCCGGGTTTCACTCGCACCCAGCCAATTCGTTGGTTGTAATGCAAACTGACTCGAATCGCCGGGAATATATTGTTTTAATAAATCATTTGCTCGGGCCAGGACTGGCAACTGAATCAGCACGGAAAGGATGACACAGTAGACTGGTTTCGGGACAATCCGGAAAGGGAGTATTTTCATAATCAGGCGTTCAATTAATTTAATTCGGTATTTCATCATTCCAGGAAAAAACTGTTTTACTTTATGATTTTTTTTCTTATACTTTTGAAATAATGATAACTTTTTCGATTAGCGCCAGAACGAAAGGAAAGGCTAAACAGATGAAGCGTGGTCTACTCGTATTACTTTTTCTAATAGCTGTCTTTATAACGCATTGGGTTGTTTCACCGGGATTGAAGCCGCCGGCTCATCCCTATTTAAAAGTGGAGCAGCCGTCGTTTGTGCTCCGGGATGTTCCTTTTGATTTAACGTTGGTGGCATTAACGCCAACCGGCGAGACTGACGGTGATTGTCAGTCCGAAATCATTATCAAACGTCTCGATTTCGCTGATAAGCAGGACGTTGATTCTTTGGCGTTAAAATTTAATTTTGAAAGCGGAAGGTTAGTAGTCAAAAATCTTGCCATTCCTGATGCCGGGAATTACAAATTCGAATTTGATTTTAGGAATATTCGTTCCACTTATTCGCTGCGGGTGTTGCCGGGTTTTTTAAGTCTCTTACCGCCGATCCTGGCCATCGTGGTGGCTCTCATTGCCAGACGCGTTTTAATCGCTTTATTTTGTGGGATCTGGCTCGGTGCCGGCATTGTTTCAAATTATGATCCGCTTACCGGTTTTTTACGGGTGTTGGATACATATTTAATTCAATCGCTGGCTCACCCGGATCATGTGGCGATTATCATGTTTAGTATGACGCTGGGCGGAATGGTTGGAGTAATTTCCAAAAGCGGTGGTACGCGGGGGATTGTGGACAAAATCACCCAATTTGCGAATCATCGGCGGGGAGGGTTGCTGGTAACCTGGGCCCTGGGGCTTTTGATTTTTTTTGATGATTATGCTAACACCCTGATTGTTGGCAATACCATGCGTCCCTTTACCGATAAACTCAAAATCTCCCGTGAAAAATTATCTTATATTGTTGATTCAACCGCCGCGCCGGTCGCCTCGTTGTTTCCGATTTCGACGTGGGTTGGTTTTCAAATCGCGCTCATTGCCGGTACTTTTGAGCATTTACACCTGCAGGAAGATGCTTATCTCATATTTATTGAATCGATTCCTTACGCTTCTTACAGTGTTTTGGCGATTCTTTTTGTTTTTTTAAATGGGATTACCCTGAGAGATTTTGGCCCAATGCTTAAAAGTGAAATAAGAGCCGCCCACAGCGGGAAAGTCCTGCGCGACGGCGCTTTGCCAATAACTGATTCCTCCGGCATTGATACCGAATTAGCTGAAGACGTCCCCCGGCGCTGGTTTAATGCCTTAATTCCTATTTTTACCGTAATCATTGTTACCTTGCTGGGTTTATATTTTAATGGGAAAATGCTGCTGGGTGCGACGAGTGAAACCGTTAGTTTCCGAGAAATCATCAGTGCAGCCAATTCCTTTCATGTATTAATGTGGGCGGCATTTAGCGGTGCCATTATGGCCATCATGCTGGCGGTAACCCAAAAAATCCTGACCATTCCTCAAGCTATTGAAGCCTGGCTGTCGGGTGTAAAAGCAATGGTTTTAGCAATGATTATTCTTGTTCTAGCCTGGTCAATTGGTCAGGTCTGTGAAGATTTAATGACGGCACAATACGTTATTCGATTAACGGAGTCCATTTTATCTCCCCACTATTTACCGCTGATTACGTTTATCATTTCCGCTTTAATTGGCTTTGCCACCGGTACTTCCTGGGCGACAATGGCGATTTTAATTCCCATTGTTGTGCCTATTGCGTACCAGTTAGCCCTTTCGGCGGCGCTCAGTCCACCACTGGCGCATTCGATTTTGTTGGGTACGATTGGTGCGGTTTTATCAGGCTCAGTCTTTGGTGACCACAGCTCCCCCATTTCAGATACAACCATTATGTCCTCAATGGCCAGTGCCGCCGACCATATCGATCACGTACGGACACAGTTACCTTATGCCCTTCTCGCCGCCGTTGTGGCGATTTTAACCGGTTATTTACCGGCAGGATTTGGATTCAATATTTATTTTTCGTTGCTGTTAGGAGCAATCCTTTTAATTTTAGTACTCTTTTTGGCCGGGAAATCGGCGGTGAAAATAAAATAGGTGATTAATAAACAGGGTGGGATTTCGATACTCGTTAAGGTTTATTTTGTAACATTAAAATCTAGGCGACCTCGAAATATTTTTACCCTCACCCCAA
>Ga0180438_10009446_pt1 | contig 12145 bp, 16 predicted proteins | sample SS_ome_12_FD_132455 | JGI IMG/M metagenome (GOLD analysis project Ga0180438, IMG submission 132455) | Hypersaline lake sediment archaeal communities from the Salton Sea, California, USA - SS_3_D_2 metaG | ecosystem: Environmental > Aquatic > Non-marine Saline and Alkaline > Hypersaline >...
ATAGCCAAAGCTTATGACGAATTAGCTCTCAAATGTCATGGCTGGGGGCCGCTGGATGCGAAAACAAGACGGCTGATAAAGCTGGGCACTGCCATTGGCTTGAGTTCAGAAGGTGCGGTGAGGTCACATGCCCGGCGAGCGCTTGCAGAAGGTGCAACAACCGAGGAGCTCCGCCACGCTGTGCTTCTGGCGTTCACCACAGCGGGCTTTCCCACCATGATTGCGGCCATGAAGTGGGTGGATGAGGTCATCGACAAGCATAAGAAGAGCTGATTGATGCCTGTTGATCTTAATTTTATGGTGGGCGGAGAAGCCGGGCAGGGAGTACAGTCGGTAGGATTCCTGCTGACCAAAGTCTTTGCCTGCGGCGGCTATCACATCTTTGCTGATCAAGATTACGAATCAAGAGTAAGAGGCGGTCATAACTTCTTCCGCGTCAGAGCCAGTAGTGACAAAGTAGGCGCTATTGCCGAAGAAGTGGATATACTGGTTGCGCTTGACAGCGACAGTATCGGGTTGCACCGAGCTGAAATGGCGAGTCCTGGCATTATCATTTTCGATGGCGAAGAGACAAAGGAAGTCAGCGGTGATAATGGCAGCCTTCTGAGTATACCACTGGAGAAAATGGCCCAAGAAAAGGCCGGAGACAAGCTCATGCTCAATACTGTCGCCCTCGGTGCTGCCCTTTCTGCGGTGAGTTACGATTTGAGCATTTTGGATAGAGTTCTGGCGGACCACTTCGGGAGCGGTGAGGTTGGCAATAGGAATATTGCGGCGGCCAAGGCGGGATACGACTATGTCCAGTCTGAGCGCAGGAGCAAGTTTCGCAAGATCAAGCCGCTCTCTGAGGCTAAGAGAATGCTGCTCACCGGCAATGAGGCAATATCTCTGGGGGCCATTGCCGCCGGATGCAAATTCATGGCTGCCTATCCTATGACCCCTGCCAGCTCTATCATGGAATATATGGCAGCCAAATCAAAAGAATTCGATCTGGTAATGGTCCATGCCGAGGACGAGATAGCTGCCATTAACATGGCCGTTGGGGCTGCCTATGCCGGTGTCAGGGCCATGACGGCCACCTCTGGCAGCGGCCTTTGCCTCATGGTGGAAGGAATCGGGCTGGCCGGCATTACCGAGACACCAATAGTGATAATTGATGCGCAGCGGCCGGGTCCGGCTGTAGGCCTACCCACCCGAACTGAGCAGGGTGACCTTCAGTTTGTGCTTCATGCCCACCACGGCGATTTTCCCAGGGCTGTCCTGGCACCGGCTACCATTGAAGATGCGTTTTGGCTAACGATCAAGGCTTTTAACTGGGCAGAGAGATACCAACTGCCAGTTGTCATTCTAACTGACCAGCACCTGGCAAGCTCCCATGCTACCATTGATCCGCTGGACCTCTCGCAGGTGACAATCGACCGCGGCATGTTGTTTTCAGAGAAAGAGGACAACCCTTCGGAGTACATGAGACATAGAGTAACCAAGTCCGGTATTTCTCCCCGAGCCTTCCCCGGTCTGGGCAAGGCGCTGGTGGTCACCGATTGCGATGAGCACGATGAGAAAGGGCACCTTACGGAAGATGCTGGACAAAGAACGGCGCAGGTGCAGAAAAGACTGAGGAAGATCTCCCCACTTGATAAGGAGGTTGGCACACTACGGAAGTACGGTTCCCGAGGAGCAGAAACAACCCTTATTGGCTGGGGCAGCACTTATGGAGCTATCCATGAGGCAGTGGATATCCTGCGCAAGGAAGATGTCAGCGTTAATATGCTTCACCTCAATGAATTATGGCCCTTCCCAAGGAAAGCAGTAGTCGATGCTGTCAGCAAGGCCCGAAATAGCTACGCCGTTGAAAGCAATGCTACAGGACAGGTTGCCCAACTTATAAAGACAGAAACGGGGTATGATGTAACCGGACGAATTCTCAAATTCGACGGGAGGCCTTTCACCCCGGCTTATATTGCTGAAGCGGTGAGAATGGAGGCGCGCTAGACATGGCTAGTGCGTCAGATTACGCCGGACTGAAGCCGGCGTGGTGCCCGGGTTGTGGCAATTTCGGCATATTGAAGGCATTAAATAGAGCGCTGTTTGAGATGGAGATTGAGCCTCAACAAGTGTTATTAGTCTCCGGTATCGGTCAGGCCGGCAAGTTACCGCACTATACCAGAGGCAACGTGTTCAACTCGCTGCATGGTAGACCGATTCCACCAGCTATCGGTGCCAAGATTGCCAATTCTGAGTTAATAGTCATCGCCGTCAGCGGCGACGGAGATGCCTACGGCGAGGGAGGCAACCATTTTCTCCATGCTGCCCGTCGCAATCATGATATTACCTATCTGGTACATAATAATCAGATCTACGGACTGACCAAGGGACAGGCATCTCCCACCAGTGATGCCGGTTTCATCACAAAGACGACGCCTTACGGGGCAGCCAACCCGGTAAATCCTATCGCCCTGGCGATAGTCAGCGGTGCCAGTTTCGTTGCCAGGGGCTACGCGGGGGATATGGACAATCTTGCCAGCCTTATCAAAAAGGGCATCACTCATCGGGGATTCGCCCTCATCGATATTCTGCAGCCTTGTGTCTCATTCAATCATAAGAATACTTACCAGTGGTATAAGGAACGGGTATATAAGCTGGAAGATGAAAAGTATAACTCTGGCGACAAGAAGGCGGCACTGGAAAAGGCACTCGAATGGGGAGATAAGATCCCTATCGGAGTCATCTACAAAGCGGATTTGCCGGTTTACGAAGAACAGCTACCGGCACTGAGCGATGGACCGTTGGTGAAGAAGAAGATCGATCCCCTTCGAGTTGAGAGACTGCTGGCCGAATTCATGTGGGTCGACGTGACTTTGGAGACATGAGGCCCACCGATATAAGAGTAGGTCAGTAAACTTAGCGATATGCAGTGTTGTTTGAAGTCGAAGAACAGGTAACATTTTCAGGAGATTATGATATGCCAACAGCAAGAGCATTTTTCACCAACATGTCGGCGCCCATGCCTTTGGGAAGGAAGCTGAAGCTAGTGTTTCGCAATAACTTCATAAAGATCTGGCGAAGGCAGAACTGTTGTGGCCATCCGGGAGAGCCAGGGTGCTGCGAAGGCTCTTCAGCCAGGCCTCACTCCCACGGGTCATGAAATTGTGTTCTTCAGGTTACCTAACGCACGGAGTATTAGCTCAGTAATAGCGGGATGGATATGCATACTTGCCTCTATGTGGTCAATACTAGCGCCGGATGCCATGGCGTTTATCACTTCCTGAATCAGAACAGGCGCATAGGGACCAATGATGTGAAAACCTAATATCTTACCCGTGTCAGCCTCTACGATGGCTTTGGCGAAGCCGTTTTCCTCCATCATGGCCTCACCTTGGGCCACATCTGAATACCTAGCTTTGCCCACCAGAACCTTGTGTGCTTTTCGGGCAGCTTCTTCGGTCATTCCTACGGAGGCAATCTGGGGGTGAGAGTATACAGCGTGGGGAGCAGCGCCGTAGTCCATCTTTGTCTTGCTGCCATGCATGGCGTTATCGGCAGCCAGCGATGCTTCCACGTTGGCTACGTGTGTAAACATCTGCTGGCCATTGATATCTCCCACCGCAAATATGTTTTTCTTGGTAGTCTCAAGATACGCATCGACCCTGATAAAACCTCTCTTATCGAGCTCCACACCGGTGTTTTCTACCTTTAGCAGGTCGGCATTAGACCTCCTGCCCACGGCCATCAGAATTCTCTGTGCCGTGAATTCCTTATGCCCGCCACCCTTCAAATCGTTCACAACAACGGCTACATTATGTCCGCTGCTGTTCACTGCCTCAGCCTGGACGCCGGTGTAGACACTCATCCGGCGACTCATCTCATTCTTCAGGATCTCCGCTATTTCCGGTTCTTCGGAAAGGACCAGCCGGTCTGCCATTTCCAGAATGGTCACTTTGGTTCCCACGGCGGCAAAGAAGTGGCCGTATTCCACCGCAACGTAGCCGCCACCAACAATTATGAGACTCTCCGGCCGCTCCGTCAGCTGCAACACGGTCTCGTTGGTAAGATAGTCTATGCTTTCCAGACCCTTTATTGGCGGTATCAGGGGACGTGAGCCGGAGGCGATGAAAACCTTGTCACCCTTTATTCTTTCCCCGTTAACTTCGACGGTGTAATCGTCAACAAAGTGTCCTTCGCCCTCATAGGAATCCAGATTGTCCACATCGGAAAGCTCATGCCTCAAGTGTTCTCGATCTTCTCGCACAACCTTTCTCATACGTTCCATAATGGACTTGAAGTCAATACTTCTTATGTCGGTTTCGATGCCCAGCTTCTTGGCTTCTTGTATCTCGGCTATTCTCTCGGCAGGGAATATGAGCATCTTGGATGGTATGCAACCCAGATTGGGGCAGGTACCTCCCAGCGGGCCCTTATCGACAAGTGCCACGCTCAGGCTATGCTCCAGAGCTTCATTGACAATATTGAGGCCACACCCTGAACCGATGACAATGACATCATATTTCCGCATTACTGATACCACTCCTGAAGCTCTGACTCAAGATGATCTCGCAGCGCTTCTGCATTGTTATGTCGTTCATTCTCAGCACCATGTAGTAGCGTCACATTACCGCTACGTACTAGTTCTGCAAGGGGACTCCGTGTCGTGGCGCTTTTGGCCGACTCAGCGAAGTACCGCCTCCTGGACTCATCCCACCTGGCAGGATCATGATGGAACCACTTCCTTGGCTCGCTGCTCGGCGCAACACCCTTGTACCACGAATCCAGCCTCAGTGCCTTCTCACCGACGCCCCGAGGCCACAATCGGTCTACAAGTATCCCTGTCCCGCCCTCAGATTCCGCGGGCTCATAAACACGTTTTACACGCCTCATTATTCACTGCCGCCCAATCGGTATCCAGAGAGACTACCGGGTGCGGACTAACAGCATAAACATACCTCTGATTAAGATTATAGTCTGCTTGACATGGAAAAGTCACAACATATGGATGGGAAAGATTACAGAAATATTACACCATGTCTGGGCCAGAAGCTACAAAAGTCGCAGACTCAGGCTACCCACGAGTTTAGAATTAGATTCAAAATCTGAGAACGGAGGTAGCTTGCCGACTGAAGTGAAATGTTTGACAGAAGGAAGGTTCCCGAGCTCCTCGTAGTATTGTGAAGGCTCTGAGCAAAACGGGCAACTTGGCGAGAGTAATCGAGGGGGAGGAGTAATGGAACGAAGACAGGGCAGCCTTTGTAGGTGTCATAGCTGAAGAGGGCTGCAGTTTTTTCATGTCAACTCAACGCTTTTGGCACGATGTTATAACTTTGCAACTTTTCTGCTGCCAATTTTATGACCTTTCGACACTGCTGTTGCTACAATTGCTATAGTGCATCACCCATAGGACGTTACTAGGGGAAAGGAGGTGTGCAATGTTCGCACGAGTAACCATGACTGAGGGGTCACCAGCGGGAATTGACGAAGCTATCCGCTTTATGGGGGAGACCGTTCTTCCCGAAGCCAGGAAGATGAAGGGGTTCAAGGGTTCATACTTGCTGGTAGACCGCAAGACAGGCAAGCAGATGGGCGTCACCTTATGGGAGACCGAAGCTGACCTTAATACCAGCACTGAGGCTGCCAATCGCCTCCGCGCGCAATACGTCCGGGCAGCAACCGCCCAACCACCCAAGGTCGAGACATACGAGGTTGCCGTACAGCTCTAACAGGTAGCTTGCTAGGATCGAACCAATAAACAGAGAAGGAGGAGAGAGAAGATGTTATTTCACATTACTCACGTTCACACACCGGAGACGTGCCCTTATCATGACCCGGAGAAAGCCCGTGCCACGTTCGGCAAGATATTAGGGGGCGCGGAGAAGCTCGGGGTTAAGCTGGTGGGCGCCTGGGTCGACGCGGCGGCGCACACTGCCTATATTGTAGTCGAAACCGATTCTGCTCGGAAACTTGAAGAACTCCTGGCGCCGGGTCTCGAGATAGGATATGCCGAGACGAGCGTAGTTCAGGATGGTCGCGAAATTGTAAAGAGAAGGGGTGGGACGGAGTGACATAATCCGGAATTGTCATCTGGAATCACTCCCTTCAAGAGAAGGGTCGCGAAAAAGAAGCACAGGCAATTTCGGTTTACGATACGTACTACGAAAGGAAGGAGGTGAAAAATGGCTTACACATTAGCTTGTAAAGACCTAGGAGAGCCTACTTGCCCTTTTGTCGCCCGGGGCGAAACCAAGGAAGAGGTACTAGCAAAAGCGGCAAAGCATGGCAAAGAAGTCCACGGCTACACTGATAAACAGCTTAATGACCCCAAGATGATAGAACAGCTGAAGGCGAAGATCAAGGGGGCATAGGACCCCAGGCTTCGACTATAGGCGCGGGACTCACACACCGGCCAGGCTGAAAGAGACGCCGAAGCGGTCTCTTTGAACCTGGAAACTGATTCTGTTTCAGTTGTTGACAGGGAGCAGGTTGGTTCTCAGACAGAAAGCCAAGGAGAGCCAGAATGGAGTGATCGGCTGAACCTTCGGCTTGTTATGCTGTGTTGTCTTTCTGCCCCGTCTTTGATTTCATAGTCACGCTATAATGAGCAATTGTACGGGGCAAGGTTTCTGGCTGTATTTCCGACGGCATGAGGCGGACAAAGACTCGGTTGGTCGAAGAACGAAGAATAGTATCGGAGATACGTCAGCAGATATATAATAATAAGCGGCAGTGATGACTCTGGAAGATCGCCTTGTCGAACTTGTTGACGAAATCTTGCGCCTCAAACAGCAGAGGGGCGCTACAGTCCTGGCCCAACAATTATCAGCCAAGCGAATTACCGGAGAGCTAAGGGATGAAGGTGAAGGTAGATAGAGAATTATGCAGCGGTGCCAGTAACTGCGTGGCTATCGCCCCCACTGTCTTCAAGCTCGATGACCAGAACAAGGCTGTAGTTCTTGACCCCGTCTCTGTTGATGAGGAGACACTGATGGAGGCAGCGAAAAGCTGTCCTGAGAACGCTATCATCCTTGAGGACGATGAGGGTAACCAGCTATATCCGTGAATCTGGAAGACTAAGTTAGTGAGGTGTCAACTTGAGAAAGGTTTATCTGGATAACGCGGCCACCACACCGCTTCTTCCTGAAGTCCGTGAGGCGATGATGCCCTATCTGGGCGACATCTTCGGTAACCCGTCATCACTCCATGATTGGGGGGACGGTGCCCGAGACGCTATCGGGTCGGCCCGTGAACAGGTGGCGGCACTTATCGGCGCTAATCCCGATGAAATAATCTTTACTGGCAGTGGCACAGAAAGCAATAATTTTGCTGTCAAAGGGCTGGCACTGGCCCAGCAAAGCAAGGGCAAGCACGTGGTAGTTTCTGCTATTGAGCATTTCTCGGTACTGCACTCAGCGAGAACACTGGAAAAGCTGGGCTTCGAGGTGAGTGAAGTGCCGGTGGACAAACATGGGGTGGTCGACCCTGACGATGTATTGCGGCAAATAAGAAAGGATACAATATTGGTCTCCATAATGCATGCCAATGGTGAGGTGGGTACCATTGAGCCCATCCAGCAGATAGGCAGGATAACCAGAGAGCGGAAGATTCCCTTCCATACCGATGCCGTGGCTACGGCAGGGACAATACCTGTCAACGTGGCAGAACTGGGAGTAGATGCCTTAAGCCTGGCCGGAAACCAGTTCTACGGTCCCAAGGGCGTTGGAGCTCTATGGATAAAGAAGGGAGTGCGGATTATGCCGCTTCTCGACGGTGGTATCCAGGAAGAGGGTCGGCGTGCCGGTACCGAGAATGTCCCGGCTATTGCCGGCTTGGGGAAAGCTGCAGAATTGGCTAAGACCCATGTGGCAGACCGAATGAGGAGGTTAACGCCGCTGCGTGACCACCTACTTGAGGAGCTACCGAAAAGAATCGAACGTGTAGTTGTCACCGGACATCCGCAGCATCGTTCGCCCGGACATGCCAGTTTCTGCGTGAAATTCATTGAGGGCGAGTCTATGCTTATGCTCTTGAATAGCAGAGGCATCGCTGTATCCAGCGGGTCCGCGTGCACTTCCCGGGCGCTTAAGGCATCGCATGTTCTCATCGCCATGGGATTATCTCACGAAATAGCTCAGGGCTCTATCTTGTTTACCCTAGGCATAGATAACACCAAGGAAGATATAGATTATGTTCTGGAGACTATGCCGCCTATTGTTGACAGGCTGCGGCAGATGTCGCCGCTTTACGCCAAGTTCAGTAAAAGAGCTAAAGGAGGCAAGTAGCATGCCAGTCTACAGCGAAAAGGTTATGGACCACTTTACAAATCCTCGTAACGTTGGGGAGATTGAAAGTCCCGATGGGGTCGGCGAGGTCGGTAATCCGGTATGCGGGGATATGATGACCTTCTACATCAAGGTCAAGGACAACCGCCTTGAGGATGTTAAATTCAAAACCTTTGGGTGTGGGGCAGCCATCGCTGTCTCCAGTATGGTGAGCGAGATGGCTAAGGGTAAAACGTTGAAGGAAGCGATGAAGATCACTCCCCGCTCAGTGGCTGACGAACTGGAGGGGTTACCCAAGCAGAAGTTTCACTGCTCCAATCTTGGTGCCCAAGCTTTGAACAAAGCCATACAGGATTACCTGAGCAAAAAGAAAGGAGAGGGAAAAAGTGACCACAGAGCAAAAAGGCAAAAATAAGCGTATCTTTTGTCCCTACTGTGACCAGGAGATAATGAAGGGGGATCTCCCCTACTGCCAGGCCTGCCACGTTACCATATTCTACTGTCCCAAGTGCCGAAAGCCTGTGCCCCGCGAGAACAGGGTGTGCCCTCATTGTGGCGCTGAGATTAAGGGCTAGCGTCACTTAGAGCGTAACTTATGGTTGTAGGAGATCTGAACTGTGACAGACTCTAGTGCACGGAAGCGGGCTAATCGAATCTTAGATTGCATAGGTCTCTACTGTCCTATGCCAGTTATACGAACCAAGGAAGAAATAGATAGACTTGCTGTGGGCGAGACCTTGGAGGTCTTGGCGGATGACTCTGCTGCTGAGGAGGACCTCAAGGCTTGGGCCAAGCGGACCGGGCAGAAAATACTTGAGATAGAGAAGACCAATGAAGGTTTGAGATTTCTCATCAAGAAGACAAAATAGGAGGTTCGAATATGGCTGAGAAGAAAAAAATCCTCTATGTGCAAACGAGCGGTGTTGATACACCGAAGCGCCTTTACTCGCCGTTCGTCCTGGGTATGACGGCTCAAGCAATGGATATAGATGCTACCATCTATTTCCTGGGTCCGGGGATAACGGTGGTAAAGAAAGGCATGGCAGAGACCGTCAAAGAGGGCAATTTCCCCACCGTTAAGGAAATAATGGACCAGGCAATAGCTGCCGGGGTCAAACTGTTGGTATGCGAACAAAGTTGCCAATTGCTTGGCATAGAAAGAGGAGATTTCATACCAGAGGCCAAGATTGTAGGTGCTGCGACACTCAATGACTTAGTGCTAGACGCTGACGGGACTATGTGGTTCTAGGTTGAAAGATATGTCGGACCAGCCTATCTGGCCTTTCGCATCGATAGAGAAGGAGCAATCCTGGCCCAGCTAGGTACTCCGTTCTTATGATTATCTATAAAGGAAGTGTGTCATGCCGGGTGCTTTGGCAACTGTCACAAGAATGATTTCAGAGCACCACGCCATCAGGAGCCATATTAAACTTGCTGGAGACACCGTGAATGACATGGGAGCGCTGTTTGGCCGCTGAACGCAATCGACTTGGCTTAGATATGTTGAATATGATATTGCGGTTGGACTGTGAGAAGGTGGAGGTCAGTAACTCCTCTGAGTCTCAAGAACGACATTGTAGCCAGGCAGGATTTGCAGCGCCGTGCGGATATGAAGTATGACAGTTCAGTTAGACTTTCTGAAAAGGATTCCCTACTTTTCTGGCCTTGGGCTTGCTGACCTTGAATCAATCAAGAAGCTTGTCTTTGAGAGGTCTGCCGAGAGAGCCGAGATGGTGGTGCTTGAGGGTGAACCGGCTGCAAATCTCTTTTTCGTGGCTTCGGGGGCGGTAAGAGTTTTCAAGACCTCTGCTGAAGGAAAGGAACAGATCTTGAGTATCGTGCGCCCCGAAGAGTCCTTTAACGATGTCCCCATCTTTGACGGTGGTCCGAATCCTGCCAGCGCCCGGACTATGGGACCTGTTCTCCTCTACGGGATAAAGAGAAACGATATGGAAGTTATCCTTGGGAACCATCCACAAATAGCGTTGAATGTAGTTAAGGTACTGGCAAAGCGAGTGCGTCAGCTGGTATCGCTAGTTGAGGACCTGTCCTTCAGGCACGTCATCAGCAGGGTGGCCAAGATACTGTTGGAGCAGACCAAAGGTGAGACGGGCCACGGGCCGCGGCTTACACAGCAAGAAATGGCAGCTATGGCAGGTACTGCCCGGGAGGTAGTGGGCAGATCGTTGAAGGAATTAGAGGAGCAGGGCACGATCAGGCTGGACCACCATCGCATAATAGTTGCAGATAAAGAAGCTCTCCAGAAAATAATGGAGGCGTCTGCTTGAGACAAAGGTCACAGACAGGTGGCACCTTTACTTCTAGAATAACCCGGGTGGAGACTGAAAAACGTGATTGAGATGCCGATTATAGACGCTCAGAAGTGCGACGGGTGTGGGCTGTGCGTAAACGTGTGCCACTGCAATGCTCTTGCCCTGATCAGGAAGGTGATCACCATTATTGAGACAGTGAAATGCGACTGGTGCACAGACTGCGAAGCCGTGTGCCGCACGGGGGCTATAATGTGCCCTTTTGAGATAATCAGCCAGGAGTCATAGGGCGGACGAAGCGCTATTACACAAGATTCCTACTTGGCTTCACGCCCAGTGCGTTATCTTCCGCGATTTGCCCATCCCGCCACCATGCATCTGTTGAGACAAAAGTCGCATACTGGAATTGCCCCTTCACCTATAATTATCCTGCATAGAAGATGCATTTGTCGGCATAACGAATACAAAGGAGGTGAATATGGTATCTGTTTTGGAGAGCGTTAAAGATAGAGAACAAGTCTCCGACGTGGATGATGGTTTTTGTGTCGCTGATGAAGAGGCTGACCAGGAAGAGGAATTGTCTGTGGCTGAACCTATGTCGCGAGCGCCAAAGCTTGAGCTTAACGACGACTTGCTGGACCTGTACTTCACTGAAGTAGGAAGGACTTCGCTTCTCAGTGATGAGGAGACAAGGAAGCTGGCCAGCCAGATAGAGGACGGGCTTCATCTTGCTCGAGTTGAAAAGGAATGGATTACCGGGCATGGTGTTAAGCCTTCGGCAGTCGAGTTGTTGTTAGGACTGGCTGAGCGACTCACTCGAGCGTGTGATCTTTTCGAAACCGTCTATCACTATCTCAAACTCCCTTCCCACGGAAGCATAGCAAAGAAGATGTTGCATCAGAACCTGCGTAGTGCAATCGATAGCAGAATTGATCAGGGTTTGTGTGATGCTATCGCGGAAATCATAGGGGCAAGCTCAACGACAATAGAGACGAGCATGATTCAATTGTCGCTGGACACCCGACTGGTGCCTTGGCGTATCATGGAAGAGGCAGGCCTGAGGATTTCCCTGGCCGAACTTGGGGAGCTGCTACAATTGGCGGAATTCCGTGACAAACTGGAAGCACATCGCTCAGAAATCACCAAGCACTTTGAGCTGATAAGAGAAAGGGCACGCCAGGCAAGCAACCGTATGATTCAAGCCAATTTACGCCTGGTGGTAAGCGTGGCCAAGGGACACAGCGGTTGGGGTGTGCCTCTGACCGATCTCATTCAGGAGGGTAATATCGGATTGATGCAGGCAGTACGCAAATTCGACCACCGCAGGGGCACTAGGTTCAGTACCTATGCTACTCCCTGGATCTGGCAGGCAGTCAACAGGGCGGTCAACGACAAGTCACGTATTGTGCGGCTACCAGGACACGTGGTTGAGCAGCTGACGAAGCTAGGGAAGGCAAAGAATGGCCTAGCTCAAAGACTTGGCCGCCAGCCGACTGAAAAAGAACTAATTTCTGAGATGCGACTGCCGCCTAAGAAGATAAAGGTACTGCTTGAGCTGATTTCCGGCGGGACTGTTTCGTTGGATACACCGGTTGGGGAAGATGGATG
>Ga0180438_10009447_pt1 | contig 12144 bp, 11 predicted proteins | sample SS_ome_12_FD_132455 | JGI IMG/M metagenome (GOLD analysis project Ga0180438, IMG submission 132455) | Hypersaline lake sediment archaeal communities from the Salton Sea, California, USA - SS_3_D_2 metaG | ecosystem: Environmental > Aquatic > Non-marine Saline and Alkaline > Hypersaline >...
CGGGGCTACCGGCTGGCGGGCGACGTGGATTTCGGGTCGGTGGCGCCCAAGGTATCGGCGATCACGCCCGTTCCCGGAGGGGTCGGGCCCCTGACGGTGGCCGAGCTTCTGGAAAACACCCTTCGCGCCTGTCGCCTGCGCGCCGGAGAAGCCGTGTGATGGCGGACCTTCCAGACGAGAAGGTGTACACGGTCAGCGAGCTCAACCGGTCCATACGGGCCCTGATCGAAGGGGCCCTTCCGATCGTCTGGGTGGAGGGAGAGATCGCCAACTACGTCCGCCACACCTCGGGGCATCTCTACTTCTCACTCCGGGACGAGCTGGCCCAGGTTCGGGCCGTCATGTTCCGGCGCCAGAACCAGTTCCTGCGCTTCGAACCCGAGGACGGCCTTCGCGTGGTGGCGCGAGGCCGGATGAGTCTCTACGAGCGCGGCGGCCAGTACCAGATCATCGTCGACCTTCTTCAGCCCTCGGGGATCGGTCCCTGGGAGCTGGCCTTCCAGCAGATCCACCGGAAGCTGGAGGCCGAAGGGCTCTTCGATCCCGAACACAAGAAGCCGATCCCGCCGTTCCCCCAGCGGGTCGGCGTCGTGACGTCCCCGACCGGTGCGGCCATCGCGGACATCATCCATGTGCTCTCTCAGCGGGCGCCATGGATGGACGTGATCCTGAGACCCGCCGCCGTCCAGGGCGAGGGGGCGGCCGAGGAGATCGCCCGCGCGGTGGACGAGTTCAACGAGTACGGGCGGGTCGATGTCCTGATCGTGGGCCGGGGGGGAGGATCGGTCGAGGATCTCTGGGCCTTCAACGAGGAGGTCGTGGCCCGGAGTCTGTTCCGGTCGAAGATCCCGGTGGTCTCCGCGGTGGGTCACGAGATCGATCACACGATCTCGGACCTGGTGGCCGACCTGCGGGCCCCGACGCCCTCGGCCGCCGCCGAGAGGGTCGCGCCCGATCGTCGGACGGTGGAGGCCACCCTGCGCGCGCTCGACCGCCGCTCGCGGGCGGCCGCAGCTCACCGGGCGCGCGACGCACACCGGCGGCTCGCGGAGGTGGCCCGCCGGTGGGGGGGGCTCCGCCTCGAGACGGCCATCGGCCAGCATGCGCAGCGGGCCGACGAGCTGCTGGGACGGCTGAGGCGCGGAGCGCATCAAACCCTCGAGCGGAGGGAGGGCGAACTGGGAGCCCTCGCCTCGCGGCTCAACGGGGTCAGTCCCCTCGGTGTGCTGGCCAGGGGGTACTGCCTCTGCAGGCGGATGCCGGGGCTCCAGGTCATCGGCGCAGCCGAGCACCTATCGGTGACCGAGACGGTGCTGTTGACGTTCCACCGGGGCGAGGCGGTGTGTTCGGTGGACGAGGTCCGCCCCGGAGAGTGAACCCGAAGCCTGGACGAAGCGTACACCGATCGGAAGGAATGCCGATGGCTGAGGACATCACGTTCGAGGTTGCGCTCCAACGGCTGGAGCAGATCGTCGAATCGCTGGAGCAAGGCCAGCTGACCCTCGAGGAGTCCATCCGCAAGTTCGAGGAAGGCGTAGCCCTGGCCGGGCGATGCTCGCAGCTGCTGAAGGCCGCCGAGCGCAAGGTCCAGCAGCTGACCAAGCGGGCGGAAGGATCGTTCGACCTGGAAGCGTGGGACTCCGGTCGTGCCGAGTCCGGCAAGGGAGAGGAGTCCTAGGTTGAGTCTGGCGCGGACGCTCGAGGAGATGCGGTGCCGGATCGACGCCAGGTTGGAGGAGGTCCTCCGGTCCGAGGATCCCCGGGAGGCGCGCGCTGTGGATGCGATGCGCTACAGCGTGCTGTCGGGGGGAAAGCGGATCCGGCCGGTTCTGTGTCTGGCGGCCTACGAGGCTGTGGGGGGGAGCGGAGACGGCGCCCTCTCGACGGCAGCGGCCCTGGAACTCATCCACGCCTACTCGCTCGTACATGACGATCTCCCCTGCATGGACGACGACGACGTGCGCCGGGGAAGGCCGACCACGCACCGGGCCTACGGCGAGGGCATGGCCGTCCTGGTCGGGGACGCCCTGCTGACGCTGGCGTTTGACCTCCTGGCCGAGGCCCCCCCCGGGGACCAGGTCGAGCCGGGGAGGCGGCTGGAAGTCCTAAAAACCGTTGCTCGTGCGGCGGGCCTCCATGGTATGATCGGAGGACAGGTGGCCGACCTCGAAGCGGCGAAGGACCCCGGGGACGCTTCGCTCATCGAGTACGTCCATGCGCACAAGACCGGGGCCCTGATCGCGGTGGCCGTGTGGGCGGGGGGGCGGCTGGCGACGGACGATCCCACCGTGCTGGGGACCCTCTGCCGCTACGGTCGCGCGGTGGGGTTCGCCTTCCAGGTCGTAGACGATCTCCTCGACTCCGGGGAGGACCCCGAGGGGGCCAGCTACGTGGCGTGTCACGGGCCCGACGCGGCCCGCAATCGAGCAGAGTCGCTGATTGGCGAAGCTGAGGATCATCTGACTCCCCTCGGCCCGCGGGGCGATCTGCTCAGGGAGATCGCTCGTTACATCTTCTCTCGCATCCGCTAGACGGCACCGAGGAGGCCGGGAGCTCATGGAAACGTCGATCCTGTCCCAGATCAATTCGCCCGGGGACCTGAAGTCGAGAACGCCCGCCGAGCTGCGGAGACTGGCCGAAGAGATTCGGGAGTACATCATCTCGGTCGTCTCGAGGAACGGGGGACACCTCGCGCCGAGTCTGGGCACGGTCGAGCTCACCCTGGCCCTCCACTACTGTTTCGACTGCCCGCGAGACCGCATCGTTTGGGACGTCGGGCACCAAGCCTACACCCACAAGATCCTGACCGGTCGGCGGGAGCAGTTCACGACCTTGAGGATGGAGGGGGGGCTGAGCGGGTTTCCGAAGCGCTCGGAGAGCGAGTACGACGCATTCGGGACCGGCCACGCCAGCACGTCGATTTCGGCCGCGCTCGGGATGGCGGCCGCTCGCGATCTGTCCGGCAAGGATCACGCCGTGATTGCCGTCATCGGCGACGGAGCCCTCACCGGTGGGCTGTCCTTCGAGGGACTCAACCATGCGGGCGACCAGGGCCGGAACCTCATCGTGATCCTCAACGACAACCGCATGTCCATCTCTCCCAACGTGGGCGCCATCTCCCGGTATCTGACGAAGCTGGTGACGCCCCCGGGGTACATCCGGTTCGAGGCCGACGTGTGGGAGCTGCTCGGGAAGCTGGGCAAGATCGGCGGCAAGAGCCGGGTCCTGGCCCGCCGCATCAAGGAGGGCCTCAAGAACCTGGTGGTCCCGAACATCCTGTTCGAGGAGATGGGGTTCCGGTACTTCGGCCCGGTGGACGGGCACCGGATCGAGGAGCTGATCGCCACCCTCGATTCCGTCCGGGAGCTCTCGGGTCCGCTGCTCGTCCACGTGATCACCCAGAAGGGGAAGGGGTACCGGCACGCCGAGGAGGACGCGTCCCGCTTTCACGGGATCGGTTCCTTCAACAAGAAGACGGGAACGGCCAACAACCGGCCCAAGCATCCGTCCTACACCCAGGTGTTCGGACGAACGCTCCTCGCCATGGCCGAAGAGGATGACGACATCGTGGCCGTCACGGCGGCCATGCCCGACGGGACGGGCCTGCTTCCGTTTCAGAATCGATTCCCCGAACGATTCTTCGACGTCGGGATCGCCGAGCAGCACGCCGTGACCTTCGCCGCCGGGCTGGCGGTGGACGGCAAGAAGCCCGTGGTGGCCATCTATTCGACCTTCCTACAGAGAGCGTTCGATCAGATCGTGCACGACGTGTGCCTGCAGAATCTCAACGTCAGGTTCTGCCTGGACCGGGCGGGCCTCGTGGGGGAGGACGGTCCGACGCACCACGGTTGTTTCGACCTGAGCTACCTCTCCCACCTGCCCAACATGGTCGTCATGGCGCCCAAGGACGAGAACGAACTCCGGCACATGCTCAAGACCATGATCGCCTACGGGGGCGGGCCGATTGCCGTGCGCTACCCCCGGTCGGGCGGCCTGGGCGTCTCCTTGGACGCACTGCTCTCACCCATTCCGATCGGCGAGGCCGAGCTCGTAGCGGACGGGGCCGACGTCGCTCTGGTGGCGATCGGGTCGATGGTGGCCGTCGCGGCCGAGGCGGCCGAGAGGCTCGGGGAAGCCGGGATCGGGGCGGCCGTGCTCAACGCGCGCTTTGCCAAACCCCTCGACCGGGGAGCCGTCCTGAGCCTGGCGCGGCGGACGGGCCGCGTGATCACGATGGAGGAAAACGCCCTGGCCGGCGGCTTTGGTTCTTCGGTGGTGGCCGTGCTGGGTGAGGAGCGGCTGAACGAGGTCCGGGTGGCCAGGATGGGCCTCCCCGACCGGTTCATCGGCAACGGCAGCCGGGTGAGTCTGCTGGGACGCGTGGGGCTGGACGCGGACCACGCGGTGAAGATCGCGACGGATCTGGTGCGCGGACGCGGTCGGCGGGAATCGGCCGTCGCCTCGCAGTGGGCCCACGGATCCGGTGCGGGGTGAGCAAGAGTATGCAACTCCGGCGGGTTGGAATCTGGGGAAATACGGCCAAGCCCGCGGTGGGCCCCCTGGCCCGGGACCTGATTTCGTGGCTGGAGTCGAAGGGCCGCGAGGTCGTGCTGGCACGTCCCCTCGCCGAGGTGCTCGGCGGTCCTGTGTCCGCGGTGGAGGAAGAGGCGCTGCCGGGCGCCGTCGACCTCGTGGTGTCCCTGGGGGGCGACGGGTCTCTGCTCCACTCGGCCAGACTGGTCGGGGGTGCCGGAGTGCCGATCCTCGGCGTGAACCTCGGCCGGCTGGGCTTTCTGGCCGAGGTCCCTCCCGACGGCATGATCGAGGCGATGGAGAAGGTGCTCGAGGGACAGTTCCAGGTCGAGGAGCGCATGAACTTGGCCGCGGCGCTCCACCGAAACGGTCGTCGGGTTGCCGAGTTCCGGGCGCTCAACGACGTGGTCGTCGATCGCGGCGCGTCCCCTCGGGTGCTGCAATTCGAGATCGTGGTCCACGGAGCTCAGGTTACGACCTACACGGGCGACGGGCTCATCGTGGCCACGCCCACCGGATCCACGGGGCACTCGCTCTCGGCCGGGGGCCCGGTTGTGAATCCCAGGACGCGCCTTGTGATCGTCACACCGATGTGTCCCCACACCCTGGCCGCCCGGACGATCATCATCTCGGATACCGAACGACTGGAGGCCTCGGTCCACTCCGCGGGTCACGAGGCACAGCTGGCAGTCGACGGTCAGGTGGGCATCACGGTCCAGAGCGGCGACCGTCTGACGGTCGAAGCGGCTTCCACCGTTACGCGTCTGGTCCGCCTGAACCACACCTCGTTCTACGAGATTCTCCGAACCAAATTCCAGTGGGGAACCCCGCGGCTGGACGATCCGCGGTAGGGTGCCAACCATGCTCCGCGAGCTGGCAGTGAAGGACTTCGCCCTGGTCGACGACCTCAGGATCGAGTTCGGTCCCGGCCTGAACGTGCTCACGGGAGAAACGGGAGCCGGCAAGTCGATCCTGGTGGATGCGATCGCTCTGGCCGTCGGGGAGCGGGCCTCTGCGGAGTCCGTGCGGACGGGGCGGGAGAAGGCCGTGGTCGAGGCCGTCTTCGAGGTCGAGAGCAGCGGCGCCGTCCGAAGGGTCGCCGGCGAGATGGGGGTCGACCCCGCCGACGGGCTCGTGATCCGGCGTGAGATTGCGCGGGCCGGACCCAACCGATGCTACCTCAACGGCACGAGCGGGACGGTGGCCATGCTCAAGCGCCTGGGCGACCTCCTGGTGGACATTCACGGCCAGCATGAACACCAGTCTCTCCTCCATCGGGAGCGACACGTCGATTTCCTCGACGGCTACCTGGGTCTGGGGGACCTGAGGTCTGCGTACGCCGGGGCCTTCCGGACGTGGCGGGCGGCGCTGGCGAGCCTGGAGCGAACCCGGGCGGCGCTGGACGAGCTTCGGGAGAGGGTTGACTACCTCAGGTTCGCCCACCAGGAGATCGAGCGCGCGAACCTCCGTCCCGACGAAGAGGAGGCGCTGGAAAAGGAACGCCGCGTGCTCGCGCACTCGGAGAACCTGGCTTGCGAGATGGCGCGAACCCTGGAGGCTCTCTACGAGAGCGACGGTTCGGCCCTGGATCTGCTCGGGAGTGCCCGGCGGTCGTTGCACGAGGCCAGCCAGTTCGACCCGGACCTCGCCGACCTCGTCCAGGCCCTGGAGAGGGCGATCGCCGAGATCGGCGAGGTCGCCCGGTCGGCGCAGGCCTACGGGGAGTCGGTCGAGCACCGCCCCGAGCGCCTCGAGGAGATCAACCAGCGGCTGGCCTTGATCGAGCGCTTCAAGAGGCGGTACCGCGGTTCGGTCCGGGACATCCTGGCCCGGGACCTCGAGATGGCCCAGGAACTGCACACGCTGGACAACGCCGGGACGACACTGGACGATCTCGAGGGGCAGACGGCCCAGGCCCGGTCCCGGGTGCTCGAACTCGGCCGCGAGCTGATGGCCAGACGGCGGGCGGGTGCTCCCAACCTGGGTGCGGAGGCGGCGTCGGTCCTGGCCGACCTGGAGATGAAGAAGGCGAGGTTTGTGGTGGCGTCGGCCGCTGCCGCCGATGGCGACGACGGGGCGCTCCTGGCCGACGCCCAGGAAGATGGCCTGGAACGGGTGGAGTTCCTGATTTCCCCCAACGTGGGCGAGCCGCCGAAGCCGCTGGCCAAGATCGCCTCGGGGGGCGAGATCAGTCGGATCATGCTTGCGCTCAAGACCGTGCTCGTCCGGGGCGACGAGATCGGAACCCTCGTGTTCGACGAAATCGACATCGGGATCGGCGGGCAGGCGGCCCGGACGCTGGCGGCCAAACTCAGCGGGCTCGGCCGCGTGCGGCAGGTCCTGTGCGTGACCCATCTGCCGCAGATCGCGGGTCTGGCGGATGCTCACTACGCGGTGGGCAAGAACATCCGGTCCGGGAGGACCCGGACCGAGGTGAGGCGGCTCGAGGGGGATGCGCGAGTCCTGGAGATCGCCCGCATGATCGCCGGGGCCCGGCCAACGGAGACGGCCGTCGAACACGCCCGGGAGCTGATGGCGCCGGGCGGCCGCGCGGTCCGACGCCGGACGTAACCCCGCCTCGGGGAGGAACAGACGCGTGCGAGGCCATCTGCCCAATGCGATTTCTGCAATTCGGGGCTTGCTCGTCGTCCCGGTCGTGCTCTATATTGTGGCGGCCGGCGACGAGCGGTCGGTGGCGGCGAGCGCGCTCGTGGCCCTGGCCTGGATGAGCGACGGTCTCGACGGTTGGCTGGCCCGCCGCTGGTCCGCCGAATCCGAACTGGGCCGCGTGTTGGATCCCGTGGCGGACAAACTCGTAGTCCTGGGCACCGCCGCCGCCCTCTGGGCGACGGGCCGCATGCCCGGCTGGCTTTTGGTCGCGATCGCCGCCCGCGACGTTGCGACCCTGGCGCTGGCCGTGCCCATGTGGCGTCGGCGGGGCCGGGTGCCGCAGTCCAACGTGGTCGGCAAGGTCACGCTGGGCGTCCTGATGGTGACGCTGGGAGCCTGCCTGTTAGACCTGGGACCTTTGGTCGGACCGTTGGGTTGGATCAGTCTTGCGGCCGTGGCGCTCTCGACGGTCAGCTACGGCCGGCGGTTCCTCTCGCAGATGAGGGTACGAAACAGAAGCCCTGCGCCCATAGCTCAGTCTGGATAGAGCGTCTGCCTCCGGAGCAGAAGGCCGCAGGTTCGAATCCTGCTGGGCGTACCAGGTTTTCCGTGCAGAGCCGGGGAGCTCCCCGGCTCTTGCGCGTCGGCCGGAGATGCGGGTCTCGAGAGCCATGATGGCACGCGTGTGACCGGTGTGGACGGTGGAGACTGGCGACGCGCCAAACCCACATGGCCCCCTCGATCCCGATCTCCGGCCGCCCGCGTGCTAGGTCTCCGCGCGAACCGTCGCAGCGCCACCCGTTGCAAGAAGGCAGAAGCCATCGGGCATCGCCCTCTCCGCCCTCGTCCAGCCTCTAACGACAATACGAAACACACGAAGGGGCCAGAGAATTGGGGCGGGTCCGTCCGTGCGACCCGCCCCGACAGAGCGTCCGGGCTTCTTCGTGGTCTCTGTTGACTTCGTGGTTCAAGCTTCTCCTGCGAGGTCTCGAAGGAGTCAGGAGAATCCAAGGAGAGGCCGCGCTAGGAGAACGACGTCTGCGTGCTCCGCTTGTCGTCCTCCGGGGTCAACAGGGATTCCATCCTGTCGCAGAAATGTCGGATGTAGGCCGTCGTGTAGAGGTCCGGATCTTCGGGCTCGTCGGGGCGGGTCCGGCAAGAACAGATGCGAATCGGCTCTTCCGCTTGGGTCATGGCGTCCTTCCTGTCAGGGTGTGCGCGGGGACGGCGGCAGGACGTCGTCCCACGTCTCCTCCGCACCGAGGTCGAAGGTCTCCAGGCTGCCGGCGGCTTCCCCTACGAGGACGGGTTCCAGGGGGGTCACGCCGTCCGTCCGACCACACGACGAACAGGCGGCCAGCATCAGGACGCCGGTCGCCGCCATGGCGAGACTGCGCTTCACCGAAGACCTCCGGGGCCAGGAATTGGATTTTAGAGCAAGAACGGGGCCGGCAGGCGCCACGGGGAGGCAGGCGGGGGAAAGGTGGTTCGCTGGCCTCGGGTTGTTCTTGTTGGTGGACCTTGGGTGTGGACCGCGTCGGCACAGAGGATACGTGGCGGCGGAGAGGCGGCGGTCGGTTGAGTTCTGACCGCCGGGCTGGTCGGAAACTGAGCGGGCGGTCCCGCCCGGCGCACCCACAGATCTAGAAGCGGTAGGCGGCCGAGAGAAACATGCGCGAGAAGGACTCGTCCCGGTAGATCTCTCTACCCTCGTAGTCCTGGAGCCACTTCAGGCGCCCGATGAGAAGGGCGACGTCCAGAGCGAGCACGTCCTCGACCAAGAGGCCGGCGCCCAGCGTGTAGAAGTCGCGATCCTCTTCGACCGACCCGGCCTTGTACGCCAGCGGCTCGGTGTAGTAGCCGGCGCGCACCTGGAGCGGGTAGAAGGGGAGCAGGTACTCGGCGCCCGCGTGGACCTCGGTCGTGGCCCGGTATTCGAACCCTCCCTCTTCCCGCAGGATGCCCTCGTAGTCGATCTGGCGCCAGTCGGTGTACCGCACGTCGCCGGCGACCGTGAGCGCACCCAGCCGCACGGCCCCGCCGCCGACAAAGGAGAAGGGCAGGCGGAGCTTCTCCTTGAACCAGAGGTACTCGGTATAGTTGGCCCGGTACCGGGTGGCGGAGCCCTCCAGGGTGAAGCGGACGGGCGATTCGACGCTGCCCCCGACCGTCAGCCACGGCGAGAGGCGCAGCTGGAGTCCCACGATGGCGCTCAGCGCGGAGTAGTCCGTACCGATCAGCTCTTCGAAATCGAAATCGAAGGTGTCCGCCTCGCAGTACCCGCAGTGGTAATCGCGGATCACATCGTCGTGGCCGTCCCAGACGAGAACCGTCACCCCGATCGAGGCGTTGGGCGAGATGTCCACGGCGCCGCCCACCCCCCACGCCGAAACGCCGCCCGTGACGGACGTGCTCAACCTCTCGATGAGACTGCCGTCGGTCTCGGTGGCCGCGAACCCGAACTCCAGGTCGGAGCTGAAGAGCCGATCGACGCCGGCCGCAGCCACGAGGCTGCCCCGGTAGGTCGGGAAGGGATAGACGCCCGTCAGCGAGCCGAGACGCGTGGCGATGGAGGTGGCCTGACTGGTTTCTCCTAGATACCGGCTGTCCACATCGAAGGACTGGTGTTTCAAGCCCCCGGCGATTTCGATCCTCCGCACCCGCGCGAGCCCGGCGGGGTTGAGGAACAACGCGGATCCGTCGTTCACCACGGCCACACCCGCCCCTCCCATCCCCATCGCGCGTGTCCCGACGCCGAAGCGGCGCGTGAGCGAGATCTCCTCTCCCAATCCGAGCGCGCTGGAGGCTGTCGCCAGAAACAGCACCAGGAGGCACACGACCTTCCAGATTCTCATCGCCACGTCCTCTTCCGGGGAATGGTCAGCAACTCGGGCCCCCGAGCCCAACGAAGGCCGTCACCCAAGCCGCACTCAAGACGGTCAGCGCCTCGGGCCCCCGTCGTCGTCCTCGTCCTCCGTCTTCTCGGGCTTTCTGTCCGACTTCTTCGCCGGAGGGGCCTTCTTCGGAGGAGGCGGGGGGAGGTTGGAGCCGCCGTAGCGAGTCCTCTCCTTTTTCTTGACGGAACTTCCCTGGGCTCCCTCTCCTTCAGACGGTTGCCCGGACGAACCGGTTCCCTTCGGTGCGGACGACCCCGACTCGACCGCGGTCGTTGCACCCCGATCCGGCGGGGGGGGCAGGTCGGAGCTGCCCCACCGGACGCGTTCGCCCCGCTCGATAGGAAGCCCCTCGCCCCCGGAATCGTAGTACCAGTAGTCGTCGTACCACCACGGATCGTAGTAGTAGCCGTACCAGCGATCGGAATACGGATAGCGATCGTAGTACCGGTACATGAAGGGATCGTGGTAGTAGAAGGCCTGGTCGTGGCAATCGGCGCACGACCGTCGGCCTCCGGATTCGTCGCTCATCGAGACCTCGCGAGGGTGCTTGAGCACCGTGTAACAGCTCGAGAGGAAAAGAATGCCGAGGAGGACGGCGGCCACCGTCAGGCCGGTCCGTATGGGTCTCATGTCGGTTGCCTCCCTCTCCGGGGAACGGGGAACGCTCCCGCATCGGGCGGTTCTCTACCCTCGCCATATCATACGCACGCCGGACGGCGTTGTCAACACGTGGGCCCGGTGGAGTCCGTGCGTGTGCGCCGGGGTTTTGGGTTGTGAAACCCACGGCCGAAGTGTAGGCTATAAAGAGGGGGATGGGAAATCGGTCCCCTTCCGTAGGGTCGGGACCAGGGTCGCCCTGCTTGAACCGAATCCGAAACGCCACGGACCGGGGGACTCCATGCACTTCTTGAAAGACCCGCGATGGGCTCTCTGTCTCCTCCTCGCGGGCTGCGCCCATCAGACGAGCCCGGCGCTCTCTGAGAACCCCGCGCAGGTCGAGGAGGTTCCGGAGGCCGAGGCCATGGCTCACTTCCTGCAAGGACAGATGCTCGCGCAGGAGGGAGAGATCGTGGCGGCCATCGACCACTACCGCAGGAGCCTGGCGTACGATCCCGAGGCCGTGGAGGTGTGGGGCGCGCTGGCCGAGGCGTTGATCGCCATCCGGAACATGCGGGATGCGGCCCACGCAGCGGAGCGGGCCGCCGAGTTGGCTCCCGACGCGCCGGAGGTCCTCAAACTCCTGGGCAACGTGCGGTGGGCCCAGGGTCGGATGGACGAGGCGGCCGCCCTGTTCCGTCGGGTAGCGGAGCTGGACCCGGAGAATTTCGACGTCCAGTTCCGGCTGGGCATGACCCTGATGCACAGCGGACGGAGGGACGAGGCGTTCGAGGTGTTCGACGCGATGCGGGACCGGGCGGCCCTCCCGTTGGAGATTGCGATAGAGATCGCCCGGGCATACCTGGCGGCCGGCGAGCCGGACAGAGCCGTCGAGCTCTATGAGGTGTTTCTCGAAAGACGACCAAAAAACGCGCAGGCCTTGCGGGAGCTGGCGCGGGCCTATGCTCGGAGCGGTCGGATCGACAAATCCATCTCAACACTGGAAGAGGTCGTCGCCCTGCGGCCGGGAGATCTGGGTACCTGGCACGAGCTCCTCGGCTACTACGTGGATCAGGGGGATCTGGCGCAGGCGTTCGTCATCACCGAGGAGATCATCCGGAGGGACAGCACGGACGTGGTCGCGCGCAAGGAGCACGCCCTGCTCGCCGAGAAACTGGGCAGCCCCGAGCGCGCCCTCGAAGAGTGGACGTCCCTGACGAAATTGGCCCCCGAGGACGCCGGCGTCTGGGGCCACCTGGGTTTTCGCCTGTGGCGCTCGGGAGACACCGAGGCCGCGGCCGAAGCCTTCGAGAGGGCCCGGGGGCTCGATCCCACCTCCCTCCGCATTACGGGGAGCCTGGCTTCTCTCTACATCGAGCAGGACCGGTTCGCGGAGGCCAGGGCCGTGCTCGAGCAGGCCGAGCACCACCACCCCGAGGACGCTGGCGTGGGGTTTCTGCTGGGGTTGGTTCACAACCGGTCCGGCGAGCACGAGCAGGCGCTCGAG
>Ga0180438_10009448_pt1 | contig 12143 bp, 11 predicted proteins | sample SS_ome_12_FD_132455 | JGI IMG/M metagenome (GOLD analysis project Ga0180438, IMG submission 132455) | Hypersaline lake sediment archaeal communities from the Salton Sea, California, USA - SS_3_D_2 metaG | ecosystem: Environmental > Aquatic > Non-marine Saline and Alkaline > Hypersaline >...
CGTGGGCACAAACAGGATACCATGACATTGGCAATAATGGGGAGACGGCGAAAGGGCCTCATATTCTGGAAGGTGCAGGCAATTCCCAAGTTTATGACATCCCAGGTCTTAAGCCCGATAATGTTCTTGCCCTTAAAACGAATGCTTCCCGAATCAGGCCTTAAAATGCCGGTTATAAGCCGTACCAGGGTGGTCTTACCGGCACCATTAGGCCCTATCAAACCCAGAATCTGGTCCCGCTGCATAGAAAAACTCACATTATCTATCGCTCGAAGTCCTCCGAAGCCCTTTATGAGCCCATCAATTTCCAAAAATTGTTGGCCCATATCAGCTTTCCTCCGCCTCTTCCCTCAGTTCCCTGCGAGAGACCTTTCCCACGTCCGTCTTGGGAAGCTCTCCCCGGAATTCGATTATATTAGGCACCTTGTAGTGGGCCATATTTTGCCTACAATATTCGATAATATCTTCCTCGGAGATCTTGCCCCTGGCCTCACTCTGGAGAACTACATAGGCCTTTATCAACTGGCCCACCTTGGGATCCGGGACTCCAACCACACCAGCAGCCTTGATCTGAGGATGTTCAAAGAGGACTTCCTCTACATGCCTGGCAAAGACCGAATAGCCTTTATACTTAATCAGGTCCCGTTTGCGGTCAGAGAAGTAGAAATAGCCCTCTTCATCCATGCTGACCAAATCTCCGGTGCGCAGCCACTTTTCCCCATCAATTTCAATGATAGCCTCCTGAGTTTCCTCCGGTCTTTTCCAATAGCCCTGCATAATGTTGGGACCACTCAGAATCAACTCACCCACCTCTCCAGGGGGAAGAAATTCCGTGCTTTCATGATGGACAATTGCGGCCTTAACATTCGGAATGGGAACCCCGAAGGAGCCGGCCTTTGGCCTATTAAAGGGGTTTCCATGACTGAGTGAAGTAGTCTCGGTCAGACCATAACCTTCCAATATTTTAGCTTCTGTTCGTCTTTCCCATTCGTCAATAGTGGATCTGTGGAGTGTGTCAGCCCCACAAGCGATCATCTTGAGTCGCTTCCAGTTCACGCGCTCTGTCTTATCATACTCCTTGAGGTATTCAAACAGGGTAGGGACTCCGTAAAAGGCAGAGGCCTGATAGCGTTCTATGGCCGAGAGAATGTCTTCCATATCCGGTGTGGTGAACAGGACCATGGTGAAACCCTGGACCAGGCTATTAAGCATAACCACAACCTGCCCATAAATATGAAAAAAGGGCAGGAAGGCAATGACCATCTCTCGACCCTTCTCAAAAAGGGGCCAGAAGGCAATAGCCTGTTCCCGTAATGCAGACATATTGTAGTGAGTAAGGATAGCTGCCTTGGGGAGTCCGGTCGTTCCTCCTGTATAGGGAAGGATGGCAATGTCTTTCTTAGGCTCAATCTCGATCTGAGGAGGCCGGGGATGATACTTTTTGATAAGAGTCTGGAATTGAAGTAGCCCTGCCTCTTCCATGAAGGAGGGTGTGGGTACGTGCATTTCACGATAGACCTTTCCAAGGGCACTCTTTCCCAGTAACTTTTTAAGTGTAGGGAGGTATTCGGCGATATTGGTCAGGATCACATTCTTTAAATCAATACCGGTCTTCTCCACATTATCATACATAATGTCCTGGCAGATAATCGTCTTGGCGCCACTGTCCTCAAGCTGATGCTTAACTTCCTTGCTCGTATAAACAGGGCTGATAGGGGTAACCTTGGCCCCGACCTTGAGTGCGGCAAAATAAGCGATCACGTACTGAGGACAATTTAAAAGGAATAAGGCCACCGTGTCACCTTTGGCAACACCCAGGTCTGCCAGGGCCGTGGCGAATCGGTCTACCAGTTCACGAAGCAAGTGATAGCTGATTTTCTTGCCATAGAAGATCAGGGCAGTATTATTTTTGTACTTCTCAGTAACCTCGTCAAATACCTCCGGGATACTCTGTTCGGTGATTTTTACCTCCGATAAAACCCCTTCAGGATAAAATTTCAACCAGGGTTTTTCCATATATGATTCCTTTGCATCCATTAATTCACTCCTAACAAAAAAGTACCAATTCTAATCAAGTTGTGCTGTACAAACGCGGCAAGTCTTACGAGTGGCCACGTTTCTGACCTTACACCTAGGGCACTCTTTCTCGATCTTGTCGCGTACCCACGGGAGAAAACCGTCCGGCATGTAAAGAAGTATCAACAAGATGACAACCGCGAACATTAACATGCGAAACTCGGGCCAAAAACGCAAGAACTCCAGCAAGGGAAAGAGAATAAAGACTGCGCCGATAGGCCCATATATAGTGACTATCCCGCCGAATACGGCCCAGATTACAACCGTAAAAGACATTGAGACTTCAAGAGTAGAGGGACCAGCAATCCTCATAAAATGTGCGTAGAGTCCCCCTGATATCCCGGCAAAAAAACCACTAAGGCTGAAGGCCAAAAGCTTGTACCGGGTAGTGTTAATGCCTGCAGTCCGAACAGCCAGCTCATCTTCCCTGATAGCATGAAAAATAATACCTGTCTTGGAATCCGTGATTTTCCACATAATGGTGCACAGGCCGAGCATAAGAACAACGGTAATATAGTAGTCATAGAGGCGGGAACTGGAAAGACGGCTCAGACCGGAGACTCCCAACTCACCTCCTGTTATTCCAGGGATCGCAAAGACAATGCCCATCAGGATGATGGGGAAGGCCAGGGTGGTCAGGGCCAAATACGTCCCTCGCAGCCTGAGGCAAGGAATGCCTATAATCAGCCCGGCCAGAACCGCGGCCAATCCTCCTAAGGCTATGCTGCCATAGGGAGGTATGTGAACGTGCAGATTCAAAAGGGCGGCAGTGTAAGCACCCACACCAAAGAAAAGGGCGTGCCCGAAATTCATCTGGCCGGTAAAACCGGACAGGAGATCCCAACTGGCTGCGAGGATGGCGAAGATGCTGGTCAGTATAAGGATGCGAAGCAGGTAAGGATCCTGGGTAACAACGGGCAGGAAGAGCAGAACGACAAAGAAAAGGAAGACAACAATCCGGCTGGGCAGTACCAACACTTCTCCCCTGAACAGGGTGTAGAGTTTTCGGAGATAAATGCCGAGGATTCCCATTCTACCTCTCCTCCTCAAAAGCGACGCCAAACAGTCCTTCTGGTCGGATCAAAAGCACCAGGATCATGATGGATAGGGCTACAGAGCCCTTGAGAAAGGCTCCCATTGGTAGTAAAAAGACCACGAGTGACTCGGCAAATCCCAGTATATAGGCCCCGGCAAAGCTTCCCTTGAGGCTGCCCAGCCCTCCCAGGACCACAATAGCCAACATAAAGATCAGAGGATGCATCCACATATGAGGATTAACAACGGTAAGAGGAACCACCACCGCACCGGCAAAGGCGGCCAGGCCGACAGAAATACCCATGGTAATCATGGCCACCCTACTCTCATTCATGCCCATAAGATTGGCCACTTCCCTATCCTGGGCTGTAGCCCGGATAGCCAGACCAACCCTGGTTTTCTTCAATAGAGTCCAAACCCCGGCCAGGATCAAGAGGGCCACCCCAAAGGTCAGCAATTGCTGATAGGCGATCTTGACTCCGATAATCCCTAGGTACCCCTTAACCAGAGACGGCACGCTCAGATAATCTCCGGTGAAAATGATGAGCATGATCTCCTGCATTGCCATGGCCACGGCTATAGTGGCTATCAGGACCGCTGCCTCGTGCTCACGGATTGGATCAATAAAAAGCCTATAGCAGACCAGCCCGATCAAAGTGACCAGGATGATGGCCGCCAGCATGGCCAGAACAGGATGAACGCCCATCTTATGAGTGGCAAAATAGATGCAATAGGAGGCCACCATGTAAAAGGCGGTATGGGCAAGGTTGACGATGCGGGCCGCACCGTAGATCAGGGAAAACCCGATGGCCAGAAGGGCGTAAACACTCCCATTAATCAGACCGCTTATAATTATGTCCAGTATCATACAGCCTAACCATTTCGGATCCCTGCCCCTTCACGTTCAGTAATATGGGGCAGGGAAACATCTAAAGGATTAAGTTATTTCTTGTACTCTTTGATGATCCAGGGGGCTATCTTATAGGGAACGATGCCCTTATAGGTGATCTCAGGTACGCCTTTGGCAGGCTTCCAGTGATTAGGCCAGACACCCACTAATTTACCATCCTGCCACTGCACGCCCAGGCTGGTCAGGTAACCTGGACCCCAGGTAAGATCATGAAGGTGTCGGCCTTGAGCGTCTTTCATGTATTTTATCTTGCCGCCGGGCGTCGCGTACTCGCGGTTTTCCATTATGGCTACGATCTTGTCCGCATCAAGCGTCCCGGCCTCTTCGATGACCGGGGCCAGATTATAGATTATTTGGGTATAGGTATCCGCGGTATAAGTCGGGGTCTCACCGAATTTCTTAATGTAGGTATTAACAAAGCGCGGCGTTAATTCGTTGGCCTCCACTCCACGGGCATAGGTATTCATGGTCATTACATAATTACCCATTTCTTGGGTGGCCTCCCAGAAACCATCCTTCTGGGCCTCCACATTGATCCCAACCTGTACAGCCGGTATCTTGAGCTCTCCGGCCTGCCTGGCGAACGTAATCCCCACCGAAGAGGAAAAGGTGGTAAAGATCATGTGCGCTCCCGAACGCTGGATGGCTGAGAGTTCGGCGGTTACATCCGTGGCCACTGCGGAAGGTCGCCAGATGCCGGCCACCTCCATGCCCATCTTAGGGATAAACCCCTTGGCCGCGGCAACCATAGGATCAACCCACATCGCCTTTTCAGCGACGATGGCTACCTTTACCTTGGGTATACCCAGCATCTTTTTCATGATTCCACCCACAGTTGCCATATGAATGAAACAGGTCTTAACCAGGTACCTGGAATTAAAGGGGGTGCCCCGAAAGAAGTATTTATACCTCTTATAATCCTTGGCCACCCGGATGCACAGTTCGGGATGAGCCGCGCCACAACCAATGAAGATCTTCTTGTAGTCCATGGCGATATCTTGCATAGCCAGGACAGCCTCGGTCCTAAAACCGCCCACCAGGAAATCCACTTTGTGGCGAGTAATGGCCAGCTCCATGGCATTGGTGGCATCCGTCATGCTTAAAAACTCATTAGAGTCCAACTTGATAAGCTCAATTTTCATTTTTTTCTTGCCAACCCAAATGCCTCCTTTTGCATTAATCTCCTCAGCGGCCATTGTTGCCCCATTCCAATGTCCCTTACCCTGTACAAACTTCATGGGCCCGATAACACCAATCTTGATCACTTTGGCTGCATAAGCAGGCAGGCTAATTGCCATAACCAAGCAGGCTACCAGCAGAATGCTTAATACAAATTTAGGAATTTTCATGATACCCTCCCTCCTTTTTAGGTTTAGGTTTTATTTAGAAAACCCCGAGAGATACATCCAATGCCACATTACTGTGGAACGGTACCTCTCTAATCATAATAAATCCCAATTTCCCAATTAGATTCAAATGTTTCGAATTTGAATCTAAAATTCCTCTGAATAGACCGTAATTTCAATATAATCTTATTATTACATATATTGCTATAGATCATCTCAAACTGGGAAACACTTTTTTTGGATGGAAGAGCAGAAGAGCTTATAAAGGATTTGTAGGCATTGTACCGCTTTGCTGATAATCAAAGTGACTCTCCTGGACTTGCAAATTGAAGTACCAATTGAACTTTGAAAGCTTAGACCCTAAAATGCCAAGAATAGTATAAACTTTTTAATAGGCCAGAAGGGAATTCATGTCAAGGGAAATGTTTTCGTCTTTCAATATTCGCTATATTTGCCTTCATTTGTTCTTGATTTTATAGTAAAGATTAATAAAAGGCACAAATAATTCAGAATCCATGCTAAATACAATATCCTGAATCATCCATAGCCTTGATAAAATACAGTGAACTATTACCCCAAAAGAAAAGATGGGAAGGAAAGGAACAATGTGGATTAAGGATTGACTAACTCGTAAAAAATCTTTTGCGAGCGATTGCGGCCACTTTTAGAAAAAAGATTCATAAAATGCTGAGTGTTACAATCGCCAAACCGTTTGAGGAGCATATGTATGTCTTTTTTTGTCAAATGCCCAAAACAAAGGCCCGTTCAGGGGCGTTTCAAAAAGGTGCCATTCGACAAGCTCATGGTCCTGAGCAAAGCCGAAGGACATATGTACGGAGCAATAGACAACAAGGACATGGTGCTCTGCACCATTTTGAAACGGCCCACTACTGTGAATGTATAGGGCATGACAAAAAAAGACATACATATGCTCCTTCTCAGGACCTGAGGCCGAGTTTTTGGCGATGAGCGTAGCATTTCATGAATCCCACAATGGGCATCATGAGCGAAAAAAAGGATTTTTTACGAAAATATCAAGTTTTAAACCTTAATACCTCACATCCTTCAAATATAGTCCTCCTGGTGGAGCCATAACACCAGCTTTCTGCCGGTCCTTCGAGGCCAATATCTCTATAAAACGAGCGGTATTGATTTCACCGAGACCTGCTTGAATAATTGTTCCCATGATATTTCTAACCATATGCCGTAAAAAGCCATTTGCCTCAAAATGAAAGCTTAGGAGATTGCTATCGTGGATGTGAAGCCCTGCCTGAATCATGTTTCTTACTGGATTAATCTTCCCATCTCCGGCAGAATAAAAGGAAGAAAAATCATGGATTCCCTTCACAACCTCCAGACATTCCTTCATAGCATGCAAGTCAAGTAACCGCGATATATGCCACGCATAATGTCTTAGAAATGGAGATGGGAGTTTTTCGTTATAAATTCTGTATTCGTAAACCTTGCTTTTGGCATCATACCTGGCATGAAAATCAAGAGAGACATATTCTGCTTCTTTAATGATAATGCCATCAGGAAGAAGAGAATTAAGACCTTTTAAAAAGACAGAAGGAGTGAGGGTGGAAAAAACTCTGAAATTTGCTACTTGATGAAGGGCATGTACACCAGTGTCTGTCCTGCCAGAGGCAATAAGAGAGACAGGTTTCCCTACCATGATCTTTATTTTTTCCTCAATAGTGCCCTGAATGGTAGGCTGATCAACCTGACGCTGCCATCCAAAGTAGCCAGTACCGTCATAAGCAATACTTAGCTTTATATTTTTTTCTTCTCTGGTGTTTGCCACAATTCATTTTCCATAATCGGAAAGTATTCCCCCAGACCTATTCCACATCAATCAGACTTATTGTGATAAATTTTCTCAGCCCATAAAAAATATTGCTGTGGAACAGGTACCCTCATTAAATCAATAGCTCTTGAGATTGTAAATAAAAAAGGGAAGGTAAATAACCTTCCCTTTGCAACATTCTTATGAGTATATGTTCATTATCTCTTTGAATACTGAAATCGGGCTCTGGCAGAACGCTGTCCATATTTTTTGCGCTCCTTTATTCGGGAATCCCTGGTGATAAAACCTGCCTTCTTTAATGACTCCCTGAATTCCGGGCTTATCTTGAGAAGGGCCTGACTGATGCCATGCTTTATGGCACCTACCTGACCGGAAATTCCTCCTCCTTTAACATTTACCGTAATATCATATCTGCCCACAGTATTTGTCAGCTCAAGGGGTTGGGTGACAATCATCTTGGCTATATCGGTGGTCAGATAGTCGTCTATTGGACTCTTGTTAATGACAATATTTCCATCGCCTAATTTCATCCAGACCCTTGCTATCGCAGCCTTTCTCTTACCTGTAGCATAATATCTTTCTTCTGCCATTTAAATCTCCAATTTCTTCGGTTGCTGTGCTTGATGAGGATAATCCTGGCCAGCATAGACCTTGAGTTTCGTTAATTGCCTTCTGCCAAGACTATTCTTAGGGAGCATTCCCTTTACAGCAAATTTTATTAGGTTCTCTGGTTTCTTCAAAAGCATTTCTTTAGCCGTGGTCTTTTTTAGCCCACCGACATAGCCGCTGTGGTGATAATACATCTTTTTTTCTATCTTACCACCTGTTAAAACAACCTTATCGGCATTAATAACAACGATATAGTCGCCAGCATCCATATGAGGTGTAAAAATAGGCTTATTTTTCCCTCTTAAAATACTCGCTATTTCACTGGCCAGCCTTCCCAGAACCTTTTCCTTAGCATCTATTAGATACCACTTTTTTTCTATCTCATGCTCTTTGGCAACAAAGGTTTTCATCTCATTAGAGCCTTATATAGGTAATTACTATACTATCAATAGTCGATTTGTTTATTTTCTCAACCGACACAATCTGAGCTTTAGTTAATTAAAGAAATTTCAGGATAATGTCAAGGGTTTTTACAAAATTTAATATTGACAGAAAAATAGAGACCTGTTAATGGATCAGTAGTGATTAACCAGTAAGTGAATAAGAGAAGCATACGCGCCCGTAGCTCAGTTGGATAGAGCGCCGGGCTTCGAACCCGTAGGTCGCAGGTTCGAATCCTGCCGGGCGCATTAAAAAATTTAGGGGGCCGTTAGCTCAATTGGCAGAGCAACTGACTCTTAATCAGTAGGTTAGAGGTTCGATTCCTCTACGGCCTACCATACACCAACCAAAGGTTTCCAAGAATTTCTTGGAAACCTTTTTTCACAGTAACCTTGCTGAGTTTGAATCGTTTACCACAAGATTCATTATAAAAATTTGTAAGGTAGTGCAGATAAAGAATTTCAGAATTCATTTATATGATACAAAGATATCACACTGTTATGACAAAGTTTACAGAGATTGCCGTTGACTTATTGAGTAAAATGATCATAAATTCAAGAGCATTGAAAAAAGTTAAAGAGAAGACACCTGCTTAGATATTTGCCATAGTCAGATGGAAGCATCTTAACCCATGGGAAAATGATGATAACTATAGTTCGTGATGATAAAGGAGCTGAAAATGGTATCTGAAAATACGAGAACGTCAAATGAGTTTTCGGGTTCATTTGAAGAAAAGTGCATCAATACGATTCGTTTTTTAGCAGTAGATGCAGTGCAGAAGGCTAATTCTGGTCATCCCGGCATGCCCATGGAGGCCTCTGATCTCGCGTATGTTCTTTGGACTAAAATCATGAGGTACAATCCTAAAAATCCACAATGGCTCAATCGCGATCGCTTTGTTTTATCGGCTGGCCATGGCTCCATGCTGTTATATGCTATGCTCTATCTGACCGGGTATAACCTTACGCTCGACGAGATAAAGATTTTTCGACAATGGAATAGCCAAACCCCCGGACATCCCGAGCATAATTGCGCACCCGGTGTAGAGACAACTACTGGGCCATTGGGCCAGGGCTTTGCAACCGGCGTTGGCATGGCCATGTCTGGAAGGTTTCTGGCCAACCGTTTCAACAAACCAGACTTTCCCCTGGTTGACTACTTTGTTTACTCTTTTGTGAGTGATGGAGATATTATGGAGGGAGTCTCTTCTGAGGCGGCTTCTCTGGCAGGACATATCGGCTTAGGAAATCTTATCTATATCTATCTGGATAATCGGATAACCATCGAGGGACCTACTGATTTTTCCTTAAGTGAAGATGTAGGGCGCCGCTTTGAAGCGTACAACTGGCACGTTCAGCGCGTAAATGGCTATGATTTAGCAGGTATCGAGGAGAGCATTCAACAAGCCAAAGGAGAGAAATCAAAACCATCTCTTATTATTGCGAGGACCAACATTGCGTATGGCAGCCCCAACAAGCAGGACTCTGCTGATGCCCATGGAGCACCATTGGGCGTAGAAGAGGTAGCACTGACCAAGAGAAATCTCCAGTGGCCTGAAACTCCGACATTTTTTGTGCCCAAGGATGTGCTTTTGCATTTTAGGCAGGCGGTAAAACATGGGCAAGAACGTGAGAAAGACTGGGTATCTCTCTGGGAGACCTATAAAAAAACCTATCCTGAATCCGCCCATGAGTGGGAAAATATGCATAAAGACCCAGATCCTTCTCAGTGGGAGAACTCTCTACCTCTTTTTAAACCAGAAGATGGGGCTGTGGCAACTCGCTCTGCCTCCGGAAAAGTTCTGCAAGCAGTTGCGCCTCACCTTCCTGGCCTTATCGGTGGTTCAGCAGATTTAGCACCCTCAAACAATACCTTTCTGAAAGACTTCGGAGAGTTTAAAAACACAGGTGGCCGCAACATTCATTTTGGCATTCGTGAGCATGCCATGGGAGCTATTTTAAATGGTATGGCCCTCAGCGGAGCCCTCATCCCTTATGGGGGGACGTTTCTGGTCTTCTCCGATTACATGCGGCCAGCTATTCGTTTGGCAGCAATGATGAGATTGCCTGTAATTTATATCTTCACTCACGATTCCATTGGGCTGGGAGAGGATGGCCCCACACATCAACCTATCGAGCAGCTCTCCGGCTTGAGAGCCATGCCGAACCTGATGGTTATCCGCCCTGCGGATGCCCAGGAGACAGTAGAGGCATGGAAAATAGCCCTGAGCCGTCGAGATGGCCCAACCGCACTGATTCTGACACGACAGAAATTACCTATCATTGATAGGGATCGCTATACGAAAGCAAATGGGCTTCAACGCGGTGCTTATATTCTGGCTGATGCCCCTGGATTAAAACCTGAGCTGATCTTGATAGGCACAGGATCAGAAGTGCCTATTTTGCTGTCAGCATATGAGCAATTGGTAAATCAGGGTATTCAAGTCCGAGTGGTCAATGTTCCTTGCTGGGAACTTTTTGAAATGCAGTCCAAAGACTATCATGAGGAGGTGTTGCCATCTCATGTAAATGCGCGCCTTGCAGTTGAAGCAGGCTCCCCATATGGATGGGAGCGATACACTGGAGCGCATGGCAAAATCATCGGCATAGAACGCTTTGGGGCCTCAGCTCCAGGAGAAGAGCTCTTTAAACAATTCGGTTTCACCGTAGAGCATATTATAAAGGATGCCAAGGAACTTTTAAGCAGTGTGTAGGCAAAACATGTTGAAGGTGGATAAAAAGATACGTCAATAGACGTATAAGTGATTCGGGCAGAAATTTTAGATCTTTAGTAACCGTTCACGGGTTGAGAGGTTCAGGGTTCAAGGTTTTACGCCTGCCCGCCGTCTGGCAGATGGGTATTAAAAAATGCAAAGTAATCAATCCCGATTTCATCGGGAAATCTTGAACTGTGAACCTCACAACCAGGGTAGTTGCTTTAATTCTAACATACTATTAAATAGGAGGACGAAAAATGAAACACATTCATTATTTAGATCAGGAAGCTGAAAAAACAGAAACAGATGGAGCAAAGAGAGCAGTCATACGGCATATAATCACAGAAAAGGACGGAGCTCCCAATTTTAATTTGAGAGTTTTAACCATTGAACCAGGCGGGAACGGCCCTAATCATAGCCATCCTTGGGAACATGAGTTTTTCGTTCTAAAAGGCAAGGGAACTGGCGAGGTAAATGGAGAAACAGTGGATCTCAAGCCAGGTGATGCCCTTTATGTGCCACCGGATACCCAACATTGTCTTCTAGCAGCAGAAACCATGGACGTTATTTGACTTATTCCACAGACGTAACAATACACCTGGATGGTGTATAGGTAGAGAATATTTACCGCATCAGAGGTGGCGGATGCAGATAAAAAACTCCGCAAGAAAGGATTAAATGAAAACATATCTTGACTGTATTCCTTGTTTTTTCAACCAAGCACTACGTGCAGGGCGAATAGCAACAGATGATGAAAAAAAGATAAAAAGAGTCTTGGATGAGATAGGATTAGTGCTTAAAGACATTCCTCTTGAGAGCACTCCACCAGAAACTGGAAGGGTTATATATGAAAAAGTAAGAGAAATCACAGAGAACTATGATCCTTACAAGGAAATAAAGATTGAAAGCACTCACAAAGCCCTCTCTTTATACGATTCTTTAAAACAGAAGATCGAACAGTCAGATGATAGTCTTCTTTCAGCGATACGAATTGCGATTGCTGGTAATATCATCGATTTTGGTGTGAATAGAAATTTTGATATCGAGAGAGAAATACATGAAGTGCTTGAAAAAGATTTTGCGATATATGATTACAAAAAATTCAAGGAGTGTTTAGGCAAGGCTGATGAGATTCTTTTTATTGGCGATAATGCTGGAGAATCTGTTTTTGATAGAATTTTAATAGAAGAATTAAAAAAGCCA
>Ga0180438_10009450_pt1 | contig 12141 bp, 8 predicted proteins | sample SS_ome_12_FD_132455 | JGI IMG/M metagenome (GOLD analysis project Ga0180438, IMG submission 132455) | Hypersaline lake sediment archaeal communities from the Salton Sea, California, USA - SS_3_D_2 metaG | ecosystem: Environmental > Aquatic > Non-marine Saline and Alkaline > Hypersaline >...
ATTTTATAATCCCAGGGGAAATCTCAGTTGAAATCCATAACCGGCTTGATAGGACAGGTAGAGATGGTGAGCTTTTAATAGCCCAGATAAAAGCTGATTATTTCTATTTAACAAGCGATGCTTATTCAGCCTTAAAGTATATAATGGGTGAGTTAAAGACGATGAGCTATGTAGAGTGGAAGAAACAAAAAACCTATCGGCGGATAAAAGCAAAGAAAAGCAGGTGACTACTAAAAGGTAGTCAAAAAACAAAAAATACTTGACAAATAGCTACGGATATGCTTGACTATATATTGATAGTTAGAAGTGTGCCTAAGAGGGGTTAAAGCCCCTCTTTTTATTTAGAAACCTGGCTGAAAAAGCTGGGTTTTTTTATTTGGGAAATAGCTAAGGTGGCAGAATGGATATTGCACTCAATGAGGTCTGGTCGTATAGTTTATGAGACGCTAAACCTTGCATAAAACTGTGGCTCAAAGTATGCAAGTACCAGTCTAGGGTGAACGTAGCGTAGAATACTTGCCACGAAGGGTTTTACGTAGGCAAATCCCTAGTCTTAGCTATTTAAGGGAAGGATAAAGAGGGTTCTAAGGAACCTAATAGCCGTTGAGAGGGATAGGGTAATGCGGCTATGCTTAAAGCTGGTGTTGCTCAAACTGCCGAGAATAACAACCTTGATTTAGAGCAGGTTGATGTTTATGTTGAGTGCATAGGCACATTCATCCGGCCACGAAAGGAAACCCAGCGAATTACGTTACCGTGTAAGGTAGTGGGGGTAGGAAAAGACGGGAGACTTACGTGGCCACCACAGACTAAACTTGCTCAATTGCCCACGAGGTCTACGCTCTGCGTGCCAAATATAAAGTAAATAAAAAAACTATATAGTACTTATGTCCTCTAAAGTGAGATTATAGGAACATTTAAGTTGCTTTATTGAAACTATTTTCTAAAAGAAGTTTGTATCTAATTATGAGTGGAGTTAAGGGTAAATCAGGTAGAAAAAAGAAAACATTAACGGCTACCCAGGCTAAACAAAGACTTCAAGCAGCTTTGCCGGGAGCGATTGAAGTTATCATAGAGACAGTGGAAGGCACAAACAAGGATAGAATGCGTTATGAAGCTGCTGTGGAGTTAAAGGATAGTGCCATAGGCAAGCCAAGACAACAGACAGATATAGACTTGACAGCTAGGCGTGAGTTTACTCCCGAAGAAGTACGTCTCTTAATGAGACAGGTATACGTAGAGGAGCAGCTAGAGGAGGGAAATGCCTTACAAAGACGAATCGAAGCAGAAGGAAGCTATCAGGAAAGCAGTACAGAAACATAGACAGGGTATTACAGAGGGTATTACAGAGGAGGGTATTACAGAGGGTATTACAGAGGAGGGTATTACAACTAATAATGTAATACCCAGATATGACTATGAGCTGACAGTTAAAGAGATTCTAACTCTTCATTACCGGAGGTTACATGACCAGGTAGACAGGTTCCCTTCCATCCCTTTGCCTTTTGGTCAGGCGTATTATGAAGCGTTAGCTGAACATAATCGAACATAAGACTAATAGTGCGTACCATTCACGAGTGCAAATTCTTATATTCCCATCTTGTTTCTTTTATTCTTTCTATCCACTACCAACAACACCCAACCACCATTATTACCAACCACACGAATAACACCAAGATAGCTCAAAAAATCTCACAATAAAAAATACCTTACTTTACATAATATGATAATAGCACATGAAGAATTAATCAACGAAATAATAGGCACTGATTTAGAGTATTTAGGGTTGGTATTAAGGGGCAGGATAGTTCGTGCTTTTACAGAGGAGAGGGGTATTTTATTAAATGACCGTTTTATTGAGCGGTTACTTCCTTTCTGGTGGTCTGATTATGTGAGGGGGAATTGATTGAAGTCCTGGGCGGCCAAAGAGATTATAAGTTGGCATTATGATATACGCAATTTCTTAAAGTATGTAAAGATACAGGAGCCAAACAATATTGCGTTAGAGTACCAATTATGGCCGCATCTGATTGATTTTTACTCTAATTTACGGAATCATCGGTTAAACATCTTATTAAAGAGCAAGCAGTTAGGTATAAGCTGGGCGTTTGCCATTCGGGCTATTTTAAGGATGTTTTTAAGGGAAGGTTCCAACATCCTGATGTTATCCAGTGGGGAGAAGGAAGCCCAGCAGCTATTAGCAAAGGCAAAGACTGTTTACTTCAATCTACCCGAATGGTTACAGGTACAAACCTTGGATTCCAATTCCACCGAGCAATTCGGGTTTAAGGGCATGAAGTCAATGATTACGGCTCTTCCCTCGACAGTTAAGGCTGGAATCGGGCATACGGCAGACTGGGTAATTCACGATGAGGCTGATTTTCACGACTATTTTGAGCAAAATCTCGGTCATACGCTTGCTACTGTAGCTGATGACCCCCATCGGGAGCTTACAATCAGCTCGACTGTGGATAAAACCAGGCCAGACAGCCCTTTCAAGAACCTTTTTAGGGCAGCTCAGAACAATTTAAACAACTTTAACCCCTTATTTTACCCTTATGATGCCCGCCCAGACCGAAGTGAGATATGGTACGAGGAAAGAGTCAGGGAAAATGAGTCTACACCCTGGGTTGTACTGCAAAACTGGCCCCGGAGTATAGAAGAAGCCCTCTCTCCCCAGTCGGCGACATCCTGTTTTAACCAGGATGTCCTCAATGACCTCTGGGATAATCGAATTGACAGCCCTCAAACTCGGCAAAACCACATTTTTATCCTTCATCCTCCGAGAGTTGGGGTTACATATAGCGCAGGCGTTGATGTTGGGGAAGGTGTTGGGCTTGATTACTCGTCTTTAACAATTCTTGGTAAGTATGGCATGGAAAGCGAGGTTTGCGCCCAGATTTACACCAATAAATTGGGGACAGATTTGTTTGCCTATGATGTCAATTCTTTATGCAGGGAATATTTTAACCCCAAACTGGCAGTAGATAATATCGGGATAGGCAGGGCGGTAGTTGATAAGCTAATTGAGCTTGGCTACCCCAATTTGTATCAGGATAAGAAGAAATATGGCTGGAATTTGACTGAGCCTAATAAGAAACATCTTGTTATCAAACTCGTGGAAGCTATCAATAACCGAAGTTTGATAACAAGATTCAAGCCTCAGATACAGGAACTCATGGAATATCAGTGGATAAACGGTAGGCCAGAACCAACAGGCAAAACGCACGGTGATACCGTAATTTCACTTATGCTGGCTAATGAAATGCTGAAATACTCAGGGGTAATCCGAAAGCCTACAATGTATATAGGTGGTGAGTTGGTACAGTTATGAAAGAAAACGAAATATTCCAATGGGCAACCGATAAACTCAATGGCAACCGTAGCATTAATGACCGCATGGATAAAGACTTCGATATATGGAACCAGAAGGAAACTAAGTGGGACACACATAAGACAGCTATAAATATCACACTCCCCGATGGCCGTTTGTTTGCTAACGAGGTCTACGCCAAGCTTATTGCTGCCGAGATGCAGATTATTATCCGCATGGCAGAAAGAGAAGGTGTAGATAATCGGGATGATGTATCAAAACAGGAGATGCTTCTCTCTTTTGCCCTTGAACAGGCTGATAGAAGGCTGGCACAGATGCTCCTTACACCCTTGCGAGATTCTTTAATTTGGTATGGATTAGTAAGGGGGTGGAGGTCAGCAAGGATTCTGGTATGGAAGGATAAAAATGGCGTTATATTTGATATTTTACCTCTGGACAGGAGATGGCTGGTCTGGGATGTTGGCAAGACTGGTCTATTGAGGGTGGGTTATATAACGTTTCGAAGCTCCGGTGAGATTGAAGAGGAATACGGCATCAAGCCTTCAAAGGGTGTTCTGAGTACTTTAAGGGGGTGGGCAGGTCTGCCCGAAAAGGATTATGTGGTAGTGGACTTCTGGGAAGGTAAAGAAAATACGGTAGTGTGCCACGACAATATACTTAAAAAAGCGACAAAACACAACCTGCGCCGATTGCCATTTGTGATTGTCCCTGTGGCAACTAGGCCCCCTGTTGTCTCTCAAGGAACAGATACCTCCTCTGGCTATGGGGATAGCATTTTTGCCCCTAACCGGCATATTTACGGAATAGATAGCAGGTTGGCTTCCGTTGAAGCCACTCATGCCAATCTATTAGCCAAGCAACCCATGATTAACTACTACGATGAACAGGGTATAAGCGACTTAAAAGAGACTATCAACCAACCTGAAGCTGTCCTCAACCTGCCTATGGGGCACAACAAATTAGAGTCAAGCCCTATGAAGGAAGTCTCTGTTACCTTGCTTAATCTGCGAGAGTTTATTGAGTCTAGGAGAAGGCGTGGGGAACTTCCATACCTTGAGTTGGGCACACCCCCTGCATCCGGGACTGCCTTAGCAATCGTTCAGGATGCGGGAGACCGTATCTTTGGTCCTCAGTTACGTAATCTCAACTTCTTCTACGCAAGAATGTGTGAGATGATAGAGGAACAGCTTATTGATGGTGGCTATAAGGTAGAGATTAAAGCTGAAGACAAGAAAAAATATTATTCAGCTGATATAACCCCCGTGGATTTGAAGAAACCACACACAATCAGGGTGGAATTTACAGCTACTACACCCTGGACCCAAATGGACACATATCAGATTGCCGATATGGCTAAGAGATTGGGGCTTCCAGATGAGTTTGTGTGGGAAAATATACTTAAATTAGCTGACCCCAAGAGATTACAGGGATTGGCAGCTATGGAACTGGCAGAACACAGCCCTAAATTTATGCTACTTAGGGCAATCCAGGAGTGCCTTGACCTTAAAAGATATGATGAGGCCAAGATGCTCATAAAAGACTTATACAATATGTCCATAATGGAACAGGGAGAAGCACGTGGAGAATTGGAACCAGGCGAAGCTGGTGAGGATGAAGGAACCCTACCACTTCCAGAGGAAGAGACACCGATTGGGGGAATACCCACGCCCGGCGCAGCCTAATACGAAGCAACCTAACCAGAAATTAAGAATCCAAGCTAACCGCACTATGGAATACTGGGATAAGGTTTACGAGCAGTATTTGAACAGAGGTAGCCAGAGTTCCTTTCATACAAATCTATCATTAGGGAGGTTGTGAGATGGCATCTTATGACCCTCTGGTTGGTGGACCCGAAACATACGGTGGTGAGGATGAGGTTAAGAAATATTATGATAAACTCAACAAGGAGTGGGAGAAGAGCCGTAAGGAACGGGCTAAAAGAAAATACTTATTGAAACTATCTCAGCTTGAAAAGCATATGCGCAGTGAGGCTGAAGCTCAGGCTGGCCCCCGCTATGATACTGCCTTTTATAAACTTTTAGGAGAGATGGGAGGTTCTCAACCTTATCTGGACTGGTTTGAGAGCCAGTTTTCTGGCTTACTTAGAAGATACTTGGCAGGAAGACCTGAATACTTTTACTGGCCCGGCAAAACAACCAAGGAAAAGGAGGAATACGAGGCTGGCTGGGCTGAGTTCCTGGAAAAAGAAAAAGGTAAAATGGAACAGAAATGGTGGGGCTTACGACCTTCACAACGTGGTGAGAAACCCTGGGCTTATGCGCCGAGGGTACAAACGGTGGAATATTAATGAGCTATTATGAATACGAGAGAAACCGTTTAAGACAGGAATATATAAGCCATGTACACAGGATCGAGGCAAAAGCTAAACGCATGTCCAGTCTTGCCACAACAGCGTACCTTAAGGGTATCCAGGCTCCAAGAAACCCTGCATCTATAAGCGCATGGAGAAATCAGTATAATCAGTGGAGAGATGAGGTTAGCCAGATTTCACGGGTGCGCATGGGAGCCTTGTACCCGAAGGGATATAAGGATGTCAGCCTTATGGATGCCTGGACTAGACTTGAGGGGAGCCACCCTGATATAGCCCGAAAACTCGAAGAGGGGATAAAGTGGGAAGAATACATCTCCGAGAGGTCAAAGGCACTCAATAGCTTCCTGATACACGCCGGCAAAGAGGGATACGAGACTCAGGCTCAAGCTGCCTGGTTTAATTTTAGAATGGACTTTCCCGACCTGTTCGAAAGGAAAGAGGAGAAAGTTGAAAAACCAGAAGTTGAGTATCAGGAACCAGTCGGGCCTCCTTCAGAATTACCCAAAGAACAACCTCTGTGGCCTGAACAGAAACAGGCTGCTATTACGCCAGGGCTATATGAAATAGAACTGGATGGCACTCCTGCTGAAGCTGAAATTAAAGAAGATTTATCCGTATGGAGAGGTGAAGAGCAGATAGGAGTCCTTGACCCCGCTACAAATGAAATTAAACCTGTTGGGGAAACTCCCGAAGAACCTGTAGAAGAGGAGAAATTTGAGGCTCAGGCTTTACCTTCTGAATTTCAAGCACTACCTACTGAAGTACAACAAAAATTTATAGCTCAAATTTCAAAAACCGAAGCTCCCAGTGTCGGGGAAACTGGCTTACAATTTTTGGAATTATTAGGCTACCCTATAGCTTGGGCAGCCCAACAGGGGGGGCAGATATTAACGGCTCCTATTAGACCATCGCCTACTGAACCTTTATGGAGACCACCAACAGAAGAAGAAAAAACTAAGGGTATTTACGCATTCCAACCTACCGAAGCTGATAAAAAGGCTTATGAGGAATGGGTAGACCCAGGGTGGGAGATACCATTTTTACCATTATTCCATTTACCGTGGACTCCCCCGGAGATGCGTGACAAAAAGTGGAAATTAGGTGTGAAAGGGCTTGCTGAGGAATTCACTATACTTCCACTGTGGTTCGCTGGAGGTATTGGTACAAAAAACACCGCCAACCTATTCAGGCAAGCTCAAAAGATACAGGCCAAACAGGTCGCTGGTAAAAGTATCACCACTTCAGAGAAAAAGATACTAGAAAGAGCCATTGAACAAGAAACTAAGATTTCCCAAAAGATTGCTGATACTGCCCCCGATTTAGTTAAAGTGGAGAGGATGTGGTCTGCTGAGGCCAAGAAAACTATACCAACATTTGATGAATCAGCCTGGTCATTCTGGCGAAGAGTTGAAGAGAAGATTACAGATAAATTTGCTGGTATAAACAAATTGACCAGTAAGGCTAAGGCACAATGGAGAAAATCTCATCCCACTCAACCATTCCCACTAGCCTTAGATGCTGAACTACACGCAGCCAATCTTGGTGGTGCTGCTGATGCTGGTATTCAAAGAGCGATGGATGCCTTTCAAAGGATGAGGCAAACCTTGGGAAATGATGTTTCAATAAACTATGTAGATAATTATCTGCACCTTAAACATAACCTTGATGTGCTTGCCATGCATCCTGCTCGTAAGGTAGCCGGTGGGTTAGAGGGAGCGGAAGGAATAAACAAGGCCCTCCTGCAAATGAAGGATTTGCTTGGTGCAGAGCAATTTACCAAAGTAGAAAATGCAGCAGGACAGATTGTAAATCATTATAGAACTTATCTACAAAGGTCAGTTGATTCAGGTTTGGTAAGTCAGGAGATGGCTGACGTGTTGGTCTCCAAGTATCCCAACTATAACCCTATTGCCTATCTACAGAGGATAGCCGACCAAACTGAAGGAAAAGTAGGAAAGGGTTTATCCGTAACAAAGAATGATATACGAGAACTATCTGAGTTGGGGAGTGAAGCTGCTAGGGAAAGGCCATTAAATACTTTAGCTCGGTTATCTATTGAGAAAGAAACTCTAATCCGTCGGAATGAAGCAGCCAAAGCTATCAGGGATTTAATAAAAGGCGATGAGCAACTACAAAGGCAAATTGCCAGATTACGACCCAATGAGAGGGGGATGCTTTCCTACATGGAAAATGGGGAGCGGCACACAGTTACAGTCCCCAAGTGGCTACAAACTGAAGCCACACTGCTCGGACAACTGGGATTTAAGGACTTGGAGAAATTCGCAGCGGCATTGAATGCTGCTAGTCGTTTTGGTATGACCACGGCCAACCTTGCCTTCTTTGTTCCCAATATGGCGGTGGACTCCTTAACAGCTATGATTACCTATGGGGTTGGCCCTGCTAGATTAGGTAAACGATTACTCCTGAACCTCAAGGATATAATCAAGGAAGATAAAGTTTTAGCCAGCTTAAGGCGTGAGGGTGGCTCGATGAGCGGCTTCTGGGGTAAAACACCAGAAGATATTGCCAAAGAGGCTACCAAACAGGGTATCCTTGTTTTAAGAAATAAATGGAATTGGAAGCGAGTATTGGGATTGCCCTTTGAGGCAATAACAAAAATCGGTCATGCTGTGGAGATGACACCCAGAAGTGCCGTTTTTGAACTGGAACTTAAACGGGGTAAGCTCTTGGATTATGCAGCTTTAGCAGCTAGGCGTTCCACTATTGACTTTCAGCGTTCAGGGACAGCTATCAGACAGGCTAATTCATTGTTTCTATACCTTAATGCCGGTGTGCAGGGTTCACTGATTCCCTTTAGGGCTTTAAGAGATTTACCGAGGTCTCGTATCTGGCTTGCGGGGTATATGGGGTTAATAACTGCCAATTATGCTTGGAATCGCCAATTTCCTGAGTATGAAGATATACCAGACTATTATAAGTATGGTGCTCTGCCTGTTATGCTGCCATCTCAGGAGTATGATAAGCGAGGTAACAAAGTCCCCCATTTTATCCTTGTGGTCCCCAATCTAAGAGAATGGGCTTTGTTTAGTGGCCCACTCACTTATGCTATGCGCAAGCTGGATAAAAAATCATCTGATGATTTCGGTCAATTCCTGCAAGCCTGGGTTCCACCACTTAATCCTGTTAGCCAAATAGTAGGTGAAGGCGGAATGCCTGTTCCAACACAAATAGGGCAGGTCATCACTGAGTTAGCCCTAAATAGAGATACCTTTCGGGGAAGGGATATTGTTCCCGAAGAATATATCAACTTGCCTCCCGCAGAGCAATACAATGAATGGACTACAATAACTGCCCGAACTATCGGTCAGACAATCGGCTACTCGCCAATGAAACTTGACTTTCTTGTTAAGGGCATATTGGGTGGATTAGGTAATCAACTTCTATCAGCTATGGATAGCGTGATAAAGAAAATCCAAGGCGAAGGTGGTGATGAAAGGATACAACTTCTATTAGGGCAATTACAGGGAATTCAATCAACCTCTGACCCGGATAAGATCCCGGCACTAAGAAAAGACTTTTTGCAATCTCTTACACCTGAAGATAGGGAAGCTGTGCTGAAATTAGAGATTAAGCCTAAAGATAGAATCCCGATTATCTCTGATATATTTAATCGGATTTACAGGGAAAGAGGCGGGCAAATATTCCTAACAGCCAAGGCAAATGCCAAGAAAGCCCTTGATAACGATAAGAGTTTTGAAACGGCTCAAGATGAACTTAATAAAAACGCTGAACAAAATGCACTTAATTTTATGAATGGTTCCATACCTGCGCAAACCTATGTGGAACTTTTAAGTGATTATCGTATGTACTATCATGGGCGGATGGCTGAGGCGTGGCGGTTAAGGGAGATGGCTGGAGCTATTGCAACTGCGGATGTACAGCCTTATCTACCTGAAGAGTATAAGTGGAAGCCAGAAGAGCTTGCCCTTCATCAATACCAGATGCTAGTTGACCAACTTTATGACCAACTGGCTGGAGTTGAAACTGACGAGAATGTATCTCTATTATGGGATAATGTAGATGCCTTTATCAATGCCATGGAACCTGACTTAAAGGATTACATTCTCAAGCATAAATATGATTGGATAAACGATTTACCCCCAGAAGCCCAAAAGGTTGAGCGAATGCATAAGGAAGATATGGATTATGCTAGCCAGTCGGGCTACTGGGATTTACCAACTCAACAAGAGCAACGAGAAAAAGGTATCTATAAGCCACCAGACTTGAGGGCTTTAGCCAGACAGAACGACGCCAAGTTAGATGCCATTTTGATATTCTGGTTTGACTTCTATTCGTCTCTTAAATCTAATGAAGCCTATCGCATATTACTGGAAAAGGCAGCTTATTTAGGTCGCCCATTATCGGCTATCCCGGGTTCAGCAAGGGTCTTACCCATAAGTTAAGTGGGCGGGCCGCCACTCCAAGGCGTCCAATCATCATCACCAGTAACGGCTTTAATAAGTAAAATCCCGATATATACAAAAATGCCAAGTCCGGCCAAGGCCCAAATCCAAGCTGAACCACCCTGTAAACCTAAATAGCATACTCCGATGATGCCAAGAAAAGTAAAGACTGCCAATAAAGCCTTCATACTTTCATAATAAATTATTTTACGGTTTTGTCAAGTTTTCTGGTATATCGAATACCCCCTACAATAGCCCTGAGACTTCACTAAATCAAAAATAAGGGCTACTAAAAATAAAACTAAGAGAATTCCACATATCAAGTACCATCATTTTGCTCGATAAATAAAAATAGGCGTAAAAGGGTCGAACGGCCAGCCTGTGAGCCATAATCACGGGCTTTTTTATTGCCCGTCTTTAAGGCGGGCAAATCCATTAAAGGAGGGACATAGTGAAGGACTTAGAGGGGGCTGAACCTCAGAAAGAGGTGGAAGCTAAGACTCCCGAAAAGGAGGCTAAAGAGCCAACTCCTACTGAGCAGAAACCAACTGTAGGGAAACTTTACACACAGGAGGACCTTGATAAAGCAGTAGGCAAAGCGACCTCAACAATAAATAAGCAGGTTACTTTGTCGAAGACTCAGGCTGATGCGGAAAAGGCCAGGGCTGACAGATTCGAGGGTGAGCTTGGCGAAATGCGCAAGGAACTTGATTCCTTAATGACCTTGAAGTTTGAGGATGACCCGAATGGGCTAAATGACTATAGGCGAAAGCAAGAACTCGCTCAACTGGCAAAGGGTATTGAGGAAAGGGAAGAGGGAGTTAAAAAGGCTATGTGGGCTATTCAAATGAGAGATACAGCTCAAGAGTTATCCGAAGAGCATGGTATTCCGCTTTCTGAGCTAAAAGAGTGCCAGAGTGAAGTTGAGATGCACAAGAAAACAACTGCCTGGTTAAAGGAACAAAAGCAAGAAAAGAAGTCTGAGGTAGAGGAATATCCTAAATTCGACTCTGCGATTTCCACCAGGTCTGGCTTGGAAGACTGGGAGCAGGTTAGGGCTGCTTATATTAAGAACCCTAACAATCCCGCTGTCTTTAAGCGATACATGGAAATGCGCAGGGAAAGGGATGCACAAAGATAAATAGGAGGAAAGGATGGCTATAACGACTGATACTGTTTTAGCTGATACTGTTCCTACTGTCTTGGAGAAGGCACGATTTACAGCTCAATTCAAAGCTATTATGGCCTCATTGTGCTGGAACATCAAAAAGGAACTCCATGACGGAAAGAACGTAAACGTGCCTTACTTCGGAACGGTCACGGCATCCTCCCTAACTGAAGGTGTGGATATGACCTCATCTGAGGATATGGAGGATACACTTGTAACCATTACTCCTGGTGAGGTTGGGTGCAAGATAATCCTGACCGATAAATTAGTAAGGGACAACAACGAGGACATCAAGGCTGCTGCCGGTCGTATTCTTGGCGATGCTATGGAATACAAGCGGGATTATGACCTGATAGGGCAACTTGACGATGCCACTACATCTTTGGGGTCGGGCTCAACTGCTTCAATGGGACAGATTGCTGCTGCCAGGGCACTTCTATCTGGTAATGCTGTCTCATCGGGTGGGCCAGCACCGCAACCCTATGCGGTTGTACTGCACCCATTCGTTACTGTTGACCTTGTTGATGTGCTAACACCAACAACCCCAGCGACTGAAACAGGTGCAGGGGGTGGAAGTCTTGGTGACCAGGTGTTACGCAACTATACCATTGGTAAGTTGTTCGGTATGCCTATCATCGAGGACGGCAACATACCAACTGGTACTTGTAAGGGTGGATGCTTCGCCACTGGCGAGGGTGGAGCTTTGATACTAGCCACTGCCGACGAGTGGTCGATTGAGCCTGAACGTGATGCTTCTCTACGAGCTACTGAGCTTAACATCGTAGGTGAGTATGGCGTGGGTGAATACTTGGCAGGTTGGATTGTGGAACTTTACCACGATGCAACTGCGCCTTCATAAGGAGGGTATAGAATGAGTTTTCCA
>Ga0180438_10009451_pt1 | contig 12141 bp, 7 predicted proteins | sample SS_ome_12_FD_132455 | JGI IMG/M metagenome (GOLD analysis project Ga0180438, IMG submission 132455) | Hypersaline lake sediment archaeal communities from the Salton Sea, California, USA - SS_3_D_2 metaG | ecosystem: Environmental > Aquatic > Non-marine Saline and Alkaline > Hypersaline >...
CGTGGCTCGATGGCACGTCCGAGGGCGAGCGGAGAATCGAAGAGTTGCTTCGCGTCGAGATGGACACCGGCGTCTCGGCGATCAACGTCATCCCGGACCGCAGCTACACGCCCGGTGCACAGGACGTCAAGCTCCGAAATCTGTACCAGGTCGTCGAGGTCGCTGACAGGCTCCACCTGATACTCGTGGTGGGTACGGAGATGAACAGCCCGGGCCAGAAGTTCGTGGACGACTTCGCGAGCGAGGAGCTTCTGCCGGTCGCGCCGAGCTTCATCAAGGGCGCATACATCGTCTACGCGCACGCCGTTCTTCAGGGCCGTTTGGGCCTCGGCTACACGAGCGCCTGGGCGGCGAATCACTTCCCACAGAGGAAGGAGCGGAACGAGTTCTTCGAGACTCTCGGGAGGAGGCTCCGGGCCGATAGGGAGGATCGCCTGGCGAGCCTCGGCCCAGAGGCCGCGCCGGACGCGATACTGAGCAGGGCGACGGGGTGAGCGGGCCCGTGGACTTCGACATGGAGGACAAGGTCCCGGACAGGCAGCACGCGGTACAGCTCGTCGGGCCGGACCGGCTCTCGGTGACCGCTGAGAAGCCGGTCACGCCGCCCGGCCCCCATCAGATCCTGTGCCGCGTGGAGGCCGCGGGACTGTGCTTCTCCGACCTGAAGCTGGTGAAGCAGTTCGCAGACCACCCGCGCAAGTCCGCGATCACCTCGGGGCTCGACGAAGAGACACTGGCGCAGATTCCGAGCTACGTCCCGGGTCAGGGGCCCACCGTGTGCGGACATGAGGCCGCCGTGCGCGTGGCCGCCGTCGGCGACGCCGTCGAGGGAGTGCATCTGGGACAGCGGTACGTCGTGCAGACCGACTACCGGTGGCTCCGCACCGAGAAGTCGAACGCCGCATTCGGCTACAACTTCGAGGGCGCACTTCAAGAGTACGTGCTTCTCGACCGGAGGGTCATCACTTCGCCGCAGCGCGAGCTGATGCTCCTGCCGGCCTCAGACGCGATGTCCGCCTCGGCTGTCGCGCTGGTCGAGCCGTGGGCCTGCGTCGAGGACGCCTATGCGGAGAAGCAGCGCCAGACCATCCTGCCGGGCGGCCGGATGCTCGTCGTCGTCGAGCCCGGAGTGCCGGAATGCACCATCGAGAATCTCTTCCCGGCAGGCGGCCGCCCCGGCGAGCTGACGCCCGTCGGTCGGATCGCTGTGCCCAAGGGCCTCGGCATCCCGGTGAAGCGAACGACGCACATCGACGACCTCCCCGACTTCGGCTTCGATGACATCATATACCTTGGTGCCAAGCCGGAGACAGTCGAAGCCCTGTTCCCAAAGGCGGCCCCCTACGGCCTCCTCACCATCGCGCTCTGCGGCGGGCGCTTGGGGCGACCGACCGCCGTTCCGGTGGGCCGCGTCCACTACGCCGGCATCAGGATCGTCGGGACGACAGGCTTCGATCCGAGCACATCTATGCAGGCGATCCCGCCCTGTGCCGAGATTCGCCGCAGCGACAGAGTCAATATCGTCGGCGCCGGAGGGCCGATGGGGGTGATGCACGTTGTTCGCTCGCTGTGCGGGGGCGTCGCGGGCGTCGCGGTCTCCGCCACCGACATCGACCCCAAACGGCTCTCCTCCCTGCGGCATATCGCCGCGCCCTTGGCGGAGCGGAACAGCCTGGCGTTTCATGCGCTCGACCCGTCTGAGGGAACCGCCGAGGGGCCCTTCGACTACATAGTGCTCTTGGTTCCCGCTCCCGACTTGGTCTCTCGCGCCGTCGAGAGCGCGGGCCCCAGGGCAATCATCAACATCTTCGCGGGGATTCCGGTGGACGTGAAGGCCGACATCGATCTCGACGCCTACATCGAGAAGCGGCTCTACTTCGTCGGCACCAGCGGCTCCACACTGGATGACATGAGGTCTGTGTTGGCCAAGATAGAGAGCGGGACGTTGGATACAGATCTCTCGGTGGCCGCCGTCAGCGGTCTGGCCGGAGCCGTCGAGGGAATCCGCTCCATCGAGAGACGAGAGCTGGAGGGGAAGGTCATCGTCTACCCCTCGTGCAAGGAGTTGGGGCTGGTGACGCTCGACAGGCTGGCCGACCGACTGCCGGACGTGGCCCGATGGCTGGAGCGAGGGCGCTGGAACCGCAGGGCGGAGAACGCGCTGCGGGAGGCCTGCGCTGCCGCAGAGGGACGACCGTGAGCAAAGAACGCGCGAACGCGGATGAAGCGCTGAGCGATCTCATTCAGATCTCGAAGGCCGTGGGCAAGGACGCCTCGCTCGTGCAAGGCGGAGGCGGCAACACGTCCGTGAAGACCGCGGACGGCGAGCACATGTATATCAAGGCCAGCGGCACCGCGATCAAAGACATCCACGAGCGCCGGGGCTGGCGGAAGCTCAGAGCCGATGCTGTCCGGGACATTCTCGCCGCCCCCGAGCTCGTCGCAATGGAGGATGACGAACGAGAGGCCGAGGTCGTGCGACGTTTGCAGCGCTGCTGCGCCGACGACATCGGCGTCGGCGCTCGGCCTTCCGTCGAGTCACACCTCCACGCGCTCCTCGGCCGCTGCGTCGTCCACCTCCACCCCGTCGCAGTGGGGGCCTACGTGTGTGCAAAGAACGGAAAGACCGAGCTGCTGCGGCTCTTCAGGGGCGACGCCTCGCCGCCGCTGTGGGTATCGTACGCGAACCCCGGATACACGCTCGCGGCCAAGGTCGCGCGCCTGATCGACAGATACGCAAGACGCCGCGGCGGGACTCCAGCCATCCTCTTCCTCCAGAACCATGGCCTGCTGGTGACGGCGGAGGATGCGCAACAGGTCGTGCGCCAAGTCCGAAGAGTCGTCCGGGTGTGCGAGAGTGGGCTCAAGCGCCCTCGCGCCCGCAGTCTCCGGCGGCCCGACGCCGACGCAATCGCGGCTGCTCAGGTGGCGGTCCGGCGGGCCGTGTGGGAGGCGACCGGGCGGCGCGTCGCAGTCAGGCACTTCCTGGACCGCAGCATCGCGCAGTTCCTCGCCAGAGGCGACGCCAAGCGGCTCCTTTCCGCGCCGCCCTTGACGCCGGACGAGCTGGCCTATGCCGGCAACTCCGTCCTATGGCTGGACATGCCCGAACCCGGGGGCATAGCGCGGAAGCTCAGGGCCCAGGTCCAGAAGGGGGGACGACCTTCGGCCGGCTTCCTGGTCGACGGATTGGGGCTTTTCGCGACCGGCACCGATCGCACCATACCGATCGTCAAGGAAGTGGCGACGGCCTCCCTGCTCGTGCGCGGGTATGCGGCCGACCTCGGCGGCCCCAGGCCCCTGACACGGCCCCAGCGCGAGTTCATAATGGCATGGGAGGGCGAGAGGTACCGACGGCAGATCGCCACCGGCCCGGAGCGCGCCGACCTCTCGGGGCACGTGGCGGCCGTGACCGGGGCGGGCAGCGGCCTGGGGCGGAGCATTGCGCTCGGCCTCGGCCGAGCGGGGGCAGCGGTCGCGCTCGCCGACATCGACGCCCAGGCCGCCGCAGAGACTGCGGCCCTGCTCGCGGAGGCGGCGCCGGGAGGCCCCGCGATGGTCCTGGCCTGCGATGTGACCAAAGAGCGCGATGTGGAGTCTGCATTTCGAGCCGTCCGGCGCAGGTGGGGTGGGCTGGACATCCTCGTCAATGCCGCGGGGATCGCTCCCGCCTACCCGCTCGTCGACCTCCCGCTCGCCCAATGGCGGGCGACCGTGGACGTGAACCTCACGGGGTACTTCCTGATGGCGCGGGAGGCGGCGCGGTTGATGATCCCGCAAGGCATGGGCGGCAGCATCATCAACGTCAGCTCCAAGTCGGGATTGGAGGCCAGCAGGAGCAACACACCCTACAATGCCACCAAGGCCGGAGAGATACACATGGCGCGCGGCTGGGCCCTCGAGCTGGGCGAGCACGGCATCAGAGTGAACTGCGTGGCCCCCGGCAACGTGTTCGAGGGCTCGAGGATCTGGAGCCCGGAGTACATTGAAGCCTGCGCGAAGAAGCACGGCATCGCGCCCGAAGAGGTGATACCCTACTACGTCGACATGACCGCTCTGAAACGAAGGATTACAGGAGAGGATGTTGCTGACGCGGTGGTCTTCCTCTGCTCCGACAGGGCGCGCACCATCACCGGGCAGACCCTCGTACCCGACGGCGGCCAGGTGATGGTTCGATAGGGGGATGTGATGGGCGCGCGCGTGTTCGTGGCATTCGACCTCGGCGCCGAGAGCGGCCGCGCGATGCTTGGGTCCCTGGACAGCGGCCGGCTCGACATCACCGAGCTGCACCGATTCCCCAACAGCATGGTCAACCTCCGCGGCCACCTCTACTGGGACGTCGTCCAGCTCTTTCGAGAGATGAAGGCGGCGATGCGCATATGCGCCGCCGAGGTCACCTCGGAGCCCCAAAGCCTGGCCGTCGATACCTGGGGAGTTGACTTCGGCCTCCTCGCGTCCGACGGGTCGCTCCTCGGGTTCCCCTATGGCTACCGCGATTCCCGGACCGAGGGCGCCATGGAGCAGCTCTTCCGCCGGATTCCGCGGGAGCGCATCTACGAGCTGACCGGCATCCAGTTCCTCCCTCTCAACAGCCTCGTCCAGCTCTTCGCCATGGTCCGCGACCGCTCTCCCTTGCTCCACGCGGCGGCCGATCTGCTCTTCATGCCCGATCTGTTCAACTACCTGTTGACTGGCGAGAAGAAGACCGAGTTCACCTTTGCCACGACCTCCCAGCTCTACAATCCGCGCACCGGGACTTGGGCCGGCGAGCTGCTCGACGCGCTCGGCGTATCGGCCGACATCATGCAGGAGATCGTCCCACCCGGCACCACCATCGGCCGCCTCGACGTCGAGGTCGCCGGCGAGACCGGCCTCGCGAACGTCCCGGTCGTCGCCACTGCGAGCCACGACACGGCGGCCGCCGTCGCCGCGGCCCCCGCCGAAGGAGAGAACTGGGCCTACATCAGCTCCGGAACCTGGTCGCTCATGGGGGTCGAGAGCCCGGAGCCCATCATCACCGAGCGCTCGCGCGACCTCAACTTCACGAACGAAGGCGGCGTCGGCGGCACCTTCCGCGTGCTGAAGAACATCATGGGGCTGTGGCTTGTGCGCCAGTGTCGTCGGGTATGGGAGAATGAAGGCCCCTACAGCTACGGCAAACTGACCGAGATGGCTTGCTCCGCCCCGCCATTCGTCTCCCTCATCGAGCCCGATCACCCCGAGTTTCTGAATCCGCCCGACATGCCGGAGGCCATACGCGCTTTCTGTCGCCGTACCGGGCAGCGCGCGCCCGAAAGCCCCGCCGAGTTCACCCGATGTATCCTCGAGAGCCTCGCCCTCAAGTACCGACTGGTGCTGGATCAGGTTCGCGAAGTGTACCCGCACCCGATCCGTCGGGTCCACATCTTCGGCGGCGGAGTGCGCAACGAGCTCCTCTGCCAGCTCACCGCCGACGCGGTAGGTCTTCCCGTGGTCGCCGGGCCGGCGGAGGCGACGGCCATCGGGAACCTGCTGGTGCAGGCCTTGGCTTCCGGCGACATTGCCTCCCTCGCCGACATACGCGATATCGTCCGGCAGTCGTTCTCCGTGAAGACCTATAATCCTGAGCGAGCCCGCGACTGGGATGCCGCATACGCGCGCTTCCGGGAGCTGCACCGGCGATGAGCCGATAGGGGGTGCCGACCGTGCGAGCAGAGACCGCCGAGCAAGCCTACCGACTGGCACGTGAGCGCTACGAAGAGATGGGCGTGGACACCGAAGAAGCGCTGGCCGCGCTGGACCGCGTGTCGCTGTCCCTCCACTGCTGGCAGGGCGATGACGTCGGCGGCTTCGAGAGGCCCGGCGCAGAGCTCACGGGCGGCGGCCTACAGGTCACCGGAGCCCATCCGGGGAAGGCGCGCACCGTCGAAGAGCTTCGCGCCGATCTTGAGAGGGCGTTTTCCCTCATCCCCGGCCGCCACCGCTTGAACCTTCACGCCATGTACGGCGAGTTCGGCGGCAGACCCATCGACCGCGACGAGATTGAGGAGGAGCACTACCGCGGGTGGGTGGAGTGGGCGCGACAGCGCGGCCTCGACCTCGACTTCAACGCCACCTGTTTCTCCCATCCGAAGGCCGATTCCGGCTTCACTCTGAGCAGCAAAGACGAGGCCGTCCGCGGGTTCTGGACCGAGCACGTCGCGCGCTGCCGAAAGATCAGCGCGTTCATGGGGCGCGAGCTCGGAAGCCCCTGCATCCACAACCTCTGGATCCCCGATGGCTCGAAAGATACCCCCGTTGACCGATGGGGCCATCGCCGCCTTCTCCGTGATGCCCTCGACGACATCTACTCCGCAGACTATCCGCCGCGGGAGATGAAGGACGCCCTGGAGAGCAAGCTCTTCGGCCTCGGCAGCGAGTCCTTCGTGGTTGGCTCCCACGAGTTCTACCTGGCCTACGCCCTCCGCCACGGGAAGCTGCTGTGCCTGGACCTGGGGCACTTCCACCCCACCGAGTCCGTCGCCGACAAGGTGTCGGCCGTCCTCGCATTCTGCGACGAGCTGCTGCTCCATCTCAGCCGCGGCGTGCGATGGGACAGCGATCATGTGGTTATATTGAGTGACGAGGTGAAAGCGGTGATGGAGGAGGTCGTTCGAGGTGGCGCGCTCGACCGAGTGCACCTGGCCTTGGACTTCTTCGATGCAAGCTTCGCCAGAGTAGGCGGATGGGTGGTCGGAGCGAGGGCCGCCCTGCAAGCCCTGCTGCTGGCGCTCCTTCAGCCGCTGCAGCGGCTGAAGGAGGTGGAGGAGGCGGGCGATGCATTTGCCCGCCTGGCAGTGCTGGAGGAACTCAAGGCGCTTCCCTTCGGCGCCGTGTGGGATCACCACTGCGCCAGGAGTACGGTTCCTGTCGGGGCCGCGTGGAGGCGGGAAGTCGCCCAGTACGATGCGAAGGTGACGGGCGAACGCAGCTAGGGGGAGAATCCGTGGAAGCGGTCGCACCCGCGATCAGCGAAGCCTCGCCTCATCCTGCCAGGGTGCTCATCGTCTGCCCGGAGGCCCGCGGCGGGCTGGCGCGACACGTCGTCACCTTGCTTGCCGACCTCTGCCGCAGCAGCTACGTCGTCGGCGTCGCCTGCGAGCCCGACGGCCCGGTGGCTCGCGCGGCCAGAGACCGGGACCTGCCAGTCTGCGGGATGGCCGTCTCCTCCCGCGGGGGGCCGCCGCGAGCGGCCCTGGCGGCCGTCCACGTCGCCCGCGCCGGCTCCGAGCTCCAGGCGCAGATCGTGCACACCCACTCCTTCACCGCCGGCCTCATCGGGGCCCTCGCCATGCCACTCGTGCCCACCGGCCGCATGGTGGCCACGATCCATAACTACCCGCCCGACGCGGACGGCATGCAAGCCCACAGGCGGCAGCATCGCTGGGCGATCGGGCTCACGTGTCGTCGCGCGATCCGCGTCGTCACCGTCTCGGAGGCGCTCCGCCGCGACCTCGTCGCCGTGCGGCCGGAGGTCGCCGACAAGGTCGTCACCATTCCGAACGGTGTGGACACGCGCGCGGCTCCCGCGCGCCGACCGGACGACACGCGCTCGGACCTCGGGCTCCCGGCGGAGGCGCCCGTCGTCGGGATGCTCGCGCGGCTCGCGCCGCAGAAGGGTATCGTCGAATTCATTCGGGCGGCGCGCGCGGTCGCCGACACATCGCCCGACGTCCACTTCGTGCTGGCGGGCGAGGGACCGCTGAAGGAGGACGCGCTCGCGCTTCGCCGTGAGATCGCACTGGAGGATCGGCTTCACATCCTGGGCGAGATCGAATGGCCGCGGGAGTTGATCGCCGCGCTCGATGTGCTCGTCGTTGCCTCTGTTTCCGAGGGATCATCCGTCGTCGCCATGGAGGCGATGGCCCTCGGCAAGCCTGTGGTGGCGACTGCCGTGGGCGGGGTGCCCGAAGTCGTCAGCGACGGCGAGACGGGAATCCTCGTCGAGCCCGGCGACTCCGGCGCGCTCGCCCGAGGCATCGAAGAGCTGCTCGCATCCCCGGAGCGCGCCCGCGACTTGGGCGAGCGCGGCCGCCGGCGCGCAGCCGCTCACTTCGACGTCCAGCACATGCTGGAGCGCACCAAGATGGTCTACGCAGACCTGCTTCGCCAAGAGATCGAGGCCGGAGGGAATCGAACGTGAGTCGAGTCTGGGCGGCCGCTCTGAGCGTGTGTCTCCTCGGCGCCATTGTGAGTTCGGCCGCTTCGGCCGCCGAGAACAAGCTGCTCATCGTCGTCCTCGACCAGGTGACCTGGCACGACCTGCTCCACGAAGAGGTCGAGGCCCCGGTCATCCGACAGCTCGCGCAAGAGGGCGCGGTCGGGATGATGTGCGTGCGGACGGCGCGCGGGTTCGCGGGCGGCCACCTCACCATCGGCGCAGGGTCTCGCGCCTCCTCCGCGAAGGCGATGGACGGTGAAGCGAGCCTCGAAGCCTATGCCTTCGACGCCGCCGAATCCCGGCAGCGCACCACCGCGGCGCGGCTCTTCCGCGCCTACACAGGATGGCCGCCCGGCGACAACGCGGTCGTCCACCCCCACATCGGGGAGCTCCTGCGCGTCAACTCCGACGCCTCATATCCCCTCCGGCTCGGCCTGCTCGGCGGGGTGCTCCGACGATCCGGCATCCACGTCGCCTGTGTCGGAAACGCCGACACCGCGCAATCGATCCACCGCGAAGCCGTCGCCATCGCGATGGACGGACAGGGCTTGGTGGAGCTGGGCGCCGTCGGAGCCCGGCTGCTTCGACGCGATACCTCGGTGCCCTACGGCCTCACGACGAACGAGCCGCGGCTCCTAGACGCTCTTCGTCGGGCCACCGCCTCCGCCGACGTCGTCGTGCTCGACCTCGGCGAGACATCCCGCGCTGCCGAGTATGCGCAGCGCACGGCCCCGCGGGCCGCCCGCGCAGCCCGCCGCCGCGCCCTACAGCGCGCAGACCGCCTCCTGGGTCGAGCGCTCTCCTCGCTCTCGCTCGACGAATGGGGCGTGCTCGTCGTCACCCCGAACACCAGGCCGCCCGACGTCGGCGAGGATTTCGCGGCCCTTGCCCCCGTCATCTTCAGGGCCCCCGGCAGCCCTCCAGGACTGCTCACGTCCTCCTCCACCCGCCGGCCCGGCCTCGTCGCCAATACCGACGTCGCGCCCACCGTCCTGGACTACTTCGGCATCCAAGCTCCCCCCGACGCGGTCGGCCGCTCGATGGAGCGGGAGCCCTCGCAGGGCGCCCTGGCGCGCCTGCAGGGCGACCTATTGCGACACGATGCAGCGGAGGCGACCCGCGGGCGCGCCTTCCGATGGCTGCCCGCCCTCGGGTGTGTCGCGCTGTCGCTCTCGGCTCTCCTTCTCCTCCTGCGTGACCGCGCTCCGGGCTGGAGTCGTGCCCTCGCGCGCGGCCTCCTTCTCACACTGCTCGCCGCGCCGCCGGCACTGCTGCTGGTATCCCTGCATCCCCTTTCGCAGGATGGCATCATCGCGGCGGTCGTCGCCCTTTCGGTGGGCATCGCACTCGTCGGCGCCTGGTTCACCGGGGGCCGGTCCGGCCACGTCGTACCTGCCCTGCTGGTGGTCGGCCTCATCGTCTACGACCTCGTTCGCGGCCAGTGGATGCTCTACTGGTCGCCCCTCGGCTACTCGCCCGCGGCCGGGGCCCGCTTCTACGGCATCGGAAACGAGTATGCCGGGGTGCTGCTGGGCGCCAGTGTCGTGGGGGCCGCGTCGCTGCTCGCGCCTCGCGGCCGCTCCGGGTTCGGCGAGCGCGTCGTCATCGGCCTCGGCGTGCTCGCGATCGCGGCCCTGGTCTCCTTACCCCGGTTCGGCGCCAACCTCGGAATGGGCCTGGGCTGCGCCATCGCCGCGGCCGTCCTCGCGCTCTACCTCTGGCGCGAGAACATCGGCCTCCCGGAGGTGATCGCAGTCATCCTCGTGGCGCTCGGCCTGCTCGGCGCCGCCGTCACCGTCGACCTCGTCACACAGGGGCCCGAAGCATCCCACATCGGTCGCCTCGCCGCCACCGTGCGAGCCGAGGGATGGCAGGCATTTGCCCAGGTTGTTGGACGCAAGGTCTCCATGAACTGGCTGCTCGTGCGCGCGTCTCTCTGGAGCGACCTCGCCCTGGCGGCCATTGCCCTGCTCCTGGTGGCTGTCGTCGCTCAGCCCCCGCGCGTGCTCGCCGCCGTCCGCGCACGCGACTGGCTTGCGCCGATGGTCGTGGCATCTCTCGCCGGAGCCGCAGCCGCCTGTCTGTTCAACGACTCGGGCATCGTGGCGGCGGCCCTCGCGCTCCTCTACGGCGTCGGTTCCCTCGCCTACGTGGGCCTGGGCGATACTCCCCTCGAAGTGTGATGGCCCTCCGGTCGAGAAGCGCGTACTACAGATGATCTTGTATTATAGTAACACCGGCCCACGATGGGCCTTGCACAGTAGGAAAACAGGGAGATTCCTGGGGAGTGATATGAGGTGCGTCTCGTGCATTCGGGGTGGCGGGGGCCATTTGGGCGCAGTCATCGTCAGGAGCCTTAGAAGCGAGTGAAAGAGGATGTGGGGGAAACGAATCGCCGGTCGTTTCCCCCGCCAGGTCTTTCCGCTCGGCATGGATATGCCGAGCGTTACCATAACACAAGAAACTCAATAGAGACCATTTCATAGCCTCCCACCGGCAAATGCACGTCCCCCCAGTGCCGTTCAGAGCGCCGCGTTCCTACGCATGGCTCAACCACATCGGGTGGTGAAATGGCTTGCAGCCGCCTCCGGCATTCGACCGGGCCCGCTCTGGTCGAGCGCACAGCTTGTGTGCAGAATGAGCCACCGCTATCTTCTGGCGGGCGCGACCGCGGCGCGCCACTGAGGGGCCGGCGCGACAAGAGCCGGGCGGCGCACTCGCCCCTGTCTTGCCCTCAGCTGGGAACAGAGATACAATGGCGGCAGGTGATGCGGGATGGCCCAGCTCGCCATGAAAGAGGCGCGCTACTGGGAAGAAGGGAAAGGCGGGCGAGTCCACTGTCTGCTCTGCCCTCACGAATGTCGTATCGCAGAGGGCCAGACTGGGCGCTGCCGCGTCCGGCAGAACGTCGGCGGAGTTCTGCGGACGCTGAACTACGAGCGCGTCTCCGCGGCGAACTGGGATCCCATCGAGAAGAAGCCCCTCTTTCACTTCCACCCGGGCGCTCCCATCCTGTCGCTGGGCACCGTCGGATGCAACCTCGCCTGCGCCTTCTGCCAGAATTGGTCGATCTCCCAAGGGACTGCCGGCACCAGGCGCTTGAGCGCGCAGGAAGCCTTAGCAGCGGCCACCCGCGAGTCGGAGAACCTCGGCATCTCCTACACCTACAACGAGCCGTTCATCTGGTACGAGTTCGTGCTGGAGACCGCGCAGCTCGCGAAGGCGGCCGGGCTCAAGAATGTCCTCGTCACCAACGGCTACGTGAACGAAGAGCCCCTGCGGGAACTTCTTCCCTACGTTGACGCCATGAACATAGACATCAAATCGATGGACGCGAACTTCTACCGAGAGCTGTGCCGGGGAACCGCCGAGCCGCCCCGCCGAACGGCCGAGATCGCCAGGGAGTCCGGTTGCCTGGTGGAGCTTACCAACCTGGTGATCCCCAACTGGAACGACAAAGACGATGACATTCGCGCCTTGGTCGATTGGGTGGCCGGTCTCGGGCCCGATGTGCCCTTGCACTTCTCCCGCTATCATCCCGACCACAAGCTCACCGAGCCGCCCACCCCTGTCGAGACCCTCACGCGCGCCCGCGAGCTGGCCATGGAGAAGCTCCACTACGTCTACGTGGGCAACATCTGGGCGGGTGACGGCGAGAACACCTTTTGCCCAAGCTGCGGCGAGGTCGTCATCGAACGCCGCGGATTCAGCGTCTCGCGCCTCGCCGTGAAAGACGGCCGGTGTCAGCTCTGTGGGGGCGAGGTAGCCGTGGTCGGAACCTGAATCCACTCACCAGCACTAGGAGGTTCGAAGCCGATGACAGAGCAGCCGAAAGTCACATCCTGGCGTGAGCTGTTGGACAAGACGATCGAGCTCGGCCTCGGCGCCGCCCTGCTCACGAAGGAGGCCGCGACGAAGCTCGTGGACGACCTTGTGCAGCGCGGCGCCGTGACGCGCGATGA
>Ga0180438_10009455_pt1 | contig 12136 bp, 9 predicted proteins | sample SS_ome_12_FD_132455 | JGI IMG/M metagenome (GOLD analysis project Ga0180438, IMG submission 132455) | Hypersaline lake sediment archaeal communities from the Salton Sea, California, USA - SS_3_D_2 metaG | ecosystem: Environmental > Aquatic > Non-marine Saline and Alkaline > Hypersaline >...
CTCTGTCCCACCGGCGACACCGCGATGGTGGCTGCCGTGCCGGGGTATTGCTGTCCAAAGACGAGGGCCACCCCGCTGCCCATCGAGTGGCCCAGGATGGCGACCCGATCTGGGTCACCGTATCCCTTCTCGACCGCCTCCGACAGGGCCGCCTCGGCGTTGGCCAGCAGGGCGTCGCGACCTGTGCCTGAGGGCATGGTGTCGGGGTTGGCGCCATGTCCGTCGAAATCCCAGAGCACGACCGTGTATCCGGTGTGGGCCAGGGTGAGGGCAAAGCCGCGCATCAGCACGTCCGAGCCCGCAAAGCCATGGCCGACCAGCACGAGGGGCCGGTCCTGGCCCGCCCCATCCGCCGGGGTGAAGATGGTCAATGGTGGCCTGGTAGACCGGATCGTAGTGGTCTCAAGGCCTCGTCCTGCCGCCAGGATCTGCCACACCGAAACCAACACCAGCAGCAGGCCGGTGGCGCCCATCATCCAGTGCCGAGCCTTGATCATCCGGTTTGTGCCTCCTCGCAGCCATTCATCTTTGACGTTCCCCAGTATACCTCAGTCGAAGCGACAGCACAAATGGCGGTGTCCAGCAACGAGGGGGACCGCAAGTTGCTGCTTCTCTGGATGGGCCTGCCCCCCTGTCTCGAGCATCCAGCCGCTGCCTTTTCCCCCTCTGTTCGTTTTGCACATTCCTCTGTCCTGCGGTAGAATCCAATACCACATGCCTGCTCGGGCGCAGGCCGGGTGCTTGCCTGGGGCCAAGTACCATCTCTCCTACCGAGAGGGCAACAAGGAGGCTTTGACGATGGGCACAGGAACTGGATTCATGACCATGGCCGCGGCCAGGGCCGAGGGTGAGGCCCCGGAGATCGGCGTCGGGATGTTGGGCTATGCTTTCATGGGCAAGGCGCACACCAACGCCTACAAAAAGATCCCGTACATGATCTACCCGCCGCCCGCCATCCCCCGCCTGGTGGCCATCTCAGGGCGCGACGAGGAGGCCGTGTCCGAGGCGGCGCGCCGCTACGGCTACGCGCGCTACTATACCGACTGGCGTGACCTGGTGGCCGACGACCGGATCCAGCTCCTGGACAACGGCGGCCCCAACCACCTGCACGCCGCGCCGGCCATCGCGGCAGCAGGTGCCGGCAAGCACGTCATCTGCGAAAAGCCCCTGGCCCGCACAGCCGAGGAAGCCAAAGCGATGTGGGATGCAGCGCAGGCAGCGGGCATCAAGCACATGGTGGCCCACAACTACCGCTTTGTCCCCGCCATCCGCCAGGCCTGGGAACTGCTGCAACGCGGCGCCCTGGGACGGATCTATCACTTTCGCGCGATATACCTGCAAGAGTGGCTGATGGCCCACCAGGACACGCCTATGACCTGGCGCGGTGACAGGGCGACCGCAGGCAGCGGCGCAGTGGGCGACCTGGGCTCGCACATCGTCGACCTGGCCCACTATCTCGTGGGTGGCATCAAGAGCGTGAGTGCCCTGACCCGCATCTTTATCCCCGAACGCGCCTGGGAGGATGGTCGCGGCACCGCCGAGGTGACCACCGACGATGCCTTTGTGGCCGCGGTAGAGTTTGAGAATGGCGCCATCGGTACCTTGGAGGCCACTCGCTTTGCCGCAGGCCGCAAGAACCATCAGGTGATCGAGATCAATGGCGACAAAGGAAGCCTGCGCTTCAACCTGGAGCGGATGAATGAGCTCGAGGTTTTCTGGGTGGATGAGAGTCCCCGGGAAACCCAGGGCTTTCACGATGTGCTGGTGACCGAGAGCCATCACCCCTGGTGGGAGCACTGGTGGCCCCACGGGCACATCATCGGCTGGGAGCATACCTTTGTGCACGAGTTGGCCCACCTGCTGGATTGTATCGTCAACGACCGGGATGTGGGGCCCCAGGGTGCGACCTTTGAGGATGGCTACCGCACAGCCGTGGTCTGCGATGCCATCCTCCGCTCCGCCGAGATCAAGCGCCAGGTGGACGTGCGTTATTGAGCCCGGGAGGACGGGCTTCTATCCCCCTTCCAGCGCACCGCCAGATGCCAGACCGATGTCGGTCCGGCGTTCGATGCGCGCCAGGAGACGGCCCAAGATGTCCATGTCCTCCGCCAGGCGCAGGGTGATGGCCCCCTCCGGACAGATCGTGACGCAACGGCCGCACCCTTTGCACGTTGCGTCTACCTGCGCCCGCTCACTGTCCAGCGATATGGCGCCCACGTGGCAGGTGTCCAGGCATAGACCGCAGCCGGTACATGCCGGCCCAACCTCGATCTCGAGGCCCGGCAGGCGGTGCACCGTGTCCCAGAACGCCGGTGGCCCCAGCCGCAGGCCCTGGCGGATCGAGCAACAACAGTCGCAGCAGAAGCACACGGCCAGGGCGCGGTGGTAGGGGATGCCCAGCACCCAGGTGTCGAACGAGGAGTGGACTACCAGCGGTACCAGTCCGGCGTCCATGGCACGCTGTGCATGGGCCAGCCCTTCCGTCACGCTGGCCTCCCGTCCCAGGCTAGGATCGATCTCGGCGGCGCCGTCCCCCAAAAAGAGGCAGCCGATTCCCTGTGGAAAGGCCTGGCAGTCCTCGCCTCGCCGGCACAGGCATTCGTTCAGGATGGTGCGCCTGCTGGCCCGCTCGATCAGGGGGGTGAGCAGCGGGAATGGCAGGACCACGCTCTCCAAGCCGCGCACTGCCTCCTGCACGGGGATGATGATCGCCTCGTTGCCCTCGGCGCTGAAGCATGGTCGCAGCCATGACCCCAACCCGGGCAAGCTGCCCAACCGGTTCAGGACGCTGCCCCACGGCCACAGCCTCATGACGATCTCGAACCTGAGGCGGGAACGGCTCACCTTTTCCACTCCTCAGCGATGGCCTTGGTGGTGCTCGTGTTTCTCATGGTTTTCACCCCTTCGACACGCTCAGGCACCGCTGCGCATACTACACCGTCCGCTCTGGACCTGTCCACCATTCCAGTATCCGCCCCGCGGTTCAATGACGTCCTTGATCTCCTTTTCGGTCCATCGCTCAGTGCCGGCAAAGAGTATATGCTCCAGAAAGTGAGAGATGCCGTTGCAGTATAATCGAAAATCCGGGCTACGACAAGTGACCGAGAAAGGGTAGGGTACCGGGAGGAGACAAACAAGAACCTTCCCACCGTAACGTCCAGGTGGGAAGGGGGTCTGTCCTGCATGCATCATGCTGGACAGAGTGCTCTACTGGGAGTGCCCATTCAGAGAGATCTGGACCTCATCCAGGCTGCATATCGTCTGGTGCACGGGGCAGCGCTCAGCCACGCGCAGGATTGCCTTCTCCCGCCCGGCGAAATCGCCATTGGGCAGATCGATGTGCACGTTTACGTTTACCAGCCGTGTGGGGTCGTCCGCCTTGTCGTAGCTGACGTCCACCGACAGGCCATTGGTGTTGATCCCTGATCGATTGCAGTAGTCGGCCACCAGCGCGGCGACGCACGACCCCAGGGAGGCGATAAAGAACTCCGGTGGGGTCGGGCCCCTGCCGCCGCCTCCCATTGTGGGCGGCACATCGATCAATACGCTGTGATCTCCCATTTGAGTCTCGAACAGCATGTCTCCCTTGTGATATGTGGCTATGGTTGCCATGTTTACCTCCAGTCGTTTGTCTGTATGTTCTATCTGCACGTGTACTTACCTGGATGCAATTCCAGGCATGCAGTGATGTTGAAGACCATTATACAATACTTGTCAAGGTATTGTCAATAGATAGTATATTAAATGCCCATAAAAACCGGGGACGCAGTCCTCGAAAGGGTTGACAGGTCAGGCCATTGCCGCTATACTCAGTTTGCAGTCCAGCCAGGGATAACCCAATCTCAAGACTATGGGTGTCAGCAACGGGGCGTAGGGGGATACTATGCAATTTCCGACGGTGGCCGGATACAATTTGCTGCGCAGGAAACTGGACCTTCCGCAGGACTTGGAGGGAGAGCTGAACCTGGTCTTGATCGCATTTCAGCAGTGGCAGCAAAGCCAGGTCGACACGTGGATCCCTTCTGCAAAGCAGCTTGAGCAGGTCTATCCACAGTTGCGGTACTACGAACTGCCCACGATCCAGCAGCGCAACGCCCTGGCCCAGACCTTCATCAACGAAGGCATGCGGGCTGGGATCCCCGATCCCGTCGCTCGGGAGAGGACGATTACGCTCTACCTGGACAAGGTGGCGTTCCGCCGGGCCTTGGCGCTGCCCCACGAAGACGACATCTATGTTTTGCTCCTGGATCGCCAGGGCCGGGTCCTGTGGCGAGCGGAGGGGGTCTTCTCCCCCGAAAAGGCACAGTCGTTGACCCAGGCCATCGAGGGTGGCTGATGAACCTCAAGATGACAGACATCACGGCCCTTGGCCGTCCCATTGATCCCAGCTACCCCACCAATCGCGCCATTGTCCTGCTGTCGGTCGCCGCCGTGCTGGTGGGAGCCATCGCCCAGCTAGTCGGGGGGATGGCCTTGCTGCCGAGCATTGTCTGGGGCGCCAGTGCCGGCCTGTCCGTGTTCTTGGGCTGGGCGCTGGCCCGGGAACTGGATCCCGATCACGATCTATCGGCCTTTGTGGGGGCAGGGCTGACGATGATTGGCCTGCTGCTATCTGGACTCCCTTCGCTGCTGGTGCTATTGTGGCTGATGCTGGCGCTCCGCATCATAGATCGCACTGTGGGTCTGCCGGCCAGGCCCCTTGACTCGCTGGCGCTCCTCGGTCTCGGAGGTTGGCTGACCTGGCAGGGCAATTGGGTGGCCGGCCTTGTGACTGCTGTCGCCCTGTTGCTGGATGGCCTGTTGTCGCCGCCGCTCAGATACCACGTGCTCCTGTCCGGCGTTGCCCTTGCCGTTACCGCCGCCCTGCTCATCTTCCAGGGGGGGATCGCCCCGGCCAGCGAACTCACCAGGCCGGCGGTGCTGGTCGCGGTGTTGTTGGCTGCTTTGTTCGCGATCGTAATCGCCACCACTCGGGAATTGAGGACAAAGGGTGACGTGACGGGCGAGCCGCTGAACCCAAGGCGCGTCCAGGCTGCGCAGATCCTGGCCCTATTCACGGCCCTCATCTACGTGTGGTGGGGTGGAGAGTCCAGTGGGCCGGACCTGCTGCCCCTTTGGGCGGCAATGACCGGCGTGGCGTTGTCTCGGCTAGCGCTTCTGTTTCTGTCGCGCCGCCGCTGATTCCAAATGGGGAGAAGAACTATGCAGGATGAACCGCTGTTGGGATCCGAATTCGGTATTCCACTCGGTGGAGAGGTCTCCGATCAGGCAGTGGTCGAGTGCATTCGTTGCCTGGTCGAGGAGCAACCCTTTGCCGTGCTCTGCACCCAGGGGCGGGGACAGCCCTATGGCTCGGTGGTGGCCTTTGCCTCCAACGCCGACATGACCTCATTCGTATTTGCTACGCCAAGGGCGACGAGAAAGTTCCGCCTGCTCTCCGAGTGTGACCGTGTGGCCTTGGTCGTGGACAACCGGGCCAAGTTTCCCGATGATCTGATGAAGGTCGGAGCTGTAACCATAACGGGCCAGGCACACCTGGTGGAGCCAGGTCCCTCCTTCGCACCATGGGCGGACTTGCTGACAGCACGCCATCCCTATCTAAAATCGTTCGTCGACGCACCGTCGACGGCCTTGTTTCGGATCGACGCTATCCGGTTCCTGCATGTGACCCGCTTTCAGGAGGTGCGCCAGTGGATCCCGGCGTCAGATGGGTGATCCCGCTTGCCCAGGCTGCCGATTGGGACGAGCGCTTCATCGGCGGCAAAGCAGCCAAGCTGGCCCAGCTTGCGCGGGCAGGCTTTCGCGTGCCCGATGGCTTTTTCATCACGACGCAGGCCTACGAGCACTTTGTGGAAGGACAGAACCTCGCCCGCCTGATCCGCATGGAGCTCGGCCGCAAGCCCTTTGATTCGATGCGCTGGGAGGAAATCTGGGATGTAGCCCTGCGTATCCGCTCGGCCTTTCTGGCGACGCCAATTCCCGACGCTTTGGCCCAGACCATCTCTGCTGCCGTGGAGGCGCTCGGCTCGCAGAGGCCATTGGCCGTCCGGTCTTCTGCACCAGGCGAGGATTCGGCCAATCGCTCCTTTGCCGGCTTGCACGAATCGGTCGTCGGCGTCGTGGGCACCGGCGCTGTGCTTGATGCGCTCCGCGTAGTATGGGCCTCCCTGTGGTCCGATGCAGCGCTGCTCTACCGGCAAGAGTTGTCCCTGGATCCGGGCCTTAGCCGCATGGCTGTGGTTGTCCAGGAGATGATTGACGAGGATCGCTCCGGCGTGGCCTTTGGTCGCGATCCCAGGGAACCAGGACGGAACCACGCCATCGTCGAGGCGGTACCCGGCCCCTGTGGTGACCTGGTGGACGGCGTAGTCGATCCCGACCGTTGGATCCTGGACCGCAGTTCCGGCCGGATCCTGGAGTGGCGACATGGCGACCGCGAGGGTGAGGAGCAAGTTGGGCCGATTCTCGAGACCGTCGACCTGACCCACCTGCATCAGATGCTGCTGCAGGTGGAATCCCTTTTTCACTGGCCACCTGACACCGAATGGACAGGGCGCCGTGAACGGTTCACCCTGCTACAAGCACGGCCCATCACCACGGCATCTCAGGAGTCCGATGACCAGCGAACCTGGTACCTGTCCTTGCGGCCGGGCATGCGGCGCCTGTCTACGCTGGCCCGGCGTGTGGCTGATGAACTCATCCCTGAATTGGAGGCGCTGGGCGACCGGTTCGCGGCGGAAGGCATCCAGGACTATGGTGACCAGGACTTGGCCGACGCCATCGAAGAACGGTATGCCGCTGTAGAAGTGTGGCGGCAGATCTATCTGGATGACTTTATTCCCTTTGCCCACGGTGTGCGCCAGCTCGGGATCTACTACAACGACCTGGTGCAGCCGCAAGATCCGTACGAATTCGTGGGACTGCTCAAGGGACAGCAGATGGTTGCCTCCCGGCGCAACCAGTCCCTCCAGGGACTGGCAGACCTGCTGCGAATGGAGGGGGCACTCGCCGAAGCGCTGCAGCAGGCCGGTGAACTGGGCTGGCAGGAGACATTTCGTGAGGTGCAGGCTATCCCGGGCGGCCAACAGTTCGTCCAGGCCTTCGAGGATCTCCGCAGTGGCTTCATGGACGTGGCCTATGGGGGCGAGCGCCTGCTGGACCGCCCCGACCTGCTGCTCCAGACCATACTCGAAATGGCCAGATCTCCCGCTCCCTCGGGGACACGGTACGCTGCCTCAGACCCGTCTGCGCCGGCTGTCCAGGATCTGGAGCACCGCTTTCTGGAAGCCGCTGGATCCCAACGACGGGAGGAAGCCTTGGAGGTGCTGGCCATTGGTCGCCTGAGCTGGCGGTTGCGCGATGACGACAATGTGCTGGTGGGCAGGCTCGAGAGCCAGCTCCTGCGTGCCCTTGGGCTGGCAGTAGATCGCCTGCGCGCAGCGGGTCGCCTGCAAGAGGGCACACAGGCCCGCATCCCGGCAGCGCCCGCGCTCGTCCGTGCATTGCGAGATCCATCCGGTGGCATGGTGACCCTTCCCCAACCCAAGTCGGAACAGGCAGCACAGCAGGGTGCCGTGGGTGAGAGCCCCCGCCAGCTCGTCGGGCAGCCTGCGGCCCCTGGTTTGGCGACCGGTCAGGTGTGCAAGGTGCGCGGTCCAGAGGACCTGGGACGCTTCCGCGCTGGCGAGGTGCTGGTGTGCGATGCCATCCAGCCGACGATGACCCACCTGGTCCCCCTGGCCTGCGCCATCGTCGAGCGGCGCGGCGGCATGCTCATCCATGGCGCGATCATCGCCCGGGAGCTGGGCATCCCCTGCGTGAACGGCATCGCCAACGCCGTCGAGCTGTTGGAGGATGACGGGATCGTCACGGTGGACGGCTATCTCGGCACCGTGACTGTAGGTGCGCCAGAATTCGACCTGGAAGGTGTGTAGCATGTCCCTGTGGTACATTCGCCTGGTCGAGACGAACCGGGTTCCAGATTGGCTGATTAGGGTGGTCTTGCGCAGTACCCTCTCGCGGACTATGAAGCAGCGCTACCGGGCCAGTCTTGAACAGCGATCGGCCCAGAAGCGCGCGCTGATCGAGAAACTCAGGTCGAGCCCGATCGCCATCCACACCGATGACCCGAACCGCCAGCACTACGAGGTACCTGCCCAGTTCTTTCAACTGGTGTTGGGCAGGTGGCTCAAGTACAGTTGCTGTTATTGGCCGGAGGGTGTCTCCACACTCGATGAGGCGGAGGAAGCCATGCTGCGCCTGACGTGCGAGCGTGCCCGGCTGGAGGATGGCATGGCGATCCTGGACCTGGGTTGCGGCTGGGGCTCGCTATCGCTGTGGATCGCAGAAAAATACCCCAACAGCTCGGTGCTGGCTGTCTCCAACTCGCGCACGCAGCGAGCCTACATCGAGGCCCAGTGCCGCGAGCGCGGGTTGACGAACATCGAGGCCCGCACCACCGACGTCGTCGACCTGGACGTCGACTGCCGTTTCGATCGTGTCCTGTCGATCGAGATGTTCGAGCACATGAAGAACTATGAGCGGCTGATGGCCAGGATCGCCTCGTGGCTGAGGCCTGGTGGGATGCTGTTTGTCCACATCTTTAGCCACCGCGAGTTCTGCTACGAGTTCGACGCGGAGGATCCCCGGGATTGGATGGCGCAGACCTTCTTCACCGGTGGCACAATGCCTTCGGACGACCTGCTGCTCTACTTCCAGCGGGATCTGCAACTGGTCGACCACTGGCGCGTCGACGGCACCCACTATACGCGGACACTCCAGGCCTGGCTGGACAAGCTGGACTTTCATGAGGCAGAGGTGCGCCGCATCATGGCAGACGTGTACGGCCGGGAAAACGAGACCCGTTGGCTGGCCAACTGGCGTCTCTTTTTCCTGGTTTGCAGCCAGGTCTGGAATCTGGAAAGCGGGCGCGAGTTCCTGGTCTCACACTATCTTTTCCGGAATCGGGAGAGCCAGCAGTAGGGAGACCATATCTTGCCCAGAGAGCCACTTTCCAATGTCGACGGTGCCTGGTTGCGCATGGAGCACCCTACCGCTCCGATGATGGTCACCTTTGCCATGACCTTCGCTCAGCCCATCGACTTTGATCGTCTCCGCACAACGCTGCAGCAGCGTCTCCTGCGGTTTCCGAGGTTCCGCCAGCACGTGGTCGAGTCCCAGGACAGGCTCTATTGGGCGGACGATCCGGGGTTTGATCTGGACTTCCATTTGCAGCGGCTGAGACTGTCCAGTCCTGGCGACGAGGCGATGCTCCGGCAGATCGTCGGTGACTTGATGGGCACACAACTTGACTTCTCCAGGCCGTTGTGGCAGTTCCACCTGGTGCAGGGGTATGCCAATGGTGGCGCGCTTGTCGGGCGTGTGCATCACGGCCTGGCCGACGGCGTGGCCCTGATGCACGTCCTGCGTTTCCTTGTCGACCCGGAGCAGGAGGAGCCCTCGCCATCGGCAGGATATCCCGGCGAGCCTGTGGCGGATGGTATCGCGATCAAGATCGCGGAACTGGTCGCCCGCGGCGGTCTGGAGATCCTCTCCAACCCGCGCTATTTGCTCAGCCTGGGCCGCATGGGCACTGGCGTCATGGCGGCGCTGGGAAAGATGATGCTGCGCACACCGGACCCCGATACCATCTTCCGAGGCAGGCTTGGGAACACCAAACGGGTGGCATGGTCGGCCCCCCTGGTGCTCGACGAGGTCAAGGCGGCCGGCCGTCCGGTCGATGGCACGGTCAACGACGTGATGCTGGCTGTTGCCACGGGTGCGCTGCGACGCTACCTGCAGCGCCGTGGCGAGCCAGTCGGCGGCGTGACCCTGCGCGCTGGCCTATCGGTGAATCTGCGCTCTCCTGATGCTGAACCATCCCTCGGTAACCGGGCTGGTGCGGTGCTTGTCGATCTGCCTGTTGGCCTTGATACCCCCCTGGCCCGCCTGCGCGAAACAAAGCGTCAAATGGATGGACTCAAGAGCTCTCCCGAGGCGAGCGTGGTTTGGGGCCTACTGAACGCCTTGGGCAGGGCTTCACCCGAGATCCAGGCTGTCCTGGTTGAGCGCTATTGCTCCCAGGATACCGCCGTGATTGCCAACGTGCCAGGGGCAACTGAGACGGTCTATCTGGCGGGCGCTCCCCTGGAAACACTGATCTTCTGGGTCCCTGCCTTTGGGCGCGTAGGCCTGAGTCTGAGCATCAGCAGCTATGCGGGTGACGTGTGGTTTGGTGTGGCCACCGACGAGAACCTGGTGCCGGATCCGGAAACGATCGTCGCCGAGTTCCACGCCGAGTTCGAACTCCTACGCTCTCTGGGGCGCCGGAGGGAAGCCGGGCGGGCTGGGCCGGCATTGATCATGAGTTCCGTGGAAGCAATGCATGCGATGCTGGATGAGGCGATCGAGTCACTGGACGCGATGCTGCAGGATGGGTGAGAGCCCCGGCTCTAGACTTGCCTTTTTCCAGGGGTGCCAGTACAATATCTCTGCCGAAACCAAGTGTGCAATTTACTGGACAACGCCGACGTTGCTTCGCCGCCTATTCAGTCCGAGAGGAGTTGGAGCCTTGAGGAGCGAGATATGACTGGGGGACACGGCACTGGCAGTGGCGCTCGGAGATTCCCTATGGCTGAAGAACCGGGCATTTCGGAGAGATTTCGCGGCCTTGTCGAACAATCCCTGGATGGCATCGTCCTGACCGACGCCAAGGGCATTGTCGTCGAGTGGAACCGGGCCATGGAGCACATCACCGGCCTGAAGACGGAGGAGGTGCTGGGCCTGCCTATCTGGGATGTGCAATTCCGATTGGGGTTCGAGGAGGAAAAGACACAAGCTTGGTACCAGCAGCTCAAAGGCATGATCCTCGAAGCGCTGGCCTCGGGACAGGCACTCTGGCTAGGTGAACCGAGCCAGCGCGAGTATCTTCATCCTGATGGCACTCGCCGGTGCATCCAATCGATGACCTTTCCTATCCAGACCGAGGAAGGCTTTATGCTCGGCAGCATTAGCCGGGACGTCACTGGAGCGGTGCAGGCGCAGGAGGCACTGCGGCGGTCAGAACGAGCATTGAGGATCAGGGATCAGTTCAACAGCATCTTTCTCAGCTACGCGGACGAAGAAATGTACGCAGAGATCCTGAAGCTGATTCTCGCTACGATGAGCAGCGAGTATGGGACGTTCGGCTATTTCGATGAGGATGGATCGTTTGTCGCTCCGGCCCTGACCAGACAGATCTATTGGGAGAAGTGTGATGTTCCCCAGAAAGAGATCATCTTCCAAAAGGGGACCTTTGGGGGCATCTGGGGAAGGGCAATCGAGGAACGGAAAACCCTGATTTCGAACGACGGGCCCTTTCGTGTGCCTGAGGGCCACATTTCGATCAGAAACACGATGGTGACCCCCATCATTTTCCGCGACCAGGTGATCAGCGCGATTCACGTGGCAAACAAACCCGGCGGATACGATGAAGAGGACCGGGCCATGGTGGAAATGATCGCAGCCGAGATCGCTCCCGTCCTCTATGCACGCGTGCAGCGCGATAGACGCGAGGAGGAGCGCAGGCGGGCCGTGGAGGCACTGCGACAGAGCGAGGAGCGCTATAGGCTCTTACTGGAATCTACGTCGGACAGCGTCTACGTCTTGGACCCCCAATGGCGCCACGTCGTCGTAAACGAAGCCGCTGCGCGATTTGTCCAAACGCCAAAGGAGATGCTGCTAGAGAGCAAGCTCACGGATCTCTTTCCGGGGATTGAGGAAACCGTGTTCTTCCAGACCTTCCGGCAAGTCATGGGGACGCGCGAACCGGGCATCGTCACGGCAGAGTATGTTTTTCCCGATGGACGCAGGGGATGGTACGAGGTGCATGTGGATCCTGTGCCGGAGGGGATCCTGTGCATCTCCCGCGACATCACCGAGCGCAAGCAGTCGGAAGAGGCGCTTCGGCGCGAGCGCGACCTCGTCGCGCGGGTCATGGACACCAGCCCTGTAGGTATAACTGTGTTTGACCAACAGGGGCGCATAACCTTTGCCAATGCCTTGGTGCACCAGACAGCGGCTCTGTCCGCGGAATCGACACCCGTCGGGCGCGCCTACAATGATCCGGTGTGGCAGATGATGACCGAGGATGGCAGGC
>Ga0180438_10009456_pt1 | contig 12135 bp, 10 predicted proteins | sample SS_ome_12_FD_132455 | JGI IMG/M metagenome (GOLD analysis project Ga0180438, IMG submission 132455) | Hypersaline lake sediment archaeal communities from the Salton Sea, California, USA - SS_3_D_2 metaG | ecosystem: Environmental > Aquatic > Non-marine Saline and Alkaline > Hypersaline >...
CCCAGGGCAACAGCAGCTACTAGTGCAACCCCAACGGTTCCCGCATCTTGCAGGGTTGTCACACGTTTCAACGGGACATTGAGTACATCTGCAAAAATCTGCATCCAGAGGTCACTTTTCGCTCCACCTCCGCATATGTTCAGATTCATGATGGAATGACCCATCCCTTCGAGCACCTCTTTAACCCACCTCGTATTGTATGCTACGCCTTCAAGGACAGCACGTACCATATGGGCACGGCTGTGATCAAAACTCAGATTCAAGAAAGCACTGCGGACAAATGGATTGATAAAAGGGCAACGCTCTCCAATAGGCCAAGGCAAATACAAGAGATTCCGGCTCCCAGGTGGAACCTTTTTTGCATTCTCCATGACGAAATCATAGACATCAATATTCGAAGCTGCCGCTTCTTCGATTTCAGCAGTACACACATTATCAACCAGCCATGCTAAACACGATCCCGCACTCTCCATATGCCCTGTGAGCAGGAGCCGCCCAGGCATCGCACTCTCAACGGTTCCAGCACCAGCCAAATCGAATTGTGGCTCATCTTGATGCTGGGAAATCCACCCCGAGGACCCCACATACAAATGTGGTTTTCCGGGTTTGATTGCACCAGACCCAATAGGAACCGCCACCATATCTCCACATCCGCAAACAACCTGAGTTTCAGAAGTTAGCCCCAATTGCTTAGCTGCTTCAGGAGAAAGGGTTCCTAAGATATCGGTAGTTTTTCTAATTTTAGCAAAGTGGTCCATGGAAAGCCCCAATCCTTCTTCGATGATTTCAGGTTCGGGTTGGTGTTTATCAATACGGAAATAGTTCCATAGACAAGCATGGCTCCAATCCGTGTAAAAGTCACCCAAACCACACTGATACAGAATCCAATCTTTAACATCCACAAACTTGACTGCCTTCTTGAAAATTTGCGGTTCTTCATGTTTCACCCACAAGATTTTGGGTAAAGGATCCTTTGCTGATGCCACAGGGATGATATTTTTCGATAACATATCGGGAATGGTAAACTGGTTCATTAATGGAGTTACATAATCGACTGAGCGGACATCGAGCCACAGAATAGTTTTGCGAAGTGGACGACCTTTTGAGTCCACAGGAATCACTGATGCCATCATCGCATCAACGATAAAGGCTTCAATTAATCGTGGGTCAATTTTTGTTTGTGCAATGAGTTCACGAATAGTTGCTGTGATAGCCTCCCAGTAAACATGGGGATCTTGCTCAGCCCAGCGTTCTTGTGGGTATTCGACTTGGTAGGCTTGTTGCACGGTTCCTTGAACGCAACCTTGCATATCAATCAGGCTAGATTTCGTAGCACTGGTTCCCAAATCGCAGGCAAGAATATATTTCTTGGACATATGAGACCCTCTCCTATACTAAGGGATGGAACTATGAAAAAAGCTTATATCTAGTGTTCAATGAGCGCGAATGGCTTTTTCAATAGTTTTTACACAAGCCTCATTCTGCTCTTTAGTTCCCACTGTAATACGGATAAACTGTCCTTCTAAACCTGCTTTCCCAGTGTAGTCCCGGACAATTATGCCCGCTTGTAATAATTGCTGAGAAATCGCATTAGAATCAGCATCCGAATCTGTGTACTGGGTAAGTACAAAATTCGTTTTTGATGGAAAGGCTCTCACACCGGAGAGCGAATTGAGAGCCGTTTCAAGATACTCACGACCAGTTTTAATTTCCCGTTTCACGTAGGTGAGATACTCAATATCACTCAGTGCAGCCACTGCAGCAGCAGCAGTAATACGATTTACTGGGAAATGATGCAATACTTTAGAGAGATATTCCGCTAACTCAGGGTTTGTAAGTGCGTATCCTAATCGAAGACCTGCAAATCCAAAGGCTTTCGCCATAGTCCGAGTTATAATGAGATTAGGGTGTTTATGGATGAGATGAGCTAGTGTGGTTTCCGCGAAGTCAAAATAAGCTTCATCAACGATAATAAGTAAGTCCAACTCTAGAAGCCGTCGAAAGTCTTGTTCAAGGATACAGTTACCCACAGGGTTGTTTGGACTAATTAAAATAATCTCTTTTGTGTCAGGTGTAATGGCATCAATGATGGAATCAATATTCCAGGCAAAATCAGGAAGTAGTCGTGGTGCTGATTGGGCTGTCCCACCAAAAATTGCCAGTCGAAGCCGATAGGGACCATAATCAGGAGGAACAAAGAGCACAGCTTCGTTGGGATTTAGGAACCCATGATAGAAGGCATCTATAAAGTGGGTAGAACCGTTGCCAACAACGATGTGAGTTTCAGCAAAGCTAGTATAGGTTGCCAAGGCTTGTTTGAGATCATAGTAAGAAGAGTCGGGATAAAGATGAGCTCGTTCGAGTTCATCAATTGCAGCCTGTCGGGCTTTGGGTGAGATGCCAAAGGGGAGCTCATTGCCCATTAGTCGAGCATAATCGGTGCGGAGCTCGTAGAGTTTCCGGAGAAGCGCTGTGGGACTGTAAGCGACGCCATTCTTTACATGTGATTTTAGAAGGTGTGAAATGTCACCCATGATTTGTTCCCACCCTGACCAATAATGGGAGTTAGCTTTCCTTGCGCTAGATGCCTTAAAGACAATGGTTGTACCGAAATCCACGATTTCCTATTACCCAGGTTTTTCCACTAACCGGCTCGCTTTTAAACTGAGCTCACGCTATTTTCCGATATGGCTGTCTATGACGAAATCATGGCAAAATATCGTGAAGCGGCGTTAACTGGATCCGTCATCGCGATCATGGGGTGGGATATGGAATGCTATATACCCCCCAGAGGGTACCCATTACGTGGCGAGCAATTGGGATTACTCGGTCAGATGCGCCAACGCATGCTTTCAAGCCCTGAATTAGGAAAACTACTTGACAAGGCTGAATCTAAAGCTGAATCCTCGAAGCTCAATGAAGTGCAACAAAGGAACATCTACCTATTACGACGCCAATACGATATCATGGTGAAAATCCCCGAAGAACTCACAATGGCTATAGCTAGGCAAGCAACAAAAGCTGTGAACATCTGGAAGCAAACAAAAGCCAAAAACGATTGGAAGACCTTTCAACCTGAACTGGCAGAACTCATCACCCTTCTTCGAAAACGCGGGGAAATCCTCATGGAGGTGCGCCAGGCACCCACCCTATACGATGCATTCATCGACGTCTTTGAACCGAAGATGACCCAGGATAAAATTTCCAAGGTCTTCACCGAGCTGCGCAATGATCTCATTCCACTTGTCGACAAATATAGTAAAGCTGTAAAGAGCAGCGATTTCTCCTTTATGAGCCGAAAAGTGCCGGTTGAACAGCAACGAAAGATCTCAACCGCTCTTTGCGATTACATTCAATACGATACTACTTCGAACCAAGCGGGGGGACGTGTTGATGAAACTGAACACCCATTCACCACAGGTTACTATGACGATGTCCGAATAACAACTCACTACTATGAAGAAAACTTCGCAGCTTCGCTCTACTCAGTATTGCACGAAGGAGGACATGCGCTGTATGAGCAGAACTATCCACCCGAAGGGAAATTCCAACCTTGGGGTGATGCCACCAGTTATGGCGTCCACGAATCTCAGTCGCGATTTGTGGAAAATATGCTGGGTCGCTCCAAAGAATTCATCACCTATTTCCTTCCTACACTCAACAAAATCACGAATAACACCTTTAAAGACATTAGTGTCGATCAGATGACCCAAGCCGTGAACAAGGTTGAACGTTCAAAAATCCGTATCGAAGCAGACGAAGTCACCTATTCTCTTCACATTATTATCCGGTTTGAAATTGAACGTGACCTATTCGCCAATAAAGTCGACGTTACAGAATTGCCTAGCGTGTGGAATGAAAAATATGACAAATACCTAGGAGTCGAAATTAGAAACGACTCTGAGGGCGTCATGCAAGATACCCATTGGGCATCCGGGTATCACGGATACTTCCCCAGCTATGCTCTAGGAAACATATATGGTGGCCAGTTCCTCGCCGCAATGGAAAAGAAACTTCCCAACTGGCTCGATCTCGTCGCATCTGGTGAATTTGGTCCCATCAAACAATGGATGGTCACCAACGTCCACCTCAAAGGAGACTTGTATAACCCCGAAGACCTTCTCCAACGCATAACTGGAGAAACACTGAACGCAAAACCCTTCATTTACTATCTTACCACGAAATACAAAAACATCTTTGGCTAGCAAAAAGCACAAAGAATCGAAAGACCCCACACCTGGATTCATCCAAGCGATGAAGAAAAAGGAAGAGGGACCCGTGCCCAGTTGCTCGAGTCCCAAAGAGGCGTGGGCACGATCAAACATCGCCGCTGCAATTTTAGTTGCGACAAGCAAACCAGTTAATGTACTTTACGCGAGTCGCCTGCATCTGCCCTTTTTTCGTGCTTTCTGAATAGTGATATTTGTGCATTTTTTGCGTCACCGAAGAAAGCATAGTGTTCCGCGTTATATAAGGCGGACTCGCCTTTTGGGCTCACTTTCTGAGGTCACAAAATGTACCTTCACTCACATATTAGAAAAATGACAACTCTGTAAAGACATAGGATGTGACCTTGCATCCAAGGAAACCCTTATGAGGAGAAACTGGAATTCAGAGCTTTTTGTGAGCAGATATTCCTTCGAAATCTCTCCGGAATAAGATGTGACTGGAACAAGTTATAGTAGCTGTATTCTTCTATGTACTGTTCCTAATATTTGCTGGAGGGATTGGCACGATTACTAGCCTAGATAATCCAAGTAACTTCCTATGGCTTGTAACTTGGTGGGTGCCGCTGAATATTGGAATGTGGATTTTTAACCTAATTTGGTTGGTTCCCTCATGGATTTTACCGCCCCTCTATGTTGGAAGAATTGAATATTCGGTGATTGCGGAATCAGGTGAAACAATGTCAGAGGTGTATGTCCGGAAAGGGATTATTAGCATAACTCGAAAGCACGTGCCCTTCCGAACTATTACTAATATTAGCACCACCGCAGGGCCTTTCGACCGGCTTTTCGGTATTGGTAAGATCAATATCGAAACTGCCGGATATTCTGGGCAAAAATCAGGTCCCGAAGAAAAATTAGAGGGTTTTGAGTTCTACGAGGAATTACGCGACTTCATTCTCCAAGAATTGCGGAAGTTCCGAGCACCCTATACCATCGGGACTGAAGTCGTGAGTCGCCGGGAGAAACCAGTACCCAGACTCCCCGACACGTTGGATGATGAGATACTTCTAACCCTTCAAGAAATGCGTAAGATCCTCTCTGAAATCGCTCGAAAACTCGAAAAAGGTAAACGTGGCTAAGCTTGAATATGAGGGAGAATAGGTTCTTCCTCATCTCCTTCTTTTCTTGTTATTCATCTAGCATCATGTAAAACCATGACATATTTTCAGCTGATTAGCAGAAAGACTATGTCAAAAAACATCTTAAGTGGTGTTCCAACGCAAGATGGTTTTAAACAGTTTTTTCAATATTTCGGTCGTGGACATAGTTTACAATGATTTCTCATATCCTTATCTCCTGCGCCCATCTCTCTCCTCCAGGCATCCTCCTTTATTTTAGTAAGAAAAAAAATTTCATTATGAACTGCATCCTTACAAATATAGCAAACAACTTTTTCACTCTCAGATATATGAGTAAAGCTTCAATCTGAGGGCACAATTTGTAACTAAGAAAAAATGAATGGAGAACCTACTTTTATCCTGCGTAGTGGAGCTTTCTTAAGGGAACTTTTGGATAGTCTTTCATTGGAGTTAGCGAACTAGTTGGAAGGATTGTGAAATAGGATGATTCATCACGTCTTCATCATTGATGCACGAGATACTATAGTCGTGCAGAAGAAGTTTTGGATCATCGATGTCGATCAAAATGAAATGCGCCAGTTTGTGGCTAGTGTCAAAGCTAATCAAACGTTACAAATAGAGCTATTCAGTGCAACAAAATATATTGGCCAACCACTAGGTCGTGGCGTCGTGGTGTTGTGTGCTGAAAATATAGATGAAGACACTACGCTTTTAGAAAAAATCGATAAAGTAACGTTCGAGTTCCGCCGTGTTATAAGCCATGAAGAAGAATTCGATGCCTTTATGGAAAAACTGGACAAATATGTCACAACGAAACTCAAAGTCAGTTTATTAGGCTATGGAGGCGTTGGGAAAACAACCATGCTTCATCTTCTCAACGGCGGCACCCCACCTCAGACCTATATTCCCACTATAGGAATTGATATCCAAAAAGTTGAAGGCGCACGGATTGGCACATATGAGCTGCTTGTATGGGATTTTGCGGGACAAGAACGGTTCCGTAAGCTTTGGAAAATGTTGTTTTCACGGAGTCGGATTGTGTTTCTTGTAACGGATTCCACTTTGGAAAATGTACTGCAAAGCAAAGGCATTCTAGACTTTCTCAAAGAACAAGGAGTGTCAAGTGAAGTGGTTGTCATTGCTAACAAACAGGACCTAACAGGAGCACTGCAACCACATTTAGTGCAGCGCTTACTGGGAGTAAAAGCGTTTGGACTCACCGCTATTGATCCCAATGATCGAGAGAAAGCCCTTGACATTATTCGCCTAAGTTTAGAACGTTCCATTGACTGGGGTAAGATGGAAATCGACACCATTGACTTTCTCCCCTAACCTCTTAAGGAACCTTGACTCAATTTGTGTCAGGTTAGCTCTATTTGTAAAGGCAGCGGATTTAATTAACCATTGCCACTTCAAGGAGCGCTAGTGAGTGATATGGCAACCCAAATGAATGCGCCTACAAAAAATCAATCTGGGAAATTTTTGGTTAGTAAAACACGAGCCTCAGGAAACCTCCGTAAGGACATCGAGAAAGCGGTTGAACTCATTGGTGGATTTAGTCAACTTATCCAGCCTGGCGATTTAGTCACCATCAAACCAAACTTGAATACCGCCGACCCGTATCCAGCCTCTAGTGATGCTGACTTCATCCAAGCCCTAGGTGAAGCCGTTATCGCCGCAGGTGCAGGCACACTCCAGATTATGGATGCTTCCACTCAACGGGTCTGCACTCGGGATGTGGGTGAAGCGATTGGACTTTGTGATGTAGCCATGGACCTCGACGCTGAATTCATTTCACTTGATGAACATCCCTGGATCAAACAATCTTTCCCACGAGGGAAATATCTGAAGAGTGGACATATCGGTGCACCTGCCCTAAACATGGGCAAGCTAGTAATTGCGCCTTGTTTGAAAACGCATTTTCTGGCAAGATTCACCGCAAGTATGAAAGTTATGATGGGCCTACTTAAGCGTCAAGACCGTCTAAGAATGCACATACGGAATCTCGAATACAAAATCGCCGATCTTGCTTCTTACTTCCAACCGAGCCTTATCGTTATGGATGCCCGCAAAGTCTTTGTTGCAAAGGGTCCGGCATCTGGTCAAATAGAAACACCAAACCTGATTTTAGCTAGTCACGACATGGTCGCCATCGATGTTGAAGGGGTTCGAGTTCTCCAAAGCTTTGACGCGAAAAACAAACTCGATAAACCCGTTTGGGAGTTAGGACAGATCTCGCGAGCCAAAGAAATTGGATTTGGCGCAACAAGTGATAAGGATATCCGAGTCGTAGAGAGCCCTTGAATACCAATACTTTGATTGTTTCTGTGTCTGCTGTTGTATGGCGATAGCGATTCAACTACTCCCTATCCTACTGCTTTGTTTTCTGTTTGGTTTTTCCTTGGGCATAGTGAGCTCTCTAATTTCGTTTAGAATTTTTTATTATAAACGGATAAGGAGCTTCAAGTTGGCTTGGGAGATCTAGTCTGATACTTTGATAATATCATCGTAGTGTCCGTCGCGAATCTTATTAAGAACTACGAAGGACCGTGTTTTTTCGATGAAGTCTTGATTTCGAATTTGCTCAATGATTGCTTCAAAGCAGCGGATATCACGGCAGATGATTTTGAGGATTAGGTCAAACTCACCTGTGACTGTGTAGATTTCGACAATGTTGTCGATTCCCTGAAGAGCCTTCGCCACTTCTGGTCCAGGCATTCTACCGGCATTGACACCTATCAGGACAGTGATGGGATTGTTGGCTTTCTCATAATCGATAGTGACAGTGAACCGTTTGATAATACCAGCTTTGACAAGCCTTTCGATTCGACGACGAACTACTGATTCAGAAAGCCCAAGGGTCCGAGCGAGTTGAGCAATTGGTAGACGGGCATCATGCACAAGCTGTCGGAGGAGGCGCCGATCGGTTTCATTAATAGGATTTTGAAGCAAGTTGTCACATCCGTAACATTTTAAGGGTGATCTTGGTTCGCTCGAAATCCTCTGGTTTTCGAGCGTCAACTAGCCTCTTTCCATCATTCACTTAAAAATTAATGGTAGTTTTACCCGCTATAGTGAATAATTTTGGCGGTTTCTTATCTTCCCTTATATACTATTGGTGGATTTTAATGGTTAAGAATCCAGTTATTTACATTGATGGCGAATTCGTACCGAGTGAAGAGGCGAAAATCTCGGTGTTTGACCATGGCCTCCTGTATGGTGACGGTATCTTCGAGGGCATTCGCGTCTATGATGGCGTAGTGTTCAAATTGGATGCCCATTTGGACCGCTTATACCGGAGTGCTAGGGCAATGTTGTTGACTATTCCCTTAGAGAAAGCGGTGATGAAAGCTACGGTGTTAGAAACACTGCGACGGAACAAGTACCGCGATTCGTATATTCGGTTACTAGTGACTCGGGGAAAGGGAGATTTAGGTGTGAATCCGAAAAAATGCCCCAAGGCTTCTGTAGTGATTATTAATGTCCAGGTGGAGCCGATGCATGGACATGGCTCTAAGAACGGCATCTCAACGATCATTGCGAGTATACGACGCCAAGCACCCGATTCCACGAGTCACGAAGTCAAGTCCTTGAATTATTTGAATAGCGTGTTAGCCATGCTAGAGGCAAATCGACAGGGTGCAGATGATGCGATTATCTTGGATCAACGGGGATATGTTGCAGAGGCAACAGGGACTACCCTGGTTGCTATATGTGGAGGTGCCTTGCATGCACCACCCTTGACAGCAAGCATTTTGGATAGCATAACCCGCCGATTCGTCCTTAACATGGCTCAAGAACTTGGTTATCGAGTTCGGGAAGAAGACATGACCCCTTTTCAGTTATTAATGGCTGATGAGGTGTTTCTGTGTGGTACTATGGGTGAAATTACACCAGTGGAAAGTATCAATGGGCAAAGAATTGGTAACCGAACACCAGGGCCAGTTACTCAGCATTTGATTTCCGAATACGAGGTGCGAAGGAAACAGCCAGAGTATGGTACATCGATTTACTGAGTTTGGACAGCAATCGCAAAGGAGGTGATTAGTTGGTTAAAGAAAATGCTTGGAAAGGAACTCTATCATTGCGATTAGCGCTGTTAGCGATTCTTACGGCTTTGACGACTGTTCTGACTATGGTGATTTCAATACCAATTCCGGCAACGCAGGGTTATATTAACTTAGGTGATGTGGGCGTATTTTTATCAGGATTAATTCTTGGACCCTTTGGTGGTATTGCAGGGGGAGTGGGTTCAGCGCTAGCGGATTATGCGCTGGGATATATTAACTATGTACCAATCACATTCATCGTAAAGGGTCTACAAGGCACTATTTCAGGGATAATCTTTGGAGTATGGAAGCCGTTTAAGCGATTTGAAATGCGAATGCTGCTTGCGTTGCTCGTGGGCAGTGTTGTGATGGTCTTAGGATATTTTATTGCAGAGACTGTAATCTATGGTGTTGCTGCAGCAGTTTTGGAAGTTCCGGGGAACATTTTTCAGGTGACGTTCGGAAGCATTGTCAGCGCAATAGCTTTTCTTAGCATCACTCGAGTATTGGGAATAAAAGCTAACCACGGGATTTCTTCTAGTTATACTCGGTGGCTTTCTCCGACCGCAATGATAGTAGGTTTAAAGGCTCCCATCTAGCTCTGCATTGAATAATCGAAGTATTTGACCGAGATCATGAATTTATTGTGTTTGATTACGGAGTAAAATATGGAAACATAGCAGAGATCCATTCAAGAAAATAGATGTTGATTTCGAGTTCGGCTTAGCTCGCTAGAATATTATGTGCTAAATTGGTATGATTGTGCTTTTTAGTGTGGAATGGATAGGACTATGTTTTTGGAAATATTGTTTAAGAGCATCTATTGCTGACATATTGATTTCGCGTCGGTTTGTGCCGAAGTGAGCGGGGATGCCTTGAACTGTGAGGAAACAGGCTCGGTAGGTTTTAGAGGGGTTGAGGGAGTGCCCGCCGATGAAGAATTCGTGGATACGTTTGCGGTAGGGATTTTCGATTTTAAAATAGATAGTAAGGCCGAGACAGCGTTTGAGGTAACCGCCTTGTTGGCGGTAGGGGTCGCGGGAGTAGGTGTTTTCAAGGTTGTCTTCCATCATTTGCCAGAGTTCCTTACCGGTGATGTCGCAGACAGAGAGATGTGGGTTGTGGGGGATGATGTTGTAGAGGTTGTTCATAGTTACATCACCCGGCGGAATGGGGGCACCGTAGCGCCAACCATTTGAGAAGACTAGTTCAGCGCCGCTAGCTTCTTGACAGGATTGAAGAAGGAGGTTATCCATGGTGGATCCGAGAGATCGCCATCGGCTTAAGGTACTACGGGTTTCACCAACAACAGTAGTCAGCATAGAATGTTCGGATTTGGAATGGAGGCTTGTAATCATATCTTCAATGGCAGGATTTGGAGGTGTGATTTCTTCGATGGTGAGGAGATTGTGTTGGAAGGTTTTAACCCGGTTGTTAACAATTTTTAGATCCAGTTTGCCGAGAAATGAGGCGTGGCTACCGGATTGAATTATGACAGCGCGGTTCATCACGACAGGTTGGTATAAACGGTTGTGGGTGTGACCGCTTAGGAGTATATCGATACCATCAACTTCAGTAGCGAGTTTGAGGTCTTGAGGATAACCAAGGTGTGATAAAACAAGTACTAAATCGACGCGTTCTTTCTCGCGTAAGTGCATTATATAGTCGGGGAGTTCTTCATTACCCAAGGTAAAGTAGACACCTTCACTATAGGAGGAGGGCATCGTTTTGTCTACAATGTTGGAGGCGATGCCGATGACGCCAATGTGGAGCCCATTACGTTCAATAATGGTATTGGGGGGAAAAATGAGGGTTTTGGTGTCTTTAGAGTAGCAGTTGATAGCGAGCATGGGATAGTTAAGTTGGTGGGTAAGTCGTTGGAATTCAGCAGGACCATAGGCAAATTCCCAGTGAGCGGTCATGGCATCGATGGCCATAGCGTTCAAGATGGGAATCATAGCTTTGCCATTATTTTTCATTGCACTATAGGTACCGTGAAAGGTGTCACCGTTGTCGAATGTGAGGACAGCGTTGGGGTGCTCGACTTCGAATTGGCTGAGGAGCGTGGCCATACGGGCGAACCCGCCCACTTTTCGGGTGGTGGTTCGTCCACTTTTCCAGAAGATTTCGTAGTGTGGTTCAAGGTACCCATGGGTATCATTGAGTTGGAGAATGGTCAAGTGCCGTTCTTCTACCATAAGAGAAATCCCTCCGGTTTACCCAAAGAGTCCAGATACGGATTAAATTATAACATAGGAGCACTTGAGGTTTCCGATGTTGGATGAATAATTAGAGGGCAGTGAATTAGATTGATGGCTAGGTGGAGGGTGTGCCTTTAGTCCGGTTAGCCTTTGTGCCAGGGAATGGACAGGGCTGCATTGAAGCCTGGACTCCTTTGACGGCTTCTTTGATCAGAAAATTCCATGTTAAGGGGCCAAGATCGAGGAGCGCATTAAGGAAGTTGTCCCAGGTTTGTAACCCCATGCCAAGACTTTTCTCATAGGCTTTTTTCATCACTACAAAGCGATTTTTCGTGTTCTCGGTCACACCAATAGCGGTCCATTTATCCTTCGGCTTTGGCATCATTTTGTCTCCTTGCCTCTCACAGTAACTAATTTCATTTTTGAACTTGTCGGCTGTAATGAGAATAAAGAGTTAAAGTTATCGTCTACCCACCATAAGACCCCGCACTACGGCTAAGAATCAATTGTAAGAGGAGCGCTCGGCGTCGTGCCCTTCCCATTTCGCGGTCAGAAAAGAAGCGGTCTTCGGCCCTCA
>Ga0180438_10009457_pt1 | contig 12132 bp, 12 predicted proteins | sample SS_ome_12_FD_132455 | JGI IMG/M metagenome (GOLD analysis project Ga0180438, IMG submission 132455) | Hypersaline lake sediment archaeal communities from the Salton Sea, California, USA - SS_3_D_2 metaG | ecosystem: Environmental > Aquatic > Non-marine Saline and Alkaline > Hypersaline >...
AAAGGTTGCCCGCATCCGTTACGATCAGCGCGTTTCCGACCGGTTTTTCACGGTGCCCGCCTCCGTATGCCGTCCCCTGGCGACGATCTTCAGACACTTACCGGTCGAAGGGCCCCTAAGCGAAGCATTGATCCTGTCTGGAGCCGCCACGCATCGATTCAGCAGCAAGAAAGCCGCAGAGGAGCTCGGCTACACCCCCAAAACCTCGCTGGAAAGCGCTATTGAGTCCTGCATAGATTTCTATCTTCACCACGATCCGGGAGAAACCTAGATGAGCAATACCTTTTACTTTAAACTACTGAAACTTTACTCCGACATATGGGCAAGGGCACACTGCCGGGTCGTCATTTCGGGGGAGCACAACCTGGAGAACAACCAGGAACGCAGACGGATCTATATCGTCAGCCATCCTACGACCTACGATCTGCCCATGTTGGTGCACATCGCAAAAAACGACTTCTACGTGGTTGTTTACAAAGATCCGTTCAATCACCCACTCGCCGGCTGGCTGTTCCGCAATATCGGCTTTCCCAAGCTCGACTCCGACAACGTCGATCAGATGATCGAAGAATCCTGCCGTTTGATCCGGCAAAACCATCCGCTTGTCTATTCCCTCAAAGGCTACGGAGTCGACTTCGGCCAGGATGTCAAACCCAGAACGGGGGGAATCCGAATAGCCCATCGCGCCCAAGCGGACATCTACCCGGTTCATCTGATGATCGAACCGAACAAGATGATCTTCAAGTACTACAAGAAGCGTAAAGGCGAGGTATACCCGTACACGATATTCAAGGACACCCTGTATTTCGTCACCTTCTGCAAACCCCTGCGCTACCCGGACTACGGGCGGGAGAACATGGGGTACGAGGAGTTCCGGGAGATTGCCTATGGCATCGAGTCGGAGTTTCAGAAGACCCAGAAACGGTTGGAGCAGGATCTTGCGAACCGTCAGGATCTGCAGCGAACGGGAAAGAAGAAAAGGGGCGGCTCAGCGAAGCAGGTAAACTTCTGAATCTGAAAGCTCCGAACGATCTCAAAAAGCAGAGGATCAGCCGCCGGGGGGTTTGCGATATGTCCTCAGGTAGATAAAGGTGTCATTGACGACACCGATCATCGCGTGGATGACGATGGCGTACAGGATCGACCGGGTTACCAATGCGACAGCGCTGAAAATCACGCCCCCTAGAACGGCTCCCCCGATCTCCGTTTTCGGATGCCCGATGTGATGCAGCGTCGAGAGAAGCGTGGTTATGGCCATCGCAGGGATATATCCGAAAGCGGCCAGCAGGGGGAAGAACAAGATGCCCCGATAAAGAAACTCCCAGGTTGTGTAATACAGCAGCAGGTAGCCGGCCTCGTAGAGTGCAAACGCACCGTCCCGGGCGCATACCTGCTTGGAAAACGGATACCAGGCGATCATCTCCGGAGTTCTGGATACGAGGCGGCCGACGAGCAGGGCGATGGGCACGAAAGCCAGCACCAGCAACAGACCTATTCTGTGGTTGCCCACGGCGAAACCCAGATCGATCAAGACCTGGCGCGGATCGTTTTCTATCAAGAAGATGAGGAGAATCGGAACGGCTGCAAGCAGGACAAAAAACACGGCGAAGTAAATCCACGTTCCCTTTGCATCTCCGAAACGCTTGTTGAGAACCGAATGGTAGAAGATGGTGATCATTCCGGTCAGGGCTACGGTGATATAGGGTAGCAGAATCTGCATGGAGATCGGATGGATCGACGTGTGCAAAATGGCGGTTTTCAGCTCAATCAAGGCCGGCCCTCTCTTTCCCGTTTGTACCAATCTACAATCGTCTGGAATTGGCTCTTATAGTCATCCTCCGGTTGATAGCCGAGTTCCCGATAGGTCTTGGAGAGATCATAGGTGGTCTGCGCAGTGATGCGGCGGATCCTGTAGTAGTTTATGCCGGGTTTGAATCCGGGAATGATGCGCTTGGCCAACTCCAAAAGCACGGCCGCGACCATGCTGATCCACACCGGAACGTACAGGCGCTGCGGCTTTCCCACCCCCTCCTGCAGGCTTGCGAAAAACTCACCCCAGGTCGGGCAGATCCCGTTGGTTATGGTATAGGCTCGGCCGGTCGTACCGGGACGGTTCGCCGCGGCCAGAGCGGCTTTGCAGAGATTTCCGGGGTAGCAAAACCCGAATTTCTTGTCCCCCCTGCCCACGATGAGCGGCACGTTGCGCTCCGCAGCCTCCAACATCAGCTCGCAGGATGTTCTGTCCCTGGGTCCATATACGTCCCCCGGCCGAAGAATAACCACGGGGAATCCACTGTCCCGGTAGAGTTTCAGCAGATACGCTTCCACCATTTTTTTCGTGTAGTTGTACGGCACATACTCCGCAGATCTGCCGGGATTCTCCTCGGAGATACCGTCCGCGCAGTAACCGATGGTCAGGGCTGTGGAGATATAGACGAATTTGAGGAGGCTCGGACAGTTTTCTCGCACCCACCGGACCAGGTTTACGGTGATATCGTAGATCTGGGCTTTGCACTGCCGGCGGGAAGCGTTGTCGGAGACCAGGGCCGCGGCGTGAACGATCACCTCCAAGCCGTCGGGCAGCCGGATTTTTTCGATACCCCGCAGATCCCCGTAGATCAGTTCCACCTTAGAATCATCGAGAAAACGCAGATCCGAAGTCCTGCGCACGAGCCCGTACACCCGGTACCCTGCGTTCGCAAAGGCGTCGCAGAGATGAGAACCGATGAAACCATTGGCTCCGGTGATCAACACGGATCGCGGCATATCAGCCTTTTCTCCCGTATTTGTCGTAGTCATAGATGTTCCCGGCCAGTCTGAGCAGTACTCTCCGCGGGAGGACATTGACGGCCAGGTAGATCAGTCTGTTGACAAATCCCGGGATGATGAGACGTTTTCCCCGCTTCAAGCCTCTGATCACCTGCCTGGCTGCATCCTCCGCTGTAAGGTAGGAGAAACGGTGCGTGTTCATGTGAGGAGTCAGTCCGGATTCGGCGATCATCTCCGTCACGATTCCCGACGGGGCCGCCGTGCAGACCACCACCGTTCCCCCTCGGTTCTCCAGCATGAGAGATTCACTGAAACTCTGGGCGGCGCCCTTGGCAGCGGCATAGATCGCCTGATAGGGAATAGGAACAAAAGACCCCAGGCTGGTTATGTTGCAAATGAATCCTTCCCCCTTCGCTTTGAACCTGGACAGGAACAGCAGGCTCAACTCGACGACCAGACGAAAATCCAGATCGATGATAGAGCGATACAGCTCCAGCTGAGCAGCCTCTGCCGGTCCGTAGCAGGTCAGGCCGGCATTGTTGACCAGGCCGAAAACATCCTCATTCTTGAGCTCGTTGAAAAGACTCTGAGCGCAGTTATTTTCCAATAGATCCTTTACCAGAATCCGGACCGTCCCGGAGCTCCGACCGCTGATCTCCGCCTCCAGGCGTTCCAGACCTTGCCCATCCCGATCCACCAGGATCAGATTGGATCCTTCCCCCGCGCTGAGGCCCCACGCCAGCTGTCGCCCCAAACCCCTGGCCGCCCCGGTAATCAGCACGGTGCGGCCGCTCAAGCTCAACTTGCTCATTTCTGACCGTACTGCTCTTGAAAGTACCGGCAACCGTCGGCGATCGTCTTTTCGAAGGGCAGGTATTCGTGATGGAAGGCATCCCGGCTCTTCCTGTTCGAGTAGTAGTGATACCAGCCGCTCAAGCGACCGTAGGAGCGGGTCAACAGAGGTCTTTTTCCGGTGAAAACGCTGACGAGCTCCAGCGCAGCACCCGCCGCAGACAGGAGGAATCCGGGCACCCGAAACGGATAGACCTTTCTTTGGAAGCACGCCCCTATGGCTTTGAGAACTGTTGTGTACTCCACATTGGCACCCACGATCAGATACTTCTCCCCCACCCTTCCCATGGTCAGTGCCTTGATGATGATTTCAGCCAGGTCCCGTACATCGGTGACCGCCAACCCCCCGCCGAAACAGACGAACTGCGGCTTGTTGTAGACGCGGCTGTACAACTGGTTGTGGGGGGTGTAGGGAATCGGATCGCCAGGTCCCATGAGGGAGCCCGGGTTGAGGATGATCGCCTTTAGGCTGTGTTCGCGCACAGCTCGCTCCACGACCTGCTGTCCGGCGTGCTTGCTGGTCATGTAGGGAAAACTCTGCGGCCAGTTGAAAACGGTATCCTCATCCGCCGGGCTTCCGTCCCGGTGAAATCCGATCGCCCCCACCGAAGACACGTGCACGAGTCTCCGCACCCCGTGGCGGACACAGGCATCAACGACGTTTTCCACACCGAGCTGGTTGACCCGAAAAAGCCGGGCCTTCTCTCTGCTCCAGTAGGAAATCAGACCGGCCAGATGGATAACGTGGGTATTTCCGGCCACCGCCCCGTCTACGGCCTCGGGATCGGTGATATCTCCGTACACGATCTTCAGATGCCTTATTGCCTTGCTTCGGATTCTTGCTTCACCTGGATCACCGGGCAGCATCAATACGGTGATCCCGGCTTCAGGGACATTTCCGGATAGCAGATCTAGCAGTACATTGCCGGCGAAACCGCTGGCACCGGTTATCAACAGCTTCATCTAGTGCGGATGAGTATATACCAAAGATCGACAATGCAAAACAGCAGAAGCCGCGCAGTTTGCGTGGCTGGCTCCCAAGAGCCGCCCATTTACACAGAGCGATGAAACCGATCCCGGCCCAGCTCCAGGCCCCTGAGCTGCTCGTACACCCACCGGTCGTAGGGAAAGTCCCAGCAGCCCCTGCGGCGGAGGATCGTTCCGCCGAAACCGGTCTTGAACCTCAGCAGCCCGTGGGAGGGGTGCGAGGGGTTGGACGAAGGGGGGATCCCGAATAAATCGTAGCTTGTGCAGCCTTGCCGGCGCGCCAGCTGCATGGCCTGCCACTGCAGGCGGTGAGAAGGAGCCAGGCGGGTGTGCCGAGAGGCCGAAGCGCCAAACAGGTACACGGCCCGTCTTCCCGAGAGGGCCAAAATCATGCCGGCGGCTACGGAGCCGCCGACCCGGGCGAACAGCAGCCGCAGCCTTGGCGCCCCCTCCGGGCCGTGGCTGAACAGCCGGAACAGGCGCCGAAAGTAGGAGCGGGGATGGCCCTCCAGCCCGTGGCGACGGATCGTAGCGGCGTACAGCCTGTACCAGGTGGGCAGCTGTTCAGGCTGCACCGACTGAACCGTTACACCCCTTCGTTGAGACATGCGCACGTTGTACCGCGTCGTGGAGCTCATTTGGGCGAGAAGCTGTTTGTCCCCCGCCTTCAGATCGACTACCACCGTGTCCGGCGGAAGCAGGTCCGTCGGAGATTTGCGCAGGTTCCACTCGGAAGTACCGAAGTTCATGCGCAGTTCCCGCACCCGGGGCACGGGGCGGGGATCTTCATTCGCGGACTCGCCGCTTCCCTCCTCCTCGGCATACGGTGTTTGCCACGGTAGATCGTAGCGCAGGAAGACACACCCGCGGGGAAGGTCGCGTTCCAGACGCCACGACAGGGCTTCGAGAAATCGACCGTGCTCGGATGACGGCAGGGCAAGATCCGGTCCATGGGGGACGTATGCCATGCGCCGCCCCGATCCGATCCGACGGGTGAGCACGAGCAGAGATCCGGTGCCGACAGGAGCGGAGTAACGAAAGCCGTAGGGAGTCCACCCGAAACCGGACTTGAACAGCCCCCAGAAGCGGCTCTGGAACAGGTTGTCGCCGCCGGCGATCTGTTCGCAGGGAACAGCCTGCAGCTTCAAATTCATGACTCGGTCTAGTCTGTGCTCTCTGCTGCCACGCGTCAACCCGCGGGCTTTGGCCTACGGCGAAAACCTGCCGGGGAATTCCTCGAGCCATTCGGCTCTGTCCTGCGCGGAGTGCTCGCCGGCGAGCTCCATGAATTTCACAAAGCGGTGCTTGAGCTCGTAGAACCCGTGCCACCAGGCGTAATCAGGAGCCATCATGGCAGCCCCCATTCTGGCCCGGCGTCCTTCGTGGTGCCAGAACTCGTAGAACTCCCATTCCAGTTCTTCGTCGAAGTAGGAATCCTGGGAGAGCTCCCCCGCCTCATAGAGCCGATCCATTACCATTCTCAGGGGCTTGTAGTAGTTCTCATTGTAGTGCTCTATCACGTTGTCGGTGTTCGTGAAGTGTCCCTCCACCCATTCGTTGGAATGGCACTGGTAGCACACTGCAAGCATGCGCTGCCGCTCTTCCCGCCAATCCGTGGGCGCGGGCCAGGGTTTGAACTCCGATGGCCTGATGGTGAGCGGCGCCTGCAGCTCCCAGGCCAGGCGGGCTGTAACATCGTGAGACTTGGCTATACCCGGCGCCTCGCTCATGTGGCAGCTGGCGCAGGTAGGCGCCCGGTAGTCGGTTCCGGCGGTCCAGGTGAAGTCCTCCGGGCGCCAATTCCAGGAATCGCCCTCGGCGTGGTAGATCGTGCCGTGCTTTGATTCATTGTAGATCTCGATCTGCGGATGGTCCGGACCGAGATGGCACTGATCGCAGGCCTCGGGTTTTCTCGCCTCCTCCACGGAGAAGCTGTGGCGGGTGTGGCAGCTGGTACAGCTGCCCAGGGTCCCGTCCGGATTTTTCCGGCCCACACCTACGTTGGGCCAGGAGCCTTCGACCGGCTGACCTTCGGTGAATACGACGGTGGTGCCGTGACAGGCGAAGCAGCCACTGGCCCGTTCGCCAGCGGTGTTCATTCCGTGGATAAGCCAGTTGTCGACGGTGTTTATGATTTTCAGGGTGTTGGCGTGTTTGCTTCGCTTGTACTGCTCAACCTCCTGCTGATGACACATCGAACAGCGCTCCGGCGACACGAGTCCGGATACTGGTGTTGGGTCGAAGCGAAAATGTTCCCGACTAATCCAGGCGGCACTTTCATCGGTCAACGAATGGCACTCCCGGCAGGTAACCCCAACCTTTGCATGTATGCTGCCAAACCAATCGGTAAAAATTCCCGGATTTTCCCGCTGATGGCACCCCAGGCAGGCGCTTTCCTCGGCTGAAATCCCCGCCAACCTCCAGCCGGCCACGCCGGCACCTGCGGATACGGAAATCCGAGGCTTCCGCAAGGGAAATCCCCAGAGCCATGCTCCCACGCAGAAAAGAATGAGAAAAACGAGGACCAGATTCACATAGGCAAAAACGATATAGGTTTTCCTCACCCCTCTTGGTTTGTCAGTGGTACGCGCAGGAGCGGAGGACGAGCCGGAGAGCTCGGCGACAACGGGGAAACGCTGTAGAACCTCTTCTCCATGCGGGGCGTCCTCTATCTTTTTCGTGAGGTCCTGTCCGGCAGCATGGGCACGAAAGTGAACACCTTCTGGCCACTTCGAGCTGTCCGAAACATCGTACACCTTGTTGCGGAACAGTACGTATGCGGGTCTGCCTTCCTTCCCGTCGTACTTGGGCAGATCCTCCGGATGAAAAACTCCGGGAGCGGATTGCCTGCCGCCTGCGGCATCGGGCCCGGCGGAACGCAGGGGTGCGTTGCCGGAGGGGCCGAGCAGCTCCCCCGGCGTCCTTATGGCGCTGATACCCTGCCTGAGCTGCTCCCGCATCCTGCGGCTGATTGTGGTTACCGCCAGGATGCCCAGCACCGCCATAACCACAAACAGAAGGATCTTGATAAACAACAGCAGCCCGAAACGACTTTGGAAGAAGGAGCCCATCGAATCGATTCGGTACCAGGTGAGGTATATACCGGTGGCGGCGAGGATGCTCATGCAGGTAAGGCCCAGTTTCTTTTCGCCCCCTGGAACCCCGCCTTTCAGATTTTGCGGCTTCACGATGATGTGGATGTAGAAAATGGCGCCCACCAGGACGGCGGAGGTGAGCAGGTGGATAATCCCCAGGATCAGCCGCAGGACCCTGTGAAACCCGCTCGAAAGCACGATCGACTTATCGAGCACTCGCTCCGGGATGGGATAGCTGTATCCGTTGCGAATGAAGGCGATCCCTGCGGATTTCAGAGGCCCGCCATTCGCCCCGGCATGGCAGAACGCGCAGGTCTTGTCCGTCTGCGCGGCATACTCCGGGGTTGCGAATCCTGCCAGAGCGGCCAGCACGAAGAGAACGGCGGCCAGCAAAATCGCATTGCCCTTGAGACTCACAAGTCCTCCTGGTTAGGTCATTATACAGGAAGCGGTTCCCCCATGCAAACAGATACGGATCTGTGACACGGTTATCCGTGCTGTCACTCATGACTCTTCCCAACAACCGGCCGGACATTCAATTCTCAACGGAAAAGCTACAGCGCTATTCTCTGGATAGAGATATCTTCAACGATAGGTAGTAGCTGCTGAGAGGGAGGACAATCAGCTGCAACAATGGAATCAGCCCAATCTTGACAACCGGAAGTAGCGGCATCACGGATGCATAGGCCCACCTGTCGCCTTTCAAGGCTGAGAGTTCGATCAAGATGGCAATGCCGCCCCCGCTGATTATGAGATAGGCAAGTTTTGGAATAGTGAGCTTGGCAGGCCAATTCCAATCCCGGAAGAGCAGCAAACCCAAGACAAAGATGGAAATCGTAATATTCGCATCCCCGAAACTCGCCCGCATGCAAAGAAAATACGAGCGTATTTCATCGAAGGGCATTTCCTGATAAAGCGGCATCTGTGCCATCTCCCAAACGAAATTGATACCCATGGCAACACCGTATATCACCAGCAAACGGATTATGATCGATTTCGCATTCATTTTTTGATCTTTTTTGCATGTGCCCCAGATGATGCCGCACTGGTTCATCCAGGCTGCTTTTCAGCAACAATCAGACGTACCACGTCAAGCAGCAGATTATCTACCAGAACGATGTTCAATCCGGAAAGGCTGATATTCTCTTGGGTTTTCCGGAGCATGGACGTGCCCAGTACAGACTTGGAATACAGATTCATGAGTCCCAGGAAGAAATTGACAACGGGATTGCGACTCCTCATGTGCTCGAGAAACACCGCCCTACCTCCAGGTTTGAGGACTCGATATACCTCGACGAGTCCTCTTAGGGGGTTTGGAACCGTGCAAAAAACGAACGTGCTGATTACGGTGTCGAAGGAATTGTCAGGAAATTGTAGATTTTCCACATCCCTCTTTATCAGTGTTATTCGATCCAGCCCGAGGTATTCTTTGCGCTCTTGAGCCCGCCGCAGCATACCGGAGCTGAAGTCAACACCGGTCACCTGCAATTCAGAGGGGTAGTAGTGGAGGTTCTTGCCTGTACCGACCCCAACCTCCAGAATATCCCCGTGGATCCATGCCAATGCCCGCTCGCGAAAACGACGGAAGAACAGTCGTTCGACCATGCTCTCCATCCGGTCGTATTTCGGCGAAATCCGATCATACTTTTCAGAAGTTGTCATTATCTAAACCTGTAACGTAAACGTAGGGTGTGGATCGCTCAACTGCCGGTGGTCGCTCTCACCAGGTCCGGTCTTTCAGCATTTGGAGGCATTCATCCCGCGTGAAACTCTCCTTGATCTCAGTGTCTTTCCGGCATATTTGACATCCGTTTGCATCAGTTTCATGATCTTCCCCGTCTAAATTTCCTCTTTCGAAAGAACCTGCATGAGTTCGTCGATGATTTCGTTTCCCTCGGAATCCCCTCTCTTGATGGCGCTGGAAACACAGTTTTTGATATGCCGCTTCAGAATAAGCAATCCCACTCGATTGAGCGCTGCTAGGGCTGCCGAAATCTGGTTAAGAATATCCACACAGTACTTTTCATTTTCGACCATACGCTGGATGCCTCTGATTTGACCTTCGACGTTTGTCAGACGCTTCAAGGCTTGCATATTGATAGGATGAGGACCTTTTTTCTCTTCCTGCGGGATTGCATAAACCGCAACAGGGTCGAGCGTATTTTCGTCATGATTCATTGACTACGTGTTCCTTCCTAGAATGCGTACAATGTGCATTTGATAGTTTCTCTTACCGATCCGGTGTCTATTGAGCAGAAATAAGATGACCCACGGAAAAGAAAACGCAACAAGACCGATAAGGACGCCCCAGGCTTCCCGGCTCAGCGTGTCCGTCAATCTGGCAACAGCTTCTCCGGCAACGTAACCCGGGATGAATGCGAGGATAGGCGTGATAAGAAGAAGAAAGCCTGCCTTGACCCGCCCAGATATTCTTTCCTCTATCTTCACCCGGTCACCAATTTTCGTGTTGAGGGGATCGTGAGCCTTCGCAACCATCGATGAACCGTCCGGGCTAAGGAGGCAGCTATGGCATCCGGTACACATTGAGTTTCGGGGAATGCGGACCGTAGCCGTCCTGCCTGTTTTGCTTATAACCGTTCCGATCTCCTCCGCCATTCCAGCACTTCCAGGCTTCACTTCATCCTCCCCACCCCCCAGGGGTGTATCTACAACGTAATTAATATTACAAAATACGTCAAGTATATTTGCGGATTATCTTGTGTGTAATTTTTCAAAGCCGAAATGGTGATACAAAACAGCGAGTCTTGGGGCCCTCTAAATGGATTTAACCGTTGCGAGGATACACATGCATCAGATAGCAAAAATATATCCCAAAACGGGGATTGTCATTAGTACGATGTGGACTACGACAGACCTTATAATAGGTCTGAGATTGCCCTTATCGGAAAGAGAACATCTCCACTTCTCGCAGAGTTTATTTTCACAGTGAGCAATGAAGTACAAATATGATGTCACGCCGAACAGTATAGATAAAGCTAAGGTCCACCGCTTGATACCGGGGGAAATGGTAGATGATATAAAAACCGAAGCAACAACAACGTACAGAAATGCCCATGATCTGATTCGAATAAACCGCCAGTACCATCTTTCCATTGGGCTCAAGGATATTTGCCAGCGGAACAAGTTGTTCACAGCTGACAAAACTTTGACAAGTAGCAATACTAAAAGTGCAACCGTGAGTATCAGCGCAACGGCGTATCCGACCTTCCCAACGCCGTCAAAAGAATAATAAAGCCCTCCGAAGAATATGCTGAGGCGACCGCCAAAAGAACCGATATCGGGATTCAGGGAAACAAGGAACAGCAGGTAGAGTGTTTCCATAATCTGGATTTCCGATCTACTTCGGACCGACCTGAATGCAACGGTAGTCACAATGATGATCGATAGAAATGTCGAAGCTAGAACTATCAAACCTCTTGACACGACTACTTGCCAGCTTCTGCAGATAATCGAAAAGACAAATACTGTAAAAACCATTAATGATAACGATGCGATATTCATGGGTCTCAGGAAAGCTATTTGTCGCATGAAATTTGACCTGAAACGCCTTTCATGAGGCGCAAAGTTAACAAAACACAACTGTGGCAGTGCCAAGCTGATACGCAAGCTCGCTAGCGCTCCAACCCAGACTGCATAAGCAGATATGAGGAGTAAATGCGCGCTGGCAATCTGCACGGCATCTATTGCTGAACCCTCATTCGACAGGTCAATTGCCAGATAGAAATTAACGGCTACCCGAATAAGAAAGAGCACGGTGAGAAACGCTGTTAATGAGCCGAGAAAAGGATTGCCAAGCAACCTGTGGGTTGCGCGCCGGTACAGTTTCCTGGAAAGCCTGTTTATATTGATTATGCTATCCATGGAATATCGATTTCTTTGCACCTGCTTGAGCTTCCAGATCGAAATGGAGAGCTAAGAAGATTGCGCAATTCTCTTTCATTCGAATGATCCATAACCACACCGCCTGATAAAGTCCAGACATGGTTATACAAGTTGTCTAGAAATGGAAACGAATGCGACGCGACCATGACAATTCGCCCTCTGCTCTTGAGAATCGCGAGAATTCGGCTAAAAACAGCCACTGCTTGTACGTCAAGTGAGCTGTAGGGTTCATCAAAAAGGAACACATCAGCATCACGGACAATGCCTAGCCCGATACCCAATCTCTTACGGAGTCCGGTTGAAAGCTCGTCTCCCCTATAATCCCGGTATCTACTTAATTCGAGCAAGTCAATGACAAACCGTGCACGCTCGATTGATTCTACATGGCTGAGGCCTACCAGAACACTTTGGAGGTATAACTGTTCTTCCATGGTGAGCAGCGGGATAATTCCTCCGTCATCGAGAACATAGGTTAGTCTACGCCGCCAATCAACAGAAGTGAGGTCAATCTTACTCCCTTGGTAAT
>Ga0180438_10009460_pt1 | contig 12130 bp, 12 predicted proteins | sample SS_ome_12_FD_132455 | JGI IMG/M metagenome (GOLD analysis project Ga0180438, IMG submission 132455) | Hypersaline lake sediment archaeal communities from the Salton Sea, California, USA - SS_3_D_2 metaG | ecosystem: Environmental > Aquatic > Non-marine Saline and Alkaline > Hypersaline >...
CCATGCACCTGCTAAAGGCGCTGGGCGCGAAAGAGGAAAACCTGTTCATGGTCGATCGCAGCGGCGTGATCCACAGCGGCCGCGATGACCTGAACGAGTACAAGCAGGAATTCGCGCTCGACACGCCGCTGAGAACGCTCGCCGAAGTGATGAAGGGCGCTGATGTCTTCATCGGCGTATCCGGGCCGGACCTGCTGTCACCCGAGCTGCTTGCGGGCATGGCTGCAAGACCGGTCGTGTTCGCGCTGTCGAATCCCGACCCCGAGATCCTGCCCGAACTGGCCCACAAGACCCGGACCGACCTGGTCATGGGCACCGGGCGCAGCGACTATCCGAACCAGGTCAACAACGTGCTCGGCTTCCCGTTCATTTTCAGGGGTGCGCTGGATGTCCATGCCAAATGCATCAACCAGTCGATGCAGCTGGCCGCGGTGCACGCGCTGGCCGGGCTCGCACGCGAACCCGTACCGCGGGAAGTACTGGATGCCTACGGGCTCGACACCCTGGTGTTCGGACGCGACTACATCATTCCGAAACCGCTGGATCCGCGCCTGATCGACACGGTCCCGATCGCGGTCGCGAAAGCAGCCATCGGCAGCGGCGTCGCGCGCAAGTTTCCGGGCGATGTGACCCAGAGGCAGGCCGTCTAGCACGCGGGCCGCACCCGAAGCGAACGCGCGATTCAGTAGCCCCGCCGCCTTGCCGAGTCAGCGCACAACGCTGCCACCCGCGTCTGCAGGCTCTCCGAAGTGACGGCACCCGGGTCCTGCGGCGGCGAAACCGTCAGGTCGATCCTGGAGCGAAAGCCGTTGATGATCCGCCACAGAATAAAGCCCCGGTGGCGGCTGAACGCGCTGCCCCACAGGCCGTAGAGGCACATCGAGATCACCGGCACCGGCGTACGCCTGATGATATGTTCGACACCTGACTTGAACCTGATCATGGCACCATCGCGGGTCAGCCTGCCTTCCGGGAATATGCAGACCACATCACCGTTTTGCAGCGCAAGATCGACCTCATCGAAGGCTTTTTCCATCATACCCCTGTCTTCGAAGCGCCCGGCGATGGGGATGGCCCGCGCGGTACGTGAAATGAAATGGATTAGCGGCAGGTCGTAGATCTTGTAATACATCACGAAGCGTACCGGTCTTCGTATGCAGCCTGCGATGATCATCGCATCGACGTAACTCACGTGATTGCAGACCAGCACGGCAGGACCTTCTTCGGGTATGTTCTCCAACCCCTGCTTGCGCACGTGGTAAACCGAGTGAATCAGTATCCAGACCAGGAAGCGCATCAGGAATTCGGGTACCAGGGTATAGATATAGACCGCGACAACCGCGTTCATGATCGCTACGACAAGGAACAGTTTCGCGATGCTGACACCGGCGCCGAGCAGCACGATCGCCATGATAGCGGACAGCACCATCAGCAGCGCATTCAGGATATTGTTGCCGGCAATGACGCGCGACAGGTGCTCGGGATCACTGCGCTGCTGCACCAGCGCAAACAACGGCACGATGTAAAAGCCGCCGAACACGCCGATCAGCACCACGTCAGCAATGACGCGGATACTGCCGTCCTGCTGCAGGAAGGACGCAAGCCCGACCAGCTCGGCCGTTTCCAGGGCCGGCCGGGCGAAAAACAGGTCGATGCCGAACAGCGTGAGGCCGATCGAACCGAACGGCACCAGGCCGATTTCGACTTTCTGCCCCGACAGCCAGTTACACAGCAATGAACCCGAGCCGATACCGACGGTGAACAGGGTCAGCAGCAGGGTGACGACCTGCTCGTTTCCGCCGAGCGTCAGCTTGGTGTAATTCGGCAGCTGGACCAGGTAGGTCGCACCCAGAAACCAGAACCAGGAAATACCGAGCACGGAAAGGAACACGGTGCGGTTTTTGCGGATGAAGGCAATGTTGCGCCAGGTCTCTGTAAAGATATTCCAGTTGATCTTCAGGTCCGGGCACGGCGAGGGCGTCACGGGTATCGCAAGACTGGAAACGAAACCCAGCACAGCGATCGCGACCAGCACGATCGAGACCAGGGTGCGGCCCTCCTCGTGCGCGATCAGCAGGCCGCCCGCCATGGTGCCGATCAGTATCGCCACAAAAGTACCCATTTGCACCAGCGCATTGCCGGCGATCAGTTCGTTGTCGTCCAGGTGCTGCGGTATGTAGCTGTATTTCGCGGGCCCGAACAGGCTCGACTGGGCGCCCATCATAAACAGCAGCGCGATCAACAGGTACAGCTGGCCGGCGCTGAACGCCCATGCCGCGCACAGCATAATGGCGATTTCGAGCAGCTTGATGCGCCGCATCGAGAGCGATTTCTCGGTCTTGTCGATCAGCTGGCCGGCGGTTGCCGACAGCAGAAAGAACGGCAGGATAAACAGACCCGCGCTGAGGTTGGTCAGTGTGTTGGTCGCAACCGAGGTGAACTGGGCGCCCTGGAACGCGATCATGATGATCAGCGCATTCTTGAATACGTTGTCATTGAACGCGCCCAGGAACTGGGTAATGAAAAACGGCAGGAAGCGGCGTTCGACCAGCAGCCGGGGCTGGCTGTCAGGCTTGCCGGGCGTGTTCATAGACTGCGCCTGCCCCTGTCCGCGGTCATTTCCACGCCACCCTACAGGCTGTTGAGCCAGGGGGCGACAACATCGAGCAGCGCATCGCCCTCATCGGTAAAGTAGTGGTCCGCACCCGGTACGGCCACCTGCTTCGACCTGGGGTTGCCAGCCTGCTGTATGGCTGCCAGCCGCCCCGGTGCGCCTTTCAGCACCGCAGGGTATTCCTCTTCGCCGTAGACGTCGAGCACCGGGACGGTGATTTTCGCCAGCGGAAACGGTTTTTTCATCGGCTGCCTGTAATCAACCGCGCCCATGCCAATGCCGACAATACCGTCAATGCCACGCATTCTGCCGGCATCGACCCAGGCCATGACCATGTGCACGCTGCAGCTGTGCGCGATCAGTACAATCCGGTCATTGCCCTGCTGCTTCAAATAATCGATTGCGGCCTCGATACGCGGAAAGGCTTCAGGCATGATTTCGACGTAGTCATAGTACTTCGCCTCCTTGTCCAGCACCGGCATCTGCAGCGAAAGCGTGTTCCATCCGTGATCCACCAGGCCAACACGCAGGGGATAGGCCACGTCGGACCAGTTGGGATGAAAGCCGCGGCCATGCATGATCACCACGGCCCCGACCGGCTCGTCCGCTTCGGTATAGATCGAGAGGAAATCATGCTCGCCGCTATTGAGAAAAACAGGATCACCGTCCATGATGCTGTCAACGATCTGGTCAGCCAGGCGCTTTTCACGCTCGATATCAGCGGCGAACAACGTGCTGCTGAACAACAGCACGCACATCGAAAGAAACTGCAGCTTATACATTACTCAGGGCATTCCGTTTGAACTGGGCGTCACTCTATCACAGGCCGCCAGATGCCGGTATGAACCGACGCCACCGGGATGCGCCCGTCGATGCCCCCACTGGCGGGGCGCCCGCCTGGACCGGTCCATACCTCGCCTGGATTGCCCCGAAAACTTGCTGCCAGCGGGCTTTTTCGGCCGCTCCCGGGCCGTTTCTGCACCGCCGAAAACGCCCTGTGACGCGGCTTTCCGGACCCTCCGGGCGGCCCCTGAAAATGTAAACGGGCGTTGACGATTTTTGTTGAGCCCAGGCCTGTATTTTTGCCCAAAGCAGACTATTATCAGGTCTATAACACCAATAAATTCAACAGGTTTAGAGACTGATGAACGAGAATTACCAGACTAACCCCGAGGATCTGCGCAGATATCCGCGGCACCAGATGAAGGTCAGCGTCGAGCTCACCTTTCTCGAGGAGCCCTACGCGATCGTGAATACACGCGATATCAGCGAGGGCGGTATGTTCATCGAGGTGAACGCAGCGAAAAAATTCCCGATCGGCGAACTGGTCAACCTGCACTATCTCGACCCGCTGAACGACGACGCGGACACCTTCAAGGACGCCATGATCGTGCACGTGGCCGACGACGGCTTCGGTGTCAGCTTTATCGAAATGAACGAGTTCTGAATCGCCTGATTCAGACGTCCCCGTACCGCCTCACGGCCTGCGTCAGGCCGGGCCGAGCAATATTCCGAGCCAGCGCGTGTCCTTGCTGCTGTCCAGCGCCAGCTTGACCGTGATAGTCAGCGGCACCGACAGCAGCATGCCTACCGGCCCCAGCACCCAGCCCCAGAAAACCAGCGACAGAAACACCACCAGTGTCGACAGGCCCAGGCCCTTGCCCATGAAGCGCGGCTCGAGCACGCTGCCGATCACGATATTCACCACCAGGTAACCCGCTGCGGCAAGCAGCGCCGTCCCCATGCCCAGCTGTACCAGCGCCAGCAAAACCGCGGGCACCGCCGCTATGATGGAACCGATATTGGGTACAAAGTTCAGCAGAAAAGCCATCACGCCCCAGAGCTGGGCATGGTCGACGCCGAGCAGCCATAGCCACAGCGTGACCAGTACGCCGGTAATGGTGCTGGTCACGGCCTTGATGCCCATATAACCGTTCAGTTTGCCGACGAAATTCTCGATAAATTCAGAGCGCGTGTCGGAAATTTTCGCAAACTTCCTGGAAAAGCTGCTGGCCTCGAGCAGGATAAATATCACCGTGATGAAAATCAGGAACGAATTCGTCAACACGGAACCAAAACTCCTGAGTACGGATGACAGCAGCCGCATTGCTGCGTTCGGATCGAATATTTCGCCGCCCAGCGACGTCGGGACGTGAACACCGATACCCGCCAGCCAGGCGATCAGCTGGTCTTTCTGCCCGGTGATTTCCTGCTGATAGCCGGGCAGTGAGCGCCTGAACTCCTCGATGGACGTGCCGATCAGAAGGGACAACAGGAAGCCCGCGGCAAATACGCCCAGAACCACGACCAGCAGCGACAGTCCCGCACCGAGACCGCGCCGCTGCAGGCTGTTCATCGCCGGCAGGCTCAACACCGCAATGAAAACCGACAGCAGGAAGGGCACCAGCAGCGAGGCCGCCTGCTTCATACCGGCAATGATGACGACGATGGCCGCCAGAACCAGGACAGACCGCGACACCCGGGAAAAATTCTCAGTCATGGCCGCCTCTCATTGAAAAGTCGTGATACACACCCAGCCGACAGATTCTATTTTTCCAGCATTTCAATATCGTCTTCATCCTGCAATTCCACCTTTTCAATCTTTTCGAACCGGCTGGTGATCTTGCGAGCCGACGTATTCACCTCTTCGACGTCCTTGTTGGCCTGCTGGATATGCTTGGACAGGTTGTCCATGCGCTTTCTGAACCGGTCAAAATCGGTTGCCAGCCTGACCAGGTGTTCCTGGATCAAATGCACCTGCTTTCTGGTTGCGGAGTCTTTCAGCACGGCACGCGCCGTTGTCAGCACCGCCATCATCGTTGTCGGCGACACCATCCAGACCCGACGGCGCTGAGACTCCTCGACCAGGTCCGGGTGATGCGCGTGGATTTCTGCGAATACCGCCTCCGCGGGTATGAACATCAGCGCCCCGTCCGAGGTTTCACCCGGAATGACGTACTTGTCGGCAATGTCATTGACGTGCTTCTTGATATCCTGCTTGAACTGCCTCTGTGCGGCGACGCGCTCGGCCTGGGGCAAATCCGGATCCATCATGCTCTTGTAGGAATCGAGTGGAAATTTCGCATCGATCGCGAGGTTGCCCGTCGGCTCGGGCAGAAACAGCATGCAGTCAACGCGCGCACCGCTGGACAGCCTGAATTGCTCCTCGAAGGAGTTCTCGGGCAGCGAATTCCGCACCAGCAGCATCATTTGAGCCTCACCGAAAGCGCCCCTTGAGCGCTTGTCAGTCAGCACTTCCTGCAGACTGACAACGCTGGATGACAGCTCGGTGATCTTTTTCTGCGCCTCGTCTATCAATGCCAGCCGCTTGACCACGTCGGTAAACGTCTCGTTGGTCTTTTCAAAGCCCTTGTTCAGTCGCACTTCAACCTGGCCGCTGATCTCGGTCAGGCGTTTGTGCAGCATTTCCTGGATCTGTTCATTGGACAGGGCCAGCCGTTCGATGCTGGACTGCGACATTTCTCCGAGACGTTTCTCGATTCCCTGCTGCATCACGCCGAAACGCTGTTCGAGCCTGGCCTGCATTTCAGCCAGGTTTTTCAACTGCGCTTCCCGCGACTGGCTCTGCTGATTGGCGATATTTTCGAATTGCCTGTCATGGGAAGCCATCTGCGCGTCCACGCGAATCATGCGCGAACCGATAACAAACAGCCCGATCACCGCCATGACGCCCAGCGCCAGGATCAACCAGGTAATAATTTCGTACATCAAACGCGGTGTTCCTTTGGTAACTTCATCGCTGCGCTATAATAACGCTTCGACTCAAAGAGAAAACTCCTATCTTACAGACCGAACACAAGCACAGGAACAGTTTTGGCCACACCGCTCTGTCAAACCGATGACATCCCCGACCCCGGTTCAAAAGCCTTCGAACTGAAACAGGGACGCAAAACCATCTCGCTGTTCGTCGTACACAAGGACGGCAGCTTCAGCGCCTATATCAACAGCTGTCCGCACACCGGTGTCAACCTCGAGTGGCAGGAAGACCAGTTCCTCGACATGGACAACATGTTCATTCAGTGCTCCACCCACGACGCACTGTTCGAAATCGACACCGGCGTTTGTATTGCTGGACCCTGCGTCGGCGACAGCCTGGAGACAGTCGAGCTGTTGATCGAAAACGGGCAGATATCGGCACAGCTGTAGCACGGGCCGGAATTGATAAGGCTCACCCGGCTATTCCCCCTGCTTGCGGTCATCGCCTCGATACTGGCCTGGCTGTTTCCCGATATCCTGGTGCCCTATAAATCATGGATCGTGGCGCTGCTGGCCGTGGTGATGTTCGGCATGGGCCTGACTCTTCATCTGTCCGACTTTCGAAACGTGCTGCGCATGCCGCGACTGATCGTTGCCGGCGTTACGCTGCAGTACACGATCATGCCGTTGACCGCCGTCGCCCTTTCGCGCCTGATGGATCTCGATCCGCTGCTGACAGCGGGCATGGTACTGGTCGGCACAAGCCCGGGCGGCACCGCCTCGAACGTGATCTGCTACCTGGCGAAAGGCAATGTCGCGCTGTCGATCACACTGACCGCGGCATCCACCTTCCTCGCGGTACTGCTGACACCGCTTCTGACCGAAGTGCTGGTCGGCAGGAGCGTTGATGTACCGGCTCTTAACATGCTGCTCAGCATACTTTTAATGGTGATCGTACCGGTCAGCGCGGGCTTGCTTTTGAACCGGTTTGCGGGCGGACTGCTCAAACCGATCAGGGCCGTGTTTCCCCTGCTGTCCGTGGTAACCATCATCCTGATCATTGCGATTATCGTCGCATTAAACGCCCACCAGTTGCACAAGATCGGCGCAACGGTGCTGCTCGCCGTCGTACTGCACAACGCGGCGGGGCTTGTATTCGGCTACTATTCCAGCCGCCTGCTGGGATACAGCCCGGCCGAATGCCGCACCCTCGCGATCGAAGTCGGGATGCAGAATTCCGGTCTTGCAGTCGCCCTGGGAATCAAGTACTTTAGCGCCACGGCTGCACTGCCGGGCGCGATTTTCAGCATCTGGCACAACCTTTCCGGCTCTGTTCTCGCGGGAATCTGGTCAAACCGCACAAAATAGCCAAATATCCGGTTGACATGAACCTTGTTACATCGTAAGTTAGTGAGCGTTTACTTTAGTTAGTAAACGTTTACATAAAATAACACGACGAGAGGTTTTACCATGAGCGATTTCGATAGCGAACTCGACGCAACCGGCCTGAACTGCCCTTTACCGATCCTTAGAGCCAAGAAAGCCATCGCAGCGATGGACAACGGCCAGACCCTCAGGATTATTGCAACCGACCCGGGCTCAGTGAAAGATTTCGAAGCTTTCTGCAAACAGACAGGCAACGAACTGCTGTCAAGCGGGGAAGAAGAAGGCAAATTCACCTTCCTGATCAAGAAGGCCGCCTGATTATTGACCCGTTCGTCAACTCACAAGGATTTTCAGGACCTGGACGATAGTGTATGAGTGTACGTCTGCCAGGTCCTGAGCGCAGGGAATCGATCCTGGGTGCCTCCCAGCGGCTTTTTGCCGAAAAAGGCTATCACGGTGTTTCGATCGACGAAATAGCCCGCGAAGTCAGCGTCAGCCCCGCAATCATCTACCGTCATTTCAAGTCCAAGCAAGTGCTCTATGATGCCGTGCTGCAGAGAATGTCGGCGCAGCGCGAAAGCTATGTACAGACTGTAATCAACAGCGGCACCAGCTTTGAGGACGTGCTCACCGGCATGACCCAGGTCTATATCAAGAGCATCGATGAAAACCCGGACCTGCTGCGCATCGAACTGCAAAGCCTGCTGGACAGGAACCCCGCCACCAGCGATTTCTTCAAAAACCGCTGGAAAAGCTTCACCGACTATATCGAATTCAGCCTGAACGAACGGCTGCCCTATGACACGCCCAACAGGGAAGTCAGGATACTGGCCGCCGGCCTGATGTTCCAGGGCATGCTTCGCGAGGCATTGCTGCAAAAATACCTGCAGCCGGAGGACCGCCTCGTAGACGTGAGCCTGTTCGAACTCAGCCACGAACTGGTGCGCCTGTTTCTGCGCGCGATCGGGATCGAAAAATCACACCTTTCGCGCCGCGCAGTGATCAGCGGCTGAGCCGGACAGGAAAAGCGCGCCACTCGTCCTTCGTCCCTTGCCCCTGTTACTGATATACAGTAGATTTGGGCGCAAATTCACAGAGAGGCCGATATGTACAAACTCATTACAACCAGCGTTCTCGCACTGCTGCTCACAATCAGCACCAACGTCTTCGCCGCCAACCCGAAGGTGCGCATGGAAACAACCAAGGGCACAGTGATTATCGAACTCTACCCCGACAAAGCGCCGAAAACCGTGGAAAACTTCCTGCGCTACGTCGAAGCCGGCAAATATGACGGCACCATTTTCCATCGCGTGATCAAGGGCTTCATGAACCAGGGCGGCGGCTTTACACCGGATTATAAAAAAGTCGACACCTTCGCACCGATCATGAACGAAGCAGACAACGGCCTGAAAAACACGCGCGGCACCATCGCCATGGCCCGGACAGGCGACCCGAACTCGGCCACCAACCAGTTCTTCATAAATACCGTCGACAATACATTTCTTAACCACACCAGCAAGACACCCCGAGGATGGGGCTACTGCGTATTCGGCACCGTGGTTGACGGCATGGACGTGATGGATCGCATCGCCAAGGTACCCACAGGCCCCGGCGGCCGTTTTCAGAAGGACGTTCCGCAGGAGCAGATCATTATCCAGAAAGCGAGCGTGATCGAGGCCGAAAAGAAAGAATAACCCGCGCTTATCCGCCACATACCCGTAGGGTGGATTAGGCGTAAGCCGTAATCCACCTTGTAGACCCGGTGCAATACGCTTCGCTATTGCACCCTACGTGGTTAATACGTGGAAAGGCCGTTAGCAGGACGTATATCAACCGGCAAGCAGCGCCGGCAGGAAATACTCGCTGACAAGCAATGGCCTGCCGCCAACCCTGAACACTGAACGCCTGCCCCATACAGCGTCCTGATTCTCGAGCCCGAGTCCGCCCGGTAGCTGACTGCCGGCCAGCGACGTCACCATGACCTGATCGCGCTGCATGGTCCGGTCGGCGAACAGCATGGCGCCGAGCGGGCGCGCGCCCAGGTTTGCGTAGATGCGCTGTTTGCCTTTGAGCGTAGAAAACGGAATCACGGTTCTTGCGTAAACCCAGCAGGCACTTCCGCAGCACAATCGCACCTGCCGCACCAGCGCGTAGCTCCCTGTATCCATACCCAGCACCCTGAACTCGTCGAGCCGCGGCTTCTGAATTGCCTGCGACAGCACTTCGACGCGAAAGCCGGCCGTACATTTTTGCTTGAGGCGCGCCGTCAGCGATGCGGGATCGAACAACCAGGCCTGCACCTCTTCAGGCACATGCTTGGAAAACAGTTGTCTGCGCGTAAACCAGCGCTGTTGAATTGAGCGTGCGTACATTAACGACCGTTAATCCGGAAAGGATACAGATCGCTGAATCATACCGCTAATCGGTGGTTGTTGCGAAAACGCGTTGGATCAGCACAGCCAGCGTGCGAGGATTTTCTTGAGGTCCGCTTCTACGACAGGTTTGCCGATATAGTCATTCATGCCGGCAGATATGCACTTTTCACGATCGCCTTCCATCACGTTGGCAGTCATCGCAATAACCGGCAGCCGGTTCAGGGCTTCCCGCTCCCTGATACGCCGCGCAGCCTCGAAACCGTCCATTACCGGCATCTGGCAGTCCATCAATACTGCGTCGAAGCTTTCCTGCTCCAGCCTGTCAAGCGCCTCCTGCCCGTCAGCCGCAAGCGTTGACTGTATGCCGATTTTCTCCAGCAACTTCTGCGCGACCATCTGGTTGATCGGGTTGTCCTCTACCAGCAGCACGTGGCCGCTCAGTTCTTTCTGTATTTCCGGCTCCTTCTGATGCGCCTGCTTCAGGCTGTCCTCATCACCGATCTCCAGCGGCAGCCTGAACCAGAATGTGGAGCCTTCACCGTGCACACTGTCGACACCAAAAAGACCGTGCATCATCTCCACCAGTTGCTTGACGATGGCCAGTCCCAGGCCGGTGCCGCCGTACTTCCGCGTCGTCGAACCATCCGCCTGAGTAAATTCCTTGAACAGCTTGTCCTTGATCCCCGCCTTGATGCCGACACCGGTATCCTCGACTTCAAACCTTATCTCCGCCTGCCTTTCGTCGCAGGAATCGACCCTGACCCTCACCAGGACGTGGCCTTTTTCTGTAAACTTGAGCGCGTTTGAAATCAGGTTTGCCAGTATCTGCCTGATCCGCGTCGGATCACCGACCAGGACCTGCGGCAGCTTATCGTCGATCTCCGCAATCAGCTCGATGCATTTCTCCTCCGCTGTCATCGTGTGCAGCGTGATCAGATCGCCTACGATCTCGCGCACATCCAGCGGGATCGCCTCGATGCTCATCTTGCCGGCTTCGATTTTCGAGAGGTCCAGGATGTCGTTCAGAATCGTCAGCAAGGAGTGTGCGGACTTGTGCGCCGTGTTGACGTAATCCTGCTGCACTTCCCCCAGCCTGGTGTCGGCGAGCAGCTGCAGCGTGCCGATAACACCGTTCATCGGCGTGCGAATTTCGTGGCTCATGTTCGCGAGAAACTCGCCCTTGGCCTGGCTCATTTCTTCCGCCCTGTCTTTCGCCAGTTTCAGTTCCTTCTCCATGCGCTTGGCGTAGGCGATCTCGTCCGTCAGCTCCTTGTTCATGTTCTCGAGCTCGACCCCCGCGAGCGTCAGGTTCTGGATCAACTCCTCGTTGGTGTATTCAAGCCTGAGCGCGTCCGATGAAGCGACATACATGCGATACACAGCCAGTATCATCACCACCATGAACAGCCCGGTCATCGCCGACAGCGCGTAATAGACCTCGCCACCGATATAGAACAGTCGCAGCATCAAAGGCACCAGCGCGAGGCCGACAAAGCCCGAGTACACCCAGGCTACGTTCGACAATGTGACGCCGCTGGCCGCGACGCCCGCAAGAATAAACGCCAGAACGATTTGCTCGACGCGATCATAGGGGAACATCAGCATGGACGTAACGCCCCAGCCCGCGCCGGTGATCAGGACCGCGAGAAGATACCAGCGCCTTGCGATATCGACATAGGGGCGCTTGCGCTGCGGATCGTACATCCTCGAGTAGGTAATGAAGGTGCGAACCACGAACAGCATGGCCATGAAGCCGAGCCACACGCTGAGCACCACGTGCGGCAGCTTGTTCCACAACAGCACGACCCAGAGTATGGCCATAATGAAGCCGACAAGTCCGCCGAAACCCGAACCCTCGATCAGGCGCGTCACCTGGGTCTGCATAACGCGGTCGCTGAAGTCGCTGGCCTTGTAAGCCGAGCTCATTTCGGTAGCGATTGCGCTGCTGTTCAGTACCTGTTCGATCATCGAGCTTTAAATCATAAGGATATCAACACTATACATAGCCCAGAGCCCGGACAAATACCAGCTTTAAGCC